>ERZ1106929.2748-NODE-2748-length-11105-cov-9.795294_pt1 | contig 11105 bp, 5 predicted proteins | sample MGYA00403662_ERZ1106929 | MGnify/ENA primary metagenome ERZ1106929 (study PRJEB35170, sample SAMEA104062442) | human gut metagenome | biome: human gut; feature: human-associated habitat; material: faeces | place: Denmark | collected 2013-02-20 ...
TATCTGTAAGTTTAACTTTTTCTTTCATATCGAACTGAGCCTGTTGACCAGGATTGGTTTCAAAACGTTCGATAAAAGAATCGGTCCTGTTATTTTTAAATTTACTATTGAGCTCTTCGTTATCCTTAATGTATCTGAAAAATGTCGAACGTGTACAGGTGATACCATGTTCACGTTTCATAAAATAATAAATATGATCGATATAATCAAAATTTCTCTGTTCATCACACAAATATTTGTATATAAGATCTTTATAATCATCTAGATATCTTTTTCTGTTTCTTGTTTTTTTAGGTGCAATACCATTAAGCCTTCTGCTTAGGGTTTTCCTACTGCAATTTAATTCTCTTGCAAGTTTAGAAACATTCAATTTAATTTCTCCTTCCTTATAGGCTCTGCTTAACATTAGAGCCTGGTCTAAATTATTTATTTTAATGACTGCTGTATTCAATATAATTCACTCCTTTACAGGAAAGAATTATATCAAAAAAGATTACCCTGATTAATGCAAAGTGTAACCACTTATCTGCGAAACAATCTGATCATCACTTATAATGGCACAAAGCTGACTTCTGATGATTTTACCATTACCTCTGTTCGCTGTTCCGCAAGCAATGAGATCCTTGATTTTTCACTTTCCTACAAACAGAATTATTCCGGAACGAGACAGATGACGTCTGTAAAACTCTGTAATTTTTCAAATATTCCGGAACAGATTTTCAAAGGAGCTGCGGTAACTCCGAAGCCAGTTGTAAAATACGGTTCTTCCACACTTCAGGAAGGTACAGATTATATCCTTTCCTGGGCGGATAATACAAAAACCGGTAGAGCAAAATAACTGCACATACATAACCAAATAACTGCTCCGCAGTTGGTTAAAAAAAGGATGATGCACCAGACACGCATCATCCTTTTTTATTCTTCTTTTCAGTTCTTCTCTTCCCCTTCTTCATAGGATTTCTCCCAGATCTCGGAAAAAACTGCCAACGGACAGTCTGTCAGCAGACACATGAGGATGAAACACTCATATGGATTTACTATGTAGATCTCACCCATGCCGCATCGTGCCAGGATTTCCTGGATCTCATCCAGAAAATGGCGGTATCTTGTATATGGATCATCATCTGCCATCTCCTGAGAGATCACAAAAAATTCCAGCGTGATCAGATCAAATCGTTCTACCGGAAACTTATGGTTCAGAATGTTATTGATCCTCTGGCGGCTGAACCGCTTCTGGCTGAAATGTTTTGCCAGAATAGAAGCGGACATTTTTTTCAGATTTCCCATCTTGTTGATAGGGATACCGCTGCAGATGACCTTCTCCAGATCTGAAGCGCTGATATTCTCAGGCTTCCAGATCTTTTTGCCACCGTTTTCCTCTTCATCCTGCTGGTACATGGCTGCAATGATCTTACGGGCACGTTCCAGAAGGATCATAAATTCCTGAAAAGCCTGACTCTTTTCCGATTTCGGATCGTCGCATCTGCCTTTCAGAAATGCCAGATATTCCAGAAGTTTCTCTTCACTGTCCAGACAGAGACCTGTTCCGTATACAACCTCACCGGTCTTTTTTTCCGTGGGTGTCAGTTCTTTATAGATTTTTTTATATTCTTCTGCCTTATAATAGCCAAGATGGTTATGATAGCAATACCAGTAAATTACTTCCTCCGGATTATGAAAATCAAAATCCTGCTCCCGGAGCACCCTGGTCAGAAAATCCGATACATCCTCCGTACTCATGCGGAGCCCGAACCCAAGAAGAAAAACAGTCTCACGTTTCACAGAAGCCTGGGTCAGCCAGTTGTTCACCAGAGAACTCAGCTTGGCAGAAGTCGGGGACATGGATTTCGGTGTGTAAGTCTCTTTAAAAGATTCCACCACAATATCCCTGTAAACCTCCTGGGGTACCTGGGAAAAAGGTTCTTCCAATTCTGCACGCTCATAAACATATCTTTTCAGATAATCGCCAAAAGAAACCAGTTCCATTTCTTTATAAAGATAATGAAAAATAACATCTGCATCCTCATCCTCAAAGGAATCCAGACTGACAACCTGGCGGAACTTCTGTGCCGCCTTTCTGGTAAATTCAAAATCCTTCACAGAATCGAAGGCAACTGTCTGTTCAAAATCAAGATCCTGCATTCGATTTCTCATCGCAAATTCTCCTTATCCCTTATATTCCTCACCGGCAGACTGAGCCGGTTGGAAGCAATGCCGCTCTTTATTACCGGCAGAGTTTCTACCGCCCGGTGCTGTGCCGTTCTGCCCATCGTTTGAGAGGATTTTTTTCTTCATAGCCGTTGATCTGGGCAAGGATCATCGTTACATTATCTCTTCCACCTCTGGACAGCGCCATTTCAAGAAGCTCTTCTACTTTTTCTTCCGCGGTACCGGTTTTGCTCAGGATTTCCTGTATTTCTTCATCTGACAGCATATCCGTTACGCCATCTGAACAAATCAGATAACTGCTTCCCGTCTGATAGCCGATCTCCACAATGGATGGTTCCAGAGCCATGTTTTCCTCCTGAAAACCCAGGTACTGTGTCAAAGGAGCTTTTCCAAGCATTTTTCCACTGATCACATGATCCGTAGATATCTGCTGCAGTTTTCCCTGAAAATGGCGGTAAATACGACTGTCCCCAAGATTACAGGCATAGATCGCTTTTTCACTGAAAGACAAAAGTGCCATCGTAGTTCCCATGCTGCTGATACGATTTTCCCTGCTGTATCTGCATACTGCTTCATTCATATTTGCACAGGCTCCTGTGAGAAAAACCACCGGCTCTTTTTTGAGGCTTTTTTTATTTTCTTCATAAAAACCACCCAGTGCTTCCACGGCTGCAGAGGCTGCCATCTCACCACAGCTTTCCCCTCCCATGCCATCAAAAACTGCCAGTACGGGAAGCTGCCAATGCTGCGTATGACCTGCCAGGATTCCGTCAACTCCCTGGTTGTGCACTGGCAGCCGCACTCCGCAGCACCAGAAATTATCCTCATTATTCGTCCTCACCTTTCCGGTGTGACATGTATATGCATAATCAATCTGATAGGCCATTCTTTTTCCTTTCGTAAAAACCCCTTCGACATTATTGCTGAAGCTCCATTACAGAATTACTCCAGTATTTGTCTCCCAGTTCTACATATTTGTCGTTATCACTCTCTTTATCATGAACCTTACCATCTGCATCGATCCATCGGATCAGAAGGCCGTCCTGATAATAAAAATACTGTTTTTCATCTCCGTCCCATACATAAGTATAAAACATCTGCTCGCCCCAGTAAAAATATTCCTCATAAACGCCATCTGCGGAACTGCCGGGATATACAAGTACTTTGGCGATCTCTCCTGATCCGTTATAAAAGCGCAGGCGATCCCCCTCTGTGCCTTCACGTCTATAACTGTCCAGAGCATTTTCTATGGTTGTCGCATGGTCACGTATCGTTTCCATTGCCTGTGCGAAGCTTTTATCTGCATCGTCTACAGTGCCGAAATTTCCTTTGTTCAGAGCATCAGAATCATCGGAATCTGTATACGAAGGTTCCCCGTTGTCCGAAGGTTTCCGTATCGTTCGTACCGCAATGATCCCGCCGATCAGCACAACAATGATCCCGGCTGCTATGAGCATTCTGAAAATGCCTTTCCGCCTCTTTCCGTCATCGGTATTTCCACCATTCTCTGACACGGATCCTTCCCACTCCTGGAGATTCTGGTCACGGTCGTCTTCCAGATCTGTGATAGAAGTAACTCTGGGCTTTACAGCTCCGGTTTTTCTTATACCGGGTTCTGGCTGACGGGAAAATCCTGACTGATAACCGGACAGACTATCTCTTTCGGATACTGTTTTTCCGGATGCAGATTTTTGAGGATTCTGTATTGTACTCTGAGCCTTTGGCCTATTCCGGGCTGCATTTTTTGCTATTTCTCCGGCTGTCGGTTTCTCCGGCTGTACAGATACCGGCGCAGGATTTCTACGTGCCTGACGGATTGCCTCCGTATTCAGTTGACTTGTTCTTGCCAGCTGTCTGGCTGCACCCTCCTGGAGAAACTTCGGCATGGACTCCGGAACAGGTCTTTCCTCCACTGGTTTCGGTTTCTCATGAACTCCCTGTTCTCTGTTTGCCGTTCCATACCGGATTTCTTCCAGTGCTTCCCGAAACTTATCAGGAGTCTGATATCGTTCTTTTGCATCATAAGCACAGGCTTTTAAGATAACGGAGCCGAAAGCCTCTCCCGCATCCACAGGTGCAGGCGGTGTTTCGCCTGACATCCTCCTCGTGAGCGCGTTTTCCTTATCTCTGTATGTGATCAGCTGTTTTTCAAGATTCAGAAACGGAAGCCTGTTATGATTCATCAGTTTATATAACACCAGGCCAAGTGCATAAATGTCCACTCTGCTGTCGTACTGTTCTCCCCTGTACATCTCCGGCGCCATATAGGAATAAGTTCCCTTTTTGGAAAGGGTACTCATGGTTTTTTCCAGTTCTCTGGCGATTCCAAAGTCTCCCAGCTTGAAATCCCCGAACCTGGATACAAAAATATTCTCAGGCTTGATATCCCTGTGGATAATGTGAAGCTGCCCGCAGTATTCCAGTGATTTACAAAGGTCTATGCCAAGCTTCATCACTTCTTTTTCTGTGAGATTTTTTCCCGCATAATATTCCATGAAGCTTGTGAGATATTCCATGCGGATAAAAATATCCCATCCGATCTCGTCCAGATATTCCATTACCTTGTAATCTTCTACAGATACAATATGGGAATTTCCCCGGAAATACTCCATGGTGCTTACTTCCTGAATGCACTCCTCCACCAGATTTTCGAAATAACCGCGGACGGATCTTTCATCGCCGGATTCTGAGCGCACACTGTCCAGTTCCCCTTTACTGGCGGGGATTGTGATTATCTTAATTGCCGAGTAAAAAGAACGTCCCTTCTCTGTTCTCTGAGCTTTATACACTCTTCCAAAAGAACCTTCCCCGATCTTACTTATGATCTTCCATTCCGGCCACGGGGAAATTGGCAGTTCCTTGTCCATCGCAATCCCTCCTCTCTCAGAAAATCCCTGCTTATAAACAGAAATCTCCCTCCGGATTTCCGGGGGGAGATTTATTTATATTAGCAAGGTATATTGACTTATTCTTCTACCGGTGCAGTTTCCTCTGCTGTCTCTTCAACAGCAGCGGTCTCTTCCTCCGGAGCAGTCTCAGTCTTCTCTTCCTCTACGGAAATTTCCTCTGTATCCTCAGGCTCCTCGGAAGCTGTTTTTACTTCCGGCATTCCTGTGTCAAGACTGATCTCACTGTAACGCTTCATACCTGTACCTGCAGGAATCAGCTTACCAATGATAACGTTCTCTTTCAGACCGATCAGCGGATCGACCTTACCTTTGATAGCAGCCTCTGTCAGGACTTTTGTTGTCTCCTGGAAGGATGCTGCTGACAGGAAGGAGTTTGTAGCAAGGGATGCCTTGGTAATACCAAGCATAACCTGTTTGCCCTCTGCCGGCTGTTTGCCCTCTGCCTCAAGTTTCTCGTTAACTTCCTCAACATCAAGGACATCAACAAGTGTTCCTGGCAGGAACTCTGTATCTCCGTTATCCTCGATACGGATCTTCTTCAGCATCTGATGAACGATAACCTCGATATGCTTATCGTTGATCTCAACACCCTGCAGACGATATACACGCTGAACCTCGCGGATCATGTAATCCTGAACTGCACGAACACCCTTAATTCTCAGGATATCATGCGGATTTACACTACCTTCTGTCAGCTCATCGCCGGCCTCAAGAACCTGTCCGTCAAGGACTTTGATACGGGAACCGTATGGGATCAGGTAAGTCTTGGAATCACCTGTCTCCGGATCATTTACGATGATCTCACGTTTCTTCTTAGTGTCGTTGATCGTGGCAACACCTGGGATCTCTGTGATGATCGCAAGACCCTTCGGCTTTCTTGCCTCAAAAAGCTCCTCGACACGAGGAAGACCCTGTGTGATATCTCCACCGGCAACACCACCGGTATGGAAGGTACGCATGGTCAGCTGTGTACCAGGCTCACCAATCGACTGTGCTGCGATGATTCCAACAGACTCACCAACCTGTACTGCTTCGCCGGTTGCCATGTTGGCACCATAGCATTTTGCGCAGATTCCGTTACCGGAACGGCAGGTAAGAATGGTACGGATTTTTACTTTTGTATAATGCTCACCGTTCTCGTTGATGCCGTCTTTGATGACACGGGCAGCACGTTTCGGGGTGATCATATGGTTTGCTTTTACAATGACGTTGCCGTCCTTGTCTTTGATCGTCTCGCAGGAGAAACGGCCTGTGATACGATCCTGCAGACTCTCGATCTGCTCTTTTCCGTCTGTGAACTCGCTGACCCACATACCCGGAATTTCGTCCTTGCCCTCGGCACAGTCGATTTCACGGATGATCAGGTCCTGAGAAACGTCTACCAGACGACGGGTCAGGTAACCAGAGTCGGCGGTACGAAGCGCGGTATCGGACATACCTTTTCGTGCTCCATGTGCGGACATGAAGTATTCCAGTACCTGAAGACCTTCACGGAAGTTTGACTTGATCGGCAGCTCGATGGTGTGTCCGGTTGTATCGGCCATCAGTCCTCGCATACCGGCCAGCTGTTTGATCTGCTTATCGGAACCACGGGCTCCGGAGTCAGCCATCATGAAGATGTTATTGTATTTATCCAGTCCGTCGAGCAGTGCTTTTGTCAGCGCATCGTCGGTCTTCTTCCAGGTATCTACAACCTCTTTGTAACGCTCTTCGTCTGTAATCAGACCACGTTTGAAGTTTCTTGTAATCTTGTCTACCGTTGCCTGTGCTTCGGCGAGCATCTCCGGCTTCTGCGGCGGCACGGTCATATCGGAAATGGATACGGTCATGGCTGCACGGGTGGAGTATTTATATCCGGTTGCCTTGATATAGTCCAGAACCTCTGCGGTTTTGGTAGCTCCGTGTGTATTGATAACTTTTTCCAGAATCTGTTTCAGCTGTTTCTTTGCAACGAGGAAATCAACCTCAAGCGCAAGCTCGTTACCCGGAACCGTACGGTCTACGTATCCCAGATCCTGCGGCAGAATCTCATTGAAGAGGAATCTTCCGAGTGTGGAGCTTACGTTCTGCTGCATTACAGTACCATCTTCCATCTCTTTTTCGCAGCGGATGGTAATCTTGGTCTGCAGGGTAATGTATCCGTTCTCGTATGCCAGGATGGCTTCGTTCATATCGCGGAAGAAGCTTCCTTCGCCCTTCTCGCCCGGACGCTCCTGTGTCAGATAGTAGATACCAAGAACCATATCCTGGGAAGGAACGGCTACCGGACCACCATCGGACGGTTTCAGCAGGTTGTTCGGAGAAAGAAGCATGAAACGGCACTCTGCCTGCGCTTCTACAGACAGCGGCAGATGGACAGCCATCTGGTCACCGTCGAAGTCGGCGTTGAATGCGGTACAAACCAGCGGGTGCAGCTTAATCGCTTTACCTTCTACCAGAATCGGCTCGAACGCCTGGATACCCAGACGATGCAGGGTAGGGGCACGGTTCAGCATAACCGGATGCTCTTTGATGACGTCCTCGAGAACGTCCCATACCTGCGGCTCGAGTTTCTCGACCATTTTCTTTGCATTTTTGATGTTATGTGCAGTGCCGTTGGAAACCAGCTCTTTCATAACGAACGGTTTAAACAGCTCGATTGCCATTTCTTTCGGCAGACCGCACTGGTAAATCTTCAGTTCCGGTCCTACGACGATAACAGAACGGCCGGAGTAGTCAACACGTTTACCAAGAAGGTTCTGACGGAAACGGCCGGATTTACCTTTCAGCATGTCGGACAGAGATTTCAGAGGACGGTTTCCAGGACCGGTTACCGGACGGCCGCGGCGGCCGTTGTCGATCAGGGCATCAACTGCCTCCTGGAGCATACGTTTCTCGTTGCGCACGATGATATCCGGTGCACCGAGCTCCAGCAGTCTCTTCAGACGGTTGTTACGGTTGATGATACGGCGATACAGATCATTCAGGTCGGATGTTGCAAAACGTCCTCCGTCAAGCTGTACCATAGGACGCAGATCCGGCGGAATAACCGGAACCGCATCAAGAATCATCCACTCCGGACGGTTTCCGGACTCACGGAATGCCTCAACAACCTCAAGTCTCTTGATGATGCGGGCTCTCTTCTGTCCGGTAGAATCTTTAAGACCTGCCTTTAATTCAGCAGACTCTTTTTCCAGATCGATTGCCATCAGAAGCTCTTTGATGGATTCCGCACCCATACCTGCACGGAAGCTGTTTCCGAACTCCTCTCTGGCATCCTGGTATTCTTTCTCGGTCAGAACCTGTTTGTACTGTAATTTGGTATCGCCTGCATCAAGAACGATGTAGTTTGCGAAATACAGAACCTTTTCCAGAGTTCTCGGAGACAGATCCAGGATCAGTCCCATACGGGACGGAATTCCTTTGAAATACCAGATGTGGGATACCGGAGCTGCCAGCTCAATGTGTCCCATACGCTCACGGCGCACACTGGATTTTGTTACTTCTACGCCGCATCGGTCGCAGATTACGCCTTTGTAGCGAATTTTCTTATATTTACCGCAATGGCACTCCCAGTCTTTGCTTGGTCCGAAGATTCTTTCACAGAACAGACCGTCTTTTTCCGGTTTCAGCGTTCTGTAGTTGATGGTCTCCGGTTTTTTTACCTCGCCATGGGACCACTCCCGGATTTTCTCCGGGGAGGCAAGTCCTATTTTGATGGCATCAAAGCTCATCTGGTAATTTTCTTTTTTTGCTGTTTCTGGCATTTGATTACCCCTTTCCTCGCAAAGCGAAGATCTACAAGTTACATGTCATCATCTGAACTTTCATCCAGATCAAGATAAGAGTCTTCTTCTTCATCCTCTTCCACATCTACCATTTCTTCTCCGTCAAACTCTTTCTTGGAGAATCCATAGTCACCAAATCTCTCGTCCTCTCTGTCAGAGTAACGGTCTCCCTCGATGATGTGGTTCAGATTGGTATCACCGTAATCAACTGATTCCATAATTTTAACTTCGGTATTGTCATCACGCAGTACGCGGACATCGAGTGCCAGGGACTGCAGCTCTTTCAACAATACTTTGAAGGATTCCGGAATACCAGGCTCCGGAATATTGTCGCCCTTGATGATGGCTTCGTATGTCTTCACACGGCCAACCACATCGTCAGACTTCACAGTCAGGATCTCCTGCAGCGTGTAGGATGCACCGTACGCCTCAAGAGCCCAAACCTCCATCTCTCCGAAACGCTGTCCACCGAACTGAGCTTTACCACCCAGCGGCTGCTGTGTAACGAGGGAGTATGGGCCGGTAGAACGTGCATGGATCTTATCGTCTACCAGGTGATGCAGTTTCAGGTAATGCATGTGTCCGATGGTGGTTCTTCCATCAAACGGCTCACCGGTACGTCCGTCGCGGAGCTGTACCTTACCGTCTCTTGCGATATCAACGCCCTTCCACAGTTCTCTGTGATCCAGGTGCTCTTCCAAGTACTGATATACTTCCGGAAGCAGAACATCTTTATATTTCTCGGAGAATGCATCCCATTCCATGTTTACATAATCGTTTGCCAGTTCCAGGGTATCCTGAATATCTTTCTCGTTTGCGCCGTCGAAAATCGGGGTGGATACGTTAAATCCAAGCGCTGCTGCTGCAAGGCTCAGGTGGATCTCCAGCACCTGTCCGATGTTCATACGGGACGGCACACCCAGAGGGTTCAGCACGATGTCCAGCGGACGTCCGTTCGGCAGGAACGGCATATCCTCTACAGGAAGTACACGGGAAACGACACCCTTGTTTCCGTGACGACCAGCCATCTTATCGCCGACAGAGATTTTTCTCTTCTGTGCGATGTAGATGCGGACTGCCTGGTTTACTCCAGGAGAAAGTTCGTCGCCGTTTTCACGGGTAAATACTTTGGCGTCCACGATGATACCATACTCACCGTGCGGTACTTTCAGGGAAGTATCACGTACTTCTCTTGCTTTCTCGCCAAAGATGGCACGGAGCAGACGCTCCTCTGCGGTCAGCTCAGTCTCTCCCTTCGGAGTTACTTTTCCGACCAGAATATCACCGGCACGTACCTCTGCACCGATGCGGATGATTCCACGCTCGTCCAGGTCTTTTAAGGCTTCATCGCCGACACCCGGAACGTCTTTTGTGATCTCTTCCGGTCCAAGCTTGGTGTCACGGGCCTCTGCCTCGTACTCCTCGATGTGGATGGAAGTGTAAACATCATCCTGTACCAGACGCTCGCTAAGAAGAACGGCGTCCTCGTAGTTATATCCTTCCCAGGTCATAAATCCGATCAGCGGGTTTTTACCAAGTGCAAGCTCGCCCTGGTAAGTAGACGGACCGTCTGCGATTACTTCGCCGGCCTCTACATGGTCACCTTTAAATACGATCGGTTTCTGGTTGTAGCAGTTGCTCTGGTTGCTTCGCATGAATTTGGTCAGATGGTAAACATCTTTTGTTCCGTCATCATTGTTCATGCGGATCTCATTGGAGCAGGAATAGGAAATGGTTCCTGCTTTTTTTGCAACGACGCAGACACCGGAGTCTACGGCTGCTTTTGCTTCGATACCGGTTCCTACAACAGGAGCATCGGTGATCATCAGCGGTACGGCCTGACGCTGCATGTTGGATCCCATCAGCGCACGGTTCGCATCGTCGTTCTGAAGGAACGGGATCAGCGCCGTAGCAACGGAGAATACCATCTTCGGAGACACGTCCATGTAATCAAACATGTGCGGCTCGTAGGACTGGGTCTCATCCAGATAACGTCCGGAAACGTTCTTGTTGAGGAAGTGTCCTTCTGCATCCAGCGGCTCATTTGCCTGTGCTACATGGTAATTATCCTCTTCATCTGCGGTCATGTAGACTACTTCGTCGGTAACACGCGGATTTTTCGGATCTGATTTGTCAATTCTTCTGTATGGAGCCTCAACGAAGCCATACTCGTTGATGCGCGCATACGATGCCAGAGAGTTGATCAGACCGATGTTCGGTCCCTCAGGAGTCTCGATCGGGCACATTCTTCCGTAATGGG
>ERZ1106929.2750-NODE-2750-length-11092-cov-3.107366_pt1 | contig 11092 bp, 6 predicted proteins | sample MGYA00403662_ERZ1106929 | MGnify/ENA primary metagenome ERZ1106929 (study PRJEB35170, sample SAMEA104062442) | human gut metagenome | biome: human gut; feature: human-associated habitat; material: faeces | place: Denmark | collected 2013-02-20 ...
GGGAGGCCTTGCAGCAGGGGACGCTGTCCCCCGGACTGGCCCTGCCGTTTCATAAGGAGCTGAAAAGCCGGTTCCCGGCGGCCAACACGGCGCTGTCAGAGCTGATGGCACTGGATTTCGCCATCGACGAGCTGGGGCTGTATCTGGTGACCCATGCCGAGGATCAGGAGGTGCTGGCCCTCTACTGGGAATATATCCGGTTGGCGCAGGAGGGGAGAGCCCGCTATGAGGCGCAGTACGGCCCCTTGACCCAGACCACCGTTACCGAGGGCGGCTACCGGTGGCTCAAGGACCCGTGGCCCTGGGATGAAGGAGGTTCGGACTGATGTTTGTCTATGAGAAGAAGCTGCAATACCCGGTACGCATCGCCAACCCCAATCCCAAACTGGCGGCCTTCATCATCAGTCAGTACGGCGGGCCGGACGGAGAGCTGGGAGCCTCCCTGCGGTATCTCAGCCAGCGCTACACCATGCCATACCCGGAGCTGAAGGCGCTGCTGACGGATATTGGTGTGGAGGAGCTGGGGCATCTGGAGATGGTGGGGACCATCGTTCACCAGCTGACCAGGAGCATGACGGAACAAGAGGTGAAGGACGCCGGCTATGAAGCGTACTTCGTGGATCATACCGCCGGGGTCTATCCCACTGCCGCCTCCGGCTTCCCGTGGAACGCCGCCTCCATGGCGGTGAAGGGGGACCTGATCGCAGATCTGACAGAGGATCTTGCAGCAGATGCTGCAAGTGCAAAGAACAACTTTTAAAATAGAAAAATAGAACAAGCCATTTCTACTGTTCTATAAAACAGCAGTACCACAATACTATAGAGGGAAAATCCAACTTTTGATACCGATTTGCCTTGTAAGTGAGAGCGTTCCGGATTTGGCGTTGGTGGTTAGTAAAAATGCGGCGGGAAATCAGTATTTAGGGCATACCTGCTTGACGCTTGACATGGCATACAATAATGCGCGTCTTATAGCGAGGCCGGACAGCGCATGGTTAAAACCTTAAATAGTGATTGACTTCTTCCTAAATTGCGTATATAATTAAAACATATTAGATATACTATTATCACTGATGATGCATTTGAAATTGATTTTGTTTTTTTATTGACCTTGACTTTATCATTGAGCAAAAGGCCACACCATTCTGGTGTGGCCTTTTGTCTTTTATACAAAATATTTGCTGTTTTGATATGTGCTGTTTTGCACATGGATACCTGTATGGGGGTGCATAGGGAAAATCTTATGGGATGAGAAAAGATAGAAAGGTAAATGGACAGTACGGAAGCCGGCTTTACTCAACGAAACATAGGCTGGGTATAAGCCGATGGGGGAACTTTCCTACGGGGAGGTTCCTTTTTGCGCTGCAGGGATATTGGCTTGGGCTGAGTGGAGGATCAAGGAGAAGGTGCTGAGCGAAGACGTGTAGATGAGAAGGAGAGGCGGGTTGGAAAAATATTTTTATCATAGTAAAGTAATCCTTGACAGGTTGTTTACTACATGGTAAATTTTAGATAGAGAGTACATAATTTGACTTAAAAAAATACTCTGAATTGGCAATTCTGCACGGACGAAAAGAGGCGCACCAAAAAAAGAGAGAGAAGAGAGAAAAATTGTATGAAAACGATGTGGGAAAAAGTCATCTCAGCGCTGTTGGCGCTGGTGATCCTTGTACAATTAGCACCACTGCCAGCGTTTGCGGCCACAGAGGGCGCAGACGGCGGCAGTGGTGTTTTGCTTTCTGAGCTGGAGGAGTCTGCGTCTCCGGCAACGCTGGAGGGCGAGGTGGAGGAGCTGCGCACGGAGGAGGGAAAGCACTTCCGCCTCACGGACGGCAGCTATCTGTCGGTCTCCTACGGCACGCCGGTGCATTATCAGGATGAAGAGGGGCAGTGGCAGGACATCGACAATACCCTGACCCCGGACGCCCGGAGCTATCACACGGGGGACAACGGCGGCGTAACGGCGTCCTTCGCCAAGGACCTGTCCCATGGGCAGCTGGCAGCGGCGGCCCGCGGGGACGTGTCTGTCTCCATGGGGCTGCTGCACCCGACGCAGGTGCAGCCCCTGCCGGCAGGGCAGCCGGACTATGACCGCAGCGTCACAGCGGAGGTGGAGGCGGAGCCGGCGGTCATGAGCCTGTCCGCCGGAGAAGGCTGGCGTGCGGAGGACCTGGTGCCTGCGGCGCTGTCTGCCAGCGTGCTCTACCGGGAGGTGTATCCCGGCGTGGATCTGCGCTATACGGTCCACAGCTATGACCTGAAGGAGCAGATCATCCTGCGGGAGAAGCAGGAGCGCTATCGCTACGATTTTCTGCTGACACTGGATGGCCTGACGGCCCATTTGCAGGAGGACGGCAGCGTGCTGCTGAACGATGCTCAGGGTGCCGCCGTCTACCGCATCCCGGCGCCGTATATGGTGGATGCTGAGGGCAACACCTCCAACGCCGCAGAATACCTGCTGCAGGAGACGGCGGAGGGAACGGTGCTGTCGGTAGAGGCGGACAAGGCGTGGATGGACGGGGCATCCTTTCCCGTGACCATTGACCCCACCCTCATCGCCGAGGCCCGGCGGCCGGAGATGAGCCGCAGCGCTGCCATCCACGCCACCTATGTGGCGCAGAAGGAGCCTAATACTACCCACAGCAACTATCAGGACCTGTATCTGGGCTACGGCATCACCGGCGGGGAGCAGTGGGGCTTCTTCCACTTCAGGACACTGCCCACCGTGCCGGAGGGCAGCGTAGTCACCGGTGCTGCGCTGAACCTCTTCATCTGGGTGGAGAGCGACAGCGATTGGGGCTACTCCAGCGTGGGATGCCCGGAGCTGCCGCTGGAGATGTGCGAGGTGACGGGGACCAACACGGATTCGGACAACGACTACTACGACTGGCTGTACTACATGACGTGGAACAACAAGCCCGCCGTGGATACCGGCCATGTGCTGGACTATACGCTGGTTTCCGCCGATTCGCAGGGCAGCTACGTCAGCTGGGATATGACCCGAGCCGTGAAGAAGTGGTACGCAGAGGGGACGGAGAACCGGACGGTGGCCGTGCTGCCGGCGGACCGTGGGACGTACAGCAACACCCACTGCGCCCTGGCCAAGGGCATCGCTTACAGCCAGACCTACACCCCCATATTCGCCGTGGCCTACCGCAATACCACCGGCATCGAGCCGTACTATACCTATAACACCATGGGCGCAGGCCATGCCGGAAGCGTCTGGCTGGCGGACGCCACTGGGCAGGTGAGGGTGGTGAAGGAGGCGGCATCCTACGCCTCCACGGTGAACCCCTTCTCTGTCAGTCTGGTGTATAACTCCGACTATTTCCTGCGCCGGACGACGGCGTATCTGCCCCACGGCAGCGGCATGAGCTTCGGCTCCGGCTGGACGCTGGACTGCGTGCAGAAGCTGGCCGCCCAGACCATCGGCGGGACGGCATACCTGCGTTATACCGACGGAGACGGAACGGAGCACTACTTCCGCAAGGACAGCAGCCGGGACTCCACCTACTATTACGACGAGGACGGTCTGGGGCTGAAGATCCGGTCCGTCAGCGGCGGCTATGAGATGTCCGACGACAAGGACAACAAGTATCTCTTCAGCGGAGGCTATCTGAAAATCATCACGGACGCCAACGGCAACAGCGTCTCCATGACCTACTCCGGCGGCAAGCTCACCGCCGTGACCCAGAAGAACAGCGGCGCCGACAGCATCACCGTGGCGGCGCTGACCTATACCGACCACCGGCTCACCGCCATCCGGGACGCCGCCGGCAGCACGGTGACGCTGTCCTACACGGACGGAAAGCTCACCGGCATCGACAGAGACGGCACGGCGCTGGCACGGTATGCCTACTCCGGCCAGCGGCTGACGAAGCTGACGGATGCGGAGGCGGATTACAGCCTGAGCTTCACCTATTCCGGCGGAAGAGTCAGCTCCTACACGGAGTCTGCCGGGGGCAGCAGCGGCGTCCGGGTGGGCGTCAGCTATCCCAATGTCAGTCAGACGGTGTATCGGGACTACGGCACGGACCGCACCGCCAACACCGGGGACGACCTGCTGACCAGCTATCTTTTCGACTACGCAGGCCGGACGGTGAACGCCTATACCACCGACGCCTCCGGCAAGCTGCTGGGGGCCACCAACGCCGTCTATACCGGCAGCGGCAGCACAGATAAGAAGAACAACCGCACCCAGCGGACGGCCTCCATGGGCGAGAGCGGCACGGAACTGCTGAAAAACAGCACCATCTCCGGCTCCACCGGCTGGAGCATGGGTCAGGGGGCCAGCGTCGTCTCCGGTGTCAGCCGGGACGGCAGCGGTGGTTCCATCCGGATCAAGGGCAGCTGGCAGAATAAGGACGGCAACGCCTATCAGAGCATCACCGTCAACGCCCCGGCATCGGATACCTATATGCTCTCCGGCTGGGCCAGGGCGGACGCCATCACGGATACCGAGACCAAGGCTTCCAGCAAGGAGTTGGATCAGTTCAAGCAGTTCGGCCTGCGGGTGCGCATCGACTATTCGGACGGCACCCACGAGTGGCATTATGTCCCCTTCTGCCCGGACTTGAGCACATGGCAGTTTGTCAGCATGGCGCTGGTGCCCAGGAAGAGTGGGCAGAGCGGGCTGAAGGTCACCACCATCAAGGTGCTGCTGGCCTATGAGAAGAACGCCAACACCGCCTACTTCGATAACATCTCCCTGATCCGGGAGACGGCCCAGACCATGAAGTATGACGAGAACGGCAATCTGATGTCCGTGACCACCACGGGTTTGAAGGCGGAGACCAACACCTACGACAAGGGGAACCTCATCCAGTCCGTCACCGGCGGATACGGGACATACAGCTACAAGTATGACAGCAAGCACAACCTCACCTCCGTGACGGACGGCACGGTGACGCAGACCATGACCTACTCCGGGCAGGGCAACGTCACCAGGACCACCCTCACCGGCGGCAGCCTGACCATGACCAGCAGCGCCGCCTATGACGCCGGAGGCAACCGCCTCACCTCCGTCACGGACAGCAGCGGCGCCACCGTGCGCTATGGGTACAGCAGCGGCGTCAGCGAGATGCTGGGGCTGCCCACCTCCACCACCGATGCGCTGGGGACCGTCAGCAGCAGCCGCTACGATGCGCTGGGCCGCCTGACGGAAACGGAGGTTGCAGAACAGGCGGGGGTGCGGTATACTTACAGCAAAGGCCAGCTGTCGGCCCTGCACCGCACCGCCGGGGAGAGTGAACAGGTCTACGCCTTTGCCTACGATGCCTTCGGCAACCTGACGGCCCTGCAGGTGGGAGACCGGACGCTGGCGGGGTATACCTACGCCGCCGGGAACGGAAATCTGACCCGGCAGGCCTACGGCAATGGGTCCTGGGTGGGCTACGGCTACGATAGCCGGGACCGGGTCACACAGCAGACGGATTCGGAGGGCCGCACCCGTACCTACGCCTATGACCCGGACAGCCATCTCAGCGCCGTAACGGACAGCGACGGGCGCACGATCCGCTACGTCTATGACGGGCTGGACCGGCTGACGGACTGCACGGTGACGCAGGACGGGGCGCAGGTGCTGCATACCACCCAGAGCTACAACACCTACGGCCAGACCACGGGACAGTCGTGGGTGCTGGACGGCACCACCTATGCCCAGAAGTACACCTACGACACGGCGAAAAACGCCATCCCCGACGGCCTGCTGACCTCCATGACCACCGGAATGGGAGATAGTCTCAGCTTCTCCTATGATGCGCTGGGCCGCCTGACGGGAGTCGGCGGCAAGACCGGCCGGTCCTACGTTTACGCAGACGGGACAGGCGGCGCCACCACGCAGATCGCCCAATACAGCAGCTCCTTCGGGGGCAAGGAGCAGGTCAGCAGCAGCTTCACCTACAACGCCGCCGGGAACATCACGGAGGAGACCACCGGCGGCAGGACATGGCGCTACACCTACGATGCGCTGGGCCAGCTGACGGGGGCCACCGACGGCGACACCGACTATACCTTCACCTACGACGGGGCGGGCAATATGCTGACGGCCTCCGACGGCAGCGAGAGCCACACCTACACCTACGGCGATGCCGATTGGAGGGACCTGCTGACCGCCTATGACGGACACGCCATCACCTACGACGGCAGCGGCAACCCCACCACCTACTACAACGGGCGGGAGTGGAGCTTCACATGGACCGGCGGGCGGACCCTCAGCGGGGCCGACAGCACCGACGGCGACCGGGAGACCACGGTGGCTTACGTCTACGATCTGGACGGCCGGCGGGTGAAAAAGACCGTCACCGTGCGGAAGTACCACACCCATGCGTTTGTGGCCACGGAGACGGTGGAGCCCAGCTGTTTGGATGGATATACGCTGGAGACCTGCTCCTGTGGGGCTACGAGAAAAACGAATATTGTGCCGGGAAATGGCGGGCATAGCTATGGATGGACGATTCGTTCTCTGCCTACCTGCACAGAGCCGGGGTATGAGTGGCGTACTTGCAATGTGTGCGGCGCAGAAGAAGAAAAGACGATTTATACACCAGCTCTTGGGCATGATTGGGTAGTAAATGATACGGAGACCCAAAGAACTTGTAGCCGGTGCAAAAAAACAGAAAATATTTCCGGCATTTCACCGCCTAAGCCGCCTATTTCTGAATATGATCCCATCGAGACCCCAGAGGAACCGCTGGCGCCGGTAGAGGAAGCGGCTGCTGACGAGACTGCCGTTCAGGCGGAGGAAGAGCGCATCGTGGAGTCGGAGGTAACGACTACTTACAGCTACCTCTACGCCGGGGGCAAGCTGCTGCAGGAGACTGTCACCACCGGGGACACCACGGAGACGCATAATTTCTTCTACGACAACACCGGCAAGCCCTATGCCATGCAGACGGGCGGAGCCACCTACTATTACGTCATGAATCTGCAAGGCGACGTAGTGGCCCTGCTGGACGCCAGCGGCAGCACCGTAGCCAGCTATGCCTACGATCCTTATGGGAAGGTACTCTCCGCTGAAGGCACCATGGCGGAGACGAATCCCCTGCGCTACCGTGGTTACTACTATGACACCGAGAGCGGGCTGTACTACCTGCAAAGCAGATACTATGACCCCGCAACCTGCCGGTTTGTCAATGCGGATAATGTCGCTGTAATAGCGGTGTCTCCCGAAAAGGCCAACTGGGACAAGAACCTGTTTGCTTACTGCGACAATGACCCCGTGAACCGTAAGGACGACGGCGGCGAGTTGTGGCATTTTGCAGCGGCAGCAATTGTTGGAGGGATAGCAGGCTTAGCATCGCAGTTTATCAGTGATGTAGCCACCAGTATTGTGACGGGGACAAATGCTTTTTCCGGCTGGGAGGCATATGCAGGCGCTGCAATTGGAGGCGCAGTTGAAGGAATGGTAACGGCTTCCGTCGGCCCAGTTGCTGCGGCTGGAATTGGTTCCGGGGTAGGAACACTGGTAACGCAAACGCTGCAAAATTGGACCGGGAAAGCAAATCGAGAAGCAACAGACATTGCAATGAATGCCTTTGTGGATTTTGCAGTCGGTGGAGTTTTGGAAAAGCTTATCCCCGTAAAGGCCAGCAAGATAACTGCCGGGCGCAACAGCATGGCATCTGTTTACAAAAGTGGACTTACAAAATTACGGAATAGAACCACAAAACGTATGGCGATAAAAGTGATGGCGAAAGGTGTTGTATCCAGCACGGTAGCCTCGACCCAACGCACTGCGTGGGGGACTGTCAGGCGGATGCTTGTTTAACCGCCGAAGGACAGAGGAGGTGACAACATGAATCTCAATGCAGTCATTACGAATGAAGCTATGTGGAAAATCGCTATTTGCACAATAACCGGAGTTTTAGAAGTCATTTCTTTGATTTTAGTGCTTTGCAATCGAAAGGAGGTCGAACAACGCAACAAACGAATTCGTGGAAAGTATACATTTACTGTATCAGAGTCCAGCACGATAATGTGGATCGGCACTTTAGGTATGCCGGTGTACGGGGGTGTGGTAATTATGCAAACACTTATGAGTGATATCACGATTCTGTTCCTTGTGATTTTTTGTTCTTTGTTTGCCGTGTTTATTTCACTCGCTTTTTATATGATTTTGCGAGCCATTCGAAGAAGATTGATCGTACAGCGAAATGAGATGACTTTTTACCCGACGTTCGCAAGGCCGTACACATTTACGGTTCATGACATCACATCGGTAAAATGCTATTGGCACAGTCCCGGAATGCCGACGGAGGTGCTTACTGTATATTTGCGGCACAATGGTAGACGGCGGAAGTTCAGTTTTGACAACACAACGGAGGTTGGCTATCATCGCTTGCGAGAAAAAATATTGGATGAAGTTCCACAAGAAAAGCTCCGTGGTTTCGAAGAATGTCCTTGGCTGGATGACGACTGAGTGATGGCGATTGCTGCCGCTGGCCCTGCTGGATGCCAGCGGCAGCACCGTAGCCAGCTATACCTATGATCCCTACGGGAAGATTTTGTCCGCCGAGGGCACCATGGCGGAGACGAATCCCCTGCGCTACCGTGGGTACTACTATGACACCGAGAGTGGGCTGTACTACCTACAAAGCAGATACTATGACCCCGCAACCTGCCGGTTTGTCAATGCGGATGGATATGCATCCACTGGACAGGGTGTATTAGGTTACAATATGTTTGCATATTGCAACAATGATCCAGTAAATCTGAACGACTCGAAGGGGACTGTTCCACTCCGCAACACGATGACCATGATGACAGATGGCGGTGGACTTATACCGGCATACAAGAAGGTTGACCGGACTATTACAAACCTACTGACCGATAGCAACATTTATGGCACCATTGTAAATGGACTGGATATGGTTCGTGAGGGTATGAGCTATTCATGTGTCAAGGCTGTCAATAATGCCGTTCGTCCAGCCAACATTGGAGTTGGCGTATTTGCAAAACAGTGTGAAACTGAACTGCAGTTGATTAAAAATGTAAGCGAAAAGATGAGGGGCGCATTGTCAAAGCTGGCCTATGGCGCAGTGGCTATAGATGTCGGCATAGGCGTTTATGATAATATTCAGGCAAATGCGCCAGTTAAGAAAATTGTTACTGATGCTGCGGTAGATACCGCATTTACTGCCGGAACTGTATGGGTGTCGGTCAAAATAGGAGGATTTTTTGGCACAGCAATCGGCGGTCCTGTTGGCACACTAATTGGCATGGCCATAGGTGCAGCAGTAGGGCTTGGAATTAGTTACTTAACAGATACGAAACGTCTTATCCATGGCAAAACTGCGAGGAGGTGGGCTAAGGATTATGCAAACGCATGGTAATGAAGAATTACAGATTTATACGGAGGCATTCGTTGAAGCTGGCTTTCGCCCACTTAAGCGATATAAGTGTTTTACACATGGACTTCTCATTTTAGCATGGAACTTTTTCCTTGCTTACATAGAGAATCCTGCGATGGAAAAATCATTCCTAACGTTTCTGTCAATCGGTGTCGGAATGATTACGCTTGTATTGCTTATTGTCCTTTGTAATAACCGCACTTCTTCGTATCTAAACCGGTTTTTTCATGATGGATTGGGTTTTCTCGATATTTCCATTTCCCTGCTGATATTTGCCTACCAAGAGATGGAAGCCGCTATTGGATCGAAGCCGGGAGTCGCCGCAATACTTTGCTTAGCATGGGCCGTTTTCGTGGCACTTGTTATAGGAATTAAGCATAAGTCAGTAATCAAAGGACATGATTTCAAGTACAGGAGAAAGGGAGAATATAGCAATATTGGTGTATATGCTGGAATAGGTGGTATTTTCGGTATCTTTTTAGCACGTTGGATAGCTACACAAGATGTGTCAAATCTGTATCCAACAGGTTTGTTCACGTTATGCAGTTTCCTGATGAGCATAGGAACACTCAGCTTTTTGAAGGCGTACTACGTCAAAAAGTATCATCTAACAGCAGACACAGATACCAAGTAAACTCACAAAAGAGGAATGTGGAGGTACAAGGGAAAAACTGCGAGGAGGTGGGCTAAGGATTATGCAAACGCATGGTAATGAAGAATATATAAAGGCGTTTATTGAATACGGATTTCACCCGCTTAAGCGGTACAAATGCTTTACTCGCAGCGTCCTTGTTTTAGCTTGTAGTTTTGTTCCGTTGCTCTTTCAGAAATTTATGGAGGTAGACTTCCCAATACTTGGTTTCTTTTCCGTAGGAGTTGGAGCTATTGTTTCTGTATTGCTTATCGTTCTTTGTAATAGGCGTGGATCCCTATACCTGAATCGATTTATTCACGATGGTTTGATATTGCTGGATTTTTCTGTTTCCATGCTGTTATTTGCTTATCAGACAGTAATGATTGATGCAGGCCCAAAACCATGGATACTTGTGCTGCTTTGTTTAGCATGGATTATTTTTGTAACAGCTGTAATAGTTATTAGACGCAATGCTGTGATGCGAGGATATGATTATAGGCTTAAAGAAAGAGGGCAACACAGTAACATAGAGGCATATGCGGCGCTGGGCGGTGTTTTAGGTATTTTTTCAGCGAAGCTAATGCCTATACAAGAAGTATCAAATCAATATATAACGGGAATGTGCATACTGTGTAGTTTCTTGGCAAGCATAGGAACACTGAATTTTTTGAAAGTCTACTACGCTAAAAAGTATCATCTAACAGCAGACATAGATAACAAGTAAACTCGCAGTAGAAAGCGCTCTGGTTGGCGCTACTTTTGGCGCAATGTTTGCTTACACGCATACAGCTACACTTGTTTTCCGAATAGGCGGTAGTATAATAAACGGGATTATAACGACGTTAAGTTGTCATAATCGAGGCGTATCTTGGGGAACAAGTATTGCGTGCGGGTTACTCACGACTGCGACTACGATGGCAATCAGTTCATTAAGCGCACGATTTGGCGAGTATTGCCTTGAAGCAGCGGTGACAGATCTTACATTTGGACTTGGCGGTAATTTAGTATCAACAACAATTGCTTCTAATGTTCCAGCGGATCCGAAACCTAAAAACAACACCCTCAAGATCCCTGGAATTGCTGCTGATCATCCGGAAAATTTCCTGCA
>ERZ1106929.2754-NODE-2754-length-11083-cov-8.800145_pt1 | contig 11083 bp, 8 predicted proteins | sample MGYA00403662_ERZ1106929 | MGnify/ENA primary metagenome ERZ1106929 (study PRJEB35170, sample SAMEA104062442) | human gut metagenome | biome: human gut; feature: human-associated habitat; material: faeces | place: Denmark | collected 2013-02-20 ...
ATTTCGCCGCCTGCGGGCGGCGACCTTCTTTTTCCATGGCGAAAAAGAAGGCAAAACGCCACCGGGGACGGCTCCGATGAGCACTTCGTGCTCATAGTCGCCTTTCCCCGGACCCCATTACGGGGGACGCGTACTTGACAGTCTCAGGAGAATTTCCGGCGCGCAAAATCTGAGTGACCTCCGCGATTCCTCCCGGGCCACTGGGCCCTGGGGTTGCAAAAATTGCTGCTGGTGTGGTTCTACATCTGCGCCTGGCTTTGCCGAGCAGGTGTTTGCTGGTCCGTGATCGGCGGGCCGGCCAGTGTCCGGCCCCTACGAAAGGACAGGACGCTTCCGCATCCGCCGTAGGGGCGGGTGTCCTCACCCGCCCGCTCTGGAGGGATTCTCCCTTTGTAGGGCGCGGCCTCCTGGACGCGCCGTTCTGAATCGCCGCAGAGAAACGCCGTAGGGGAGACCCTTGCGGTCGCCCACTGTGGGAAAACCGTTCCACCCGTAGGGGCGGCACACCTGGGCCGCCCGCCCGATTTTGGGACCGCTCTCCCCTATTCGTAGGGGCGGCTATCAGCCGCCCGAAAGCCTTCCCCTTTAGGGGAAGGTGCCCCAGTGCGCACACTGGGGCGGATGAGGGTCCGTAAAACGCCCAAACCTCAATTTCCCGTAAAACCACCGGTCATCTGAGACAGCTCCAGAGAATCCAAGATGGCGTGGATCTCCTCCAGTTCCACCTGGGTGCCGAACATATCATATTGCAGAACTGGGACCAAAGGTTTCAAACACCCATGAAATTTAAGAATTCTCCCCCGCCCCCGCCGCTTCCCTCCCCTGAAAATCTATGGTACAATGGGACGGAACCGAAAGGGAGGTTTCTTCCATGAGCACCGACATTTTAGTGGTAGACGACGAGGCGGCCATCGCCGACCTGGTGGAGATCTGCCTGAAAAACGAGGGCTACACCGTCCACAAGTTCTATACCGGAAAGGAGGCCCTCTCCTGTGTGGAGAGCACCCACCTAGACCTGGCCATTCTGGACGTGATGCTCCCGGACGTGGACGGGTTCACCCTGTGCCAGAAGATCCGGGAGGACCACCTGTTCCCCATTCTCATGCTCACCGCCAAGGTGGAGGACATGGACAAGATCATGGGGCTGACCCTGGGGGCGGACGACTACCTCACAAAGCCCTTCAACCCCCTGGAGCTGGTGGCCCGGGTGAAAACCCAGCTGCGGCGGTACACCCGCTACAACCCCTCCGCCCCCGCCGAGGGGGGCGGGCCCCAGGAGTACGACTTCCGGGGGCTTCAAATTTCCAAAGTGAACCACAAGTGCGTCCTCTTTGGGGAGGAGCTCTCCCTCACCCCGTTGGAGTTCTCCATCCTCTGGTACCTGTGCCAGCACCGGGGGCAGGTGGTGTCCAGCGAGGCCCTCTTTGAGGCGGTGTGGGGGGAGCGGTACTTTGAGAGCAACAACACCGTGATGAGCCACATCGCCCGGCTGCGGGAGAAGATGCACGAGCCCAGCCGGAAGCCGAAATTCATCAAGACCGTTTGGGGGGTGGGGTATACCATTGAGTAAGCAAAGACAAATGGGCGGCGGCCAGAGGCGCTCCCGCCGCTCCACCCTCCAGGCCTGGGGCTACTATCTGCTTGCCCTGATGGCCTGGGTGACCATTGTGCTGGTGGTCAGCGTGCTGGGCTTTATTATCTGCCGCAGCCTGATCTGGTACGAGACCAACCCCCTCTACCATCTGCTCAACTGGGTGCGGGACTATTACTTCTTTGTGTTTGCCTTTGTCATTCTGGTGGGGTGGGTGGTCATCAGCTACTACTTCATCGCCCGGCCCAACCAGCAGCTCCAGGCACTGGTGGAGGCCTCCGGACAGCTCTCCCAGCCGACGGAGGAGCCCATCCGCCTCCCTCCCGCCATGAAGAGCGTGGAGGACCAGCTGAATCTGGCTCGGGAGGAGGCCCTCCGGGCCCAGCAGGCCGCCCGGGAGGCGGAACAGCGGAAAAACGACCTGGTGGTCTATCTGGCCCACGACCTGAAAACACCCCTCACCAGCGTCATCGGCTATCTGACCCTCCTGCGGGACGAGCCCCAGATCTCCCCGGAGCTGCGGGCGCGGTATACCGGCATTGCGTTAGACAAGGCGGAGCGGCTGGAGGACCTGATCAACGAATTTTTCGACATCACCCGCTTCAACCTGAGCCACCTGGAGCTGGAGAAGCAGACGGTGGATTTAAGCCGCATGCTCCAGCAGGTGGTCAGCGAGTTTGAGCCCATGCTCGCGGAGGAGCAGCTCACCTGCACCCTGGACCTGCCGCCCCGGATGGACTACCCCTGCGACCCGGACAAGCTGGCCCGGGTGTTTGACAACCTGCTGCGCAACGCCTGCCATTACAGCACGCCGGGGACGGAGGTTCAGATCTCCGGAGCGGAGACCGGCGCATCTATCGTTCTCAGCTTCCATAATGAGGGGAGGACCATCCCTCCGGAGAAGCTGGAGCGCATCTTTGAGCAGTTCTTCCGCCTGGACAGCTCCCGCGCCACCCGCACGGGGGGCGCGGGCCTTGGCTTGGCCATCGCCAAGGAGATTGTGGAGCTCCACGGGGGGACCATCTCCGCCCGGAGCTGGGACAACCAGGTGGAGTTCCAGGTCACCCTGCCCAAGGCGGGGCGGGAGGGGGATTTCCATGGATAGCGCCGCCCCCCTGTTCGCCGGTTGGAAGAAAACCATGGTGCGGAGCTGCCTCCAGGGCCACATGGGCACGGTGGTCACCGACGGGCGCACGCCCCCGGAGAGCGCCCTGTGCGCGGTGGGGGACTTCTGTTTTCTGGCCGGGAGACCCGACCCGGAGCTGGCCCGCCAGGCCGACCGCCCCATCCTGATCCCCCGCACCCCGGACTGGGAGCCTGTGATCCGGTCTGTTTTTGGTGAAAAGGCGTCTCCCTTTCCCCGCTATGCCATGGATGGGCCGGAGGCGTTTGACCGGGAGCGGCTGGCCGCGTACGCCGCCGCCCTGCCGGAGGGGTACGCCCTCTCCCCTATCCTGCCTCAGCACTACCCCGTCCTCATGGGACAGGCGTGGTCCAAGGACCTGTGCGGCAACTTCCGGGACGGGGACGACTTTGTCCGCCGGGGGCTGGGGGTGATCGCCCTGCAAGATGGGATTCCGGTGGCCGGAGCCTCCTCCTATACCATCCACGACGGGGGCGTCGAAATTGAGATCGACACCCGGCCCGACCAGCGGCGGAAGGGGCTGGCCCTCTCCTGCGGGGCGCGGCTGATTCTGGACTGTCTGGACCGGGGGCTCGTCCCCAGCTGGGACGCCCACAATCTGCCCTCGGTTGCCCTGGCGGAAAAGCTGGGGTACCGGCTGCGCGCCCCCTATCAGGCATATCTTCTGAATTTGAATTAGGCTTAACACAGAAACCGGCCCGCCGATTCGGCGGGCCGGTTTGTTCTGCTGATTGATGTATTATGCGGGGGCGGCGCTTCGGACGCTGGAGATGAGGAAATTCCCGATCCCTTGGTTGTCCAGCACCTGGCTGCGGGTGGACAGGTCGTTGAAGTGCCACCACTCCGAGGCCAGGGGGGTGAGCTCCGCATCGGTGCAGTACCGCTGGAGCCCCAGGGCGGGCTCATTGGAGGCGATGGCCTGAGTCATCTCCGCATTCTTCCAGGCGGTGGTGGAGTTGATGGTCACCGGGGCGGTGTAGGTAGCCGCTGCCCGGCTGAGCTCGTGGATGGGGGTGGGCATCTCATAGCGCTCATAGTTCCATACCCGCACGTAGCGGTACCCGCCGGTGGTGTACTCCTTGGTCTCGCTCACCTTGGCCAGCCCCATATCCACCGCGTAGCCCCGCTGGTGGTTGGAGTAGCCCCCGGAGATGAACCAGGAGATCCGCCATGGGGCCCCGGTCACCGCCTCCTTCACCTCCGGGTCGGTGCGGGTCATGGCGGACAGGGAGTTGAGCACCTTGGTCTGTACCTCGTGGGGGCGGTAGCCCTCGTACAGGATCAGGCTGTTGCCCTCGGCCAGGGCGCTCTGCTGGGCCTCGCACAGCTTGAAGGCCATGGAGTAGAGCACCGGCATCATAAACTCCATCTTGCCCAGCCGCTCGTTGTAGGTCTTGCTGGGGTAGAAGGCCTCGCCGGTGACCTCGGGGATGACCTTGCCGCAGGACCGGAAGTGGGAGGAGTAGCTGTTGGTGGCGTCATAGATGATGGAGGGGATCACGTCGGGCAGGTTCACCAGACAGTACTTGTGCTCCAGCCAGCCGGTGATCTCCCCGCGCTGGGTCTGGGTCTGCTCCTCGTCGGTGAAGTAGTCTGTGGTCACCGCCACCTGCCACCAGCCCCCCTCCTCCCGGAGCACCGTGAAGGAGGTTCCAGAGGCCACCAGGGCCAGGGCCCCGTCGGTGAGGGTGGGGGGCTCCTCCTCTTCCACCGGCTCGGTCTCCGCCGGGGTCTGGGGCTCCGCGGCCGGAGTCTCAGCAGAACCGGAGGGGTCCGGCGTATCGGCCGGAGTCTCCGGGGCGGGCTCCTGGACGGCGGGGGTCTCCGCCGCCGGAGTTTCTCCGGGCTGGGCCGGGTCTGTTCCCGTCTGGGCGGAGCTTGTCCCCTCCTGGGACTGCGCCGTCTCCGTCTCCCCCGCTGCCGGCGCAGTCTCCCCGCCGCCGGACGCGTCGGGGGCCGGAGTGGTCTGCTCCGCTGGGGCGGCGCTCGCACTGGAAGAGGCCGAGGGGGAACTGGTCTCCCCCTGCGCCTGGGCCTGGGCGGCGGCCTCCGCCTCTGCGCGGGCCCGCTCCTCCTCTAAGCGCTTCTGTTCCTCCTCCAGCCGCTTTCGCTCCTCCTCGGCCTTCTCCCACTCCTCCACCGCCGTGGCGGCGGCCTCCTGGTCGGCCGGGTCGGCCCACAGGGGCAGCTCCACCGAGGTGTAGCCGGTGGCCCCCTGAATGGGCAGCTCCAGACCGTTGTAGTTGTCCGGCAGGTGCTCCACCGTGCGGCCCGTCTCCCAGGCCGGGGGCTCCTTCACAGGCTCCGGCTCCTCCTCCACTTGGGAGGAGCTGGCCGGCGGGGTCCAGGGGTCGGGCGCGGAGCCGGACACGTCCTCCTGGGGCTGGGCCGTCCGGCCGCAGGAGGTGGTGACCAGCATCAGCGCCGCCAAAATCAAAGCGGTCCATCGTTTCTGCATAGCGCTCTCCTTCTATCTCGGAAGCTGCCGCCCGGTCCACGATCATCCGGACCGGACGGAACTCCCGCCAAGAGGTTTTCTCTTACAGCACGTCCTCCACCGTCTCCACGCCGTTCTCCCGGTAGGTGTACACGGTGAAGCCGTCATAGACCAGCTCCCCGTCCTCCCCCGGGCCCAGGCAGCTGGGGGCATAGGAGCTGCTGATGGGGGAGCCGATGGCGGCAATCAGGCTGGAGGCGCTCTGTCCGATGTAGGCCCGGGCGGCGTCCGCCGTGGCGGCCACGGGCTCGGGCTCCGGGTCGGCGGCGGGCTCCGAAGCGGGTTCCGGATCGGGTTCGGGCTCAGACTCCGGCGCAGTCACCGTGGGGGTCTGAGGCTGCTGGACCGAGGGCTGGGTCACCGCAGGCTGTCCGGAGGACTGCTGGGCCTGGGTGGTTGTACTTGCGGAGGCGTCCTCCTGGTCCTGGGTGGAGGCATCCCCTGCCGAGGCGCTGGAACTGCTGTCTCCGGCCGGGCTGTCCTCGGGGGCGGTCACAGACACGTCTCCGCCGGCGGAGCGGTCCTCCACCGAGGCGATCTCCTCCTGGCTGGAGGAGACAGACTGGCTGCCGCTTCCATCCTGGGCGCTGGAGGCATCAGAGGGGATCCCGCCGCAGGCGGCGAGGCCGCCCGCCAGGGTTGCAGCCAAGAGCAGGACAATGGTTCTCTTTTTCATCTTACATCCAAATCCTTTCTGAATTTGTCGTTTATTGCCGGGAAACCGCTCCGGTTGTATAGAGCTGTCCCTCAAACTGATACAAAATCTCCGTGTCCGCCTGGGCCTGCTCCGCCGGGACGTACAGGGTGAAGGGAACCCCCTCCCCCGCCTCGCCCACCGGGCTGGCCTCATAGAGCATATCCCCCAGCTGGACATAGATGGGGGAATCGCCGTCCACGTCTCCGGTAAGGCATCCCTCCAGCCGGGTGTACCCCTCCAGCAGGCCGTCCTCCGCGGCGGTGAGCCGGGCCTGGGCCGTCCCCTGGGGGGGCACGCCGTTCAGGACCCGCTCCGGGGCCGGGAAAATGGGGGCCTGGGTGGCCCACCAGTCCAGGTTGCGCTCCACGATCTCAATGAGCACCGTGTCCGCCCCGGTCTGGTCCAGCAGGGACATGGTATAGGGCATGGCCCGGGAGAAGGCGGCCTGGCCGTAGGCGTCCGCCAAATAGGGGTGCAGCAGATTGCCGAAGGAGTCCCGGAACATGAGCAGGTTCCCGCTCCGGTCCGGGTTCTCCGTCTGAATGAACTGGTCCTCGGCGCTGCGGATGGGCCGGGCGTAGGAGAAGGCAAATTCCCGGTCGTAGGCCGCGTCCTCCTCCGTCCGGGTCCCGGTGGGATAGACCATCTCATAGAGGTCCCCCAGGTGGGGCTCCCCCAGGTGGTAAGAGCCGTCAAAGAAGGGCTCCTGGTCGGTCTTGCCCAGCCCGGCGATGAGGGTATCGTGGGCCAGGGCCGCCCCCCGCATGTTCCAGTGGGAGTCGGTGTGGTAGTAGAGGACCTCGTCCGTCTCCCGGAAGGGGGCAAACAGGTCGAGGTAGGACACCCCCTGTCCCTCCAGATAGGGGATCAGCCGGTCGATGTCGTCCTCCCCCTCCAGAGGCGTCCCCACATGGGGCAGGTACTCCGGGTACAGGGAGGCCTTGTTGGGGGCCACGGTGACATACAGCCGGGCTCCCCGGCTCTGGGCGTACTCCTGGAGCAGGGCCAGGGTCCGGGCCGCCCCGAAGAGCTGCTGCTCGCTCAATGGGTTGGTGTGCAGGTAGTCGTCCAGGGTCTCCCGATAGAAGAGCCAGTCCTCCCGCCCCAGCACCACGTCCTCCTCGGACGACACGTGGAACACCGCCGCGTCCAGGGCGGCTCCGGCGGTGATCATCTCCTGCCGGAAGGCGAAGTGGTCGGCCACATAGTCGGTGACCTCGTCCAGCACCTGGGTGTTGAAGCTGCCGTCCTCCAGAAAGAGCCGGGGCGCGGGGGCCAGGGTCTGGTTGGCCGCCGCCTCCCCCTGGGGCAGCAGGAGCATCCCCGCCGAGGGGATCAGGCAGGCCGCCAGAAAGGCGGTGAGCGCAATGCGCGCCTTGGTCTTTTGTGTCATGTCCTGTCCCCCTCCTTAAAACTGAAAATAGATGAAGGGGTTGAAGGTGGCCCCCGCCAGGGTGAGCACGCTCACGCCGAACAGGGCGCTGTACCCCACGGCCGCGGCCGCCGCCCCCGCACACTGGGGCAGGCCCCGCTGCTGAAGCTGCCGCCACGCCCACTGGGGGACGCCAAAGGCAAAGAGCAGGGCGGTCACCAGCAGGAACACCGCCTTGGCGTCCAGCAGTGCGATGAGGGCCAGAGTGTTGGCCGGTGCAATGGAAAATCCGGTGAACATGGCCGCAAACATCACCCCCGCGCCGGCGAGGGTGTCCGCCCGGAACAGGGTGAAGCCCAGGATGACCACCAGCATGGTGTACACATGGCCCAGCCGGGACTCCCGCAGGCGCTTGGGGATGGCCCCCACCCCCTCCAGGGTGGAGAACAGACCATGCCACAGGCCCCACAGCACAAAGGTCCAGTTGGCCCCATGCCAAAGGCCTGTGGCGAAAAAGACGATGAATTTATTGAGATTGGTGCGGGCCGCCCCCTTCCGGTTGCCCCCCAGGGGGATGTACAGATAGTCCCGGAACCAGGAGCTGAGGGAGATGTGCCACCGCCGCCAGAACTCCTTGATGGACTTGGAGGCATAGGGCAGGTTGAAGTTCTCCAAAAACCGGAAGCCGAACATCCGGCCCAGGCCGATGGCCATGTCGCTGTATCCGCTGAAGTCGAAGTAGATTTGCAGGGTGTAGCACACCGCTCCCAGCCAGGCCAGGCGGAAATCCAGCTCGGCGGCCGTCATGGCAAACACCGCGTCGGCGATCTCCCCCATGGAGTTTGCCAGGAGCATCTTCTTTCCCAGGCCGAGAATAAACCGGCGCAGACCGGACAGGGTCAGTTCCGGGGTCATCTCCCGCCGGTCGATCTGGCCGGCTACGTCGTGATAGATGACGATGGGACCGGCGATAAGCTGAGGAAAGAAAGAGATGTACAGCAGCAGCTTACCGGGGTTCCGGGTCCCCCACTCAGGATGGCGGTAAACGTCGATGACGTAGCTCATCCCCTGGAAGGTATAGAAGGAGATCCCGATGGGCAGCACGATGCCTGTGAGGGCCAGATCCGCCCCGGACAGGCTGTTAAAGGTCCCGATGACAAAGTCTATGTACTTGAACACGCCCAGTAGGGCCAGATTGGTCCCCGCCGCCAGACCTGCGGCCAGACGGCGATAACGCCCCCCGGACTGCAGCCACAGCCCGAAGAGATAGTTGAGCAATACACTGATGAGCAGCAGTACCAGGTAGGGCAGCTGTCCAAAGGAGAAAAACACCAGGCTGGCCAGGGTGAGCCAGGCGTTGCGCAGAGGCAGCCCAGGCAGGAGCCGGTACCCCAGATACGTCACCGGCAGAAAGGCGAACAGAAAAACAGGTGAACTAAATACCATTTCTCGACAATATCCTCACACGGCCGCTCAGCGGATATAGGTGAACCGGGCATGGCTGGGGAGCATCTTGAACAGGTTATAGCCTGTGCGCCCGTAGTCGTGGAGATACCGCCACTCCAACTGGGGATCGAACATGTAGACCGTGCCGTCCAGTTCCATCTCCACCCAGCCGTGGGGGCTGTTGCTGGCCCCCAGGCCGCCCACCACCGTGTAGGCCGGCAGGCCCAGCTCCCGGGCCAGCAGGCAGTAAGTGGCGGAGAAGCTGTAACAGTTGCCCCGGCCCAGGTTCAGGAACTCCTCGGCGTAGGCGGCCTCCCAGCCGGTCTGTCCCTTGGACACCAGGGGCCGCTTCAGATAGGTGAAATTATCCCGCACATAGTTATAGAGGGCCCGCAGCTTCTGGTCCCGGGTCATGGAGCTGTTGGTATAGGTCTCCACAATGTTGTTCAGCTTGGTATCCAGGGTGGCCGAACCGGTGGTGTAGCGGCCCTGGGTGTCGTATGTAAAGCCGTCCACCGTGGTGTTGTGGAGGAACATGCCGTCCTGTACCCGGTAGAGCCGGCCGTTGATTCGGTAGTAACCGTCGGGTAAGGCAGTGCGCTCGGCGGTCACCTGGGTCCAGACCTCCCGCCCCGTGCTGCCGTCATAGGTGTGGGAGATGGTGGCCTCCATGATCTCCCCGTAGGCCCAGTAGGTGGTGGGCACGTCGGGGAACAGGCGGACGTTGGGGTTGCCGGCGATGGCCGAGGCGTCCGCCTCCCGGTGGAGCAGATTATTGAATACCACTGCGGCCTGAGCCCGGGTCAGGGCATCGTCCGGGCGGAAGGTACCGTCGGCATAGCCGCTGAACAGTCCCTCCGCCGCCGCCGCGCCGGCAGCCTCATAGTACCGGCTTCCGGCAGGCACATCTGCAAAGGACTCCAAATCCCCGGTCCCGGAGATAAAATGACTGAGCATCAAAGCAAATTCTCCCCGGGAGATGGCGGCATCGGGCCGGAAGGCGGAGCCCGCCTCACAGTCCAGAACTCCCATAGCGCCCAAAGTCTCAACGGCCTCGGCGTACCACATGTCGCCGGATACGTCCGAGAAAGACACTCCAGCCTCCGGTTTCTCCGCCAGCAGACCGTAGAGCACCTGAGCCACCTCAGCCCGGGTCATGTACTGGCCGGGATGGAACAGACCGTCGCTGGAGCCGTCCATGTACTTTCCGTGGTCCCAGGTGTTCAGCGTGACGGTCTCATAGGCGGTAAAGGTCTGGTCACTCCAGATCTGGGCGGAGGCCGGGTCCACCGCCGCTCCGTTTCCGTTCACCCAGCCCGTATAGCCGTCGGGCAGATCAGGGACCTTCTTTGGGGTCTCGCCCGGCTGCACCTTTTCGGTGGTGGTTACGCCGTCCACCCGATAGGTGACACGGCAATCCCCGGAGGCGTACACCGCGTACAGGGTGGTATCCTCTCCCACTGTGAAGCTGCCGCCCGGCTCATATTCCGGAAGGGAGGCGGTCTCACTGGTGGACCAGCCCACGAAGCGCCAGGTATCCCCCTCCATCCGCACGGACAGCTGGGCTGAGGGCAGGGTCACTTCCTCTCCCCTCTGCGCGGCCAGGCCGTCCGGAACCGTCCCGGAGCCGCCGTTGGCGTCGAACCGGACCCAGACCCGTCCATCCTCCTGGACATAGGCGCTGTCCTGGGATTCCGGCGCCGCCTCCGCCGCCTGAGCTGGCAGAGTGCTACATCCGCACAGCAGCAGGGACAGGAACAGCGAGGTCCCCATTCGGGCTTGCTTCTTCATAAACACACTCTCCTCAAATCTGCAACAGTAGGCATTTTTCAAAATCAAACACAACACACACCTGCCCCGTCGAATCTGGCCGAAAAGGGGCAAAGTTTGTATAAATTATACACTCATTTAAAAAATTGTCAATTTCATTTCTCAACCGCAGATTGTAAAGCGTCTTTACTTGTCAAGTTAGAGTTTCGTTTTTGTTTCTCTCAGATTTACTCAGAATCTCCCGCTCTTATTTGGAAAAAATCCCCGTTTATGGCGGTCTCTTTTCTCTCTCTTCTGAATTTTTTCCCGCACCGCATCTCCCAGCGGGACAGGTCCGGCCCAACCTCTCTGTCCGCCCCAGAGGTTGTTCTGCAGCGGCAGTTCAGGTGGCCGGACCATCTATTCCGCCGGTTCGGCCCGCTTCCGCTGTTCGATCATCTTGTGAAGATATGTCAGCGCGTCGGACAGGCCCCCGATCTCATCAATCAGCCCCAGCTCCACCGCCTCCTCGCCGTAGATCACGCTGCCCACGTCGGCGGCCAGCTCCCCGGTCTGGAGCATCAGCT
>ERZ1106929.2755-NODE-2755-length-11081-cov-6.155179_pt1 | contig 11081 bp, 14 predicted proteins | sample MGYA00403662_ERZ1106929 | MGnify/ENA primary metagenome ERZ1106929 (study PRJEB35170, sample SAMEA104062442) | human gut metagenome | biome: human gut; feature: human-associated habitat; material: faeces | place: Denmark | collected 2013-02-20 ...
ACACCGCTCCAGCTTGGCCCGGAAAGAAATCTGCCGGGGCGTGTCCATGGTGTCGAACTGTACCAGATGTGCACCCTTGTCCCGGTCTGAATCCAGCACTGTGCCTTCGCCAAACAGGGGATGACGCACCCGCTGGCCTGCGGGGAATACGGCTGCGCTCTCCTCCTTTGAGAGAAACTGCTGACTGTGGTCAATGTAGTCCCTTGCCGCACGGATAAGCCCCTCTTGTGGCGGAAAGGGGAAGGTGAGCAGTGTTTGGTTGATGTCCAGCAGGAACCGGGAGGGATAGCAGGGAGAGCCGTCGAAGTTCCGCCCGTTGGAAGCAGACAGGTAAAGTCCCTGTTCCGCCCGGGTCAGGGCCACGAAAGCCAGCCGCCGTTCTTCCTCCATTCCAGGCAGGGTCCGCACCTTTCGGGAGGGGAAGATCCCCTCGTTCATGCCGCAAAGGAACACATAGGGGAATTCCAAGCCCTTGGCGGCATGGACAGTCATCAGCTTGACCTTGTCCCCCTGTCCGGCCCCGTCCGTGTTGGTAAACAGGGCTATATGGGCCAGGTAGTGCTCAAGGGTGACCTCCTCACCACAGGTGGTCTCATATTCGTAGACAGATTGCTTCAGCTCCGCTAAATTGTCCAGCCGCTCTTGGCTGCCTTCGGTACGGAGCATTTTTTCATAGCCGCTTTCATCCAGAATGGCGGAGAGCACCTCGGAGACGGGCCGGCCCTCATATCCGGAGGAAAAGGCGTCAATGAGGGAGAGAAAGGAGGAGGCTTTGGTGCTCTTGAACAGGGGCTCGGTCTCGTTATCCCGGAGGGCTTGGTACAGGGAGCATCCCTCCCGCTGGGCGTATTCCCGCAAAAAGGCAATCCGCCGTTTGCCCAAGTTCCGCTTGGGGATGTTGGCCACCCGCAGGAAGGAAAGGTCGTCCTGATAAGCGGACATCCGCAGATAGCTCAAGGCATCCTTGATCTCCATACGGTCGAAGAACCGTGTTCCGCTGTAGATAGTATAAGGAAGATTTTCCCGGAGCAGAGCCTCCTCCACGGCCCGGGTCACATAGTGGGCCCGGTAGAGCACCGCCATATCCCGATAGGGAATGCCAGTTTCATGGAGCGCTTTGATTTGCCCGGCGATCCAGTTCGCTTCGCCTGCCTGGCTGTCGGCCAGGCAACACAACACCGGATCCCCAGAGGATCGGGTGGGAACCAGTTCCTTTTCCATCCGAAGCCGGTTTTTCCCAATGAGAGAGTTGGCCGCCGCCAGGATTTCCGGAGTAGAGCGGTAGTTATCCATCATCAGGATGGTCTGGGTGCCGGGGAAATGTTGGTCAAATTCCAGCAGGTATTTCACATTAGCTCCCCGCCAGGTATAGATGGTCTGGTCCGGGTCGCCCACCACAAACAGGTTCTTGTGGTAGCCGCACAGCACCTCCATGAGCTGGTATTGGATCTGGTCGATGTCCTGAAACTCGTCGATCATGATATATTCCAGCCGCTGCTGCCACTTGAGCTTGATGTCCTTGTGGCAATGAAAGATATACAAGGAGAACTTGATGAGGTCATTGTAGTCCAGGCCAAAGCACTTTTTTTGCTGGTAAAGGTAACCGTAGAAAATGATGTCCCGGGCGCTTGCGGCGTGGTCATACTTTTCCTTCAGTGTGTCCAAGGACAGGTCGATCAGGCTGTGGTAATAGTCCGGCTGGCGAAACAGCTTCTCCATCTCGATCATATCCCGCGCGGCGGAGTATGTCATGTCCCGGAGGGTCAAGCCCCGTTCCTCGTAGATAATTTGGAGCATAGCGTCGATATCAGAGTTGTCCAGCACCAGAAAACTCTTGGGATATTGGACCGCATGACTGTCCTCCTGGAGGATGGAGACACAAAAGCCGTGAAAGGTATTGATGTAGCCAGTGTCGTTATCACCAGTGAGCTGGTGGATGCGCTGACGCATCTCTCCTGCCGACTTATTGGTAAAGGTGACGCACAGAATGTTCCCCGGCAGAATGCCCAGCTCGTTGACTAAGTAGGCGAAGCGGTGGGACAGGGCCCGGGTCTTACCGGAGCCAGCCCCGGCAATAACCCGGATATAGCCCTCGGTGGCGGTGACCGCCTCCCGCTGGGCTGGGTTCAGATGTTGCAGCAACTCCAGCATAGAGCCTTTTTCCTCCCGAATAGAACGTTTGTTTCCTATATTATAGCGGGAGACGGGCAAAAGCGCAAGGGGGAGTTGCGGCGGCCCCAGTTAAGGGTCTGCTGACCGTGCTGCATAGGTATATTAAGAAAACAGCGTTCCGCTTTTAGCGGAACGCTGTTTCTCGGTTTTGGAAAAAACGCTTACTTCAGTTCGACCTTGGCGCCGACCTCTTCCAGCTTGGCCTTCAGAGCCTCGGCATCCTCCTTGGAGATACCCTCCTTGATAGCCTTGGGGGCAGCCTCGACCATAGCCTTAGCCTCGGCCAGACCCAGACCGGTGACCTCACGGACAACCTTGATGACCTTGATCTTCTCGGAGCCGATTTCGGCCAGAACCACGTCAAACTCAGTCTTCTCTTCTGCGGGAGCAGCAGCGGCGGCACCAGCAGCGGGGGCGGCCATGGCGGCGGCGGAAACGCCGAACTCCTCCTCCAGAGCCTTGACGAGCTCATTGAGCTCCAGAACAGTCAGGGACTTCACTTCTTCGATCATAGCGGTGATCTTCTCGCTAGCCATGATGAAATACCTCCTTATTTATGTTATGAAAAATAGTGTGCCCGCAGCGGGGCAAGGGAAAAGGCTGCCTTACTCGGCAGCGGGGGCCTCCTCGGCGGCAGGAGCGCTCTGCCCGCCCTGCTCGGCGATGGCCTTGATAACGATGGCCAGACTGGTGATGGGGGCCAGCATCATGCCGAGCAGCTGAGCCACCAGGCCGTCCTTGGAAGGCAGCTCGGCCAGGGCGGCGATATCCTCCAGGGGCAGGACTTGACCCTCCATGAAGCCGGCCTTAATATTAAACCGGTCGCCCATCTGCTTGGCGTACTTGTTAATGATACGCATAGGGGCGATGGGGTCTTCCTTGGAAATCGCCAGGGACGTGGTGCCATTGAGGATACTGTCCAGCTCACTCATACCAACCTGGTCGATGGCGCGGCGGACCAAGGTATTCTTCACGACAGAATACTCCACCCCATTTTCGCGCAGCTCATGCCGCAGGGCGGTATCCTCAGCCACGGTGATGCCCTTATAGTCCACGAACACACCGGCGCTGGCGCTCTGCAGGGTGTCCACCAGAGACGCGACAATGGCTTGCTTTTCACTGAGAACCTTTGCGTTAGGCATTTGTTTTCACCTCCGGGTTATGGATGGGCAGTGCCCCATCCTGCGGACGCTTCCGCAAAAAAGAACACTGCTTTCGTGCCAAGACGAAAACAGCGCAAAACAACGGTATTGGCTGCATTCTCGGCAGGATATTTATGGCTCTTAGCCCCCTGCTGTCTTTGAACACGACAAATATTATATCGGCCCGGACGGGATTTGTCAAGCAAAACCCGCCCGGATCGGATATAATTTTTAGAAGATCAGACCTTGCAGCCTGAAGCGGCTTTGCGCCGACGTTGTTACGCTGGGGTTGGGTGCACAGCCGGGGCGATAAGCCGTCCAGCTTCGGGCAGAGACTTGCCCATTCGCTTCCATTTTATCTCCCCTGTGTGTCTGCCCCGCGCTTCTTACACAAACTTGGCGGCGTTGACCTTCACGCCGGGGCCCATGGTGGAGGCGGCGACGCAGCTCTTGATATACTGGCCCTTGGCGGCGGCGGGCTTGGCCCGGACGATGGCGCCCATGAGGGCGTTGAGGTTGTCGGTCAGCTTCTCCGCGCCGAAGGACACCTTGCCGATGGGGCAGTGGATGATGTTGGTCTTGTCCAGACGGTACTCCACCTTACCGGCCTTGATCTCATTGATGGCCTGGGTCACGTTGGGGGTGACGGTGCCGGCCTTGGGAGAGGGCATCAGGCCCTTGGGACCCAGAACCTTACCCAGACGGCCGACCACGCCCATCATGTCGGGAGTGGCGACCACCACGTCGAAGTCGAACCAGTTCTCGCTCTGGATCTTCTGGACCATGTCCATATCACCCACAAAGTCGGCGCCGGCGGCACGGGCCTCGTCAGCCTTGTCACCCTTGGCAAAGACCAGCACCCGGGCGGTCTTGCCGGTGCCGTGGGGGAGGACGATGGCACCGCGGACTTGCTGGTCGGCGTGGCGGGAGTCCACGCCCAGCTTCACGTGCAGCTCCACGGTCTCGTCAAACTTAGCGGTGGCGGTCTTGATGACCAAGTCCATCGCCTCGGTCACATCATACTGGGCGGCGCGGTCAATGAGCTTGGCGCTGTCCACATACTTCTTTCCTTTAGCCATGTTTACTTCCTCCTTCCCTTACTCTTCCACCAGAACGCCCATGGAGCGGGCGGTGCCGGCGATCATGCTCATAGCGGACTCCAGGCTGGCGGCGTTCAGGTCGGGCATCTTGGTCTCGGCGATCTTCTGCAGATCAGCCTTGGACAGGGTGGCGACCTTGGTCTTGTTGGGTACGCCGGAGCCGGACTCGATGTTGCAGGCCTTCTTGATGAGCACGGCGGCGGGAGGGGTCTTGGTGACGAAGGTAAAGGAGCGGTCCGCATATACGGTGATGACCACGGGAATAATCAGGCCCATGTCCTTCTTGGTGCGCTCGTTGAATTCCTTAGTAAAAGCGGCGATGTTGACGCCATGCTGGCCCAGAGCGGGGCCCACAGGGGGGGCGGGAGTTGCCTGGCCGGCGGGGATCTGCAGCTTTACGTATCCAGTTACTTTCTGTGCCATTTGAAACAGCACCTCCTACATAAGATGTGGTGGTGACGGAGCGGGCAACGCTCCTCCCACGAAAGGCAGCAGGTATGATACCTGCCAGTGGCGCGCCTGTTTTGTGCGCACTTCTTGTTGTCACGCTTCGCCTGTTCGCGACGCGGCTCTAAGCCGGTACATCCGCACTCCTGCGTGGCGGCGGTGCCGCCCCGCATCCGTGCCTGCGTACCGTCTTAGCCTGCGGCTCACAACGGCTTCACGCTTCGGATTAGACTGGCTCCACCTGGTCCAGCTCCAGCTCGACGGGAGTCTCCCGCCCGAACATGGACACGACCACGCGGACCTTGCCCCGGTCCAGATCCAGCTCCTCCACGGTGCCGATAAAGGACTCCAGGGCACCGTCGGTGATCTTGACATTGTCCCCCACGTCGTAGGACACCACTACCTCGCGCTTTTCCACGCCCAGAGCGGCGATCTCGTCGTCGGTGAGGGGGATGGCCTTGTTGGCAGAGCCCACAAAGCCGGTGACACCGCGGATGTTGCGCACCAGATGCCAGGTCTCGTCGGTCATAACCATCTTGACCAGCACATAGCCGGGGAATACCTTGCGCTCCACGGTCTTGGGGCCGTTGTCCGTGATCTCGGTGACAGTCTCCATGGGAATGTTGACCTCGGTGATGAGGTCTTTCATGTTGCGGTTTTCCACAGATTTCTCGATGCTGGCCGCCACGGTGTTCTCATAGCCCGAGTAAGTGTGGGCAACATACCATTTCAGTTCGTCAGCCATGTTCCGTTCCCTCAGAAGAGGTTGAGCAGGGCTTCGACCACCATTTTAACCACCCAGTCGAACACCCAGATGAGCACGCCCACCAGCAGTACGCACACGATGACGATGCCCACGTTCTTAGCGGTGTCCTTGGCGGAGGGCCAGGTGACCTTCTTCAGCTCGCCTTTGAGGTCTTTGAACCAGCGCACGACACGGTTGGGCTTTTTGTCCTTCTTCTTGGCGGGAGCCTTGGCCTTCTTCTCAGCCTTGGCATCCTGGGCCTGAGCCGCGGCCCGGTTTTCCTGTTCAGACATGTTGTCACACCCTTCTTTCATTGAGCTGTCCACGTCCATCACTTGGTTTCATTGTGCACGGTGTGCTTCCGGCAGAAGGGGCAGTACTTGTTGAGCTCCAGACGCTCGGTGGTATTGCGCTTGTTCTTGGTGGTGTTGTAGTTGCGCTGCTTGCACTCAGAGCACCGCAGCGTGATCTTCACACGGTTACCGGCTTTCGCCATATCGGCACCTCCTTCAAAAATTCGCCGTCCAAACAAAAAACGCCGGAACGGCCAGGCCGATTCCGACGCTTCAAATGGGCGCATAGACCCCTGAAAAGCTACGGGAGATCGGCATTGTTTTGCCTCCCTGCGACCCCATTGGCGGGGGAGAGGGTTTTTGTGCCCATCCCGTAAAAATGTGCACAAAAAGAAAGCCCTGTTCACAGGTACTGCCAGTCTAACATAAGGTCAAGAGCTTGTCAAGCACTATTTTATCTTTTATAATAGTAGAGAAGCGCACGGCGGGAAAATTGGCCTGTCGTACCGGATGGGGTCCGCAATGGGGCGGCAGGGAAACCGCAATGAACGCAATGAAAGGGAAGGGATCAGTATGAGAGTGATGGCCATTGACTATGGCGACGCCCGGACAGGCGTCGCCATTTCGGACGCCACCGGCATGCTGGCCGGATTCACCACGGTGATCCGGGGCAGAGACAGCCAGCGGGTGCTGGAAGAGATAGAGGAATTGATTGCTGCCCATGGGGTGGACGAGCTGGTCATGGGCTTTCCCCGGAACATGGACGGCACCGAGGGGCCCCGAGCGCAGTTATACCGGGACTTTGCGGCCCAGCTGAAGGAGCGGTGCGGAATGCCGGTGAGCCTGTGGGACGAGCGGCGCACCACCATCGAGGCCCACCAAATCCTCCATGCCAGCGGAAAGAGAATGAAAAACCACAAAAAAAACGTGGACGCGGTAGCAGCCACACTGATTTTGGAGGGCTATCTGGCCCGAAAACGGTTGGCGAGAAGCTGATACATTCCGGTGCGTCCACGGCCGGGTCCCGCACTGCGGGGCGGCGCAGATGCGCCGTACAAGCGTTTTGTACAGCAAAACCTTGGCGCAAGGGCGGATCCATTTCGCCCGCGCAGGTCAAAATGAGGGGTCCCCGCAAAATCCACGATTTTGTGGGGAGGACGCGGTGGCGGCCACGCTGATTTTGGAAAGTTATCTGGTCAAAAAGCGGCTGGGAAGAGGCTGAGGGTTACTTTCTGCGGGCAGGCGGATAGGGAGCCGGCTCATCGGTGCGGCCGACCAGATAGTCCATGCTGGTCTCTAGAGCCACAGCCAGCTGCCTGCACTGCTCGAAGGACAGGTTCCGTTTGCCGCTCTCGATTTTGGAATAGTCACTCTTGTCGATACCTGTGAGCATCTGGATTTTTACCTAGGAGTAACCCCGGGCTGTTTAAGCCGTATTTCCCTCATCCCAGCAAGTCCTCCACAGTGACGCCCAATACTTGAGCCAGGATCTTCAATTCGATATCGGTGACAAACCGTTTGCCGCTCTCAATGCGCTGGATTGCGTTCTTATCCACATCCATTCCAGCCAGCTGGAGCATGTCCGCTAGGGCCCGCTGGGACACGTCGGGGCCCATGGCCTTGCGTAGCTGGGCCACTCGCTGGCCGCACAGGTTGCACCGTCCATCTGGTGCCCGGTTTTTATACATTTGTGGTCATCCTTCCGAATGGCCGGCCTTGGGATAGGGTTTCGGCTCGTCTGTCAGTCCGGCCAGATAGTCCATGCTGGTTTCCAGCGCCACAGCCAGCCGCTTGCACTGCTCGAAGGACAGGTTCCGTTTGCCATTCTCGATTTTGGAATAGTCACTCTGGTCGATACCTGTAAGCATCTGAATCTTCACTTGGGAATAGCCCAGCGATTTTCGGAGCTGCTTTAATCTAGACATGATATCACCCAAAGACAGTATGTCAAATTGACCTATTGAAAATAGGGTGATTTTGACCTATAATGCATATGAGGTGATATCAATGAATGATCCTGTTATGAAGCAGCTTTGTGAAAAGACCATCGGAGAATTGGTGGTCCGGTATTTGGACACGATCAGCGAGGGGGAGATCGCCAGTCTGGCAGAGCGGGAGGCAGTTGACCTAGTCTGCCAGATCTCAGAGATATTGGATGACCTTACACTGGATGATACAGAATGTTTTCAGCGCATAGATTCCATCGTGTCGGCGTTTCACCATGCGGGGCTCTCGACACAGCGGCATAGGGAGTGTGAATAGGGGAGAAAAGAACCTCCACCAAGCGGGTGGAGGTCCTTTTTGGTTGTTGTGCTGTCATACATTCTTGCTCTGCACCAGGCGCTGTCCGAGGGCCGCAGGGATCGACGTTTTAGACGGCATCAGCGGTAGCGGCGCAGGTAGTAGGGAGTATCCTGCTTACGGAAGCGCCGGACAGGATGCGGCGCACTACTGTGATCCTGGGTTCCCGTAAAAACAGGGGTCCGGAGGAAAGGGCACTATGGACAAAAGCGCACCCTTGGCGCTTGCAGTCCATCCGCGGCCGTCCCCCGGCGCATCTTTGCCCACTTTTTGTGCGCACAGAAAGTGGGCCGCTGCCCTTGCATCACTGCGCCAGCTTCATGTTCTGATAGCGGTGCTCTAAGTACGCATCATCGTAGTGCTCGTCCAGGAACTGCTCTACCACGTTGGTGGGCGTACGATCACCTTCCTGCCGCTGGCCATACCGAACCAGGGCGGCAGCGGACAGTACAATGTCCACCACCATGAAGGCAGTGACAATAGAGGCGAATACTCGGTGTTTGCGGCCGATGAACCGTTCCACCAGGCGGCTCAGGCGGGGGTAGACCACTTTAACCCAAGCTACTGCCGCGATACCCCAGAACAGACAGTACAGCAGGTTGACCCGCCCGTTAAGATTAAAGGGAATATGGCTGTAATCCCAGAAGATGACACCGAATACCTTTTCTCCCACCCAACTGCACAGATATTCGTAAGCGCCGCCCAGCAGAGCGCCGGAGAAAAAGATATAGCGGTCATTTTTCCCTGCCAGCCGGTGGAGCAACACTGTCATGAGCACTGCGCCAAGGCCCCACACCACGCTGAACTGGCCGTAAAGCAGGCTGCTGCGGCTCATCCACTCTCCGGCAGACAATCCTACGAACACGATTTCCACCACTGCCCCAATTAGGGAGGCTAACAGGAAAATCCAAAACAGCTTGAGCAGCTTATAGCGGGTGGTCTGGAACTCAGTCTTGACGCTTTGGTAGGCTTTTTGGGCCAACATGGGCAGTTCCTCCTGTTTCAGTCCCTGCCCCACGGGAAACGGGGAAAGGGTCGATTTGCGGCTATTATACCATGATAGGCTGGGGGGATGTCAACCGCTGCTTCACCGGGGAAATTTCCGCCATTGCCACCGCTAGGGCAATGTGATATAATAATTTATTCTATAAAATCACGAAGGAGATTTTACTTATGCGCTCTGACAACGTGAAAAAGGGGGTCCCCACCGCGCCCAACCGTTCCCTGTTCTATGCTCTTGGTTACACCAAGGAGGAGCTGGAGCGGCCCCTCATTGGCGTGGTGTGCTCCTATAACGAGATCGTCCCCGGACACATGAACCTGGACAAGATCGCCGAGGCGGTGAAGGCCGGTGTCCGAGCCGCCGGCGGCACCCCCATCGAGTTCCCCGCCATCGCCGTGTGCGACGGCATCGCCATGGGCCACGTGGGCATGAAATACTCCCTGGTCACCCGGGACCTCATCGCCGACTCCACCGAGGCCATGGCTATGGCTCATCAGTTCGACGGCCTGGTGATGATCCCCAACTGCGATAAGAACGTGCCCGGCCTGCTCATGGCCGCTGCCCGCATCAACATCCCCACCATCTTCTGCTCCGGCGGCCCCATGCTGGCCGGGCGGCTCAAGGATGGCCGCCGTACCTGTCTGAGCCACATGTTCGAGGCTGTGGGCAGCTACTACGCCGGCAAACTGGACGAGGCCGGGGTGGAGGAGTATGAGAACAACGCCTGCCCCACCTGCGGCTCCTGCTCGGGGATGTATACGGCCAACTCCATGAACTGCTTGACCGAGGCCATCGGTATGGGCCTGCGGGGCAACGGCACTATTCCAGCCGTGTGGTCCGCCCGGCTGCGGCTGGCCAAGCACGCGGGTATGCAGATCATGGAACTGGTGAAAAAAGACATTAAGCCCCGGGACATCATGACCCCCGCCGCCTTCCACAATGCCGAGACGGTGGATATGGCGCTGGGCTGCTCCACCAACACTATGCTCCATCTGCCCGCCATCGCCCACGAGTGCGGCATCGAGCTGGACCTGGATATGTCCAACGACATCTCCGCCCATACCCCCAACCTGTGCCACCTGGCCCCCGCCGGGGACACCTATATGGAGGACCTGGAGGGCGCGGGCGGCGTGTACGCCGTCATGAAGGAACTGACGAAAAGGGACTTGCTGGACACCAGCGTTATGACTGTCACCGGCAAGACCATGGCGGAGAATCTGGAGGGAGTGGTCAACCGGGACCCCCAGCTTATCCGGCCCATCGACAATCCCTATTCCAAGGATGGCGGCATCGCCGTGCTCAAGGGCAACTTGGCCCCCGAGGGCTGCGTGGTCAAGCGGTCCGCTGTGGCTCCCGAGATGATGACTCACACCGGCCCCGCACGGGTGTTCGACGGGGAGGAGGATGCCATCGCCGCTATCTATGCCGGCAAGATCGTGGCCGGGGATGTGGTGGTTATCCGCTACGAGGGGCCGAAGGGCGGCCCTGGCATGCGGGAGATGCTCAACCCCACCTCCGCCATCGCGGGTATGGGCCTTGACAAAGACGTGGCCCTCATCACTGACGGCCGCTTCTCCGGCGCCACCCGCGGGGCGTCCATCGGCCACGTGTGCCCTGAGGCCGCCCAGGGCGGGCCCATTGCCTTTGTGCAGGAAGGGGACCTCATTTCCATCGACATTCCTGCCAACACCATCACTCTCAACGTGGATGAAGCCACCCTGGCCACTCGGAAGGCCGCTTGGGTGTGCCCAGAGCCTAAGATCAAGACTGGCTACCTGGCCCGATACGCCAAGCTGGTCACCAGTGCCGCCCGGGGTGCGGTGCTGGAATAAAACCTCATTCCCCTATATCGAAAAAGCCGCCCGGCCAGGAATACTG
>ERZ1106929.2758-NODE-2758-length-11066-cov-7.186450_pt1 | contig 11066 bp, 8 predicted proteins | sample MGYA00403662_ERZ1106929 | MGnify/ENA primary metagenome ERZ1106929 (study PRJEB35170, sample SAMEA104062442) | human gut metagenome | biome: human gut; feature: human-associated habitat; material: faeces | place: Denmark | collected 2013-02-20 ...
TCTTTTCCCGCCGGCGGGAAAGGACCACCGTCAGCCCCTTTGCCCGGGGGGCCAGCTTTTACAGCATCCTGCTCCTGTTCTTTATCGGCGGAGTGGCCGGTGATCTGGCCGAAACCATCTTCTGCCGCCTCAAAATGGGCTGGTGGATGAGCCGCAGCAGCGTGGTGTGGGGCCCCTTCAGCATCGTGTGGGGCCTGGCCCTGGCCGCCGCCACCCTGTTCCTCTACAAATACCGGGACCGCTCGGCCTCCTTTTTCTTTGTGGCGGGCACCCTGCTGGGCGGCCTGTATGAGTACCTGTGCAGCGTCTTTACCGAGCTGGTGTTCGGCACCGTGTTCTGGGACTACAGCGCTATTCCCTTCAACCTGGGCGGGCGCATCAACCTGCTGTACTGCTTCTTCTGGGGCTTCGCCGCGGTGGCCTGGTTCCGGGGGCTCTACCCCATCCTGGCCCGCTGGATCGCCAAGATTCCACCGCGCCCCGGGAAAGCGGTGGTCTGGCTGCTCATCGCCTTCATGTCCGTCAATATGGCGGTCAGCGGCCTGGCCCTGGCACGCTACAGCGCCCGGGCCGCCGGAGAGCCCGCCGACGCGGCCTGGGAGCAGTACATGGATGCCCACTACGGTGACGACGTGATGGAGCGCATCTACCCCTATGCGAAGATGACTGGCTGAGTCCAAGCCGTCAAGCACCCTCCGGGTCATGAGACCTGGAGGGTGCCTTTACATGGGGCGGAGAGAGCCGCGTGGGAGGGCGTCGGCTCTGCCCCGCCGGGGCCCCCATCTTTATTTTATCTGTCCGGCGGAACTGAATTCCGCCGGCATCAAGGTTTTGGGCCCACGGCCCAAAACGCTTGGACGGCGCAAAAGCGCCGTGGGTCGAAGATGGCCCATACTCTGATATTTTTCTGGAGGATATTCCATGTCTGAACTACGCACTGAAATTTCCCGGCGGAGGACCTTCGCCATCATCTCCCATCCGGACGCCGGCAAGACCACGCTGACAGAGAAGTTCCTGCTGTACGGCGGGGCCATCGCCCAGGCGGGCGAGGTCAAGGGAAAGCGGGCCCGCGCCGCCACCTCTGACTGGATGGAGATCGAGAAGCAGCGGGGCATCTCCGTCACGTCCTCCGTGCTGCAGTTCCAGCACAGCGGCTTCTGCATCAACATCCTGGACACCCCTGGCCACCAGGATTTCTCCGAGGACACCTACCGGACCCTGATGGCCGCGGACTCCGCCGTCATGGTCATTGACGGCGCCAAGGGTGTGGAGCCCCAGACCCGGAAGCTGTTTAGGGTCTGCGCCATCCGCCACATCCCCATCTTCACCTTCATCAACAAGATGGACCGGGAGACCAAAGACCCCCTGGAACTGTGCGAGGAGGTGGAGCGGGAGCTGGGCATCGACACCTATGCCGTCAACTGGCCCATCGGCTCCGGCAAGGAGTTCCAGGGCGTCTACGACCGGGAGAAGCAGCGCATCCTGTTCTTCCAGGCGGAGGAGCGGGGCAAGAAGGTCGGCTCCGCCGAGGTGGCCCTGGACGACCCGGCGCTGGAGGACATGATCGGCGCACAAAAGGCCGCCGCCCTCCGGGAGGAGGTGGAGCTGCTGGGGGCCGGACGGGAGTTTGACATGGAGGCTGTGCGGAACGGCACCCTGTCCCCCGTGTTCTTCGGCTCCGCCCTCACCACCTTCGGCGTGGAGCCGTTCCTGGAGGAGTTCCTCCGCATGACCACGCCGCCCCTGCCCCGTGTCAGCGACCAGGGGGAGGTGGATGTGTTCAGCGAGGACTTCTCCGCCTTTGTGTTCAAGATCCAGGCCAATATGAACAAGGCCCACCGGGACCGGCTGGCCTTCATGCGCATCTGCTCCGGCAAGTTTGAGCGGGACACGGAGTATTTTCATGTCCAGGGCAACAAAAAGCTGCGCCTCTCACAGCCCCAGCAGATGATGGCCGCGGAGCGGGAGATCATCGACGAGGCCTACGCCGGGGACATCATCGGCGTGTTTGACCCCGGCATCTTCTCCATCGGCGACACGGTGACGGTGCCTGGAAAGAAATTCAAGTTCTCCGGCATCCCCACCTTCGAGCCGGAGCACTTCATGCGGGTGTCTCCCAAGGACACCATGAAGCGCAAGCAGTTCATCAAGGGCACGGAGCAGATCGCCCAGGAGGGCGCCATCCAGATTTTCAAGCTGCCCGGCGCCGGCCTGGAGGAGGTCATCGTGGGCGTCGTGGGCACCCTGCAGTTCGACGTGTTCCAGTACCGGATGAGGAGCGAGTACGGCGTAGAGCTCTACATGGAGGGACTGCCCTACGAGCACCTGCGGGTCATCACCGCCTGCCCCTGCAAGCCGGAGGATCTGGTGCTGTGCACCGGCGCCGCCCTGCTGGAGGACTTCAAGGGCCGCCTGCTGGTGGCATTCGGCGGGGAGTGGTCCGTGGGCTTTCTCACCAAGCACAACCCCGGCCTGGAGCTGGCCGAGTCCCTGTCTGTCTGAGCCTGAAACCGTCCGCCGGAAAGAGGCGGACGGTTTTTTGTTTTTCTTTCTTCCGGCTGTCACCTTTTCGGCGGAAACCGCATCCTAATAAGTGACCGGTCAAACGAACCCAAAGGAGCGCTCAGTCCCGCCATGACAAATTTTTTGTTGGACAAAGAAATATTCTGCGACCAGGTAATCCGAAACCAGGAGACCATGTTCCGCACTGCCAAGGCTATCCTTCACCAGGACGAAGATGCGGAGGACGCCGTGCAAGAGGCCATCTGCGCCGCCTATGCCGGCCGCGGCAGTCTGCGGGACCCGGCGCGGTTCCGACCCTGGATCCTGAAAATTCTGGTCAACAAGTGCTATGAGTTCTGCCGGAAGCGGAGGACCACGGTGGACCTGGCGGATATCCAGGACTTCCTGCCGGCTCCGGCGGCAGATCAGGCGGAGCGCCTGTCTCTGTGGCAGGCGGTCATGGCGCTGAACAGCGACCTGCGGGCGGTCGTGACCCTGTTTTATTATGAGGACCTCTCCATCCGGGAGATCAGCGCCGTTCTGGGCATCAGCGAGGCGGCGGTGAAGACCCGTCTCTCCCGAGGGCGGTCCCGGCTAAAACAACTATTACACGAGGAATGAGGTGCGCAAGGTGGAGCCATTCGACAAGCGACTGAAAGAGCGGGCGAAGCAGGAACCCTTCCCCCTGCCGGAGACGTATGCCGGAAAGGTGCGGGACACCTGCGCCGCTTTAAAGGAGACGAACATGAAAGAAAACAAGCAAAAACGTTCCTATCGCTGGCTGGTCGGCGTAGCCGCGGCCCTGGCCGTATTCGTGGCCATTCCCAATGTATCTCCCGCGGCGGCTGCCGCCATGGAAGAAATCCCGGTGCTGGGCGCCGTGGTGCGGGTCATCACCTTCCGGGATTACCAGTATGACGATGGTCACAGCACTGCCGACGTCCACGTCCCGGAGCTGGGCGGCAGCGGCGCTGCAGACGAGATCAACGACCAGGTGCAGGCCTATACCGATCAGCTGATCGCCCAGTTCCAGACGGACTGCGAGGCTGCGGGCGAGAGCTACCAGGGCCTGGATGTGACCTCCTCTGTGGTGACGGACAGCGATACTTGGTTCACTCTGCGGATCGATGCCACGAGGACCGAGGCCAGCGGCTACAATTTCACCCGATTCTACCACATCAACAAAGCTACGGGTGAAGCCGTCACCCTCAGCGATCTGTTCCGGCCTGATGCGGACTACGTCTCTGTCCTGTCCGCGGAAGTCCTGCAGCAGATGGAGGAGCAGATGGCCGCGGACGCATCCCTGAGCTATCTGACGGACGAATTCACCGCTATTGACCCGGAGCAGAGCTTTTACTGGAACGCCGACGGCGATCTGGTTCTGGTGTTCGACGAGTACGCAGTGGCTGCAGGCTACATGGGCATGGTGGAGTTCACCATCCCTCAGGATGTGTACAGCGCCCTGCTGAAGTGATCGCGCTCCCCCATAAACCTTTATACGCATTGGGCGCATCGTAGATAAGGGCAAATGCTGTGGTGAAAGGTTTGGCGCATCGTTTCCGGTTGCCCCAAAGGAGCGGGGAAAGATGCATTCAGTTTTCTGCGGTGCTTTTGTATAACAGAGAACAGCGGACCGCTTCAGCGGTCCGCTGTTGTTTTCCAGGTTTACTGGGCTTGCTCCATCCGCCAGACGATGGCGGAGATCTGGCCCCGGGTCAGAGTGTTGTAGGGCTTGAAGGTGCTGGTGCCGTTGCTGAAGTAGCCCTCCACGATGCCTGCGGCATTCAGCGCCTGGACATAGGGGTCCGTGGTGTCGGTGAAGGGACGGACGCTGGACAGGTTGCTGATGCTGAGGCCCATGGCCTTGGCCGCGATCTGGCTGACCGCCAGCCGGGTGATGGGGGCGTTCAGGTTCACGCTGCCGGACACCAGCCCGTCCGCCTGCGCCCGGGCCAGATAGCCGCTGAACACGTTGGAGTTCACCGGCTTCTGCTCGTCATAGCCAGCGGCCAGCATGATGAGCTTCAGCGCCGCGCCGTAGGTCACCTGGTTGTCGGGCTTGAAGGTGCCGTCGCTGTATCCGTCGATCACGTCGGCGTCGCTGAGCTCCAGTACATATTTATAGCACCAGGTGGAGGAGGTGATATCAGAGAAGTCCTCCATAGCGCTGACAATGCCCAGGCAAAGCTTGCCGCTGGCAATGGGATCGCCGCTGCTGTTGCAGGCCACATAGGGGATTTCCACAGATCCGGTGAAGCCGCTGGCCGGCACGAACCGCAGCTGGCTGATCCGCTCGCTGCCGCTGGAGTAGCCGTACAGGGTCTCGGTGTCCGCCCGCTTGGAGGTGCCGCTGCCCACGTAGATGATACCCTCGTTGGTGGCGGGCAGTTCCAGCAGCTGGATGCTGGCCAGACCCAGGCCGCTGGACTGGGCCACCGCCGTGTAGATGGAGGCGGCGGGGAAGGTGACGGCCGTGTTTCTGGGCGTGGGGCCGTAAACGTCGGGCACCTCGCTGAGGTTCACGCTGATGAGGATGGTGCCGGACACAGAACGGCTGCCGGAGCCGTAAGCGGTGAAGGGGATCTGGGCGCAGTAGTTGACGCCGCTGGGTATGTATGTCAGCTCGCTGAGGGCGTGCTGGCTGCTGGAGGGACTGAAGTAGAAATCTATGTCGTCGCAGTTGTCGTCGGTGATGCGCAGGCTGCTGGAGCTGCCGTAGCTGCTGGTACCGTAGTAGTTGTAGTACAGGCTGCCGTAAGTGGGCGCATCTTTAAAGGTGACATACTGCAGGGTATAGCCGGGGTAGCTCTCCTCAAAGAACCGGGCGATGTCGTTGGCGTTGATCTGCACTCGGCCGCTGTAATCCGTATAATAGCGGATATCGCCGCCCTCTGCGGCCACGCCGGTTCCCCCCACATCGCCGATGGCGATGGCCACGGTGCCGTAGGCCTTGTCGCCGTCCTCACCGTAGGCAGTGAAGTCCAGCTCCACCACCTTGCCGTCGGCGTCCCTGTCCGCCACAAAGGTCAGGTCATCCAGGGTGAAGTCCTCGTCGTAGAACAGGTCCTTGCTGTCATAGTAGAAATAACCGTCGTCCAGGTCGCTCTCGTCAAAGTACGTCCGGTCATCATCGTAGTCGTAGCTGTACAGCTCGCCCCAGTCGTCCAGTCCGTCGGCGTCGGTGAACCGTACATACTCCAGATCGTCCCCGGTCTCGTCATCCAGGAAATCCCAGAAGTCGTCCCGGTCAAAGGTCACGCTGTCGTCGGGATCCACCTCGTAAATGATGTCGCCCTTCACCTTGGTGCCGGTGCTGCTGCCCTTGCCGATCTCAATGGTGAGGGTAGCGGAGATCTTGTCGCCTTTCACGCCGCGCATGGTGACGTCAAAGGTCAGGGTGTCTTCATCGGCATTCCGGTCCGCCGCAAAGGTCAGCGTGTCCAGCTCGAAGTCATAGTCGTCCCAGATATCGTCCTCATCATAGTAAAACACGGCGTCGTCCAGGTCACTGTCGTTCAGCTCGTAATCCCGGGTGTAGTCGTCGGAATCGTATCCGTCGGCGTAGAAACAGCCGTAATCGTCAAAGTCGTCATAGTCGGTGAACTCCACGTATTCCAGTTCGTCGTAATCCGACTCGTCGTAGAAGAAATCGTAGAAATCCTCCGCGTCCAGCGTCACATCGTCGTCCGGGTCCACCTGATAGGTCAGGTCGCCCTTGCTGCTGGTGCCGCTGCCCTTGCCGACCTCGATGTACAGAGTGCCATATACCTTGTCACCGTCCACGCCGTGCATGGTGAAGTCAAAGGCCAGGGTGTCCGCGTCGGCGTTCCGGTCGGCGTAGAACGTCAGCGTGTCCAGTTCAAAGTCATAGTCGTACCAGACGTCGTTCTCGTCGTAATAGAACATGGCATCGTCCAGATCGCTGTCATTGAGCTCATAGTCCGGGATATAGTCATCGCTGTCGTATCCGTCTGCACCGAAATATCCGAAGTCATCGAAATCATCGTAGCTGGTGAACTCCACATACTCCAGCTCATCATAGCGGCCGTCTTCCTCGTTAAAGAGATCCCAGAAGTCCTCGGCGTCCACCGTTACATCGTCGCCGGGGTCCACCTTGTAGGTCAGCTCCACGTCGCCGGAGCCGGAGCGGGAGCCACCCTCCACATCAATGCGGACCGTTGCATAGAATGACCCTTCGTCGCCGTACAGCCTGACATCAAAATCCAGTGTGTCGCTGTCGATGTTGTCATAGGTCTCAAACCGCAGCGTGTCCAGGTCGATGTCGTAATCGTCCGCATCAGCACGGTCATAGTAGAATTCGTAGTTCTCCAGCGCCTTGGAATCCACGTCGTCGAACCCGTAACGGTCAAAGTCCTCGAAGGTGAAATAGCCGTAATCGTCAAAGTCATCATAATCGGTGAATTCCACGTATTCAAGGTATCCGCCGTTGTCGTCCTCATAGATTTCCTGAAAGTCATCCGCATCCAGCCAGACGCCGCTGTCCTCGTCCACATCGTACGTCAGATCCGCCGAGGCCGCAGACGCCATGGGAACGGTTCCGGCCAGCAGCGCCAGCGCCAGCAGACACGCCGGGAGCTTTTTCTTCCAAAATGTTTTCATAGTCCTCTTTCCTCCATCATATTCCAAAAGGCTTGCTTCCAGCTTCTATCTCTCTACATGTAACATACCGGGAAAGTGCCCGGCAATCATGAACAAATTATGAACTTTTCGCCATTCGGGAAAAAAGATTCCGGTCCGGCCGCATCCTGGAAAACGAAATTGTCCCCTGAAATACACAGACGGCCCGGGATTTTCCGTTTTTTTACGGGTTTTTCTTTACAAACAAACGTTCCTCCGATATAATACTATGGCTAATGAAATTTGAGGAAGTGGAGAGAGCACATGGCTTTGATCGAATACGACGAATATAAGCAGAGGCTCCGGGACCTGGGGCCCGAGCTGGAGAAGCTCTCCGCCGCGCTGGACATGGACAGCGCCCGCGCGGAGGCCCGAAAGCTGGAGGACGAGACCGCCCAGGACGGCTTCTGGAACGACCTGGAGCGATCCCAGAAGGTGCAGCAGCGCCTCAAGCAGCTGCAGAACAAGATCGCCCGCCAGGACAAGCTGGTGACCGAGTGGCAGGATCTGACGGCCCTGTGCGAGATGGGCCAGGAGGCGGAGGATGAGGAGCTGCTGGAAGAGCTGAAGTCCGGTTTCCAGACCCTGGAAGAAAAGATTGAGGAGTCCCGGATGGCCACGCTCCTCTCTGGGGAGTACGACGGCCACAGCGCCATCCTGACCTTCCATGCCGGCGCCGGCGGCACCGAGGCCCAGGACTGGGCCCAGATGCTCTACCGGATGTACACCCGCTGGGCAGAGCGTCATGGCTTCAAGTACAAGATTCTGGACTATCTGGACGGCGATGAAGCCGGCATCAAGAGCGCTTCGATTCTGATCGAGGGCGAAAATGCCTATGGATTCCTGAAGTCGGAGGCCGGTGTGCACCGTCTGGTGCGTATTTCGCCCTTCGATGCGTCGGGCCGCCGCCAGACCTCCTTTGCTTCGCTGGAAGTCATGCCGGAGCTGAGCGATGAAACCGACATCGAGATCAATGAAGCCGACCTGAAGGTGGATACCTATCGTTCGGGCGGTGCCGGCGGTCAGCATGTAAACAAGACCGAATCGGCAGTGCGCATCACCCATATTCCCACCGGTGTGGTAGTAGCGTGCCAGAACGAGCGCAGCCAGTTCCAGAACCGTGAAGTAGCCATGAAGATGCTCAAGGCGAAGCTGGCGGAGATCAAGGAGCGCGAGCACCTGGAGAAGATCGAGGACATCAAGGGCGTACAGAAGGAGATCGGCTGGGGCAACCAGATCCGTTCCTATGTATTCATGCCCTATACTCTGGTCAAGGACCATCGTACCAACTTTGAGATGGGCAATGTGGCTTCGGTCATGGATGGTGACATCGATGGCTTTATCAATGCTTATCTGAAGGCCAAGAGCCTGGGCGAACTGGCATAAATTTTGTCAGAAAGATTTATAAAAGTTTAACAAAGTTTGGTATTCTACCTTGTGTAACCAATCGGCTTATGCTATACTTAGGCCGTTTAGAATTTTGTAAAGGTGGTTTATTGTGATGCTGACGCAGGCCAAAAGAGAGTTTATTGAGTTTATGATGAGCGCGGATGTGCTCCGGTTCGGCAACTTTGTAACCAAGAGCGGTCGGAACACCCCCTATTTTGTCAACACCGGCAACTATCGTACCGGTAAGCAGCTGGCAACCCTGGGCAAGTTCTATGCCCGTCTGATCCATGAAACTCTGGGCGATCAGTTTGACGCCATGTTCGGCCCGGCTTACAAGGGTATTCCGCTGGCAGCTGTAACAGCTTCTACTCTGGCTCAGGAGTATGATCTGGACAAGCCCTACTTCTTCAACCGCAAGGAGGAGAAGGATCATGGCGAAGGCGGCAGCTTTGTAGGCTACAAGCCGGTGGACGGCGACCGCATCATTCTGGTGGAAGATGTTATCACTGCCGGTACAGCTGTGCGTGAGGTAATGCCTCAGATCATGAGCTGCGGTGATGTCAAGGTGACCGATATGTTCATCTCGGTAAACCGCTGCGAAGTGGGCAAGGACGGCGAAAAGACTGCTGTTATGGAAGTCAAGGAGCAGTTCGGCATTGATGTACATGCCATCGTAACCGTACAGGATATCCATGAGTACCTCAAGGAAGATCCCAAGTATGCCGATGTACTGGCTCACATGGAACAGTATATGGCTCAGTACTGCCGGTTCTGATTGACCCGGAATACTGGTGTGTGGAATGAGAAGGAGGAAAACCATCATGTGGAAGCGGTGGCTTGCCTTGCTTCTCGCAGGAATGCTGGTGCTGTGCATGACCGGCTGCCGGAGAACCGGCGGCGGGGAGCCCAGTGATCAGAAGATCAATGTATATACCAGCAAGGATTATGAAACCAAGGATTTTGTAGCACAGCTGGGCAATGTGGATTATGTCGGTCTGGTGGAGGAGATCCTCGCCAATACCGAACCGGTGGACTCCGTTCCGGACCGTACACCGGACTATATTGTACAGATTCTGCCGCCCAAGGGGATCGAAGGAGCCATCACCTGGTGGTTCTGGACTGATCCCAGCGGCGAGCTGACCCTGGTCAATGCCAGTGAGGATAAGGAGAAGGCCTATCGGGCCACTGCCAATACCTCCCATGATTTCGGCAAGATGCTGGAAGAGGTTACACTGGGTCAGGGCGCAAAGTGCTGCTGATCAGCTCGGTAAGCAAGAAAACCCGGAGATTCGTTGGAATCTCCGGGTTTTTCTGTTATGTCGGCTCCGGGCAGTATGCTCCCAGCCGGACAGCGCCTCAGAATCTTAGCGGGCAGGGAGAGGACAAGGGCTGCCCGGGGCTGCCGCTCTGCCATGGCATATCCATCACAAAGCCCAGCTTTCAGCTGTGTGGGCATTCTGCCCCGCAGGCTGGCGCAGCGGTACTGGCTCTACACCCGGTAAAACAATACCCCCGGAAGAGATCTTCTCCTCCGGGGGTTCTTTTTATTGGGATAGGGTGGTTATTCCACGAGGACAGCGGTGCCGCTGGCGGTGACCATCAGCATGCTGCCGTTGGCGCCGAGGGTCTCGTAGTCCAGGTCTACGCCCACAACGGCGTTGGCGCCCATGGCGGAGGCCCGCTGCTGGAGCTCTGCCAGAGCCTGTTCCCGGGCCTTCTGCAGCTCGCCTTCATAGGAGTTGCTGCGTCCGCCGAAGAAGTTGGTAAGTCCGGCAGCAAAGTCCTTGACGAAGTCCACGCCGGAGATTACTTCTCCAAAGACGATCCCCTTGTATTCTACGATTCTTCTGCCCTCAATGGTGGGAGTAGTGGTCAGTGTTACGAACATAGCAGTTCCTCGCTTTCTGTTACTTCAGATCAGGGTTATAGACAGCCCGTTCTCCGCCGATGCTCTTGGGACGGCGGCGGACAGCAGTGAGATGGGCTTCACCCACACTCTTCACACTCAGCCGGACCGGAACCGCCACCGGCTTGATGTGCATTCCAATAAAGGTATCGCCGATATCCAGACCGGCGTCGGCCTGGAGGTATTCCACAGCCACGGGTTCCTTCATATTTTTATAGGCGCAGGTGGCAAAGCTGCCGCCGGCGTGCGGCTGGGGCACCACGTTCACCGTTTCATATCCGTAGTGCTCCGCTGCTTCCTCCTCCAGGATCAGTGCACGGTTGAGGTGTTCACAGCACTGGGCTGCCAGGTAAACCTCTGCTTCCTTTACAGCACGGTAAATGCCGTCGAACAATGCCTGGCCAAGCTCCGGGCTGGAAAAGCTTCCGATCCGCTCCCCGGCCACTTCACTGGTGGAACAGCCAACCACAAAAATACTGCCTTTCTTCGGACGGGCAGCTGCAAGCAGCTGCGAGGCCGCCTCATACGCTTCTTCCGTAATTTCCATCAGTTCCTGTTTATCCGCTTTTCTGTCTGATAATCCGTTTGCCATATTCAAATTCCTCCATCTTTTTTCTGCTGTCAGTTTACT
>ERZ1106929.2766-NODE-2766-length-11036-cov-6.648393_pt1 | contig 11036 bp, 8 predicted proteins | sample MGYA00403662_ERZ1106929 | MGnify/ENA primary metagenome ERZ1106929 (study PRJEB35170, sample SAMEA104062442) | human gut metagenome | biome: human gut; feature: human-associated habitat; material: faeces | place: Denmark | collected 2013-02-20 ...
CAAAAGGCCCGTCGATTGGGCATGTTGACATTTTTCAAACAAGCCCTAGGATACAAAAATCCAAGCATGGCCACAGTCAGCCTGCAATGAAACAAGTCCAAATATCTTATAGGAAGCCGTGGGAGTTCGCCCACGGCTTTTTAGCTGGAACAGGTACTTGCAACTCTGCCTTTTCTTATGGTGCACTATTCCAAGATCGTTTCTATCAGCAAGGAGGTGCTGCCTTGAACGGGCAGGTTTACGGCTATATCCGGGTCAGCAGCAGGGAACAGAACGAGGAGCGGCAGCTCATTTCCCTGCGGGAAGTACAGGTGCCGGAGGAGAACACATTTATAGATAAGCAGTCCGGCAAGGATTTTGAGCGGCCGCAGTACAAGAGGCTTCTGCGGAAATTAAAAAAAGACGATCTGCTCTACATTAAGAGCATTGACCGCCTGGGCCGCAATTATGGCGAGATTTTAGAGCAATGGAGAATATTGACCAAAGAAAAAAGCGTTGACATTGTGGTACTGGACATGCCTCTGCTGGATACCCGACAGGGGAAGGATCTGATGGGCACGTTTTTGAGCGATATTGTGCTGCAAGTACTCTCCTTTGTCGCTGAAAATGAACGTGCCAATATCCGTCAGCGTCAGGCGGAGGGAATTGCGGCCGCCAAGGCCAGAGGGGTACGGTTCGGCCGGCCGCCAAAGCCGCTGCCCGATAACTACCTGAGCACCTATCTGCAATGGAAAAGCGGGGCACTCACAGGGACCGCCGCCGCGAAGGAGTGCGGAATGCCGTTGGCTACCTTCCGTTACCGGGCGGAACGGTACGAAAACACGAAACGTTGAACAGCAGGCAGCTTCACAAAAAGGTGTACCTTTCTGTAAGCCCCCAATTTTCAAAATCTTTTTCAAAAAACTCTTAACATGACGAGGATTTGGACGATAAGGATAATGTATAGAGACAGCAGGCAGCTTCACAGAAAGGTACACATTTCTGTAAGCAGCCAAAAGCAAAGCATGGATTTGGAGGCGGGCGGCCACGATGGCATCCAGAGAAAAACAATATAATGTCCTCAAGCTGCGCCTGTATCCAACCTCAGAGCAAGCAGAACTTTTTGAAAAGACCTTTGGCTGCTGCCGCTATCTCTGGAACCAGATGCTGGCTGACCAGCAGCGGTTTTATTTGGAGACTGGCGTCCACTTCATCCCTACCCCGGCAAAATACAAAAAGGGAGCCCCTTTTCTAAAAGAAGTGGATAATCAGGCACTCATTCAGGAGCACAACCAGTTGTCCCGGGCGTTCCGTTTGTTTTTTCAAAACCCGGAGTCTTTTGGGCATCCCAATTTTAAGCGAAAAAAAGATGACCGGGACTCCTTCACCGCCTGCAATCATGTGTTTACTTCCGGCCCGACCATTTATACCACGCGGGACGGCATCCGCATGACCAAGGCAGGAATGATTCGGGCCGTCTTTCCACGCCGCCCGCAAAACGGGTGGAAACTCAAGCGCGTCACAGTGGAAAAGGCCCGGACGGGCCGCTATTACGCTTATGTCCTGTATGAAAGCCTGGTACAGCCGCCGGAGCCGGTCCTTCCCGTTCCGGAGCGCACCCTGGGGCTGAAATATTCCCTGCGCCACTTTTATGTGGACGACCAGGGCAACAGGGCTGATCCACCCCGCTGGCTGAAACAGTCCCAGGAAAAGCTGGTGCATCTTCAGCGGCGTCTGAACCGAATGCAGCCTGGCTCGAAAAATTATGAGGAAGCCGTACTGAAATACCGCCTGCTCCATGAGCACATCGCCAATCAGCGCAGAGACTTCCTCCACAAGGAATCCCGGCGGATAGCCAACGCCTGGGATGCCGTATGTGTGAGGGGCGACGATCTGGGTGCGATGACGGACACGCTGATTCAGGCCGGGAGCGCCGTAAAGGAGGCGGGGTTCGGGATGTTCCGGGAGATGCTGTGCTACAAGCTGGCCCGCCAGGGAAAGGCATTTATTCAGGTAGACCGGTATCTCCCTACCACCCGGAGCTGTTCGGCCTGTGGGTTGACGCGGGACGCGCTCCATGCGCGGGATTACAGGCGAAGTGGTTGGGTCTGTCCAGAGTGCGGCGCGGTTCATGACCGTGAGGTCAACGCGGCAAAAAACATCAAAGCCCGTGGGCTGGAACAGTTTTTTGATTTACAGGGGCAGAACAGGAGCGCCTGACCCTTTCCAGGCGTCCTGTGCTCCGCCTTGACAATATGCCGGCCGGGACACCGGTGAACGCCCATGATTCCGGCTGGAGAGCGTGGATGGAACGCCGGTGGGGAGCCTCCGCCCTTCCATCCACATTCTCCGGACCGCCGAGTGGGAAACGGGAGGCCGCATCCGTGCGGCTGAAGCCTGTAAGCAGGCGTCCACAATATTATGACGATGTTTTTGCACGCGGCGCATGGATGCGCGCCGCTGGCCACAGGAAGGAGATCCCCCATGCTTCAGCTCTCTCTGCGCCCCGGTGAGTATCTCACCATCCATGGCGACATTGTGGTACAGCTCGCTCAGCTCTCTGGCAGCCGCGCCTTCCTTCGGGTAGAGGCCGACCGCAGCATCCCCATTGTGCGGGGAAAGGTACTGGAGCGGTCGGGGGCTCCCCGGCCGGAGTGCCTGGCATCTCTTCCCCGCAGCCGCGCCAGGAAAGGCCGGGATGCCGTCTACCACTGGAGTGCGGAGCGGGAGCGGGCCGTCCGCACAATGGAACAGCTCCTGGAGCGGATGGAGGCCGGGGACAGCCGTGAGGAAGCCCAGGCGCTGCGGGCACAGTTGGAGCACCTGCTTCCAACTGTATGGGAGGAGGAGCTGTCCGGCCAAATACAGGCCCTGTTCCGCAGCAAAACAGCCCAGGACGTATAAATAACCACCTTAGTTTGGTTTCACCCGGTCTCGCGAACCGGTTGAAATAAATCGAAGTGCAGGGACACAGCCCGCCAAAGGCCACGGCGTCTGTGTTGGTCTGCCAAACCACTAAACGCACATGAGGGATCGGTGCGTTGGACCAGCAAACCCAATATCATTTCAGAAAGAAAGGAAACGATCGAAATGAGGATCCAGCATAACATCATGGCGATGAACGCCTACCGCAACTACGCCAACAACACCTCCGCCCTGTCCAAGAACCTGGAGAAGCTGTCCTCCGGCTACAAGATCAACCGCGCCGGTGACGACGCCGCGGGCCTCGCCATCTCCGAGAAGATGCGCGCCCAGATCACCGGCCTGGACAAGGCCCAGGACAACGCCAAGGACGGCATCTCCCTGGTGCAGACCGCCGAGGGCGCCCTGACCGAGGTCCACGACATGCTCAACCGCATGTATGAGCTGGCCGAGCAGTCCGCCAACGGTACCTTTGAGGACGGCACCGACCGCAAGCAGCTCCAGAAGGAGGTCGATCAGCTCAAGAGCGAGATCAACCGTATCGCCGATTCCGCCAACTTCAACGGCATCAAGCTGCTGGACGGCTCTATGGCTGCCAATGGCACCACCAAGATCAATGGTGCTGCCGCTGGCGCTAAGGCCGGCGTGGATGTGAGCATTGTGGCGGACTCTCTGTTCGCTGAGGACGGCACCCGTTCTGAGCTGAAGTTTTCTCTGGCTGCTGTTTCTTCTGCCGGCAAGGAGGGCGTCGTAGTTAAAAAGGACGGAGTTACTATTTCTCTGCAGAAGGGGAAGGAGTATTCTGCGGCGGACATTCAGGCCCTGTTGGCAAAGGCTAAGACCAGCGGCACCGGTGTAAGCGAGGATATGATGAAGTCCGTGCAGAACGCTACCATTACTGGCACAGGCGTTACGAATGGAACAAAGGCTTGGACCTCCCTTGCCAAGTCTACTGGTACGGCTCAGCCCAATCAGGGTAAGCCCCTCACTCTGCAGATTGGCGACACCTCCGACAGCTTCAACCAGTTGAAGGTGGGCATCAAGGACTGCCACGTGGACGCTCTGGGCCTCACCGATATGAAGATCGGCGATCAGGACAGCGCTGCCAAGGCTCTGGACAAGATCAAGAGCGCCATCAACTATGTCTCTGATGTCCGCGGTACTCTGGGCGCCACCCAGAACCGCCTGGACCACACCATCAACAACCTGTCCGTCATGCAGGAGAACATCCAGGATGCCGAGTCCACCATCCGCGACACCGACGTGGCCGACGAGATGATGGCCTACACCAAGAACAACATCCTGATCCAGTCCGCCCAGGCCATGCTGGCCCAGGCCAACCAAGTGCCCCAGGGCGTGCTGCAGCTGCTCCAGTAAGCTCTGGTGTTGGCTGAGCAGCTGCACGCTCCCGAACCCTCCTGTGCTGCCCCTCCCTGGGGCACGGGGAGCCCCGCCGAATCCCAGCGAAGCGGGTTCGGTGGGGAGAGGAGGCGCGACGGAGAGAGCAAGCTTTGCCGCCTGCGGCGAAGCGAGGGATTCGAAGTCCGCGCCGACGAAGGGCGTGCTGCAGCTGCTGCAGTAATCCGGAGCAGTTGTTCTTTCACAGCAACCACAAGGGGGCCGGGCACTGCGCCCGGCCCCCGTTTTTCTATGCTGAGACAGGGAGGAACTATGACAAAGGAACAAACCGCCTTGGACATCGCCCGCCGGATGGCGGAGCTGGGAGAGCGGAGCCACGCTGTGACGGCCTATACCCTGGCTCTGGCGGACGCCCGGGACCGCCAGCCGGAGACAGAGCTGGAGGCCGCCCTTTACCTGTTTGAAAACGGCGGGAACTACAAGGTGGCCTATGACGCCTTCCGCTCCCTCTACCGCCGGGGCTTCCAGCGGGAAACTCTGCTGGAGCTGATGACCCAGGCTTTTTACCAGCCCAACATCAAACTCCTGAAGAGCCGATACGAGAAGAACTGCCGCCTGCTGCGCAAATATCCCTACTGCTTCCAGCAGGACTTTCCCGCCTTTGAGGAGCTGCCCCTCCGCTTTTACCCCTACGACGACCAGCGCTACATCCCCTTTACCGTAGAGACGGAGACCTTCGGGGAGCCTTTGGACCTCCGGCACCCGGTGGTCAGCCGAAACTTCTTCCAAAACCTGGACAAGCCCGTACTGGCGGCGGATGTGTACTCCCAGTATGAGCTGGAGTACCTCCGGGACAACGTGCGGAAAAGCGAGTGGGTGGGCCGGGAGAACCACGTCTATCTCCATTACACGGACTGGGGGATCTTCTGCGCCTATCTCCAGGTCCTGAACCTACGGCCCCTGCTGGAGGAGGAGAAGCTGGTCTTCCTGATCGGAGACGAGATCAGCCAGTACCCCATCGACTTCCAGGCCCGGTTCGGCATGGATTACAGCCAGTATCCCGTCAAGCCCGTCGGCATCCGGGAGATCCACCGGCTGATCTGGCACACCCAGCTCTCCAGCCATAACGGAGGCGACTTTTTCAACGAGATTTTTGACAACCATCCCAACCTGATTGCGGTGGAGTCAGAAATGCTCTACCATCTGCGGGATCAGGTATCGAAGTTCCGACAGCTCCTCAGCAGCGGCGGAACGATCACCTTTGACAGCGTCATCGGTGACGGGGATCTGGAGAAGCCCCAGCGGCTGGCGAATCAGCTCAGCCGGATGCGGGACCGGACGGACAAGGATATCTTCGTGGCCCTTTATCTGGCTATGGCGGATCTGCGGAACCTGGACCCCGCTGCCCGAATCGTTCCATCTATTTTTTTCCAACCCCACTTCCACAACTACCACTGCACTCTGGGCGCGAACGACCAGAACCGGGCGGTGCTGGACTCCCCGGAGTATCAGGAGCTGCGGGACTTCTCCCCCCTCAAGGGCTTCAAGTATATCAAAACGTTTACACCCCTGCGCCGTCCCACCACCTCCACCGGGGCGTGTGTGCGATTCATGCAACGCCAGATTGACGAGTGGAAACCGGGCCAGGAGCCGCTGACAATCCCCGACGAGCTCACCGAACGGGTCCTGAACCGGAACTACATGGTGGACTGGCAGGACCGGCTGTTTCAGGATTCGGTGCTGGTCCGCTTTGAGGACGGCAAGCTGAATCCGAAAGCCACCTTCACCGCCCTGGCAGCCTTTTTGGACCTACCCTATACGAAGAGCATGACCTACTGTTCCCGCAACGGCGAGCGGGACCCGGAGTCTTTGAAGGGAAATGACCGGGGCTTTGACCCGGCGGCCATCTACCGGACCTATGAGGAGTACCTGGGCCGGGAGGAACGGGTGTATCTGGAGTATCTGATGGGAGACGTATACCGGCGCTACGGCTATGATTTTCAGTATTACGACGGCGCGCCCATGGACGAAGAGGCGATGAACGCGCTGGTCGGCAGGCTGCACGGCTGCACGGACCTGATCCTGGCCTCCTATAAAAAGGCAATGGAGCACAAGGTGTTTTTCGAGGGGGAGGACCCGGAACAGCGGCGGCAGGAGATCTTGACCGAGATCGGGGAAAACATGGCGGCCAAGCGGCGGGAGATCGCAGGCGTTTTGATGCGGGGGCTGCGGTTCGTCAACAAAAACGGCGCGCCGCTGAACTTCATGCCCCTTTTGGAGCTGGACCCGGCGCTGCTGGAACAGCCGCTGTATCACTGAGGAGGAGGACATGGAACACAAGGGAACCGTATATTTTTTCACCGGCCTGTCTGGGGCGGGGAAGACGACCGTGGGCAGCCTGTTCTACCAGCGGCTCAAAAACACCAAGCCCAATGCGGTCTATCTGGATGGGGACGAAATCCGGGTGGCCTTCGGCGAGGATGTGGGCTACACCAACGATGAGCGCCTGCGCTGGGCGGGCCGGATCTTCCGGGTGTGCAGGCTGCTCTCCGACCAGGGTATCGACGTGGTGTGCTGCTCCATCGCCATGTTTGACACTGTGCGCCGCTGGAACCGGGAGCATATTCCAAATTACAAGGAAATCTATATCCGGGTCAAAAAAGAGACCCTCATCCAGCGCAACCAGAAGGGCCTCTATACCGGGGGGCGCAATGTGGTGGGGGTGGATCTGCCCTTTGACGAGCCCCAAAGCCCCGACCTTGTGCTCCAGAACGACGGGGAGCGCACTCCGCTGGAGCTGGTAGAGGAGATCGAGGGGGCGCTCTACCCGAACATCGTGGAGCACCCCATCGACAATACCGATTACTGGAACCTGTATTATCAAAACAAGCTCTGCCCCACCAGCCCCTCCCCCTTCGCCCGGTATGTGTCCACCCTGGTGGAGCCGGGGCGGACGCTGGCGGAGCTGGGGTGCGGCAACGGGCGGGACGCCCTCTACTTTGCCTCTCTGGGGCTGGACGTGGTGGCGATGGACCTGTCTGAGGCAGCCATCGGCATGCTCCGGCAGCAGCCGGTCCCACACGCCCGGTTCGTATGCGGCGACTTCGTCAGCCACACCCTCCACCAGCCGGAGAGCTATGACTACGCCTACAGCCGCTTTACCATCCACGCCATCAACCAGAAGCAGGAGCGGATGCTCCTGGGGAGCATGGCCCGGGCCCTCAAGCCGGGCGGAAAGTTCTTCATCGAGGTGCGCAGCGTCCATGACCCGCTCTACGGCAAGGGGGAGGCGCTGGAGCGCAACGCCTTTTTCTACGACAACCACTACCGCCGTTTTCTTGTGCTGGACGAGCTGACCGAGGCCCTCCGGCAGGCCGGCTTCCGCATCGAGTACGCCAGGGAACAGACCGGCTTCGCCCCCTACGGCAACGACGATCCCCCCGTCATCCGCGTTGTGGCGGTGAAGAATTGAGGAGGCGGTTTTTATGACCTGTCCGGCGGATCTGCATACCCATACCACCGCGTCAGACGGGCAGTATACCCCGTCCCAACTGGCCGCCAAGGCCCTGGCGGCCGGAATTCAGATTCTGGCAGTCACCGATCACGACACCATGGACGGCGCGGAGGAGGCCGTCCGGGCGGGACAAGCCTGCGGATTGACGGTGCTCCGCGGGGTGGAGCTGGGGGCCCGGGAGGACCGTCACATGCACATACTCGGCCTCAATCTGGGCCCCGAGTGTCCCACCCTGGCGGAGCTCTGCCGCAGGCTCCGCGCCAGCCGGGAGGAGCGGAAATACCGCATCGCCGCGTTTCTCCGCGGGAAGGGGCTGGACGTGCCGCTGGAGGAGGTGGAGGCCCTCGCCGGCGGCGGAGTGGCCGCCCGCCCCCACTTCGCCCGGGTGATGCTCCGGCGCGGGTATGTCTCCTCCCTCCGGGAGGCCTTCGACCGCTATCTGGACACGGACGAATACCAGCGCATTGAGCGGTGGAAGGCCGGCGCCCCGGAATGCATCGCGGCCATCCATGACGCGGGCGGAAAGGCGGTTCTGGCCCATCCCTGCCAGCTCGGCTGCTCCCACGGGCGCCTGGAGGAAATCCTCCGTGCACTGAAGGACGCGGGGCTGGATGGGATCGAGTGCTTTTATCCCCGGCATTCCCCAGAACAGACCGCCGCCTATCTGCGCCTTGCAGACAAATACGGCCTCCATATCACGGGGGGCAGCGATTTCCACGGGGAGGCCGTCCGACCAGATTCCTTCCTTACCCCCATTCCCCTCAACCTCAACTGGCTGGGAACCTTCCAAAATACCCAGCCACATCGGAACAGGCTCTATCAAAGCCAAATTCCGCACTTCCGATAGGTTTTTGTTGTTTTTCCCCTTAATTTTTTGTTTATCCGTCCGATATAAACATTAGAAAACGACTACATACAATCGTTGACTGTGTGTTTGACAGAGAGGAACTTCCCGGCAAAGCGGCAGACGCTGCCGCCGGTTTGAGATAAACATACAAATACTTGGTATCACGCCCATAACGCGGCATTTTGCAATGATACCGAATGGGGGAATCGATGTTGTTTGGGAAACTGAAACTGACTTCTAAGCTGGCGGTCATCATCGGGGCCGTCCTGGCCGTCATCTTTGCACTTCTGATCGGAGTGACGATCTCCACTACCAGCACCAGCATACAGAAGGGCATTGCAGGCGAGCTGTCCGCCCTGGCGAGGACAACCGGCACAGAGATCCAGGACAGCTTTGGGGTTGTGGATGATACGGCCCGGGGTATCCAGGAATACATCGGCCGCATTTACGCCAAACCAAATGGCGCTCCCGGGGACGCCGCTGCCATGCAGCAGAGCACCCTTTATCCGGGCCTGTCCCTGACCTCCAACGCATACGATATGGAGCAGTTTATTGTGGAGACGGTTCGGAACGCGGTCAAAAACAACCCCGAGCTGGAGGGCATCGGCGTCATGTTTGAGCCCAATCAGTTCCAGAGCAACCTCCGGCACTATGGGTTTTATATCGACATGTCCTCGGCCGATGCCGAGGTTGATGCCTATGCCTCCTACGAGGAATATGCCAAAGAGGACTCCTACCGGGTCCCCGCCCAGGAAAACCGGATTTACATTTCCGCCCCCTATCGGGATGGAGATCTGCTGCTTATCGCCTACGGCACTCCAATTGTTTACAACGGTTCTGTGATTGGTGTGGTCATCTCCGTCATCGACCTCAGTTCCTTCTCTTCCCTCCAGATTTCCGACAACAATTACACCTCCATGTGGTCTACCCTTTACAGCGGTGATGGAACCATCATATGGGACAGCGAAACACTGGACGATGTGGGACACAACATGGTGGAGTTTACACCCCAGGCCGACGAGCTGGAGGCCATTCAGGCCGCCATGGCCCAGGGGGATGCGTTCAATATGCGCAAGACCCGCGAGGACGGCGACCAGGTCTCCTGCTTCTACAGCCCCTTGCAGGTGGGCGGTGAAACCTGGTGGTCCATGACCGGTGTGTATACCTCGGACGCCCTGTCCTCCGTCACCCGGACCACACGCCTGCTGCTTATTTTGTCGGTGGCATCGCTGCTGGTGCTTCTTCTGGTTGTGACCGCCGTCCTCCGGAAAATGCTGGTTCCTATCCGTGCTGTGGTGTCCGCTGCTGACGAGATCGCCTCCGGTAACCTGGACGTACACCTGGACATCCGCTCTCAGGATGAAATCGGGCAGCTCGCCCAGTCCTTCCAGGCTATGACGGAAAACCTGCGGGCGATCATTCAGGATATCAGTTATCTGCTGAATGAGATGAGTGACGGAAACTTCCGAATCCGCTCGAAGGATCGTGAGCGCTATATTGGGGACTACAACCAAATTCTGCTTTCCATTCGCCGCATCAACTATACCCTCAGCGACACCCTCAGCCAGATCAACAATGCGGCGGATCACGTCTCCTCCGGGTCGGAACAGGTTGCCAGCGGAGCACAGGCGCTTGCCCAGGGGGCCACTGAACAGGCCTCTGCGGTTGAGGAGCTGGCTGCCACTACCTCGGATATTCTGAACCATGTTCAAAAGAGCGCGGAGCACGCCCGTGATGCCAGTGATAAGGCCGCCATGGTCAGCCAGGAGATTGCAGAGAGCAATCAGAAAATGCAGGAAACGCTGTCCGCCATGCAGGACATTCAAAGCAGCTCCAACGAGATTGGAAAGATCATCAAGACCATTGAGGATATTGCGTTCCAGACGAATATTCTCGCATTGAACGCAGCAGTGGAGGCCGCGCGGGCCGGGGCCGCCGGAAAGGGATTTGCTGTTGTGGCTGAGGAGGTGCGCAGCCTTGCGCAGAAGTCCTCCGACGCCTCAAAGAATACCGCCGCCCTGATTCAGCGTTCCCTGTCCGCCATTCAGAGGGGTACCTCCAGTATGAATGAGACCGCCTCCTATCTGGAAAATGTGGTGGGCCGTGCCCAGGACATCACGGCTACGATCCACCAGATTTCTGACGCCTCTGAACAGCAGGCGGACGCCCTTGAGCAGATCAACGTGGGCGTGGAGCAAATCTCCAGCGTTGTGCAGACCAACTCCGCCTCTGCGGAAGAGAGCGCCGCTGCCAGTCAGGAGCTTTCCGACCAGTCTCAGATTCTTAAATCACTGACCTCCCATTTCCAGCTTCGGGATTCCTTGGAGACCGACTCTTCGCCAGCCCCAGAGTCAAAATAACGCCAGCCCCAAGGAGGGCGGGCCCATTTGGGCCCGCCCTCCTTATTACACCCAT
>ERZ1106929.2771-NODE-2771-length-11017-cov-2.865900_pt1 | contig 11017 bp, 14 predicted proteins | sample MGYA00403662_ERZ1106929 | MGnify/ENA primary metagenome ERZ1106929 (study PRJEB35170, sample SAMEA104062442) | human gut metagenome | biome: human gut; feature: human-associated habitat; material: faeces | place: Denmark | collected 2013-02-20 ...
TATCATCTTCCGCGTAGTGGATGTCCATTTTAATGCTGCGCACCCGCTCGTCTTCCTGCGCCTCTGTGATGTGGAATCCCTGCCGGCGCAGGTATCCGCAGATGCCGTTTACCATGTCTTCGGCGGCCTTTTGTGTGAAGTCCCGGTATTCCTCGCTTTCAAACAGCTCCTTGTTTGTGAGCGGCTTTTCACTCTGCTTCGCCTGCAATTCTGCAAGGCGTTTGTTCCAGTTTGTCATGTCTTTTCTCCTTTGTTATGTTTGTGATTGTTCGTTTTCAGCGTTTGTAGATAGCAGGAACGCCCGTATCTGTTCCATCGCTTCAAACGCGGCGAGTGGGACAAACGGAGATTCTGCCGCCGCCTGCATCCGTTTCATCTCCATTTCACGGCAAAACGGATACATGTTGTCCACAAGGACACGGCGCTGCGCGCGCTCCACATCTTCCATGCTTTCAGGCAGATGGGCAAGCCAGAACGTGTCGGCAGTGCTTGGGATGTCCAGCTCTTTGCATTCCTCGTCGCTCAGATAGTCACCCATATCGTCAATGTGGGACAGGGCTTCCTCCATCACAGACGAAAAATACTCCTCGGACATCCCCGGAATTTTGCGGTATACCGGCTTGATTCCAAACCGGAAACCCTCAAAACTCTCGAACAAGTCCGGCATCAGAAACGAAACGGATTGATACTGTTCGTCCCACCGGTCCATGCCGCCAACGATGTAGCTGCCGCCCAGCACTACCTGCCGCACCCGGAACGCCTGATTGAACCATACGGCACTGATGTTCCCGCCGTCCTTGTCTTTCAGCCGCACCATCGCGTGTTTGCCTTGAAGGATCCGGCAGCCTGTGACGATTCCCAAAACCGCTGCCCGTTCGTCCTGACGGTCTTTCAGCGTCCGAACGGATACCGGCACGCGGTAATCCCGGTATTCTTTCGGGTAGCAACGCAGCAGATCTTCCACGCTTTCGATGCCGCGTTTCTTAAATTGCGCTTCTTTTCTCGGCGTTACGCCGATTTCATGCAGTTCCATTTTCCATCCTTTCAAAAAATCGTACTTGTTGCAAAAAGCAGCATCCCCCACGAAAAAGGAGACGCTGCTTTCGCATGGAATACAAAGTTTAGAACGCACGGTTCTTGACGACGTTTGCCAGTTCCGCACGCACCTCCGGGTCTGCGGTGGTGCCGCTGATGATCGTCCACTCAGCCGACGCCTTGTAGTCTCCTGTCACCATAACGGCCTCCACCCAACTCGCGAGCTGGCGCATGGAGTTGGTGTTCCCGTCGGTCGCGCCGCGTGACGCCGCAACCTTGGCGATTTGACGCATCGTGTCAATCATCGCCTGCAGGTTGATGGTGTCATCGCAGCCAGTCATCTTCTTAATGCGCTCCACAATGATTTTGTCATCCGGGCAGACCAAATCCATTATAATATGGTGCCGGTCAAGGAACGCCTGATTCAGCGGGCGGCAACCCTCCAAATCCACATTCAGTGTCGAAACAATCACGCAGTCCGGGTGCCGGTGCAGCATCTCGCCGGTCGGCAGCACGATGCATCCAGTCTCGTCCAGCAATCCGTTCAGGCCGGGCATCACAGCCGGGCGCTGGATCAGGCTGGGCTCCTGAATTTCGCAAACCCAGCCGTTTCGGATTGCTTTCACCAGCGGGCTTTCCACATACCGGAACCCACTGGAACACGCGGCCGCACAGCGTTTCATCATCGCGCGGAACAGCTCGGTAAAGCACTCGGCCTCCGTGGCATCCGGCTTTTCCGTCCCGGTGATAGCCTGATAGGACGCCGCCGGATCCATCGAAATATCGGTGGCGGACGGCATATCGGCGAACATTTCCTCGTTGATGCTCTTCCCGGCGTCTTCGCTGGAATCCTCCGGCATCATGTCACCCACAAGGTTGTAGATTTCTGTCCCGGCATTGCAGGTGACAAAGGTGTACGGAAGGTTCAAGCTGGCAGCCATCGCACGGGCGCCGGCGGTTTTGCCGACAGACGGGTCGCCGCGCAGCATGATGTTGTTCATGGGGCGCACGGTTTCCCGCGTGCTTTCAATCATCTGGCAGACTGTCACGATTTCCTTTGGCAGCACATAGCCAGAAGAAATATCCGGCACCAGCGCCTGTTCCTCCTCCGTCAGCGTCCTTTTGGGATTCGCAAACGCGCCGATGAACTTTTTCACGGAACGGAACTTTTTCAGCCTGGTTGCGGTCGTCCCGTTTCCCTGAAAGCTCGTAAATGCTCCGCTCTGGTGTTCCGGCACGAAACGTTGAGATGCGCGCTGCGGCGCCGTCAACTGGCGCATATTGGCCGAGGTCGGCAGGTCTGCGGCAATCACATCGTTTGTCAAAGCCTCTCTTGCGATTGCGGCCATGCGGCACGCGGCCATCTGCGCTTCTACCAGCGTGTTCGGATCATTTGCTTTGCCGCAATAATCATCAAACGCATCCTTAAACCCGTCGCACTTCTCCAAAAAGAAGCCCCACAGGGTGAAAAGGAAAGGTGCGAATCCAATCGCGGCAGCATTGACTGACCGGCCGCCCTGATCTCCGGCGAACCGCCCCGTCCCGCTCACAAAAGCAAGATTCAGCAGTTCGCCGACCGACGCGTCGCCGCCTTCTTTTGTGAAAACGGGATTACAACGCCATTCACCGATACAGACTTCCGTGTTCCAGCCATACGCGCCGCAGGCAATACCCTCCTCGACCATCGCGGCTCTTGCGAGCGCCTTTGCGAAATCCGGCGACAGAACACCCGGCTTGCAGATGCCGGTCGTCTTAAAGACTACTGCCTCTCGCGGCGTAGCGGCGCCCGGAACGTTCATAAACCTTTTCCCGTTATACAGGTCACGGGCTTTGAGAAGGTTGGGGAGCCCCGCAATTTCATTGAGAAGTTTCGATTCCTGGAACTGAAACATTTGCTTGCCAATAGACATATTGTTGTTACCTCACTTTAAGTACGGCAGGGCGCACGAGCAAAAAACAACTCGTGCGCCCTGTCTGTTTGTTATTATCCGGTCTGAAAATTAGGGTTGCTGCCTCAGAAAGGAAGATCCTCATCGTCGGCAACCGCCGCAAAGTCCTCAGCGGAATATCCGCCGGGATTCGCAGTCGCCTGCGGCTTTTGGGCAGCAGGTGCGGGCGCGGCGTTGGTTTCGCTGGCAAAGCTCACATTGTTCGCCAAAATCTCATAGGCGGTGCGCTGTTCCCCCTCTTTGCTGGTATACTGCCGGCTCTGGATAGAGCCGCAGACCAGAATGGGGTCGCCTTTGTGGAAATACTTGCAGACAAATTCTGCCTGCGTTTCCCACGCGACCACATTGAGAAAGCTCACCGGAGCGTCCACCCATTCGCCGTTTCCGTTCTTGTAGGAACGGTTACAGGCGATGGAGAAGGCGACAACGGATTTGCCCTGCGGCGTCTTGCGCAGCTCAGGATCGTGCGTCAGCCGGCCATGAACGGTGCCGTTATTCACGGAACCGCGCGGGCCGGCGATCATGTAGCTGGGCGTCACAGCGAAGAACGACCGGTTCTGCCCGTTCTGATCCTTGTACTGCGTGTTTTCCACACGGCCGTTCAGAATCACGCCGGCGCCCTTGACGAGCTTCTGCTGCATGTGTGCCGTGTACTGCGCGCCGGTGAGGCGAACGGGGATGAAGTCGGCTTTGTCCTTGCTGCGGTTGACCGCAACATTGAACAGAACGCTGCGGACCTCCCCATTCTCATCGGTTTTGGTTCTCGGATCTCCGGTCAGGTTGCCGGCCACGGAAAAAGAGTTCAGATTCGTCATTGTTACTTACCTCCAAAAATTTTGTTGTTTTTATTTGTATATGTAAAAAGAGCAGCCCCTCTCATAACGAAAAGGTCTGCTCCTATAACAGGTTGTGAATCGAAAAGTGATGCGGTGAAATCTATGCTATACCCTTATATTAAGAGCTTTGCACAGAAGCGCAAGGCTTTTTTCAAACATTTTCACTCCGCTTTTGGCAAGGTAGTCTGTTTGTCTTTGCCGGCATATCTCGTTCTCTGAAACCCTCTTGAAAATGTCGGCAAAGCGCTTTTCTCGCCCTGCGTTTCTGGGTACGGTGCGGCGGTTTCTGAAAGGATATTTTCCATCACGATCTGCTCTACATCGGCAGCGCCAGCTGTCTCTTTCACCTCCGTGGAAGGTGTGGATTCTGTTTCGACGCATTCCGCCGCCCTTTCATCGGCCACTTTGTTATACTTTGCCGTAAACGCATACAGGTACTTTGCTGCGGCGCTCCACTGCGAGTAATCCTCTGGGTACTCGTTTTCTGCATCAGTGGGCAGCTCATCGACCGGGCGCGGTTTCAGGCAGCACTGTTCTTTCCATACTGACACATCCGCAAACGGCTGATTTAATGCCAGCGCCGCACCTCCGGCCGCAACAAGCGCCGCGCCTACCGACGCGCTTGCAAGCCCAGATACCGCGCCGGCCGCCAGCAGGACAATGCCCGCCTCCCATGCCTTCTTGCATTTTTGCTGCGCCTCTCTTTCCCGCTGCGCGCTTGGCAGATATGCCGCCTGCTTCAGCTCGTTTTGCACCGTCAGAAGGAACGTATCGCCATCTACCTTGTATTGTTCCAGCCGGATTCCCGACCGGGCTTCTTCGCCGTTTTTTGCCTCCAGCGACGCAAGATACCGCCGAAACTGCTGCGCCCTTTTCCTGTCCACAGAAATCAATGCGTGCTTTTGAAGGCTCGGCACGTCGCATACCAGCAGGTTTGTCCCGTTCCTTTCCTCCACACGCAGCAACTCAGCTTCCACAGGCTTGTGCCTCCGGTACAGCGTCTTTCCCCACAGCTTCAAACAGGTGAGCGCAGGCCGGCGTCTTCTTGCCCGGCGAAAAAGAAAGAAGGCGGCAACGATGACGATGATTTTCCAGAGCACTCTGCCTCCCTCCTCGTTTTCAGCCGGTGTATACTGCCGCAAGCGTGCGCTCGTTCAGTTGCCTGCTATTATCAATGTGGAACACCAGCACATATGTCCGTCCGATAAAGAAGTTGAAACGAGGACTTTTCTTCTTGCTGGCAAAATCCAAAAAGATGTCATACGCACCCTGTTCGCTCAGATAGTTGCCGTCCTCATCAACCGGAATGAATCGGTAGACCGAGCGCTTTTGCCGCACTGCGTCCCTTTGTTCCTCACAGGCTACCGCCGCAGCTCGCACTACTACATAACGTCCCGCCGCCGCGTTCCATGCGACGCCGATTGCGCTGACGAGAAAATAGAGCGCCACAAAGAGTACCGGCAGCAGCGCTGCGCCCGTTTTCGAAGCGATCACAGCAACCACGCCAACAAAAGTACTCAGCAGAAATGCGGCGGCGTTTTTGATAAACATATTCCGAATGTACGGTTCTTTCATGCAACGCAGCTCGGATAATCGGGGTCTTGGAAAACGCATATTGCTTTTCTCCTCTCAAAGTATATGGTACTCCCGCAGGCTTTTCAGGAAAACATCCAGCAGGCTATCGACATACCGGCGCATAACAAGAACCAGTTTTGTGATCTCCATTCCCAGCCATGCCAGCACCCCTTGCGGAGTCAGCACCCCGCAGAGGATCGCTGTCAGAGCGCCCACTATCAACAGAATCAGCAAAACCCATACGGCGGCATACCAGCCGTGTCCCAGCTTTGCGCGCACGATCCACCAGCCACCCCGGTTCGATTTTTTCAGATTGCATTTTTCGCACGCCGCCGTCAGGTTCTTTTCGCTATTGATCCCCTCTTTCGGCACAAGCCATCGGTACAGCGGCTGCCGGTTTGCGAGATCAATGGAAATGATATGATCAACCTGCATCCTGTCTTTTTTCACAAAACGGCCGCAATACGGGCACATATACCACTGTCCACGCCAGCCGGGATGCTCTGCGATATAGCGGCTGCGATAGTCCTCAGACCGAACAAATTGTTCTTTTGTCATCGCCGGTGCTCCCTATTTTCCGATGATATGCTTTTCGGTGCTCCACCCGTGCGGCAGAGGCGTTGCACGCCGGGGAAGACTTTCAGGCATGTAGCTGGGCAAGGTTACAATGCCGTCTTTCAGCGTACCGTCCTCCGCAGCTTTCTCGTAACTCAGGCGCAGCTCGTGCATCCACTTGCCGTATTCCTCCGAATGGAATTGTGCCCATACCTGTATTTTGCCGTAGGACAGTCCTGCTTTCCACGCAAGCATATTCAGTGCCGCCGACCAGTAGCTGATGGGCACACCGTCCTTCTTCTTTTCTGCGGTGACGCCTCCTTGCGTTGTTTTTTCTCTCATTTTGCGCATCTCCATTTTTGTTAAAAATCTTTTGTAGGACGCCGCCGACTGCTGCTGACGCATTACCTTCCGGCATTCCGGGCAGCGCATGGTGTTGTTGGTCGGGGCAATAAATTCTCGGCCACACAGTTTACAGGTACGGATAAAAGTCTTTTCGGATGTATCTTTTTCGGGCTTGGACATCAAGCCGCTCAGGTTCACCATAGATTCCATAACAGTTTTTGCGCCGCCAAACGGCGTTTCCCTCCTTGCAACAATTTTTCATGTGTCCAATACGGCACTCTTTAAAATGGGTATACTTAAATAAGCAGGTCTGTCAGGGCGTTTGCGTCACAGCCCCAAAGCACTGCTCCCAGCACAGACAATGCCCGCCCCTTTTCCCGTGAAAAGGAAGCGGCGGACATACATACTTCCCGCGCCAGCTCGGCATCCGTTTTCTGGTCGCTGCCGTCGGATGTCAGCGCGTCCAGCACCGTGTAAATGTCGCCCCGGCTACCCGGAAAATCTTTCGTCATCTCCACTGCGCCACGGATAAGCTTGACGTATTCCGCCACCAAAACCGATTGCTCCCGGCGCTGTTCGATATACCGGTTTTCGCGGGCGCCAAGCAGCTTTTGCCCGTCGGCGCAGTACCCGCGCACGATCCTTGCGTATTCCCGCAACAGCAAATCCGTGTTGTGGTACAGCACGGCAAGCTCTGCCGTTTTGGGGCCGGTGTCCGGCATCAGGCCGCTCATTAAAGTCCGAATCTGCTCACCGGAATGCGCGGCTACCGCTTCGATGATTTCCGGATAGTAGGTCTTGATTGTGTGCGTCGAGATTTCTTCCTGCCCAGCCACGCCGTCATCCTCGCCCAGCAGCAGCATCGCGAGCCGGGGCCGCGCCATGTTTTTCCGTGTTGACTTTCTGTACACGCTCTCCAGCACCGCCTTGAAAATCGCATCGGTAAATTCCTGGCAGCGTTCAAAGAACTCACGGCGCACCTGCAGGCGCATCTCTGGCTTTTCACCCGTCAGCCGCACCAGCATCGACTGCATCCCGACCAGACGGCAGAAATCGCCCTGCGCCGCTTCTTCGGGCAGCGCGGCGATCACGGCTTCGATCTCCCGCGCTTTCAACAGCCACTTGATGGCCGGATAGATCATAACGGCTTTCGCGGCAACGGCGATGTCGCCGCCCTTTTCCATTGCCATGTTGGCATAGCGGGTGATGACCCTTGTCCTGTCCGAGCCGTCAAAACTGATAAACGTCCTGTGGAAATACACTGTCCCCTCCTCCGAAAAAACAGCTTTTGCCAATGCCTTGAAGCAGCATTCCAAGCCGTCAGGCAATTTTTCCTGTCCCGTCATTTGGCGAAACCTCCTGATTCTCAAGATAGCGGTATGCCTCGCTGCGAACGAGCTTCTGCAGCAGCGAATTTCCCATATTGCGCAGCCGGCACCCGTTGTCACGGCACTGCCTTATGATTTGAGTGCAGACATCGCTGTTCCGTGACTGCTGCCGGCCCCCATCCATCCTTGCCTCTGCCTGCGCGCGTATATCCTCCCAAAAATCTTGATCGCTTGTGTACACCATGATTTCAACGCGATACAGTTTTCGCCTTTGGCCGCTGCTGTCGGGGATCCCGTTTTGCAGCAGTTCTGCCAGCAACAGCAGCTTCTCTCTTGTCAGCTGGCGCGCCGTGGTATCACGTACCACCTTACTGATGGTCGCCTGACCGTCTCCCGGCAGCATGGCCTCGCAGCGAATGACGCCTGTCCCATCGGCCCTCCGGTATGCGGATTCCATATAGATCAAAACTGGCATCTCTTTCCATCCTTTCTCATCACTTGCAATTTGCGTTGCGGTGTGATAAAATATATCGTGGTTTTGTAGACGGTTTTTTCGGATATTTCAATTCACGCCCCTACACGAGGGTCAGCCGATAAGACAACACGCAAAGGAGACATTGCTTTGAAGGACGAAAAATACAACGCGCTGAAGGCCAAACAAGATGAAATGGTGTGCTGGAGCGAGGCCACGGCCGATGCGGTACGCGCCAAGATGGAGAGCGTCCGATTGAGCAACAATTTCAGCCTGCCGGATTTCAGCGAGCTGCTTGGCCTTCCCTATGAATCAACGTATCAAAATATTGTTGTTCGGGATCGCGGCATTCTCTCCTTGGATCTGTATCTCCGTTTCTGCTACCTTTTCGGGTACGATATTGAGGCCGTAACGACGCTTCCGCCGCGCCAGAGCGCGCTCGACCGCGCCATCTATGAGCTGGCCGCGTTGTTTTCGAGCTGTACATTGGCCGGGCTTTACGAGCTGGCGAACAGTACGGAGCGGCTGAAGAAAATTCCCCCTGAAACACGCCGCAAGCTCGCCTATGCCCTGCGAAATCTCGGACGGATTGTGGATTTGGATGACGATGAAGTGCTTGTCGAAAAATCAGAATAGACCCGTATATCAACCGCAGCTTTGGCTGCGGTTTTTTTAACCGAATCGGTCGGCAAAGGCCAGCGCGCTGTTGATGACGTCCTCCGGCAGATCGTATTCCGCCAGTCTGGTTACGGCGGTTTCCTTTTTCGCCGTCTTCTGCTGTGGTTCTTTCTCCTCCCGGACTTCTTCCGTCTGCGCGCAGACGCTTTCAGCGCCACTGTACCCCGTGTCTCTCAAGGCTTTCACGACGGCCCCATACATGAGTGCGGACAATTTTTCGTCGCTTACAGCGGCATTTCCGCCGTCCTCAGCGCTATTTGCACGGCCCATCAGCAGGCAGATCGCTTTTACGACGATGGGCGTGCGCTTTCCGTAGCCTGCGCTTTTGAGCAGATTGCAGACCATGCGCTGCGTTTCGTCGCTGCAATCGAACGTCAGCGGGATGCGCGCTACATCCGGTTTCTTTCCGACATTTTCCATCAGCCGGCCTCGTCATGGTTCATACGCGCCTTTGCGAGCAGTTGATACCCGATAGCGTTTGCACGCACATCTTCAACGTGCAGGTATTCCGGGCTGCCCAACTCGCTTACGATGACGTCTTTCATCAATGCCGACCCGCCGCCGATCAGGATGGGATAGGCAATGTCCAGATCGACGCCCTTTTCCCGCAGGGACGAAATCAGCGTCCGGGCATAGCTGCTCGCTGCCTCAAAGGCAGCGTTGCGGATGGCGTCGCCCGGATCGAGGGTCCCTCGCAGGATGGCGTCCACCATGTAATCGTCCAACTCGCGCCGGTGCCGGTTACGGACAACGCGCTGCACCTGATCGAACATACGGATGACGCCTGCGTTAAAGGATTCGCAGAAATCCAGATCCGGCTCCCCGCCCTTTTTCAGCATCACCACGTCGGTCGTGTAGCCGCCAATGTCGATGATATAGCTGCGCGTCTTGTCCCTGATTTTGCCGAGGTACGGCACCACGGCGGCATAGCCCTGCGGGAAGACCTCCACGCGCGCCACGCGCAGGTCATAATGCGTCCCGTTGTATGTGAACTCGATGCGCTGGCCGCCGCGCCCAAAGTATTTCAGATACTTTGGCTTCAACTCCTGCAGATGGGTGGGCGGCAAGCCCAAGGCAAGGCAGATGTCTTTCCTGTATGCCGGCTTCGGGCCGTCCTGCGCCGCAATCTCTTTCGCAGCGGCAAAAAGTGTCAGGATGTAGAAATCCTCTGTCTCCGTCTTGTCGAACATGGTCGGGATTCGCTTTTCGGTCAGGGAGTAATATTTCCCGTCGTACCGCAGCGTTTCCACCGACAGCGGCGGCGCGCTCGTTCCGTGGCAGATCAGCCCGGAGTTGAAGGGCTGTGTGTTCGGGGTTTTGATGTTCTTGTTTCCGGTGTCCACAGAGATGATCGTCAGGCTCATTGTTACTCCTCCTTATTTCCCGCTGTATTGATTTTCACTTTCAGGCTGCCGCACATCGGGCAGCAATACAGGTTTCCAATGTGTTTTTGCCCGGCATGGCCCGCTTGGACTGTCGTGCCGTCATCCGCCGCGAAGATTCCGCCAAGCATATACATGGCCGGGCGCATGGCGGCGCCGCATTCCGTGCAGCAGTACACTCTCGCCTGTTTTGCCTCGGTCGCGCTCTCCGACGTCGGCTCATGGACTAAGGCGGGCGTTTCGTTGTGCTGCTTCACGGTCTTGGCAGACGGTCCGGCTCCCGGCTCCTTTTCTCTGCTGCCGGCCTTTGCACGCCCGATTCTCTGAAAAATATCCGCTACCGCATCACGATTCAAGTGTTATCACCTCCCGATTCCATTCTCTCCCAAAACGTTCCGGCGCTTTCTTTCTCTCCATACCTTCATTGTCTGAGCTTTGCACAGAAAGGCAAGATATTTTTTCGTCCGTTGAAATGCTTTTGGTTTGCAAAGATATTTTATCGCTTTTCCCCGTTTCGCTCATTAGGTCAGAGCCTCACAGATAGGCGCGTGTATATGGTTTTTGCGCACGCGGGTAAAAATGCGCAAAAAAATACAGGCAGCTCCGAAAAGCTACCTGTGAAATGAAGTACCTTATCACATCAAAAATCAAGGACTGATAATGGATAGGAGATTTGATGAGTGGTCGTCTGCTCAATTATAATTTTAATCGTTTACATTAGCCGCGCTCCTACCCTCGTAACACACCGAGCCCATAAACCGTTGATTTATAAGGATTTTTTGCTCCCGCTTACATTAGTCGTGTCCTGATACATAGCTGCGGCTGATGTGCAGGATATCCGCCACCTGCTGCTGTGTCAGCG
>ERZ1106929.2776-NODE-2776-length-11001-cov-7.271423_pt1 | contig 11001 bp, 10 predicted proteins | sample MGYA00403662_ERZ1106929 | MGnify/ENA primary metagenome ERZ1106929 (study PRJEB35170, sample SAMEA104062442) | human gut metagenome | biome: human gut; feature: human-associated habitat; material: faeces | place: Denmark | collected 2013-02-20 ...
ATCACAGACCTGGATCTGCATGTCCTGCGGCATGGACATCCGGTCCAGCGCCGCCTGGATTTCCGCCTCATCATAGGGCGCCTGCTCCTGCATCAGATGGTCGCCGTAGGTATCGAACAGAAGCTCAAAAACGGATGGCATAGGAGACACTCCTTTGCGAATACAGCTTTTTATGGTATCATTTCGGAATGATGAAACCAGTATAATACAGAAATTTCTGTAAGTCAACAGAACGATCAGAAAAAACTGTATTTTAAGAAAGGGAATGGTCCTTTGGATGTTTTGACTACCTCAGCCAGAATTAAGGCCCGCTGCAAAGCGCAGAAAATTTCAGTCAAAAATTTGCTGGAGCAGACACAGATCAACCGGAATTTTATCTATGACCTGGAAAAAGGCGGACAGATTCCGTCAGCGGAAAAGCTGGAACGCATCGCTGACTATCTGGACTGCTCTGTGGACTATCTGCTGGGGCGGACAGACAACCCGGCGGTCAACCGCTGACCGGCCTCACCGGAAGAGGATTTTCTCCGGGGGGAATGTAGGGGAGACAGTCTGCCGTCCGGCTGCCCCGCATTTTCAATCGCCCAGAGTTGGTAATCATCGAGATCCGTCCGGACGCATGACTGGAAATCATGGATAGTGGACATGGCCTGATTCGGAGCGGCTGTGTTTTGGCAGAGAGGGGAGAGTCCTATGAAGAAGCAGAACATCTGGCTTTGGGCCCTGACTGCGGCTGTGGTTTTGCTGGCAGCAGCCCTGGCGGAGACGCAAGGACAGCTGGGGGAACTTCAGACGGCGTATTCCGCGCTCCAACAGGAGGTGGGAGAACTCCGCCTGGACTTGAAAAGCACACAAAACCGCCTCCAGGAGCAGGAGGAGGCGCTGGAACGAGCGGCCGCCCAAACCGCCCCGCAGCCGGAGGAGTCGCTGCTGGAGCGCTATGAGCTGACGCCCCTTCGGCTGGACGCCGCGGCCCATCAGGTGGAGCTTGGGGTGTCCCTGACCCTGACTACGCCGGACCAGTCGGCGGAAGCCACCCTGAATGTCTATCAGGGCGGCGCGGAGCGCAAGCGTCTGGCCCAGGTGGAGCTGACCCGGTCCGGGGATGGAATCTTCTCCGGTCAGGCGGCGGTGCCTGCGGACAGCACCTCACTCCAGATTCTGGTGACGGTCCGGACCGGCGGCGATACGGCCACAGAGCGGCTCTATGAGGGCCGTGCCACCGGATTGTTGCCGATGGCGCTGTCCAGCCGCAGCGGAGAGGCGGCCCTGCAGGAAGGAGAAGCCCGGATTACCGCCGCCGTCCGGCTGCGTGAAAAGGCGGCCGCAGCCTCCGAGCAGACATTCCGCCTGTACCGGAACGGTCAGTTGGAGGAGACCATCCCGGCCGCCTCCGGCCAGGAATCCGGCACCTGGGAGGGCACCGGGACGGTATCCTGCGCCGCCGGGGACCAGCTGGAGGTGCGGTTCTTCTGCGTGGACGGCCTGGGCCTGGGATATGAGTTCCCTGTCCGGACCTGGACGGTAAAGGAGGACCGGCTGGCGCCGGGCTGGCCCGTCACCAACACCCCGGTGCTGGTCTGGCCGTAAACGGGACGGGGCGCTGGCGGAAGAGGCGCAGGACGGCAGGAGATTCCGGCCGCCCCGGAAGGCTTATCCCCGGATACATGAACTGCGGCGCCGCACAGGGGAGTCCGTCAGATCCGCGGACGGCGACCGGAGCAATCCTGCATCAGCGAGAGGCCCAGCCGCAGGCCGATGGCGAAGGCAGCCGTGCCCCAGCGGAGATAGCGGCTGGAGAGGAGATCACAGACCTGGATCTGCATGTCCTGCGGCATGGACATCCGGTCCAGCGCCGCCAGGATTTCCGCCTCATCATAGGGCGCATACTCTTGCATCAGGCTGTCGCCGTAGGTGTCGAACAGAGTTTCCGAAATGCTTGTCATGGGGATTCCTCCTTAATATGTGTTGTTCCGATATCCTTTTTGTGGTATGGTATTTCTTATTTATACGCTAAATGGATTTTATCATGTAATAGCGTGATTATCAAGATGTTTTTCACGCTTTTTCGTGATTTTAGAGCTTTACAAAAGGCGGGGCAAATTTTATGTATGTTACACAAGACATTGCAGACCGCATTAAATGGCGCCTCAAAGAAAAAGGCATCCGCACAAAAGACATGCTGTCTGATTTGAACATGGGAATTAACGCGATATCAGAATTTGCAAAAGGCAAGCAAATGTCCTGTATTGCCCTTGCTCGCATCGCCGACTATCTGGACTGCTCTGTGGATTATCTGCTGGGGCGGACAGACAACCCGGCGGTCAACCGCTGAGTTGCCCTGCCGGATAAAAAGAGCGTTCCCGCCGGGAACCCCGGGCGGCGGAACTGCCAAAGGAGAGCTTATGCGCAACATTGCCCTGAAACTCATGTACAACGGCACCGCCTACCACGGGTGGCAGGTGCAGAAGAACGCGGTCACCGTCTGCGGGACCCTGGAGAAGGCCATTGCTGACATCTGCGGCGGCCCGGTACACCTCACCGGCTGCGGACGCACCGACGCCGGTGTCCACGCGGAGCACTACATCGCCAACTTCCGCACGGAGAGCCGCATTCCCGTGGACCGGCTCCCCTTCGCCGTCAACACCCACACGCCGGAGGACATCGCGGTGAAGGAGGCCTTCGAGGTGGCGGAGGACTTCAACGCCATCGGCTCCTGCATCAAGAAGGAGTACACCTACCGCATCTACAACTCCCGGTTCAAGAACCCATTTTACGTCAACCGGGCCTACTTCTATCCCAAGCACCTGGACGAGGAATTCCTGAACCGGGCGGCGGGGATGTTCGTGGGCACCCACGACTTCGCGGCGGTGCGTTCCGTGGGCACGGAGACGAAGTCCACTGTCCGCACCATCTATTACTGTGACGTGACCCGGAACGGAGATCTGCTGGAATTGAAGGTCTGCGCCAACGGCTTTTTGTATAACATGGTACGGGCCATCACCGGCACCGTGCTGTACGCGGCGGAGGGCAAGTTCACCCCGGAGGACATCCCCGGCATTCTGGAGCGGGGGGACCGCACCGCCGCCGGTCCCACGGTGCCGCCGGGGGGACTGTACCTGACAAGACTTTGGTATGAGGATGAACGGCTCAATGGCTGATACGACGAACGACATCTGGAACGACAATGACGGGGAAGAGGACGAGGCTCCCCGGAAGGGCGGACGGCTGCGCCGCTTTGGGATCTTCTTTCTGGTGCTGGCGGCGGTGCTGGGCGTGGTGCTCGTGGCCGCGTACCGGGACGGCACCGGCTTTGACGCCCTGCGGCGGATGTTTTCCTACGGCAGCGGAGAGGAGAGCACTGCTGAGGCCCAGTACGACTACGACGCCTCCGACAGCAACCGCTTTGCCGTCCTGGGGGATTCCCTGGTGGTGCTCTCCGACACAAAGCTGCAGGTCCTGGCGCGGGGCGGAAAGGAGATCTGGTCCACATCCGTGCGGATGAGCGCCCCTGCCCTGGAGACGGGCGGCGGCCGGGCTGTGGCTTACGACGTGGGGGGCACAGAGCTGTATGTGGTGGACGAGGGGGGCGAGGTAGGCTCCCTCACTGCAACAGAGGAGGACCCGTTCATTTCCGCCCGGCTGAATGAAGATGGCTGGCTGGCTGTGACAGCGGGGCTTGAAAACTACAAGGGCGGTGTCACCGTTTACAACAGCCAGATGGACGAGGTATTTCTCTTCCGGGCGTCGGACCGGTTTGTCATCGACGCTTACGTAACGGATGACAACTCCACCCTGGCGGCAGTGACGCTGGGCCAGGAGAACAGCGTGTTCGTCAGCAACATCGTGCTGTATGAGCTCGATCAGGAGGACCCGGCGGCCGATTACGATGTGACCGACGGTCTGGTGGCTGCCGTCGGAGAGCAGGACGGCCAGCTGGTGACGGTGTCCGACACCTGCCTGACCTACGCGTCCCCGGCCGGGGAGGTGCGCGCTACCTACTCCTATGCCGGCAGCTATCTGCGGGAATACGACTTGCACGGGGACGGCTTCACCGCCCTGCTGCTGAACCGGTACAAGTCCGGCGGTGTGGGCCGGTTGGTGACGGTGGACACGGACGGGCAGGAGATCGCCGCCCTGGACGTGAACGAGGAGATCCTCAGCATCTCCGCTGCCGGACGGTATCTGGCGGTGCTGTATATGGACAGCGTGGTGATCTACACAGAGGAGCTGGAGATCTATGCTCAGCTGGAGGGCACGGACTACGCCCGGTCGGTTCTGATGCGCCAGGATGGCTCCGCCCTGCTGCTGGCGGCAGAGAGCGCCCACCTGTTCCTGCCTTGAGTGGGAAACATTGATCTTGGAATTCACAAAACGTTTACGAGCAAAAAGGTAGGCAAGCATGACAACACCTGTTATAATAGACGTGATTATGGCTGTGGTTTTGATCGCTGCGGTCATCTACGGTGCCCACAGGGGCCTTTTCCGGGCCCTGGCGGGATTGGCGGTGGTGATCGTGGCCCTGGTGGGGGCGGCCATCATCGCAAATACCCTGGCCGCCCCGGCGGCCCGTCTGGTGACGCCCCTGATCCGGGAGCAAATCGAGACGAAGGTGGACGAGGCTATGGCCCGGCAGTCCCAGGAGGTCCAGATGCCGGAGGAGGACGTGGACGAGGGCTTCGCCATCGAGGACCTGCTGGCCCTGATGGGACTGGACGAGGACGTGCGGAACTCCCTGGCCAGCCAGACGCAGGAGAAGATCCAGGACACCGGCGTCTCCTTGGTCATGGCCGTGGTGGAGAGTCTGGCCCAGTCCATTCTCTATGCGGCGCTGTTCCTGGTCTCCTTCGTGGGACTGACGATCCTGCTGAAGCTGCTGATCCGGGCTATGGACCTGGTGCTGCAGCTGCCGGGGCTGCACCTGGTCAACTCCCTGGGCGGCGCCGTGATCGGCCTGATCGAGGGGGCCTTGGTGCTGTTTCTGGCCATCTGGGTTCTGCGGCGCTTCGGCGTCTCCTTTGAGACAGACACCGTCTCAGCCACCCATATTTTACGATTTTTTGCGACACACACGCCCCTGAGCGCGCTGTCGCTTCTGCAATGACGAACGGGGCCGTTGCCCCGCCGGCGTCACGATTTCTGGAGGGATTTACACGATGCAGCCGACACTTTGTTCAAGATGCAAGAAGAACGTGGCCGTTGTCTTCATCTCCAAAATGGAGGGGGACAAGACCACCAACGAGGGCCTGTGCCTGAAATGCGCCAAGGAGCTGGGCCTGCCCCAGGTGGACGATATGATGAAGCGCATGGGCATTTCCGACGAGGATCTGGACACGCTCAACAATGAGATGCTCCAGGCTATGAGCGGCGTGGAGAATATCGAGGACCTGCCCGGCGGCGAGGACGCCGGGGAAGAGGAGGAAGAGGGCAAGACCGCCACCTTCCCCTTCCTGAACCGCCTGTTCTCCGGCGAGGCCGCCAAGGGCGGCGAGAGCGGCGGCCAGGAGGAAAGCGGTGCCAGGAGCCGGGAAAAGGAGCGCAAGGACCCTAAGAACGGCAAGCGCAAATATCTGGAGAACTACTGCATCTCCCTGACGCAGCGGGCCCAGGAGGGCAAGCTGGACCCGGTGATCGGCCGGGAGCAGGAGATCGAGCGGGTGGTGCAGATCCTGAACCGCCGCCAGAAGAACAACCCCTGCCTGATCGGTGAGCCCGGTGTGGGTAAGACCGCCATCGCGGAGGGGCTGGCCCAGCGGATCTCCAAGGGCGACGTGCCCTTCAAGCTGCGGAACAAGGAGGTCTATCTGCTGGATCTGACAGCTCTGGTGGCCGGCACCCAGTTCCGGGGCCAGTTCGAGAGCCGGATGAAGGGCCTTATCGACGAGGTGAAGCGCCTGGGGAACATTATTTTGATGATCGACGAGGTTCACAACATTGTGGGCGCCGGCGACGCCGAGGGCAGCATGAACGCCGCCAACATCCTGAAACCCGCCCTCTCCCGGGGCGAGATCCAGGTGATTGGCGCCACCACCTTCAACGAGTACCGCAAGTCCATCGAGAAGGACACCGCTCTGGAGCGGCGGTTCCAGCCGGTGACGGTGAACGAGCCCTCCATTGAGGACTCTGTGCAGATTCTCCAGGGCCTGGCCCCCAAGTATGAGCAGTACCACGGGGTGAAGATCTCTGAGGGGATCCTGCGTCAGGCGGTGCTGCTCAGTGAGCGGTACATCACCGACCGGTTCCTGCCGGACAAGGCCATCGACCTGATCGACGAGGCATGTTCCGACCTGAATCTGAAAGACCCGGATATCTCCCGCCGCATGGAGATTCAGCGGGAGCTGGACGACTATGAGAAAGAGCGCACCATGCTGGAGGAGCAGGAGGAGAAGGCCGAGGGCGACTACGCCCGCATGGCGGAGCTGAAGAGCAAGGAACTCCAGCTGAACACAGAGCTGAACAGTCTGCTGGAAAAGGGCGATCCACAGCTCTCCATGGAGAATCTGGCCCATGTTATCGAGCTGTGGACCAAAATCCCGGCGGCCAAGATCCGGGAGCAGGAGTTCCAGCGCCTGAGCCAGCTGGAAGTGCGGCTCAAGAGCCATATCATCGGCCAGGACGAGGCCGTGTCCGCCGTAGCCGCCGCGGTGCGGCGGAACCGGGTGGGCATCTCCCCCAAGCACAAGCCTGTCAGCTTCATCTTTGTGGGGCCCACCGGCGTGGGCAAGACAGAGCTGGTGAAGCAGCTGGCAACAGACCTCTTCAACACGCCGGATGCCTTGATCCGGCTGGATATGTCGGAGTTCATGGAGAAGCACTCCGTCTCCCGTCTGGTGGGCTCCCCTCCGGGCTACGTGGGGTATGACGAGGCGGGCCAGCTGACAGAGAAGATCCGCCGCAAGCCCTACGCCGTGGTCCTCTTCGACGAGATTGAGAAGGCCCATCCCGATGTGCTGAACATCCTTCTCCAGATCCTGGATGACGGCGAGATCACCGACGCCCACGGCCGCAAGGTGAACTTTGAGAATACCATCATCGTCATGACCTCCAACGCCGGCAGCGCCACCAAGGAGGGCACCGTGGGCTTCGGCCGCTCCGTGAACGAGCAGGACGCCGACCGGGCCATGAAGGCGCTCCAGCAGTTCCTGCGGCCGGAGTTCATCAACCGGGTGGACGCGGTCATCACCTTCAACCGCCTCAGCGAGGAGAACTTCCACGGCATCGCACGTATCATGCTGAACGAACTGGTGGGTTCCCTGAAGGAGAAAGGCATCACCTTCATCTACGACGACGCACTGGTGGAGCTTTTGACGAAGAAGTCCTACTCCCTGACCTACGGCGCCCGGAACCTGCGGCGCACCATCCAGAAGGAGCTGGAGGACCCCATGGCCACAAAGATCATCGACAGCTACGAGCATCCCATCACCCAGGTGAAGGCCACGGTGGAGGACGGTGCCATTCGGCTGTACACCCTGTGACCGGAGGAAGAGGAGAGGGAGGACCATGCTGTTTCGGAAGGATATGGATCCCCGCTGTGCCTACTGCCAGCGGGGCCAGCAGATCAACGAGCGGGAGGTGGCCTGCGTCAAGCGGGGCATCGTGGCGGTGGAGCACCACTGCCGGGCATTCAAATACGACCCCTTGAAGCGGGTGCCGCCCCGGCCGGCAGCGCTGGAGACTGAACGGCTGAAAGAGGAAGATTTTTCGCTGTAAGCAGCGTTCAGCACCCGCCTGGGGAAAATCCCCGGGCGGGCGCTGTCACAAATGGGAAGGAGAGGAGACATCATGGAAGTCAAGCGGATCTGCGCGGCGTACTGGAGCGCCACAGGCAACACAGACAAGACGGTGAACACCATCGCGGAGACCCTGGCGGAGAAGCTGGGCGTCCCTCTGGAGCGGAGGAACTTCACACGCCCGTCAGACCGGGCGGAGGATCTGTCTTTTACGGGGGGAGACCTGGTGGTGTTCGGTATGCCCACCTATGCGGGAAAGCTGCCCAACAAGATGCTGCCCTATGTCCAGCAGCAGATCCACGGGAACGGCGCCCTGGCGGTGGGGGTGGTCACCTTCGGCAACCGGTCCTACGACAACTCCCTGGCGGAGCTGTGCGCCGCGCTGGAGGCGGACGGCTTCCACACCGTGGCCGGGGGCGCCTTTGCGTGCCGCCACGCCTTTACGGACGCGCTGGCGGACGGCCGCCCGGACTGGGATGACAAGCGGCAGATGGGGGAGTTCGCGGCCCGCATTGCGGACAAGGTAAAAGACCTGACGGACATCCCTGCTCCGGTGGCCGTGCCGGGCGATGCGGCGGCGCCCTACTACGTGCCCAAGGGCACGGACGGCCAGCCCGTCAAGTTCCTGAAGGCCAAGCCCCAGACGGATTTGGGCAAGTGTACCGACTGCGGCGCCTGCGCCCGCCTGTGTCCCATGGGGGCCATCAATCCCTCCAACGTGGCGGAGGTGCCCGGCACCTGCATCAAGTGCCAGCGGTGCGTCCACAAGTGCACGAAGCACGCCAAGTACTTTGATGACCCGGCCTTTTTGTCCCACGTGGCCATGCTGGAGCAGAACTTCACAGAGCCCAAGGAGAATGAGGTGTATCTGTGAGGCGGTGGGTTCTTGCCTTTCTGATGGCGGTCACAGCCAACTGGGTTTCTCTGATCTATGCGTTTGGCCCGGTGAGCTGGCTCTTGACGACGATACTGCTTCTGGGGGAGTTCCTCTATTTTAATCTGCGGCCCATTGAGAAGAGCGGTGCGCCTGCAAAGCGGATCTGGTATTTGAAAAGCGGCTGCGAATTGCTGCGCCTGTTTTTGATTACAGCTACGGTCACAGTCTTTGTGCAGATGGTATGGCTGTGGTGCCAGATTTCCATGATAACGCCGGAGAACAGCCTTGCCGCTGGAACAGCTGTTGCAGGTGCGGCTTTTGGCGTTCTCTGGGCTGTCTTGCTGGAGGCTATCGTCTTCTGGAACGGCATGATCCGGGTGTATCTCACCTCCGTCCAGCTGGGCCTGAAGCACCGGGTGCTGGCGGCCCTGTGCGGGTGGATCCCCATTCTCAACATCTGGTATCTGCGGAAGATTATCCGCATCACCGCCGACGAGGCGGAGTTCGAGACGGAGAAGTGGGAGCTGGACACCGCCCGGGCGGAGAGCGAGATCTGTAAGACGAAATACCCGATCCTTCTGGTCCACGGGGTGTTCTTCCGGGACTTCCGCTATGTCAATTACTGGGGCCGCATTCCCAAGGAGCTCCAGCGCAACGGCGCAACAGTGTACTACGGACAGCAGCAGTCCGCCGCCGCGGTGGAGGACAGCGGGCGGGAGCTGGCGGACCGTATCCGGCAGATCCTGGCGGAGACCGGCTGTGAGAAGGTGAACATCATTGCCCACTCCAAGGGGGGACTGGACAGCCGGGCCGCCATCGCCCACGCTGGATGTGCCCCCTGTGTGGCCAGCCTCACCACCATCAACACGCCCCACCGGGGCTGCATCTTTGCCGAATATCTGCTGAAGAAGATCCCTGCAGCGGCTCGGCAGAAGATCGCAGATACCTACAACGCCGCCCTGAAGCGGCTGGGGGATGAGGCCCCGGACTTCCTGGCGGCGGTGACAGATCTGACCGCCTCTGCCTGCGAGGCCAGGAACGCGGCTACCCCGGACGCCCCCGGCGTCTTTTACCAGAGCGTCATGTCCTATTGCAGAAAGGCCCAGCACGGCAAGTTCCCTCTAAACATGACCTATCCTATCGTCAAGCACTTTGATGGATTGAACGACGGGCTGGTGGCGGTGGACTCCGCCAAATGGGGCGATCAGTTCACCCTGCTGGAGCCAAGGGGGCACCGGGGCATCTCACACGGGGATGTGGTGGATCTGAATCGGGAGAACATTCCCGGCTTCGACGTCCGGGAGTTCTATGTCTCCCTGGTAGCGGATCTGAAAAACAGAGGCTTTTGAGCGGAAAAAAGCGGAGCGTCACAGGGACGCTCCGCTTTCGTGTTCCGTGGTGTCTTTTATGGTGGGGGCCACCGGTTCCACAAGGGGATCCGCCGCCCCGCCATCCTCTGTGGTGTCATCTGCGGGGGAACAATAGGTTTTGTACAGCGCCACATGGTCATAGATGGCCCGCCAGGAGCTGTAAGCGTCTGCCGTCACACAGATATAGCGTCTGCCGTCCGCTGTTTCGCCGCAGCTGGCGGCGCAGTTGCCGGACTCCACCACATAGCCGGTCTTGGCGCCGGTGACCTCAATGCCGCCGGTATCCTTGTCCTCGATCCGCCGTAAAAACCAGTTGGAAAGAACTTGGCCATCCGGGTGCTGGGGGGTGGGAGCTGTTTCATAGGTGTGGGCGGAGAGAACCTCCCGGCATAGCTCATTGTCCATAGCTGCTTTCAGAATGACGGCCATGTCAGTGACTGTACAGTGGTGTGCCTCATCATAGAGCCCTACACAATTTGTAAAATGAGCAGTCTGAGAGAGTCCCAATTCCTCCAGCTTTTCATTCATTAATTTTACAAAGGACTCATGAGACCCGGCAGTATATACCGCAAGTCCTAGGGCGGCGTCTGCACCGGAGGAGAGAATCGTGCCATATAGCAGTTCGCGGACGGATACGGTTTCTCCTACATCCAGCCCTACCACACTGCAGTCGTTGACATAACAGTAATCCGTGATATCAATGGTCATGGTAAAGGTGTCCTCCAGATCTGCCTCTTCCAGCTGCTCCACAGCTACCAGCAGGGTCAGCACTTTGGTCATGGAGGCGGGACTAATCACCGCCTGAGCTTCCTTCTCTGCCAAAATGGTGTTGGTCTGCAGGTCTATCAAGACGGCGTAACCACTGGAGATTTCATCCCCTAGATGGACTGTTTCCGTGGTTTCCACAGGGCGGAGGGCGGTCTCTGGCTCCACAGGGGAGACCTTGGGGAATTTTGCAGCCGGCGGATCTTCCGGTAGTTCTTCCGCCTGTCCTTGCCCCCAAAATGATAAGGCGACCACAAAA
>ERZ1106929.2777-NODE-2777-length-10996-cov-3.482863_pt1 | contig 10996 bp, 9 predicted proteins | sample MGYA00403662_ERZ1106929 | MGnify/ENA primary metagenome ERZ1106929 (study PRJEB35170, sample SAMEA104062442) | human gut metagenome | biome: human gut; feature: human-associated habitat; material: faeces | place: Denmark | collected 2013-02-20 ...
GCGCTGGGCGAACTGAAGGCCACCGTTTCCGCCGACCGTCTGAGCCTGCTGGTGACCACCACCGCCACTGCCTGGGACAGTGAAGGGGACCGGACCGGTACCCTCTCCGGAGAGGAGCTGCAGGAACTGCTGGAAAAGCGGGGCACCACCCGCTATTACTCCACCCGCTACGCCTGCGCCTATCTCACCTCCGATGCCGAAGACGCCCGGGTGGTGTGGTTCCTGGACAAGACGTCCCTGGCAGAACGGACCCAGCTTGCAAAGCTCTTCGGGGTCAGCCAGCTCTGCTTGAGTGACATGACCTCCCTGCCCACAGCGTGAAAAGCGCCTGATTGATCAAAAAAAGAGGAAGGGCAATGCCCTTCCTCTTTTTTACAGTTGATGCAGAGATTACAGGTACTTCTTCATGCCGTCGGTGGCCAGGCCCAGGTCCGCGCTGATGGTAACGGTGAACTTGATACCGTTCTTCTCGCCGAACACATCCAGCCAATCCAGGAAGGCCTCCGTATCCTTGTCCACTTCCCGACCCACGGTCTTGCACAGGTTATCGATGAAAACGTGGGAAATATCGTAATTGCCCGCATACAGACCGCTGATAAAGCCACGCAGGCACTCAAAAGAATCCACGGAATATTCGCTGGCGTTCACCAAACGAACGTTATAGCTGATGTTATAGGTCATGTCGGCGCTGGGTTCCATGCAGACGACGCTGCCGTTCTCCGCCTCCACGGCGTTGTGGATCAGGTCGATGAGCTGCTTGGTCTTACCGGCCCCGTTTGCGCCCATGATCAATCTAACCATAAGTATCACTCCTCTTGATAAGATCGGGATGGTTATTCCCTGTCATTAAGATACCATATTGCCGACCAAATGGCAATGGAAAAAACGCTATTTTACAGATTTGTAGAAATGGTGTAAAGAGGCGGTCAAGCTCTGTGCAGTTTTTCCGCCAGTTCCTGCCGCAGGGCCTCGTAGCCGGGCTTTCCCAGCAGGGCAAACATATTCTTCTTATACGCCTCCACCCCCGGCTGGTCGAAGGGATTCACGTCCAGCAGGTAGCCGGACAGGCCGCAGGCGTACTCGAAGAAGTAGATGAGCTCACCCAGCGTGAAGGCATTGATCTGGCCGGTGCGGAGGATGATGTTGGGGACGCCGCCCTCCACATGGGCCAGCAGTGTGCCGTCCATGGCCTGCGTGCGGATGAAATCCACGTCCTTCCCGGCCAGAAAGTTCAGGCCGTCGCCGTCGGTCTCATCCAGCGGCACCACCTGCGGCCGGTGGGAAGCGCCGAAGCGCACCACCGTCTCGAACAGGGAACGCTCCCCCTGCTGGATGTACTGACCCATGGAGTGCAGGTCCGCCGTGAACTCCACGCTGGCGGGGAAGAGCCCCTTGTGCTCCTTGCCCTCGGACTCGCCGTACAGCTGCTTCCACCACTCCGCCATGAACCGGAAGCTGGGCTCGTAGGCCGCCAGCACCTCGATCTTCTTGCCGGTGCGGTACAGCTCATACCGGGCGGCGGCATACTGCCAGGCGGGGTTTTCCGCCATGTCCGTCTTGGCGCAGACCTCCATCATAGTCTCGGCACCCTCCATCAGGCGGCAGATATCCACCCCCGCCACGGCGATGGGCAGCAGGCCCACAGCGGTGAGGACACTGTACCGGCCACCGATGTCGTCAGGCACCACGAAGGTCTCGTAGCCCGCCTGATCCGCCAGAGCCTTCAGCGCTCCCTTGCGGCGGTCGGTGGTGGCGTAGATGCGCCGGGCCGCCTCCTCTGGGCCGTACCGCTCCTCCAGCAGCTTCCGGAAGAAACGGAAGGCCACCGCAGGCTCCGTGGTGGTGCCGGACTTGGAGATGACGTTGACGGAGAAGTCCACCCCCTCCAGCAGGTCCATAAGCTCCGCCATCTGGTCGGAGGACAGGCCGTTGCCGGTGAAGTAGATGTTGGGGGTGTCCTTCTTTTTCAGGTTATAGTTGGGGGAGCACAGGCACTCGATGACGCCCCGTGCGCCCAGATAGGAGCCGCCGATGCCGATGACTACCAGCGCCTGAGAGTCCTGCTGAATTTTTCGGGCCGCCGCCTGAATGCGGGCGAACTCCTCCCGGTCATACTGCCGGGGCAGCTGCACCCAGCCGGTGAACTCGCCGCCTGCGCCGTCACCGTGCTGCAAATGGCTGTGGGCCAGCCGCAGCTGGGCGGCACGGGCCTCCTCGTAGGGCAGCGGGATAAACTGCCGGATATGGGACAGATCCACCTGTATCATATCAGATGCCTCCTCTGTGCAATTTGGTTTATCATACAACGTTTTCCCGTGGAATACAAGAGGAAACCTACCCAAAAGCGGCTTTCAGCCGGCAAAAAATGCCGCCGACAGCATCCGGCGCAGCATGGTACCGAAGGTAAGCCGCTCCACGCTCTGCGCCGCCCGGATGGGGATGGACTGCACCGTCTCGCCGGCGGCATCCGTCAGCGTCAGAGTCCCCAGTTCCTGTCCGGTGGACACCGGGGCCTCCACCTGTTCCGCCAGTGTGACGGACTGGGACAGACCCCCGGCCTGACTTTTCTGCAGCAGCGCCACCGCTTCCTGCGGGTCGATGCAGGGCTGCACCGTCTCCGTTTCCCCCAGCACCACCGGGATGGCGGGGAAAGGTTCCTCCGGCACCGTGTGCAGCAGGGCATAGGTGGAGAAACCGTAGTTCAGCAGGGCCTTGGCATCCTCGAACCGCTGCTGGCCGGTGGGGGACTTCAGCACCACGGCGATGAGCTCCATGCCCTCCCGCTCCGCCGTGGCGGACAGGCAGTATTTGGCGCTGTCGGTGGAGCCGGTTTTCAGACCCGTGGCCCCGTCGTAGAACCGGATCAGCTTGTTGGTGTTGGCCAGTTGGAAGGTGCCGTCCCGCAGGGTATCCATCCAGATGGTGGTGTAGCGGCGGATGTCCGGGTGCTTTTCGATGAGCTCCCGGCTCATGAGGGCGATGTCCCATGCACTGGTGACGTGTCCCTCCGCCGGAAGGCCGGTGCAGTTGACGAAGTGGGTGTCCGTCATGCCCAGCTCCTTGGCCCGTGTGTTCATCTGCTCCACAAACAGCTCCGTCACACCGGCCACGCACTCCGCCAGCGCCACGGCGGCGTCGTTGCCGCTGGCCACGCACACCGCCTTCAAAAGATCGTCTACGGTGATCTGCTCACCCTCCGACAGGTAGACATGGCTGCCGCCCATAGAGGCGGCGTAGGCGCTGACCGTCACCACATCGTCGTAGTGGAGGCTGCCCTTTTCGATGGCCTCCATGGTCAAAAGCAGCGTCATCACCTTGGTGACGCTGGCCGGCTCCAGCGCCTCGTGCTCATTTTGAGCGTACAGCACCTGTCCCGTCTCTTTCTCCATCAGCAGCGCCGCCTCCGCCCGTATCGGCAGCTCTACCGCTCCGGCCTGTACCGGCGTCAGCGCCAGCACCAGCAGAAGCACCGCCCATAAGCCCGCCATCCGCCTCATATGCAGCCCTCCGTTCCGTTTTGTTTCCAGCATATGCGGCGGTGAAATTTTCATGCCGCCGTCGACAAAATTTTCGGTTGCAAAGCCGGGGGATATCTGCTATAATGAGCAGGTATCCGAGCTGCAGGGTTAGTACATCGGTAGTACATCGGCTTCCCAAGCCGAGGAGGCGGGTTCGATTCCCGTACCCTGCTCCAAAAAGAAAGACACCCCTACGGGTGTCTTTCTTTTTGGAGCAGCACTTTTGCTCCGCAAAAGTGGCCGCTTGCGGGCGGGCGATTTAACATGCAAGGGAAACCCGACTAAGGTTTCCCTTGCATGCATTCCTTTCCTTGCGATATACAGGAGTGCGCATGGGCAGCAAAACCTGTGGGCAATCACAAAAAGGACTTCAAGAAAAATCTTGAAGTCCTTTTTCTTTTGCTCGCAAACCGTTGTGCCACAAGGCTTTGCGGGATTTGCACTATGGGAATTGCTGCGACATTTTCATAAAAATTTTATAAGGGTTGCACACATAAGGACAACAAACTGCTGTCTGACATAATAACATGAGAGCCTTTTCATGGATGGCCTAATCTGTTATAGTAGAAAGGAAGAAGTTTGTGCGTAGCTTGAAGTATAAATATTGGAAATCCGTCATCGATCTCCGAAGATGTATGGAATGCAAAAAGCATCAAGGGAAAATTTACCTGCTCTATGATATTATTCCAGAAGAACCACCGCTCCATCCTAATTGTTGCTGCTCTGTTCAACGCTTAGAGGCAAAAACGGCTGGCACAGCGACAAAGATTGGCCTGCGGGGGGGCGATTGGTGGCTAAAAACTTTTCGTCAGCTACCTGGATACTATATAACTGAGGACGAAGCTACCAAGTTAGGATGGATTCCGATTTTAGCAGATCTTGCCAGTGTTGCACCTGGTAAGATGCTGACAAAGGGCGTTTACAAAAACAGAGACAAGCGGCTCCCCGATGCACTTGGACGAATATGGTACGAGGCTGACATCAATTACTCTTTTGGTTACCGAGGCGGTGAACGAATTCTCTACTCCAACGATGGATCGATTTTTGTTACTTACGACCATTACGCCACATTTGTCGAGATTGTTTGACAGAAAGGAATTTCGTTATGAATTACTATGGTTATATGCCCATCACAACTGACCCCGTCCTGCTGAATCTGGACGGCTGCAAGGACTGGGGCGGGTTACACCAGCGCATCCGCAAGACATTTGGGCTTCCGGACTATTACGGGGAAAACTGGGATGCCATGTGGGATTGCCTGACGGATGTATTCTTGCAGCCGGTGCAAAGGCACATTGTGGTGGAGGGCTTTGACGCCATGCCGCAGGGGCTGCGGGCGTACGCCGCTCCGATGCAGGAGATTTTCAGTGACCTTCAGGAGAAATACCCTTGGGTTTCGGTCACATACCGCTGATCGCAGGGACAGCAAAAAGCTATGGGCAGGCAGAGAGAGGAAGGACGCCCGGTGTCCTTCCTGCTGTTATGCCCTGATAGCGTGCGCCGCCCTTCGACAGCGCACGTTTTTCACCGGATATCGTACTTTTTCATCTTATAGGCGAGGTTCTGCTTGCTGACCTGCAGCTCCGCCGCCGTTTTGGTGAGGCTGCCGCCGTTGCGGCGGTAGGCGTCCTCGATGAGGAGGACCTCGTACCGAGCCAGCATCTCATGGAGGGGCAGGCCCCGGACGTCCTCGGCGTGCATGGTGTCCACCGCCAGCCGGGAGAGGATGTAGTTGGGGATATCGTTGCGGGTGAGGATGGCGGTGTGATTGTTGTGGAAGGCGGATTCGATGACGTTTTTCAGCTCCCGGACGTTGCCGGGCCAGTTATAGGCCAGAAAGATATCCTGTACCTCGCTGCTGTATGCCATGATCTGCTTGTGGAATTTCTTGTTGTAGTGCTTGCGGAAATATTCCATCAGCAGGGGGATATCCCCCTTCCGCCGGTACAGCTCCGGGATATCGTACCGCAGCACGCACAGGCGGTAGAAGATATCCTCCCGGATCTTATTCCGCTCTACGCAGCCCTCCGGGTCCTCGTTGACGGCGGCGATGATCCGCACGTTCACCTGCTTTTCCTCCTTGGCACCGATGCGGCGGATACAGTTGTCCTCCAGCACCCGCAGCAGCTTGGCCTGCGCCGTCAGCTCCATGGAGTTGATCTCGTCGAGGAACAGAGTGCCGCCGTCGGCCAGCTCGAACAGACCCGGCGTATCCTTAGCCCCGGTGTAGCTGCCCTTGGTGGTGCCGAAGAGGATGCTCTCCAGCAGGGTGCTGGGGATGGAGGCGCAGTTCTGCTTGATGAAGGGGGCATCCTTGCGGCGGCTGGTTTTCTGGATGGCGTTGACGATGAGCTCCTTGCCGGTGCCGGTCTTGCCGTAGACCAGCACATGGGCATCGCTGTCGGCGGTCTGCAAGATCTTCTCCTTGATGCGGATCATCTCGCCATCCTGCGTGACGATGTCCTCCAGCGACTGGTCGGAGGTGTTGTAGCTTTTGGTGAGGGCGCTGATGAGGCTGATGTCGAAGCTCAGCCGCCGCTCGGTGACGTGGGCGTCCTTGTAGATGACCATGTCGATGACGCCCACCACTTCGCCGTGCTCCTTAATGGGGACGGCGCTGCAGTTGGACTCCATGACGTCCCCCTTGTAGTTGATATAGGTCTGCTCGTAGTTGATGAAGCTCTCTCCCGTCTCCAGTGCCCGGCAGATGTAGCTGTCCTCCCGCTTCAGGGTGGGATAAATTTCAAAGAGACTGCGGTTCAGAGGCTCGTCCTGCCGCAGGTTTACCAGATCGGGATAGGCGGTGTAGAAGTGGCGGATGATGCAGTTTTTGTCCACCACCATCAGGCCGTCCACATAGTCCACCAGACGGAGCATTTGTTCAAAGTTCTTGTTCATAGTTCATACCTCCTGAGAAAAAGAATGGGAAAGGGGCGAGACAAAAAATCTTGACACGGCGCAGAGCAAGGGCGGAAGTGAAAGGTGTCTGCACTGCCGGATCGGGTGACTATTTGGCGAAAACGCCGAGTTTTCCGGAAAAATCTTGTGAAAACCGCTGGGCGAGGAGCGAAACTTGCCGGAATAACCGTGGAAGCTATCATGCTGGCACGGGAGTTGCTATTTAGTTTGGCATCAACCTGATATGTGAGGAGATACCATGAGCGATCATAAAATCAAGAATAGGGAGGCCCTGCTGTCCCACGGCGACGCCGGGGCCAAGGCACAGGTGCTGGAGCTGACGGAGCGGGTGCTGCACCGACTGGATGCCCGGAAGCGGCTCCATGAGATGATGCACCGGGAGGGCAGTGAGCTGGTCATCGGCAGCCGCCGCCACGATCTGAGCCGGTACCGTCATGTGTACGCTTTTTCCTCCGGCAAGGCGGGCAATCACATGGCACGAGCCTTCGAGGATCTGCTGGGGGAGTATCTGACGCTGGGCGTCACCATCATCAAGATCCGGGATGAGGAGGACGTCTATCGAAAGACGGAGGTCTATGTAGGAGGGCATCCCCTGCCCAATGAGGAGGGCATCCGGGGCTGCCAGCGGATGATCGACATCGCAGAGCAGATGGGGCCGGACGACCTGCTGCTGCTGGGCCTTACCGGCGGGTGCTCGGCGCTGATGGGCTACCCGGTGGAGGGAACCACACTGGAGGATCTGCAGGAGGCCACGGATGTGATGCTGAAGGCCGGGATGTGGGTCATGGACATCAACGACATCCGGGGGCATCTGTCCCGCATGAGCCGGGGGAGGCTGGGGCAGCACATCCACGGGGCCAAGATCCTCTGCTTCGAGATCTGGGACGCCGTGGGGCTGGATGATATCACCGATTACACGGAGCCGGTACCCATTATGGGAACCCCTGTGGGCTACGACACCGTGACCTTCGAGGACATCGGGGCCATCCTCCGCAAATACCACATCGAGGACAAGCTGCCCCGCAATGTGGCCCGGTATCTGCTGGAGTATGACCCGGCGCAGGAGACGCCCCAGACCATGACCAACGATGTGGATTACTATATCGTCAATACCCTGCCGGACTCCTGCCAGGCGGCGCTGGAGGCGGCGGAGGAGATGGGAATACCCGCCCATGTGCTGACCACCTACGCCGAGGGGGAGAGCCGGGACTACGGCACCTTTATGGCCTCGCTGGCCCATGAGGTGGTGAAGAACGAACGGCCCTTCCGGGCGCCCTGCTTCCTGTTCTCCGCCGGGGAGACGACCACCGCCATTCCTGACAGCAGCCTCATCCGGGGCCATGGCGGCCCGTCACAGGAAATGACGGCGGCCTTTGCCGTGGCAGCGGAGGGGTTGAAGAATGTGTGCCTGCTGTCCATGGACAGCGAGGGTACCGACGGCACCACCCCGGTGGCAGGCGGCCTGACCGACGGCACCACCGGGACTGCTGCCGCAGAGCGGGGCATCGACCTGCGGAAGGCGCTGCGGGAGCACGCCGCCTATGAGGCGCTGGAGCCGCTGGGGGATACGGTGCTCACCGGGAACACGGGAACCAATTTGTGCGATTTTAATGTGCTGTACATCGGTACACAGGAGTAAGGAGGAACTATTATGAAAATTCAGGATTTACGGGCCAGAGAGATCATCGACTGCAAGGGAAAGCCCCTGCTGGAGGTGGATATCATCACCGAGGATGGCACCATGGGCCGGGCAGCGTCCCCCTCCGGTATCTCCGCCGGGGAACACGAGGCCATGGTGCTGCGGGACGGTGACCAGAGCCGTTATGACGGCAACGGCGTCCGCAAGGCCGTGGAGATGGCGGAGAAAGTGGTCCTGCCTGCCATCCAGGGCATGGACGTGCTGGACCAGCAGGCGCTGGACCGCCGTCTCATGGAGCTGGACGGCACCGCCAATAAGTCCCGTCTGGGGGGCAATGTCACGTACAGCACGTCGCTGGCGGTCATGCGGGCCGGATGCCAGCTGCGCCATGTGTCCCAGTACCGCTATCTGAACCCCGGTGACATCCGCACCATCCCTCTGCCCACCTCGGATATGTTCGCCGGAGGCAGCTATGAGGATGACACCATGCCGGTGCAGGAGACCACCATTGTTCCCTATAAGGCATCCTCCATCGCTGAGGCCACGGAGATCCTCTGCAAGGTCTATAAGAAGCTGCCGGAGGTCATCCGGGAGTTTCAGGGGGGCCGCCGTCCGGAGATCGGCGCCATGTCGGAGTATATGGCCCCCAGCACCGATTTCATGGACTGCCTGGATATCCTCTATGAGACGGCCAAGCGCTGCCACTGCGAGGAGAAGATCGCCTTCCATATGGACTGCGCTTTCAGCGAGATCTACGACGCCAAGCGGGGAACCTATCACTACTGCGGCCGGGAGGTGGATCTGGACGAGATCATCGGCATCCTGAAGCAGGCCACGGAGAAGTATAACTTCCTCTACATCGAGGATCCGGTGGACGAGAACGACTGGGAGGGCTGGGTGAAGGCCGCCAAGGCGCTGAATCGTACCACCCTCTGCGGCGATGACCTCACCGTCACCAACATCAACTATCTTCGCAAGGCGCTGGACATGGGGGCTTGCGGGGCCTTCGTCTTTAAGCCCAATCAGGTGGGGACCGTTACGGAGGCCATGGAGGCCCAGCGGTATGCCGTGGATCACGGAATGTTCTCCGTCCCCTCTATCCGGGCGGGCGGCGTCAGCGACGACCCTGTGGCGGACATGGGCATCGCCGGCGGAGCGGCGGCGGTGAAGCTGGGCCCGCCCAAATTCGGCCACGCCATTCACATCGTCAACTCCCTGCTGCGGGCGGAGACGGAGCTGCCGGAGGCCAAGCCCTTCGACTTCTCGCCCTTCGTGAAGTTCTGAGGTACTTGCCCCTATTGTAAGAGATACTAAGGAAAAATGCAAGTTTTTTTACAGGAAAGTCAGTAAAACCTGATACGAAGTAAAAATATTTTTACTAATTTGCTCTCTACACCCCCTCAAGTCGGAGACCGCAGCGGACGCAGAACACGGCGGCGCTGCGGTCTCCCTGCGAAAAAACGGCTTGCACCGGGGCGGTGGATGCACTATAATAATAAAAAAGTCCCGTGCAGGGAAATCGGGGAGGGAAGCACAGTGGAACTGGAGCTGAGGCAGGAGCAACAGCTGTCCATGCGGCAGCTGCACAGCCTGCGGCTGCTGCAAATGGGGCGGCTGGAGATGCGGGAGTATCTGGAGACCGTGGCACAGGAGAACCCCACGGTGGAGCTGGAGCTGCCCCACGAGGAGGAGCCCCTGACCAGACAGGCCGAGCGCTGGCTGGACCGCTGGCGCTGGCTGGAGGAAAACGACCGCCAGAACAGCTACTATGAGCGGCCCAATCAGGCGGAAGAGGATTCCCCCATGAACCGCATCGGCACCGATGGAGGTCTGGCGGAGACGTTGGAGAGTTTTCTGTGCCGCCAGATCGCCGGACTGGAGGTGCCGGAGAGGCAGCGGCAGCTGCTTTACTATCTGGTGGGCTGTCTGGAGGACAGCGGGTATCTCACCACACCGCCGGAGGAGCTGGCTGTCGGAGCCGGTGTGCCGGAGGAGGAGCTGCGCCGCAGCATCGCACGGCTGCAGACGCTGGAGCCGGCAGGAGTTGGGGCTGCGGATCTGAGCCAGTGCCTGTACCTGCAGCTGCAGCGCATCGGAGATGACGGCCCCGCCACCCAGATCGTGCTGCATCATCTGGAGGCACTGGCCAGGAACCGCTATCACCAGATCGCACAGACCCTGCACATCTCGCAGGAGGAGGTGCGCCGGGCCCAGCAGCGCATCCGGCAGCTGGATCCCCGACCGGGGCGACAGTTCAGCCCGCCGGAGCCGGCCCCCATGGTGTACCCGGATGTGTTTGTGGTGGAGCAGGAGGGGGAGTTCGTCTGCGACGACCACCGGCGTCCGGCCCCCATGCTGCACCTGAACCGGTATTATCAGGATCTGTACCGCCAGACGGATGATCCGGAGGTCAAAAAGTATCTGGCGGAGAAGCTGGTGCAGGCGGAGAACGTGTTGTTTGCCCTGCGGCAGCGGGAGAGCACCATGCTGCGCTGCGCCCGGTTCGTGGCGGCGGGGCAGCAGGCATTTTTCCGAGACGGCCCCCGTGCCCTGCGGCCCATGTACATGACGGAGGCGGCACAGGCGCTGGACGTGCATCTGTCCACCGTCAGCCGTGCGGTGAAGGATAAGTACCTCCAGTGCCGGCAGGGGGTGTTCCCCCTGAGCTACTTTTTCTCCGCTCCGGCCCCGGACGGCAGCGATGTCAGCCGCCGGGCGGTGCTGCTGCAGCTGCGGGAGCTGATCGACGGGGAGGACAAGGCTCATCCCCTGTCGGATGAAAAGCTGCGGTGTCTGCTGGAGCAGAAGGGCTGCGTCCTGTCCCGGCGCACCGTGGCCAAGTACCGGGAGGAGCTGGGCATCCCCGGCACGGCGGGCCGCCGGGAGTAACAGCATAAGCTTATTTTTTCAAGCAGAAGCG
>ERZ1106929.2782-NODE-2782-length-10987-cov-2.713502_pt1 | contig 10987 bp, 12 predicted proteins | sample MGYA00403662_ERZ1106929 | MGnify/ENA primary metagenome ERZ1106929 (study PRJEB35170, sample SAMEA104062442) | human gut metagenome | biome: human gut; feature: human-associated habitat; material: faeces | place: Denmark | collected 2013-02-20 ...
AGCAGTAGCCATAACGGTTCTCCTCTCCGGCAAACATGCCCGAACATGATGTTACCTATATTATATATTACACCGGGCCCTTATTCAAATAGTATTTGAACTTTCCATCCGCCCATCCGGGAGATTTCTGTGGGGTATTTCTTGTGCAAAACACCCTTTTGTGTTATACTGATTGCGCAGAATGACCCCAAAATCCATGGGATTTTTTATATCAACCATGATCTGTTTGTTTTTACAAAGGAGAGGAACTATGCGTATTGCACTGTTTACCGAAACCTATCTGCCATATATCAATGGCGTGGTAACCCACGTCAAGCTCCTGCGGGAGGGTCTGGAAAAGCTGGGACATACCGTTCTGGTAGTCACTTCCGACCCCAATACCCATCATCACTACATCGAGGACGGCGTGCTGCACTGTCCCGCTGTCAAACTCAAGAAAATCTATGGCTACGGCCTGGCTTCCCCTTACAGCCACACCCGTACCAAGCTGCTGGAGGAGTTCCATCCGGACATTATCCACATCCATACAGAATTTTCCATGGGTATTTCCGGCATCCATATCGCCCACAAGCTCAAGGTGCCGCTGGTGTACACCCTCCACACCATGTATGACGACTATGTCTACTATGTGGCGCCCAAGCACCTTTCCAAGCTGGCCCGGGAAGTGTCCCGCAAGTATGCCCGGCATCTGGCCCACCGTGCCCAGGCCCTCACCAGCCCGTCGGAAAAGGGCAGCATCTACTTCCGGGAAGCCGGCATCACCAAGCCGGTGAATGTAATCCCCAACGCCGTGGAACTGGACCGCTTTATGGTGAAGAACATCGACCCCGCTGCCATCAAGGCGGTGCGGGAGAAGTACCAGCTGCCGGAGGACAAGATGCTCGCCTGCTTTGTGGGACGGCTCGGCAAGGAAAAGAGCGTGGATGTGCTGCTGGACTACTGGGCCAGGGAGATCCGCCCGGAGGATGGCATCCACCTCATGGTGATCGGCGATGGCCCGGTCCGGGAGGAACTGGAACAGCAGGCCCGGGATCTGGGCATCACCGATATGGTGCTGTTCACCGGCGCTATTCCCCATGCGGAACTGCCGCCCTATCTGGCGGTGTGCGATGTCTATGTCACCGCCTCCCTCTCGGATACCAACTCCATCTCGATGCTGGAGGGAGAAGCCGCTGGCCTGCCGGTGCTGCAGCGCCTGGACCCGGTCAATGCCAACCAGGTCATCGAAGGGGACAACGGCTATCTGTTCAACTCGGCTGAAGAACTGGGGCTCAAGCTGCGCAAGATCAAGAACATGAGCCGGGAGGATCTGCTGGCGCTCAAGGACCGCACCACCCGCTTTGTGAAAAACAGCGGCGCGGAAAACCTGGCCAACTACACCCTTTCGGTTTACCACGCTGTCTACAAGGACCGGCTGAAGCAGATGGCTTCCCGTCCGGAACTGCTCCAGCTCTTCCCCTTCCCCGGAAACCGGAAATAAACTAAGGAGGACTTCGTCATGAGTTTTCGTTCCAAGTATGATATTGCCATCATCGGCGGCGGCATCGGCGGCCTGATGACCGCTCACCGTCTGGCAGAAAAAGCTCCGGAGCTGTCCATCTGCCTGCTGGAGCGGGGCCGGGATATCCGGGACCGCATCTGTCCCATTGTAGCCGGTAAGGTCAAGAAGTGCATCAAGTGCGATCCCTGTGCCATTATGGAAGGCCTGGCTGGTGCCGGTGCCTTTTCGGACGGCAAGTATGTCATCTCCACCGAATACGGCGGCTGGCTCACCGACTTTCTCCCGCCTGAAACGGTGATCCGCTACATTGAGGAAGCGGACAGCATCATGGTACAGCACGGAGCCACCACCGAGCGGTTCCAGCCCAATGACGAACTCAAGCGGCTCTGTCTGGAGTATGACCTGCATATGCAGCAGGCTCAGGTCAAGCATCTCGGCACCGACTCCAACTTCGAGACCATGGGACACCTCATCGACTCGCTCCGGGACAAGGTGGACATCCACTCCCGCACCACCGTCACCGATGTGGACCGGGAAACCCATCAGATCACAGCCTGTGATGCCGAGGGGGAGCACCAGTTCACAGCGGACCGCATCATCTTTGCGGTGGGACGGGCCGGCTCCAACTTCTTCTCGGGCTGGTGCCAGAAAAACGGCATTCCCCTGCGCAACAACCAGGTGGACATCGGTGTGCGGGTAGAGCTGCCCTCGATGATCTGGGAGCACTTCTCCAAGAAGATCTACGAGCCCAAGATCCTCTACCGCTCCAAACAGTATGGCGATACCACCCGGATGTTCTGCTTCAATGAGCGGGGCCAGGTGGTCACTGAGAACACCGACGGCATTCTCACCGTCAACGGTCACGCCTTCCGCAGCGAAGAGAAAAAGTCCAAGAACTCCAACTTCGCGCTGCTCTCCACCATCCGCTTTACCCAGCCCTTCAACTCCCCCATCGAATATGCCCGCCATGTGGCAAGCCTTGCCAACCTCATCAGCGGCGGCAGCGTGCTGGTACAGCGCCTGGGCGACCTGATGGCAGGACGGCGCACCGATGAAAAGCGTCTGGCCCAGTCCTATACCCGTCCTACCCTGGATGCGGTTCCCGGCGATCTGAGCCTGTGTATGCCCAAGCGCCAGCTAGACAACATCGTGGAGACCCTCTATGCCCTGGACAAGATCGCACCCGGCACTGCCAACTACGATACCCTGCTCTACGGCATCGAATGCAAGTACTACTCCGCCCGTCCGGAGTGCGAAAACTTTGTGCTGCACGGCACCAGAGAGATCTATGCCATCGGCGACGGCGCCGGTATCACCCGTTCCCTTTCCCAGGCTGCTGCCAACGGCCTGTATGTAGCGGATCAGATCCTTGCCGCCCGCTGACTTTCCCCAAAATACAGCAAAATGCCCGGGTCACGGTGACCCGGGCATTTTTTGTTCCGAATTCTGTCGTTACCGCTTCCAGCCGTTCTTGTATACCAGCTCTTCCAGCGGCTTGCGGTCCCGCGGACGGCCCTCTTCAGCCGGATAGCCCAGAGGAGTCAGTGCGACCACATCATACTCTGCGGGAATGCCCAGTGCCTCCTTGAGGGGTTCCTGGGTAAATCCGCCGATCCAGCAGGTGCCAAGGCCTTCGGCAGTGGCAGCCAGCATCATGAAGCTCATGGCAATGGAGCAGTCCACTGTGGAGGCACGCTGGTCACAGCCCATAACCCGGGTGCTGTCCGAGCAGACGATTACAGCCATGGGAGCCTTGCCCATCAGAGCCTGACCCATGCAGGCCTCCTGAACCTTCTTCATCAGGTCAGGATCGTCCACCACAATGAAACGGGTGGCATTGGAGCAGCGGGCAGTGGGTGCCAGACGGCCGGCTTCCAGAATGCGCTGGAGCTTTTCCGGCTCAACCGGACGCTTCTCAAAATCACGGATGCTCTTTCTGGTTTCAATGGATTCATATACAGTCATGGTTTACAGACCTCCTGTCCGGAAAAATGGATATTCCTGTACTTAAAATTATATCGCAGACCGGAGTATCTGTAAAGAGCGGCCCTATAATGAAAAAAGACCGGAAAAACCGGTCTTTGGATAATCGAGCGATTGATTTGTGCGCAGGAGAGTGATTACTCAGCGAAGCCGGACTCTACCAGCTTGACCAGACCGTCCACAGCCTGCTCCTCATCGGAACCATCTGCCATGATGCGGATTGTAGTACCGCCTACGATACCCAGGGACAGTACACCCAGAAGGCTCTTGGCATTTACTCTTCTCTCATCCTTCTCAACCCATACAGAAGACTTGAACTCATTCGCCTTCTGGATAAAGAATGTAGCCGGACGAGCGTGCAGACCAACCTGATTCTTAACAGAAACTTCCTTTACGAACATAGCAATAACTCTCCTATTTCATTGATTTAACTTGACCATATCGTGTGGCATACTTCAAACTGTACATACCATCTGATAACATTATAGCATAACTCGAATTTCCGTCAATTCAAAAATCGCAATTCAAAAGTCAAAACCCGGTTTTTTCTGCTTGTTTTCTAAGCATTTCCTGCTTCCAGGGGCTGTATTTGTGCAGATAAACTATAAAATTTTCAACATGTTCAGCAGATTGTTCAGCACTGGGACAACCATTGCCGGGAGAAGGTTGGCTGTTTTGATTTTGGCGTTCATCAGGAGGTTGAGTCCGATGCAGATCACAATGGCATATCCCACCATACAGATCATATTCAGCAGATCATCGGATATATAAGGCGCCAGGAATCCGGCACAGAGCGTGATGGCCCCCTGATAGATCAGGGTCGGCACAGCGGCAAAGGCCACGCCGATTCCCAGGCTCGAAGCCAGCACCAGCCAGGTGACAAAATCCAGGGTGCTCTTGACCAGCAGCACTTCGTTATTGCCGGTAAGGCCCTCATTGAGCGCTCCCACAATGGACATGGCTCCCACACAGGTGATGATGGACGCGGTGATGAATCCCTGGGAAAAGCCCTCGATATGTACCCGCTTTTCCACAGCGTCCCCCAGGCCGCTGAGCCGGTCATCGATCCGCAGCAGCTCGCCTGCCAGACACCCCAGCACCAGGCTCACCAGCAGCAGCAGACCGCCGCTGTCGCTGATGCCGCCGTCGGCATCCACTGTAAACATCGAGGCGATCACACCGTTGAGGCCGATCAGTCCCACTGCCAGCCCCTGAATCCGGGTCAGGCTTTCCTCCACCCGATGCGGAATCCCCTTCTTTGCCAGCATCCCCAATACTGCACCGGCTACAATCGCAGCCATATTGATCCATGTTCCTGTCATTCTTCTGTATCATCTCCTGTTTGTGACTGCTCTTCCCGCAGTCTGCGCAGCACCTGCTTATCCTTATCGGTCAGCGGCGCTGTCCGGAGCAGATCCGGACGCTTGCGCAAGGTGTTTTCCAGCGACTTTTCCCGGCGCCACTGGTCGATCTTGGCATGGTTGCCATTCTGGAGCACCTCCGGCACCTCCCGTCCATGCCATACCGGCGGGCGGGTGTAATGGGGATACTCCAGCAGGCCGTTGTAGTGGCTCTCGTCCATGTAGCAGCTCTCGTCTGCCAGGACGCCCTCGCACAGACGCCCGACTGCATCCACCACCACCAGCGCCCCCAGCTCGCCGCCGGTGAGCACATAGTCGCCAATGCTGATCTCCTCATCGACGATCTCATCAATGACCCGCTGGTCCACGCCCTCATAGTGACCGCAGAGGATCAGGATGTGCTCCATCTGGGAGAGCTCAATGGCACGCTTTTCGGTGAACGGCTTGCCCTGAGGGCTCATGAAGATCACATGGGGACGGACGCCGAAGTCCTCACACACCGCCTCATAACAGCGGTAGATGGGCTCTGCCTGCATGAGCATTCCCTTGCCGCCGCCATAGGGGGTATCGTCCACCCGGCGGTGCTTGTCCAGGGTGTAATCCCGGATGTTGCGGCAATGGATGTCCAGCTTGCCGGCCCTCCGGGCCCGTCCGATAATGCTCTCACTGAGCACTGTTTCGCACATATCCGGGAACAGGGTCGCAATCTCAATCCTCATCAAACAGGCCCTCCAGCGGTGTGATATGCATCACGCCTTCTTCCAGATCCACACCGGCAATCACCTGCTTGATGGCAGGAATCAGCACAGTGGAACGGCCTTCCCGGGCAATGTGGTACACATCATTTGCCCCGGTAGAGGATACATCTTCCACCACGCCGTATTCCACCGACGGATCAGCGGCATCAATGACCCGCAGGCCGATGAGATCCTGGATAAAGTAATCCCCGGGAGCCAGCTTGACATCGGCACGCCGCAGATACAGCACCCGACCCCGCCAGTTGCGTGCCTCTTCGGGGGTATCCAGTCCTTCCAGCTTGAGGACGCTCATATTCCCGGCTACCTTGGCGGACAGCACCTTTACCGGACGGGTGCCGGCAGCGTCCAGATACAAGGTGCCGAACTGCCCCAGAAATTCCGGGCCGTCACACCAGGGCTGTACCTTGACTTCTCCACGGACTCCATGTGTTGTGACGATCTTCCCGCATTCCAAATATTCCTTCGGCATAAGGCCCTCCTGTAATCTGTCATTCATTGGTTTTCAGCATTTTATGCAGTGTGCATCTTCATTTTGGATAGGGCGTTGGCAGATTCCCCGGACAGCAAGGCCGCGGACAGATTTCCCCCTACATAAATGAAAAAAGGGAAAGTCCCAGCTTTCCCTTTCCAGTGTCAGTCGATTTCAACAACCACTTTCATTTCTTTTTTGGTAGCCGCCGCTCTGACAACTGTTCGAATAGCCTTGGCGATCCGCCCCTGCTTTCCGATCACACGGCCCATATCATCTTCCGCTACATGCAGATGATAGGTAATGGTACCATCTTCAGCAGGAGCATCCGCTTTAACAGTGACGGATTCCTTGTCCTCCACCAGACCTCTGGCTATTGCTGCGATCAGTTCTTCCATAAGCAATCTCCTTTTCCGACCTATGTTTCGGACAGGAAACTATCCGACCATCCCGTGTGATTAAAGAGCGCCGTTCTTCTTGAGCAGAGCCTTTACGGTATCGGTGGGCTGAGCGCCGTTGGCGATCCACTTCTGAGCCTTCTCAGCGTCGATCTTTACAACAGCCGGTTCCTTGGTAGGATCATAGTAACCGATCTCCTCAATGAAACGACCATCTCTGGGGAAACGGGAATCCGCTACCACTACACGATAGAACGGAGCCTTCTTAGCACCCATGCGACGCAGTCTTATTTTAACAGCCATGACTGTCACCTCCTGTAAGTATTTGAAAAAATTTATCTATTTTTACGCCCGGACGGACATAAAAACCAAAGTTAGAACAGCCGTCCGCGCTTGGCGGCCCGACGGAATTTGGAAGACCCCATCATTTTCATCATCTTCTGCATCTGTTCAAACTGCTTGAGCAGACGGTTTACATCTTCCACCTTGGTACCGCTTCCGGCTGCGATCCGACGCTTCCGGGACGGATTGATGATTGCCGGTCTTTCCCGTTCCCGCTTGGTCATGGAATTGATGATGGCTTCGGTCTTCTTGAGCTGGGCTTCTCCTGCCGCAGTCTCCTCCTCGGAGATCTTGCCGGCGCCGGGGAACATGCTGATCACCTGGCTGAGAGATCCCATCTGCTTGATCTGCTGCATCTGTTCCAGCAGATCGTTCATGTCAAAGTTCTGTTCCTTGAGCTTCTTTGCCATTTCCATGGCCTTCTGCTCATCCACCGTGCTCTGGGCCTTCTCGATCAGGGTGAGCACATCGCCCATGCCCAGGATTCGGGAAGCCATACGGTCGGGATAGAACGGCTCGAGATTGTCGAGCTTTTCGCCGGTACCCACGAACTTGATGGGCTTGCCGGTCACTGCCCGTACCGACAGCGCCGCACCGCCGCGGGTGTCGCCGTCCAGCTTGGTGAGGATGGTACCGTCGATGCCCAGTGTCTCGTCAAAGCTCTTTGCCACATTGACGGCATCCTGACCGGTCATCGCATCGATCACCAGCAGGATCTCCTGGGGCTGTACCGCTTCCTTGATGCGCCGCAGCTCGTCCATGAGCTCTTCATCGATGTGAAGGCGTCCGGCGGTATCCAGGATCAGGATATCATTGCCGTAGTCCCGGGCGTGCAGGACCGCCTTGCGGGCGATCTCCACCGGGTCCCCCTGCCCCATCTCAAACACCGGCACGCCAGCCTGTTCGCCGACGATCTGCAGCTGCTGGATCGCAGCCGGACGATAGACATCACAGGCTGCCAGCAGCGGACGCTTGCCGCTCTGCTTGAAATACCGGGCCAGCTTGGCACAGTGGGTGGTCTTACCAGCACCCTGAAGGCCGCACATCATAATGATGGTGGGGATCTTCGACGAGAAGGTGGTCCGGGCGTTGGTGGAACCCATCAGTTCGGTCAGTTCGTCATTGACGATCTTGATGACCTGCTGGGCGGGAGTCAGGCTCTCGAGCACTTCACTGCCCATGGCCTTTTCACTCACCGATGCCACAAAGTCCTTGGCGACCTTGTAGTTGACATCCGCTTCCAGAAGTGCCATACGGACTTCCCGCATGACCTCCTTGATGTCACTCTCCTTGACCTTGCCACGGCCCTTTAACTTTTTGAATACTTCGGAAAGTCTTCCCGAAAGCCCTTCAAAAGCCATAGACACCTTCCTTTACCGCTTACGCCGGTCTGACGCTGCTTGGTTTAATCGTTGAGCTGAGAAGCCAGCTCACAGATCCGGGCTGTACGCTTCTCCACCTCGGCAGAACCGAGGAATTTGTCGTTGTAGATGGAAATATCCTGGGCACACCGGGTGATTTCGTCAAGACCCGCCTGGATCTCCACAAACCGCCGGGCCAGCCCGAGCTTTTCCTCATACTCCCGCAGCTGGGCTTCCGCCCGCTTGATGGAATCCCGCACACCCTGCCGGGTGATATGGCAGTGATCGGCAATCTCCGCCAGGGAGAGGTCATCGTTGTAATAGAACTCGGTGACTTCCCGCTGTTTGTCGGTGAGCATCTGACCGTAAAAATCGAGCAGATACGAAATACTCAGATCCTTCGCCATGTCGATGCCTCCTTCATGTAAAGGTCACATACTTTCCATCGCTGCTTTGTTTATTATAATCGACCCTCCCGGAGATGTCAAGGGGTTTTCCTTTACATTTTGCGAAAAAATACAGAAAAATCCGGCTGTTTCCCGGGAAATTCCAGGGTTGCAGCCGGATCAGTTCCGGATCTCAGGCAAAGAGCAGCAGACTGACTGCCATCACTGCCATGCCGGCGATGAGCCCCAGCATAGCCTGGTGATGCCCGCCGTACTCCTCTGCCGAGGGCAGCAGTTCGTCCAGCGAGATGTAGACCATAACGCCGGCAATGGCGCCGAACACCACGCCCATCAGGGTATCGCTCATAAACGGACGCAGCAGCAGATAGCCGAGAATGGCGCCGAAGGGCTCCGAAAGCCCCGAGAGCAGCGAATACCAGAACGCCTTTTTCCGGTCCCGGGTGGCGTAGAAGATCGGCACTGCCACGGCAACGCCCTCGGGGATATTGTGGATGGCGATAGCCATGGTGATGGGAAGCGCCAGCTCCTCCCCCTGAAGCGCCGACACAAAGGTCGCCATGCCCTCGGGGAAGTTGTGGATGGTGATGGCAAGCGCTGTAATCAGGCCCATGCGCATCATCTTGCTGCTGTTCGTAGCCAGTTCGTCCTCCCCTGCCCCGTCCAGATAGGTCATCTCGTGGGGGTTCTCATACTCCGGGACCAGCCGGTCGATGACGGCAATTGCCAGCATGCCTCCGAAGAAGGAGAGCACCGCTATGGGATAGCCGCTGCCGCCCAGAGCTGCGGACAGAGTCTCCTTACTCTGGGCAAAGAGCTCCACCATCGATACATACAGCATGACTCCGGCAGAAAAGCCAAGGCTGATGCTGAGAAAACGGGCATTGGGCTTCCGGGAAAAATATGTGATCAGTCCGCCGATGCCGGTACTCAGTCCGGCGATCAGCGTCATGCCTACCGCAAGAAATTCATGGTTCATGGACAAATCCTCCTTTTTTACCTGCTCTAAATTGGTTAGTCATATCTAACTGACTGGATGTTGAAATAATACCACAAAGGTATATATTTGTCAATTCCTGAATTGCAGGCAAAATGTCCTTGTTCCTATCCTATGCGCTGGGAGGAATTTTGCCAAAACTTTCTGGGGTTTCGGGGTAAGTTTTCATACAATGTGTGAAATGTTCACAAACAGATGGTATACTGATATCGTACAAATTCGGGAGGAAGAAGAATTATGGATGCATTCCTGACACAAAAAGAATATTTTCGGAGCGGTGCGACTCTGCCGCTGGAATTCCGGCTGGCCCAGCTGCGCTCCCTCTACCGGGGGATCAAACGCTTTGAACCGCAGATCCTTGAGGCGCTCCGGAGCGACCTGGGAAAATCCGCGGAGGAGAGCTATATGTCCGAAATCGGGATGTGTCTGACTGAGATCCGGCACACGGCCCGTCACCTGCGGGAGTGGTCAAGGCCCCAGCGTGTCCCCACCCCGCTGATGCACTTCCCCGGCAGCAGCCGGATTGTCCGGGAGCCCCGGGGCGTCTGCCTCATCATCGCTCCCTGGAACTATCCCTTCCTGCTGGCAGTGGGGCCGATGATCTCTGCCATCGCCGCCGGCAACTGCGTCACGCTCAAGCCGTCGGAATACGCTCCCGCTACGGCTGCTGTCCTGGAGAAAATGCTGGATGTCTGCTTCGAAGGACGCTTCTGCCGGACTGTCACCGGCGGCGCGGAGGTTTCCGCTGCCGAAACAGCCCGCCCCTATGATATGATCTTCTTCACCGGCAGCACCGCTGTGGGACGGAAGGTCATGGCGGCTGCGGCACAGAACCTGACCCCGGTGGTCCTGGAACTGGGCGGCAAAAGCCCCTGTATCGTGGACGAAACTGCTGATCTTTCGGTGGCTGCGGCACGGATCATCTGGGGCAAGTGCCTGAACAGCGGACAGACCTGTGTGGCACCGGACTATGTGCTGGTGGCCCGCAGCCGCAAGGACGCCCTGATCCGGGAAATGCAGAAGGCCATCTGCCGCTTCTACGGGGAAGATCCCTGTGAGAACAGCGCCTATCCCCGGATTGTCAATGAGCGGCATTTTGACCGGCTGGCTGCCATGCTGCCGGAAGATTCCGCTGTGGGCGGACGGGTGGACCGGGAATCGCTCAAAATTGAGCCAACCCTGATCGAGACCACCCTGAACGACCAGAGCCCGCTGATGACCGAGGAGATCTTCGGGCCGCTGCTCCCCATTGTGCCCTATGACAACATCCATGAGGCACTGGGGTATATCCTCTCCCGACCCCGTCCGCTGGCGCTGTACCTGTTCAGCCGTAACCGGAAGCTCCAGCGCCGTGTGGTGGAGACTATTCCCTTTGGCGGCGGCTGCATCAACGACACCATCATTCATCTCGCC
>ERZ1106929.2784-NODE-2784-length-10963-cov-24.216813_pt1 | contig 10963 bp, 9 predicted proteins | sample MGYA00403662_ERZ1106929 | MGnify/ENA primary metagenome ERZ1106929 (study PRJEB35170, sample SAMEA104062442) | human gut metagenome | biome: human gut; feature: human-associated habitat; material: faeces | place: Denmark | collected 2013-02-20 ...
CTCCCGGACTTTGTGGCCTCGCTGGTCGCACCGCTTGTTCTGGTCATCATTCTTCTCGGAATTGACTGGCGGTATGGAGTGGTTTGCCTGGTCGGTATTGTTCTGGCCTTTATTGTGCAGTTTGCAGGCTTCAACGGAGAAGCAAAGGAAAAAATGCACCGTTTCCAGACCGCTCAGGAAAACATGAACAGCGCCTCCGTGGAATATGTGCGCGGTATGTCGGAGATCAAAGCATTTAATCAGACCGCCGATTCCTTTAAGCGGTTGAGCAAATCCATTACAGACTATACCTCTTTCGTGTTGGAATACGCATTGGGCTGGCAGAACTGTATGCCTGCTTTTACCACGATCATCAACAATATTTATCTGCTTTTGATTCCGGTGGGTGTTCTGATCGGGATGCATACTACGGATTTCAGGGAGTATTCGCTGACATTCATTTTCTACCTGATTATTGTCCATGCGATTTCCGGTGTTCTGAATAAGATCATGTATATCTCGGAGTCCTTTACGCAGATTGACGGCAGCGTGGAGCGTATGGATGAAATCCTGCGTATCCCGGTCCTGCCCGAAAAGAGTACGGCGGCAACAATCGAAAACTATGGGATTGCTTTCCGGGATGTCAGCTTTTCCTACGAAGCCGATTCCCAGGTCAAGGCCCTGTCTCATGTTTCTTTCTTTGCGGATCAGGGCAAGGTGACAGCCATTGTCGGCCCCTCCGGTGGCGGTAAGAGTACCATCGCCAGCCTGATCTCCCGGTTTTATGATGTGACGGACGGAAGTATTCAGATCGGCGGCGTTGACATTCGGGACATTCCGCTGGATGCGCTGATGGATAAGGTCAGCTTCGTATTTCAGGATACGTTCCTGTTCAAGCAGAGCATCCTGGATAACATCCGTATGGGAAATCCAGATGCTACGGAAGAACAGGTGATTGCGGCGGCAAAGGCTGCAAGATGCCATGAATTTATTGAGCAGCTTCCGAACGGGTATCAGACTGTAATCGGCAGCACCGGCGTCCATCTTTCCGGTGGTGAGCGCCAGCGGATTGCCATTGCAAGGGCTATCGTAAAAGACGCGCCCATTATCGTTCTGGACGAGGCAACTGCGTTCAGCGACCCGGAGAACGAGTACCTGATTCAAAAAGCCTTTGAAAGGCTGATTCAGAATAAAACGGTTGTAATGATCGCCCATCGCCTGTCTACGATTCGTAATGCTGACCAGATCCTTGTCATGGAAAAGGGCTGTCTGATTGAATCCGGCACCCATGACGAGCTGCTGAAGAAGGACGGAAAATACGCGCAGATGTGGAGCAGCTATACGGAGTCGATCAACTGGAAAATTGGCACAGGAAAGGCGGTGTGATCTATGAGTAAGCTGAAAGAAAAGTTAATGCTGTCGGAGAAAGGCTACTCCGACCTGAAAAAAGCGATTACAGCCTGCACAATAACTAATATTGCGCTGTTGCTTCCGTCTATGGTAGCCTGCCTGCTCTTTTGGGAGTTGTTAAAGCCATTTACTGGAGAAACAATTTCGTGGGCCGCATTGTGGAAATTGCTCGGCTTGGGGCTGGTGGCGGCTATTCTGGTGTTTCTGGCCGCGAAAAACGATTATAGGAAAACCTATATTGCTTCCTATAAGGAGGCCAGCACGACCAGACTTCGGATCGCGGAGCATCTTCGCAAGCTCCCCATGAGCTTCTTTAACACAAAGGATTTGTCCGACATTACCACAAACATGATGGCGGATTGCAGCAGCATGGAATCCATGCTCAGCAGTACCATCCCGCCGCTGATTGCGAATATAATCTCTGTTACTCTGACTTGTATTTGTCTGGCGTTTTTTGATTGGCGCATGGCCTTTGCGATTTTCTGCACGATGCCGGTTACATTCCTTATCATCTTGGGCGGGCGCAAGCTGCAACTTCATCTGTTTGACAAACAGGTGGATGTGAAACTGGAGGCGTCCAGCCAGATTCAGGAATACCTAGAAGGTATTAAGATCATCAAATCTTGTGGTCTTGGCGGTTCCCGCTTTGATGCGTTGGATAAAGCACTCCAGGCCATGAAAAAAATCGCCATTAAAGTGGAACTGGCCTCCGGTATTCTGGTTCAGGGAGCCAGCCTGATCCTGCAAGCAGGGCTTGGCATTACTATTTTCATTGGAACGGTGCTGATAACCGGCGGCAAAATCGAATTGCTCCCTCTGCTGGTGCTGCTCATGTTCTCCACGCAGATTTACGGCCCGATCCTTGCCATTCTCTCACAGTTGACTTCTCTGTTTCATTTGGAGACTGTCACCAACCGTATGCGTACCCTGCTGACCACGCCCGCTATGGAGGGCGAGGATAAGGATGTATCCAAGTATGACATTGAACTGAAAAATGTCACTTTCGGATATAACCAGGACGATGTTATCAAGGATGTGTCTTTTTCTATTCCTGCTGGCAGCGTAACGGCCCTGGTAGGGCCTTCCGGCAGCGGCAAAAGCACAATTTCCAAACTCATTGCCCGCTTTTGGGATGTAAGAAAAGGTCAGATTTCCATTGGTGGTATGGATGTTCGCACCATTGAACCGGAACACCTGATGCGCTGTATGTCCTTTGTATTTCAGGATGTGACCTTGTTCAACGACACTGTTTTTAACAATATCCGTGTAGGCAACATGAACGCTACCGAGGAGCAGGTCATGGCGGCGGCAAAGGCGGCATACTGTGACGAATTTATCCAGAGATTGCCGGACGGTTATCAGACTGTCCTTGGAGAGAACGGCAGCACGCTTTCTGGTGGTGAGCGTCAGCGGATTTCCATTGCCCGCGCGCTGCTGAAAGATGCCCAGATCATTCTTCTGGACGAGGCAACCGCATCCCTTGACCCGGAGAACGAGGTTTTAATCCAGCGGGCCATTGCAAAACTGGTGGAGGGCAAGACGGTCATTATGATTGCTCACCGGCTTCGTACCGTTGTGGATGCCGACCAGATCATTGTCCTCGACAATGGAAAATTGGTGGAATGCGGCACACATGATGAACTGATGAAGAAAAAAGGTTTGTATCACAAGTTGTTCTACATCCAGCAGGAGAGCCTTGGCTGGGCGGTATAACCTTTGAGGATAGGAGGTCCTATGAAGATTCATGCGTCCGGGGAGGATTATCTGGAGGCTGTGCTGATACTCCAAAAGAAACAAGGCATGGTCCGCTCCATTGACCTTGCCCGGCACATGGGCTTTAGCAAACCGAGTGTCAGTCATGCGGTGGGCGTTTTGAAAAGCGGCGGTTTTCTGACTGTGGATGATGATGGATTCCTCCATCTGACCGCCATAGGTCTGGGGATTGCCGAGAAAATCTATGAACGCCATTTGTTTTTTACAGAGCAGCTTGTTTTTATGGGAGTTGATAGGAATATCGCCGAACAAGACGCCTGTCGAATTGAGCATGTTATCAGCGATGAGTCGTTTCAAAAATTGAAAGAGACTTTAGAGAACGAAAGAGGTGGTGACAGCATGGGAAATTAGCAGTGCTTGACTTGTCAGAGTCCGGTGGAGATATTGCCGAGAAGCTGTTTGTCTTACTTGATGAAAAACAGCAAAAAGAACTGACTTCTTATGTTATTACCAGAAATATACAGGATTGTTCTTTTTCCGGCAGTCTTCCTGATGTCTTCAACAACTCTCCTGCACAGGCAGATTCTATACAGACATTAACAGAAATCCGGGACGGCGATTTGTATTTCTGCCTGGAAGGGAGAACGGTATGTATCCGCGATCAGGAAATTGATCTGACTGCTAAAGAGTTTGATGCTCTCCATCTTCTGATTATCAATCGGAGGCGGGTACTGACTTTTGAAACCATCGCTTACCATGTGTGGGATGAGGATTATATAGATGTCACGGCGCAGGCCATCCATAATCTTATGAGCCGATTGCGTCAGAAACTTCAAATCTCCCCTGATGTGCCAGAATACGTAACCAGCGTTCGTGGTGTTGGATATAAATTTAATTCTCAAAAAGTCAATAATAAAAAATGAGAATATTGGAGTATTCTGAAAGACAAGTACAAGGAAGCTGATAGTTATACCTTATATAATGTCCCCAAAGAAACAGATTGGGGGAAATATTCACACATATTGACTGATCTGTTTATGTTCCCCCAGATATGGGGGCGAACATGTGCATTGGGAAAGTCTTATATTTCCACAGGAAACGACAACGATATAATCAAATATATTTTTGTGCCGCAGCTCAAAAGGCTGCGGCGCTTTTTGTATCGACATATTTTTATCTTTTCTCCCCGCAATCATCAAATTGTTCCATTTGGCGCGCACCTATAGCAAAACAGGTACGCGCTTTTTTCTTATCTGCGGATCATACAAGCCTTCCGGCTGCCTGTGTTACAGAAGGCTGTCCGGGATGCCGCTCCCCGCCCTCTGATTTCGATTTTGCTTATCCACTCAAACAAATTGAAATTGGAGGAAATACCCATGAAAGAAATCAATCTGCGGGACTATTACCCGTTTTATACATCGGATGTGATCGTTGAAGTGCCGGATGAAGTCGCTTTGCTGCTTCGGGAGTATACTTTGCTGGAAGAAGCGTACCGGATTCGTACATACCGTTATCAAGCATTTTATTCCCTGGAAGGACACGAGGGCATAGAGAGGGATGCGCTGATGGACCAGCCCACACCAGAGGAAATTTTAGAACAGCAGCAGACGTCGGAACTGATTTTCAAAGGATTGTCTGCCTTGTCGGAGAAACAGCGCCATCGAATTTATGAACACTTTTTCCTCGGTATGAGCAAAGCTGATATCGCCAGGAAGGAGGGCTGCTCTGAAAACTCTGTAAAAGACAGTATTCGTCGTGGCCTTAGGAGTCTGGAAAAATATTTTGAAAAAAAATTATAAAAGGCCACGTCGTTTTACCCGAAAAATGTACTACTTAATAGAGGGACATATTCGGTAGGACAAGCCTGACGGGTGTGGCCGTGCAGCATGCTCTCCGGCCCGCCCTAACTGAAATACTGTCATAACTGCCACGCCCCTCGCCTGCTCCTTGACAACCGAATATACGCTGTTACAGGTACTTCATTCTGTGTTCCGAGCGGCAGATGGGACGGCGCGGAGACAGGCAGCCGAGGAGGTGATGAATCAGGCTGTCCGAGCGATCAACGTAACCCACAAAACCGGCTGTGGCAGGCCGGGCGCGATGACGGCGTAGATCATAATGGTACTTCTTCACGGCTCCCTAAAGACTTGGGGAGAGTTCCTGCGGCGTTTGCTTGCTCTGGCAAAGCGGCGGCGTATGCGGGGCTATGATGCGGCAAAGCTGACCGCAGCCTGTAACAGCCCCAGCTTTGTATATTCAGGGCTTGCCGGGGGTGCGTGGCAAATACGGCAGACAGAATCGAAATCAGATACAATGGGCCGGATTTATGTGCTTAGTAGCCGTGGGTCCGGCCTATTCATGTGGTTTTGATAACCAGGAATTTTCAGGAAGGAGCTGATATTATGGAACACACGCCTGCTGTTGGCGGAACCGATACATTGGTAGACATTCGGGATGTTACGGTTGACAGGGAGCTTTCCCGTGAGGACCGGATTGCAGAATTTGTCCGACAGATCAAAAACCCTTACCGTTTCAAGTGCGGACAGTTTACCGTCCACGCCAGTTTTGCTTCCGGCGGCGCCACGCTGGAGGAATGTATCAAAGGAATCCTGCGGTAAGCCGGATATTTTTCAGTAAGGGGCTGACTTTCCCGCGAGGTCGTGGTAGAATAGAAATCGGAAAAGGAATTGAATACGGCATAGCCACACTTCTTGAATTGCGGGGATTTTTCTGCGCAAAGAAAGGAGTGTTTTTTTATGCAGGTTTACAAGACCATTAAGTACATCCGTCTTTCTTATACGGATGACAAATCAGTGGAAAGCGACAGCGTTGCCAACCAGCGGCGGCTGATCGACGACTACATTGCCAGGCATCCGGAAATTGAGGTTGTTGCGGAAAAGATTGACGACGGCTACAGCGGCGTTCTTTTTGACCGTCCGGCCTTCCAGGAAATGATGCGGATGATCGAGCAGGGCGAGGCCAACTGCGTAATTGTAAAAGACCTTTCCCGCCTGGGACGCGAATACATAGAAACTGGCCGTTATATGCGCCGGGTGTTCCCGGCTTACGGCGTCCGTTTTATCGCCATCAATGATAACGTGGACACGGAAACCGATGCTGCCGATGACCTTACCGTCTCTGTCAAAAATATTATGAATGAGGCATACAGCCGGGATATTTCTGTAAAGACCCGGAGCGCCCTGGATGTGAAACGCCGCAGCGGTGATTTTGTCGGAGCCTTTACCATTTACGGTTATGTAAAAACCGGCGATAAGCATAAAAGTCTGGAAGTTGACGAATATGCGGCGGGTGTGGTGCGGGATATTTTCAGAAAGCGTCTGGAAGGGTTTAGCGCTTCCCATATTGCGGATGAACTGAACCGGATGGGCATACTTTCCCCACTGGCATATAAACGCAATCACGGGATGCCCCATGCAAAAGGCGGCTATACGGATCGCAAGGACTGTAAATGGTCTGCGACTACCATTATCCGTATTTTGCAGGATGAAACCTACACCGGAACGCTGGTACAGGGAAAGCAGACGACGCCCCACTTCAAGCTGAAAGAGCGTGAGGACAAGCCTTCCTCCGAATGGGTCCGTGTGGAGGGTACCCACGAGGCAATTATCCAGAAACATGATTTTGATCTGGTGCAGAGGCTCCGAAGGATTGATACCCGCACCTCTCCAAAGTCAGATAAGGTCTACCTGTTCTCCGGCATTTTAATCTGCGGGTGCTGCGGTTGCCGCATGACCCGCAAGACGAACCGTTACAAGGACAAGGAATACCACTACTACTATTGCCCGACCGGAAAGAAAAATGGCTGTACTTCCTCTGTCATGTTAAAGGAAACAGACTTGATCGAGTGTGTGCAGGACAGCTTGAAAGGCCATATTGAAAATGTAGCTTCCCTGGATGCTCTGCTGTCCAGTATTAGTCAGGAGCGGATCAACCGGGAACTGGTTCAGGAATATACCGCGCAGATCAAGGCAAACGAAAGGCAGCGGGCGCAGATCGAGGGATTCAAGACAAAGCTCTATGAGAACCTGGTAAGCGGGATTCTCACCAAAGAAGAATATCTTTCCTATAAGCGGAAATACAATGCCGACATTGAACTTCTGCAAAAGGCGATTGACGAATGGGAAGAACGCCTGACGGATGTACTGGAGAACCGCAGCGAGCGGAACCGCTGGATCAACCATTTCATGCAGTTCTCCACAATGGAAGAAATTGACCGCCGTGCGGTCATGCAGCTTATCCGCAGTATCCGGGTAATCGGCAAGGACGAGCTGCATATTGAATTTAACTATCAGGATGAATATAAAAAGGCCGTCGCACTGGCGGAGCAAATCGCGGAACAGGCCGCAGAAAGGAAGGCAGGCTAAATGGCAAGAAAAAGCAGGAAACAGACGGAATCTCCCATGCCGGCGCCGTCCTTATATGTATATGTGGCACTGTATATCCGGCTTTCCGTGGAGGATAACAAGAAACGGGGCTGCTCCGTGGAGAACCAAAAGCTGGTGCTGAATGATTTTCTGGCGGACAAACCGGATTTTGTAGTCTATGACACATACATCGACAATGGACTGACGGGTACAAATTTCCACCGCCCCGGATTTCAGCAGATGCTCTCTGATATTGAAGCGGGCCATATCAACTGTGTGATCGTTAAAGACCTTTCCCGGCTTGGACGCAATTCTATTGATACCGGCTATTATATTGAGCAGTATTTTTATGCGCATAATGTCCGTTTTATTGCGGTCACGGACCAGTTTGACACGGCGGACCCCGGCAACCTTCACGGCGGCATTATGCTTCCCCTGAAGAATATGATAAATGAAGCCTATTCTCTGGATATTGGAAGAAAGATCAAGGCACAGGCAAGACAGGCCATGAAAGACGGCGATTATATTGGCGCACGGGCACCCTATGGCTACCGGAAAGACCCGGATAACTGCCACAAGCTGCTGATCGATGAGAATACGGCTCCTGTCGTGAAACAGATTTTTGAATGGGCTTATGAGCGCGTAGCGTTGAACCGTATCGTCCGTAACCTCAATGAAATGGGGATTGCGGCGCCAAGCCACTACAAAAAATCCACCGGTGAAATCACCAGCCCCGGCCTGATTGGGAGCGGCAAATGGCAGACCCGCACGGTAATGAAGATTTTAGAAAGCGAAGTTTATACCGGCGATCTGGTGCAGGGCAAAACAAAGATGGTGGACCACCAGCAGGTCAAGGCTGACGATGACAACCTGATTATTGCCAGACGCACCCATGAGCCGATTATCAGCCATGAACTCTTTACTGCGGTACAGGAATACCGGAAACAGGTCTGCGAGGAAAGCCGGGCGGTCCCCAAACGCCCCTATACCCCGAATATTTTCAAGGGTAAGGTATTCTGCGCCGACTGTGGCAGGAGCCTCCACCGGCAACGGGCGGAACGTAAAAAAGGCCCGGATATTTACTGGTTCCATTGCCTCACGAACAGCCGTGTGGCGAAAGATACCTGCAAAGGCGTGATGATGCAGGAGACAGAGCTGATTGCAACCGTCACCACTATTTTAGAAAAAGAGCTGTCCGTTGCTTTGGGTATGTCCCTTCCTCTCTTTCAGTTGGAGGCAAGGCAGAAACAGAAAAAAGACGGGCTGAAATCCCAAATGTCTGCCAAACGGCAGGAAATAGAGAAACAGCGGCGTTTAATCCGGGGGCTGTATGAAAACTTCGTACAGGGCATTTTAACCAGCGATGAATATTTTGAACTGAAAGCAGGTTATGAGGAATCTATCACTGTCCTTTCCGGCGATATTGAGGCGCTTGAAAAAGATATGGATGCCCTGGATGACCAGCTTGTACGCTACCGTGCAATGGAAAAAGACGCAAAATCACTGGCTCAGGACCATGTATTGACGGCGGAACTGATTGAACGGCTGATTGAGCGGATTGAGATCGACCATGAGCGGAATATCCGTGTTTTTTTCCGGTTTAAGAGTGAATTTCAGGGGGAGGCGGTAAAATGAAGCAGAAATATGTGATTGCCCTTTATATCCGCCTGTCTGTGGAGGACTTCAAGACGGAAAGTTTGAGTATTCCCAACCAAAAGCTGCTCCTTCTGGAAAAGGCCATGTCGCTGCAGGAATGGGATAACAGCGAAGTCCTGGAATTTGTTGATAACGGCCATACAGGAACCAACTTTGAACGTCCCGCGGTACAGGAGCTTTTGACAATGGTGCAGGCCGGGAAAATTGACTGTATCATTGTGAAGGACCTTTCACGGTTTGGCCGCAACAGCATTGAGACCGGCTATTTCATTGAGCGAGTGTTTCCGCTTTACCATACCCGGTTTATTTCTGTCAGCGACGATTTTGATACCGCCAATTTCAAAGGAGATACCGGAGGGATTGACATTGCCTTTAAGTATCTTATCAGTGAGTGTTACAGCCGGGATATGTCCATGAAAACGAAAAGCGCCAAATACGCAAAGATGCGCCGGGGCGAGTATCAAAGCGTCATTTGTCCTTATGGCTACCGTAAGAGCGCAGACGGGCGTATGGAACCGGACGAGGAAGTGTCAGAAATTGTCCGGCAGATATTTGAATGGGCAGCCGACGGCAATACCGCCGCAGAGATCACGAGGAAACTGTACGCCATGAAGATTCCTACGCCTGGAGAATACCGGAGGAATAAAGGCAAAGATCACTACAATGTTTCCCGAACGCATGGCGTCTGGAACAGTTCAACGGTGCTGCGGATGCTGGCGGACCAACGGTATATCGGCACCTATGTGATCGGTAAGCGCAAGGTACAGGAGATTGGCAGCCGCCGCATGGAATTGAAGGATGAAAGCGAGTGGTTCAAAATCCCGGATCACCACCAGGCAATCGTAAGCAAGGAACTGTTTGAGAAAGCCAATGCTTCAATTAAGCGGTTCTCCCTTCCCAATAAAAAGCAGCGTGACTACCTTCTCCGTGGAAAGGTATTCTGTGGATGTTGCGACCATGCCATGTCACTCAGAAATGATGTCTGGTTTTACTGCCGTCATTCCGAAGTGGCAGAAAATCTTCCTTGTCACGGGGTAAGGGTAAAAATGGTTGATCTGGAGCAGGCGGTTTTTGAGATAATCCGGGCGCAGATGTGTCCGGCGCTGGGAATTGACAGCAGCAAAGACAAGCTGGATTTGCAGACGGTTCAGCAGGCCGAGCATGAAGATAAGCTGCACTCTATCCAGGACAGTAAACGGCAGCTCTATGAACAGTATGCGCTTGGAGAGATTGACCTGGAAACCTACAGGGAGCGGAAAGCGGTATATGACGCGGAACTGGTGCAGGCAAAGAATGTCCATGCCGCTATTACCGCACAGACCAAACAGATACAAAGCGATTACGAAGCAAGACTGAAACAGCGTGAAATCGTTCAGGAAGTAGACAGTGCCGGCACTCTGACGCAAGCCCTGATTGACCGGCTTATCAATAAGGTCTATATCTTTCCGGGAGACCGGATTGAGATTGAATATGTTACGCAGGACTTCTTAGCAACTGCGGAACCGTGAAAGGAGGCATGAGCCATGAACGCCGTATGGAACAGCTACGGGCAGCTATGCGGTTGCCCGGAAATTTTCAAAAAAAGTTGCAAATTTTTTTGTCGTGAGCTTGACATACGGGTGACGGAGATCGTGAATGCGGATACGCTTTACCCCTGCGGCATTTGCCCCTCTGTCCATCTCGTGATGGAGATAACTTTTTGTGACTGTAAAGATACGGTCTTTCTTCTTTAATCCGTAAAGCATACTCAGATATTCCTGCATTTCCTCACAAAGAAACTTCGGCATTTTGATCATGCGGTTGCTTTTCTTTGTTTTCGG
>ERZ1106929.2786-NODE-2786-length-10957-cov-2.878738_pt1 | contig 10957 bp, 9 predicted proteins | sample MGYA00403662_ERZ1106929 | MGnify/ENA primary metagenome ERZ1106929 (study PRJEB35170, sample SAMEA104062442) | human gut metagenome | biome: human gut; feature: human-associated habitat; material: faeces | place: Denmark | collected 2013-02-20 ...
CCGAGCGCGGTTGCCTTCAGGCAACATCTACCTTGCGTGCGAGTGCGCATCAACGTCATTTTCCTCTCCAACCCAGTGCGATCCCCGCGGAGCGTTTTTCTATAACAGGGAACGAAGTTTCCTGTTATAATAAAAAAAGCGGAAGGACAAAACGCCTCACGCGCTCCGTTCTTTCGCTTTTTCTTTTCTTTCAGTCTCTGACTCTAACTGGCCTGAACTTCTGTCTCTTAAGCCTTCTCTGCGATTCTCTCACACAGTCCGTCCCACTCACAGTTCCCGCAGACTTCCCTTCTCTTTCCGGCTCTGATAATCCTGCTTACTACCGCCTGCCTGAACTCTTCCCAGCGCAGCTCATTTTCTGAGCCTCCCGGCCCATTCTGACTGCCGAAGAGGCCGCAGAGCTCCAGCACCTTTCTGTCGTATGATTCTGCCTTCTGCCTTTCGCTGCATCCCCGGGGAGTCCGGTTGGGACAGGAGGAGCAGACCTCGTCCTCCCCGACTGTCAGAATAATCCTCGGGTTATCTTTCAGACTGCGGATTACCTCTTTCATGTGCTCTGTAAATTCTTCGCTGTACCCGCTTCCTCTGAAATAGTAAATACAGAGTCCGTGGTGGGGTCTGAGTCTCAGCGGCAGATTTTTTTCTGTCCTTTTATCTGTATTCGTCATCTCTCGATTCAATCCTCTTTCCGATCCAATCCTCTTTCCTTTTTCTGCAGAATCTCAGTCAGTCTGCTTCTGACCGCCCCTAGGCTTCCATGCTTCTTACGGCCTTTCCGAGTCTTTTGCTCATAGCTGCCGCCAGTGTGATTTTCAGCAGATCGGGGATGACAAACGGGATCACACACCATCCCAGAACCGTCATAATGCCCACCGGCTCAGCCGTTCTGGCATACATAAACAGATACCAGAAGGTTCCAAAGGCATAGCATGCTATAAGCCCCAGCACGGCGGAACACCAGAAAACAGCAGTTTTTCTTCCAAAGGCCCGCTCCATCCCCCACATAATCAGGGCAGTTAAGACAAATCCCGCTATATAGCCTCCCGTCAGGCCCACCAAAACTCCGATGCCGCCTGAGAATCCGGCAAATACCGGCATTCCCACGGCTCCCAGCAGAATATATACCAGCACGGCCATCGTTCCTCTCCTGCCTCCAAATACGCCTACTGCCAGAAATACCGCAAACGTCTGCATGGTAAACGGCACTGCCGTTGGTATGGAAATCCATGAACATACCGCCATAAAAGCAACCATTATTCCAATGTAGGTGAGATCTCTCACCCCTGCTCTGCGTCCTGCTTTCTGCTCCGCTGTTCTCTCCATGTTCCCTCTCCTTTTCATTTTTGGCTTTCCCAAAATTTTTCTGTTTATCTTCTCATTGCCGCAGATTTTCTGCACACAGTTCTGCCTAAGAAACAGACAGCCCGATCATTTATCCTCTGTCTGTGTCTATCTTAGATCTGTCTCTTTTATTTGTCAACTATTTTTATTTTTTAGTTTACATTATATTTTCAATCAATCTCGCAGGCAGCAAAAGGTTTCCTGATTTTTTAACCGGCGAGTGAAAATACAAAAAAAAGCAAAGACTATCCTGTGATTTACAGGTTGAATATTATCCATTAATTGATTATAATTATTTGAAACGGAGGTATAACCAACATGAAAGACATACGAATTGCTATTATTTTTTGCCTGTGCGCCATTATCGCCGGTATGGCCTTCTTACTGAAAAAGCAGCAGGATCTCCAGATGGTTCTTGCTCTCAGCCACAGGGAGCTGGAAAACTGGCTGTCTGAGGGGAAAAAGGTTCGCTAGACTATTCTCACGCCGGTATCTCTTAAGTAACGGTTCTCTCCACAAAGACAGTGGATTCTATGATGGGACAGCTAAATCGCACTTTAAGCAGATATCTATTTAATAAATAACCACAATCGACAAATCATCACAATATAAAGCAGACATAATCCCCACATACTTTTGAGAATTTATGTCTGCTTTGTTTTAGTGTCTTTTAATTTTTTACTTTCAGAACTTTTGGGACTGAACGCTTATCTTTTGCTGTATACTCTACTTCAGCTCCCCCGAAGCCACAATATCCGCCCCGCAGCCGCAGATATTTTCCACGATCACATCATACCGTTTTACCGGTCCCTTGACCTCTACCTTTTTTATAATCTCCATGCAGTCCATGATCCGATCTTTCGGCACCGGACGGTTGGAGCGCACAGGAAGAAGCTCCTGCTTTCTGTCATCTGTCCTGACGGTTGTGGTGAGAATCCGGACCGGGCTGATAAATTCCTGGCGTCCGTATTCCTCGCCTCGCTTACAGGTGTAACCAGATATGGACTGTATCTGGTCTGCCTCCCCTTCTACCGTGATATGACAGCCCATGGGACAAACGGTACAGATAATTTCCTTTTTCATTCCCTACACCTCCTTCTCTGCCTCTACTGTCACAGCCCCTGTCACAGCTGCGGCAGGAATGACAATCGATTCCATTTCGCCCGGGCTTACGCGAAGAACACGTTTTACTGCAATCTCCTGCCCGCCGCACCTGGCAGTAATTTTCACCTTCCTGTCCGGATGAAGGACACGGAAAAAGAGCTGTATCTTTTCAGACTCCTCCTGACCCTGAGCCGTCAGGGCGCTGTCTGTCCTGATATACTGGGGGCAGAGATAGCGCACATTGCTGCCGGGAACGGTTTTTACTGAATGTTCCCGTTTTTCCTGGGCTCCGGTTCTGCTTTCTTCCGGCGCTCCCTCCTCTTTCTGTTTCATGGCATACCGGGCTGCGAAGGTACCGGCTCTCATGCTCTCTGCTGTCACATTGTCCACCAGATCATTGACATGGACCACGTTTCCGCAGGCAAACACAGCAGGTTCTGAGGTCTGCATATACTGGTTTACCATGGGCCCGTTGGTGAGAGGTGAAAGTTCGATTTCTGCCTGTCTTGTCAGCTCGTTTTCCGGTATCAGACCCACAGACAGGAGCAGGGTATCGCAGGAGAGAAACTCCTCTGTCCCCGGAACAGGCTTTTTATTTTCATCTACCCGGGCCACGTACACGCCCTCCACTCTCTCATTTCCCACGATCCTGGTTACCGTGTGTGAGAGCATCAGAGGAATTCCGAAGTCATCCAGACACTGCACCTTATTTCTGGTAAGGCCTGCCAGGAAGTCCATAATCTCCACAACTGCCTTTACGTGTGCTCCCTCCAGACTCATTCTCCTGGCCATGATCATTCCGATATCGCCGGAACCCAGAATCACAATCTCCTTTCCCACCATCGTGTTCTGACGGTTCAGAAGTCTCTGGGCAGCGCCTGCCGTATAGATTCCTGCCGGGCGTGTTCCTGGGATCTGGATTCCCGCCCTCGTCTTTTCCCTGCAGCCCATGGCCAGCACAATGCTCCCCGCCTTCACTCTCGTCATACCGTACTGGGCGTTGACGCAGTAGACAGCCGGCTCCCGTGGGTCCACCTCAAGTACCATGGAATTTAAGAGAACCTCTGCTCCCAGCTCCTTCGCCTCATCCTCAAATCTGCCGGCATACTCCGGTCCTGTCAGCTCCTCCTTAAAATAGGTGAGCCCAAATCCCGGGTGAATGCACTGCTGCAGAATTCCGCCAATGCTTTCATCTCTCTCTATCAGGAGAACGCGCTCTGCCCCCTCCTTTTTTGCCGCAACAGCTGCCGAAAGGCCTGCCGGGCCTGCTCCGATCACCGCTACATCACAGAAAATATCATACATGCTTTCCCTCTCCTTTTGTCCCTGTTTAAGCTTTGATTATCCTGCCGTCATCTTTCAGCCCGGCTTATCTCATCTTTCCTGTCACCATATAGGAGCCCTCATTGTTTTTATTGATCTGCTCCACCGGAACCTTCCACTCTCTTGCCAGGATTTCCAGCACCTTCGGGCCGCAGAAGCCTCCCTGGCAGCGTCCCATCCCGGCTCTGACACGGCGCTTTACAGCATCCATGCTTCTGGCGCCCAGAGGCCTCCTGATACAGTCTAAAATCTCTCCCTCGGTGATGGTTTCGCACCTGCAGATCACTGTTCCGTACGCTGGATTTACTGCTATGAGCTGCTCCTTTTCCTCTCTGCTCAGCTCATGGAAGCGCACAATCCCCTTGCGCGTTTTCTTATAATTTTCTTTAAACACAAGCTGGCAGCCGTGATCCAGCAGAAGCTGGGCTACATATTTTCCCATGGCCACGGAGAGGGTAAGTCCTGTGGAGCGGACACCGGAGAGATTGACAAATCCCTTCAGATCATCCCACATGTCTACGTGGAGTCCCTCCGGATTCCTGTTGGGGCGAAGTCCGCTGTACTGGGTAATGGAATCTCTCACATTCACCTCCGGAACCAGCCTCTTCACATCCTCCACAATACTTAAAAGTCCTTCCTCTGTCACGCTCTTGTCCGTCTTGTTGTCCAGATCCTCCGCAGTGGGGCCCACCAGCATGTTTCCGTGGATTGTGGGACACATAAGCTTTCCCTTTGTCACCTTCGTCGGAATCGGAAGCACGATGTGCTCTACCTTGCAGCTGGTATTCTTGTCAAGAATATAGAACTGTCCTCTTCTTGCCACAACCTTGTAGTCCGCCTTACCCACCATTGCCGCGATCTCGTCGCAGTACAGAGCCGCTGCGTTAATCACATACTCTGTCTCGATCACGCCTGCCGTTGTCTCCACCGCCGTGACGCGCCCTTCTTTTGTCTGGATTCCTGTCACCTTTGTGTTTAAGAGGAAGGAAACCCCATTTTCATTGGCGTTTTCCGCCAGAGCCTGCACCAGGATGAAGGGATCGATAATGCTCTCCCTCGGTATGTAAAGCCCGCCCTTCACCTCCGGGTTCAGGTTCGGCTCCATCTCAAGGAGCTCTTTTCCCGTTTTGTACTCTACATCGTACACCCTGTTTTTAAAGGCCTTGGCCTTGATCTCCGGCAGTTTTTCATACTGTTCCTGTGTAATGGCCGGAAGGATTGCGCCGATCCGCCTGAAGGGAACGTCCAAATCACAGCAGAGCTCATCATACATAGGGTTTGCAGCCACCACAAGCTCTGACTCCAGTGTTCCCGGCGAGGCGTCGTAGCCGGTGTGGATAATGGCGCTGTTTGATTTCGACGCGTCTCCTCCAATGTCCTCATTCTTATCTACCACTGTCACATCAATCTGATATTTTGACAGTTCCCTGGCTATGGCACAGCCTACTGCTCCTGCTCCGATTATTACCACATCTGTTTTCAGCATCTTTTTCCTCCTATTTTTCCTGTCAGTTCCTAGCTTTCTGCCCAGTTTTTCGCCCTCTCTACTGCCTTGTGCCAGTTTCTGAGAAGCTCCTGGCGCACGTCCTCTTCCATATGAGGCTCATAGCGGCGGTACAGCTTCCAGTTCTTCTCAAGCTCCGATAAATCGTGGAACTCTCCGATTCCGCAGGCGGCCAGATAGGCAGCTCCGAGAGCCGTGGTTTCCGTAATCACCGGAACATCCACCGGAATCCCCAGAATATCTGCCTGAAACTGCATCAGAAACGTATTGACCGCAGCCCCGCCGTCCACACGCATGACCTCAATGGGAATCCCAGAATCCTTCACCATAACATCCAGATTGTCCTTTACCTGATAGGCGATGCTTTCGAGGGTCGCTCTCACCAGCTGTTCCTTGGTCGTCCCTCCTGTAATGCCCACGATGGTTCCCCTTGCATACTGATCCCAGTGAGGGGCCGCAAGTCCGGCAAAGGCCGGCACAAAATATACACCTCCCGTATCAGGCACCGATTTCGCCAGCTCCTCTGTCTCAGCCGCAGTGGCAATCAGATGGAGCTTATCCCGCAGCCACTGAACTGCCGCTCCCGATATGTAAATGCCTCCGTCCAGGGCGAAGGTAATCTTTTTTCCGTTCAGCCCCCACCCTACCGTGGTCAGAAGCCCGTTTTCCGAATATACCGGCTTATCTCCTGTGTTCATCAGCATAAAGCAGCCCGTTCCGTAGGTGGTCTTTACTGTCCCCGGCTTAAAGCAGGCCTGACCGAAAAGTGCTGCCTGCTGATCGACCACGGAACCGGAAATGGGGATCTTTGCCCCGAAAAAGTCCAGAGGATCTGTGGTTCCGTAGACTTCGGCACTGTCATGAATTTCCGGAAGAATCTGTTTAGGGATTCCCAGAGCCTCCAGAATTTCATCATCCCACTCTCCGGTGTGGATATTTAACAGCATGGTCCTCGAAGCCGTAGAGTAATCCGTTACATGGACATGGCCGTGAGTCAGCTTCCAGATCATCCAGGTATCCAGTGTTCCTGCTATCACATGGCCGTTTTCAATTTTTTCTCTGACTCCGTCCACATGATCCATAATCCAGCGAATCTTCGTGGCACTGAAATAGGCATCCACCACAAGCCCTGTTTTCTCGCGGATCATGTCGCCATACTGCTCTGCAATCTCATCTGCCATTTTCGCAGTTCTCCGATCCTGCCACACAATGGCATTGTATACAGGCACACCGGTGAAGCGGTCCCAGAGCATCACCGTCTCGCCCTGATTGTCCAGTCCCATACAGGTCAGATCTGCCACCTGGATGCCAGCCTCTTTTGCAGCCGAATCAATGGTTTCAAGAATGCTCCCCCATATCTCCATGGGATCATGCTCCACCCAGCCCGGCTGAGGATAATACTGGGTATGTTCCTTGTATCCCCTTGCCACCTGATTCCACTGGGAATCAAAAATGAGTGCAGTCGTCCCTGTGGTCCCCTGATCTAACCCTAAATAATACTTCTCCACAAAATTTCCTCCTCCTGCCATAAATTTGCGGCTTTCCTGCCGCCTGACCCATCATGTTTCCATTTATCTTATTCTTTGATATTTCTGCTTCTGCCTTTGTTTTCTGCCCCTTTTCTTCTGTATCCCCCTATTTTGCCTCTGTCTCAGGGGCCGCTGTCTTCTCAGGCTCCTTCATATTCCTGCAGATAAACAGGGCGAGTAGAACAGCAAGCACACCTGCTGCCAGCTTTCCGATGACAACAGGAGTGATCATTTCCGGACGGACGCCTGCCGTAAATCCGAGATGATCTCCCAGAGCTGCCGTAGCGGGAACCAGCCATGCTGTGTTCACAATGATTCCCTTTTTGTTCATGTCCTTCATCATGGTATAGACAGGAACGGAATTGGCAAGGGTGAACACAAGTCCCGCTGCGCTGGTCTTGTCAAGTCCAATCTTCCTCCCTACTGCATTCAGAGGTTTGTCAAGAATTTTCGTGAGAATCGTAAGCACCGGGAAGGTTCCCAGAAGCACAATGCCGATTCCGGCGATGGCGTTCATTCCCTCCATAATATCGGCCATTCCGGGTATGATCACCACCCCGGTCAGATGCTCAAATGCTGCCGCTGCCAGTCCTATGTAGATGACAATGGTTATAAACTGTCCGAAAATCATACAGCCCTTTACCATAGCCTCCGGGATAAATTTCAGTCCCAGAGCCAGAAGTACGGCCAGTATAATTACCGGCACCGTATTCCTAAGCACCATTCCAGGGCCAAAGCCGGCAATGAGTCCTCCAATGAGGCTTCCTGCCGGAATCGTCACAAGCCCGATTAACAGTCCCTTGGAAAAATACGGCCTGTCTCCCTTCTCAATCAGCCCGAGACCCACCGGAATGGAAAATACCAGCGTACATCCCAGCATCGATGCCACAATGTTTCCAGCCAGAAGCCCTGCCTCCTGGTTTTTTGCAAGCTCCATGGCCAGAGGATAGCCTCCCATATCGTTAGCGAGAATCGCTCCGAACATAGCCGGATCTGCGCCGAGGGCTTCAAACAGCGGAATAATCGCAGGTCCTAAAAGATCCGCGATCACCGGCGCCAGGCAGACAATTCCCACCATCCCCAGAGCCAGAGGTCCCATTGCGTTAAACCCCTCGTCAAATTTCTCCCCAAGCCCCAGGCGGTTTCCAAAAATCTTATCGGCAGCTCCGATTATCACCCCTGCTGCCATTACCCATAAAATAATCTGATCAAATGTCATATCCTTCCTCCCGTTTTCACTGGTTGCCGCAGATTTTTTTCTTTCCTCCCTCCCTCTCTTTTCTCTCATTTTTCTCTTGTCCCATCTGTTTTTCCGTACACTTTTTCATGTTGTAAAATCCACATTTTTTGTACTTTTTGTTGTAGTTAATTGTAATTATTTTTTATTTTAAAATCAATACCACAAAATATCCTATTTTTTCAGGTAATTTTTGTGCGCTTTTACGTAATAATTGTGTTTTTTATTTAAACTACAACAAAATGCACATTCTTGTTTTCTAAAACATTCTATTGCCGAACTCGTCCGAAAAGAACTGCACATTGAAAATGAAGAGAAAACAGGGCTTTTCACCCTGCCCCTTCCTCCTCCCCAAAGATTGTAAAACGACAGACAGGGGAACTGCTCTGTCATGGGCGGCTCTTCTATTGCTGAATCGATGAAAAATACAAGAAACTGCAACCGGAAAGGATGAGGCAAAAGATTTCGTCCCTCTGGAAACGGAAAAAATGAGGGGGTTTACAGGCGCTTCCACAAAAAAAGACCGGAAGTCCTACGGCTTCCAGCCCTTTTGCAGTATCAGTGTATACAGGCCAGTCTTTACCAGGCTTTGAATCTGCTTCCGGCCCTTTGAAATGCGCCCTTACCTTTCTTCGGTCTCCACCTGGATCACTTCCGTCTTCATGGAATGCATTCGCGCGATGATGCTCCGATCGGCCCTTCCGTCTGTCACCAGCACGTCCATCCTGCTCAGCGGGCAGACTGTATTCATGGCAATGACTCCGAACTTGCTGTAATCTGCCAGCCCGATCACCTTCTGGGCCCGCGACAGCATCACGCGTCTCAGGTTGGTCTCTTCGATGTGATAGTCGGTGATCCCGTTTTCCACGGTAATTCCTCCAATCCCCAGGATATATTTATCCAGGTTAAAATGCTGCATGATATTTTCCGCCACAAAACCGGAAACGGAGAATTCTCCTTTTCTCACCTCGCCTCCCAGCATAATCACCCTTATATCATCGTCCCCGCTCAGAATCTCAGCGATCGGCATGGAGTTTGTCAGCACAATCACCTTCCTTTTTCCCAAAAGCGCTCTTGCAAACTCCCTGGCTGTTGTCCCAATATCGATTCCAAGCACATCCCCGTCCTCTATCAGCTCCACTGCCCGCCTGGCAATGGCTGCTTTTTCCTCGTAGTTCTTTACCTCTCTGTGTTCATAGAGAGGCTCTGCGGCCTTTTTCTGATTCAGGACAGCGCCCCCGTATACCCGGGTCAGCAGACCTTCTTTTTCCAAAAACTCCAGGTCCCGCCGGATTGTTTCAATCGAAACTCCAAACTGTTTTATCAGATCGCTGACTTTGATCATGCGCTCTGCCTGTATCATTTCCATAATTTTTTCGCGTCTGCTCTGAAGCATGGTTCTATCCCCTTCTGCCATCTGCTCTAATCTCTCTTACCATCTTGGTCCCTGTTTCAGCTGTTCTGTTCTGACTTTTCCCGGACATTCCAATTCCCTGAACCCTTACTCCGGCTTTCAAACCCTCCCCGGTCCGGGCCTACATCCATTATAATCCCCGCCGCTTCGTTTGCCAATAAAAGAAACAGCACTTTCTTTCATAGCTTTTTCAGAAGAGAGGACTGCAGGATCCGTTTTTCCGCGAAAAAAGGTGCAGAACCTGAATTCCGCACCTTTCTCTGTATCATATCTTCGTCTGTCCCAAGGCATCTGAGCTTTTATTTTACAGCTACAGCCTCCATCTCCATCAGAACATCCTTCGGAAGTCTGGCCACCTCCACACAGGATCTGGCCGGGCAGGCTCCCTCGAAATATTCGGCATAAATCTCATTGATTTTGCCGAAATCATTCATGTCCTTGATGAAAACGGTGGTTTTTACTACATTTCCCATGCTGGTTCCCGCAGCCTCCAAAAGGTTTTTCACATTCTCCATGACCTGTCTTGCCTGTCCCTCGATGCTGTCTGCGATCTCACCGGTGGCAGGATTTACCGGAATCTGGCCGGAAGTGTAGACCATTCCGTTTACCTCAATGGCCTGTGAATAGGGGCCGATAGCCGCCGGTGCATTGGATGTGCTGATTACTTGTTTCATGTTCAGGTTCCTCCTTTAAATTTGAGTATATAAATTTTTTGATTATCTGTCTCTGACAGGGTCTCTGTTTTTCTGATTTTCTTATCTCAGCCTCTTATTTCCTGATAATGGAGGTTTCTGTGATCTCAATCTTTCCCTCTTTCAGCAGATGGCCCACAGCTCTCTTGAACGCATTTTTGCTCAGATTGAACTCCCGTTTTATCACTTCCGGTGAGGCCTTATCATTAAACGGAAGAACGCCGTCAAACTCATCTAACACCTTTAAAATCATGGCTGCATCCTCGTCCATCTGCAGATATGCCTTCTCACGGCAGCTCAGATCCAGCTTTCCATCCGGCCGAACCTTGGTGACACGGGCCTCCACCAGCTCCCCGATGCGGAAATTTCTGAATACCTCGCGGACCGGAATCATCCCGTAATACTGATCGTCCACAGCCACGAAAACGCCGAATCTCTCATTGTTTTCATAGACATGGCCCTTGACCTTGTCTTCTTTTTTATACCCGTCTGCTGTCTTGAGATAGGGATATACCTTCATGGTGGCGGCCAGACGGCTGCTCTTGTCAATGTAGAGGGCGGCCAGACATTCTTCCCCCTCTCTCAGCTTCCCGGTCTGCTCCTTAAAGGGCAAAAGCAGATCCTTTTCAAGTCCCATATCCAGGAAAGCACCGATTTTTGTAATCTCCTTTACCTTCAGAAGCGCCACCTCTCCTGCCTCCAGTTTTGGCACCGCCGTTGTGGCTATCAGGCGGTCTTCTGAATCTTTATAGATAAATACCGTAAGCCTGTCACCGATTTTCGTTCCCTCCGGAACCTGCTTTCTGGGGAGCA
>ERZ1106929.2789-NODE-2789-length-10948-cov-3.946479_pt1 | contig 10948 bp, 6 predicted proteins | sample MGYA00403662_ERZ1106929 | MGnify/ENA primary metagenome ERZ1106929 (study PRJEB35170, sample SAMEA104062442) | human gut metagenome | biome: human gut; feature: human-associated habitat; material: faeces | place: Denmark | collected 2013-02-20 ...
CCCGTTTACAAGCCGATCCTGGATCTGATGGCTGCTGTTGACGAGTACATTCCTACTCCTGCCCGTAACGACGAGCTGCCCTTCCTGATGCCCGTTGAGGATATCTTCACCATTACTGGTCGTGGTACCGTTGCTACCGGTCGTGTAGAGCGTGGCCGTCTGAACACTGGTGATGAAGTAGAGCTGGTTGGTCTGAAGGAAGAGACTTCCAAGACCGTTGTAACCGGTATCGAAATGTTCCGCAAGATTCTGGACTACGCTGAGGCTGGTGATAACATCGGTGCTCTGCTGCGTGGTGTTCAGAGAACTGACATCGAGCGTGGTCAGGTTCTGTGTAAGCCCGGCTCCATCAAGCCCCACACCAAGTTCCGTGGTCAGGTTTACGTTCTGAAGCAGTCCGAGGGTGGTCGTCATACTCCCTTCTTCAACAACTATCGTCCTCAGTTCTACTTCAGAACTACCGACGTTACCGGCGTTATCTCTCTGCCCGAGGGCGTAGAGATGTGCATGCCTGGCGATAACGTTGAGATGGATGTTGAGCTGATCGCCCCCATCGCTATCGAGACCGGTCTGCGTTTCGCTATCCGTGAGGGCGGCCGTACCGTTGGTTCCGGCGTTGTCATCGCCATCAACCAGGACTAATTGAACGAAGAACTGTGACCCCAACGGCACACCATCGGTGCAGCCAAGGGTGAAATAGTACGAGATAAGGCGCAAGCGGAAACCGCTTGCGCCTTATTTTTATGCCGTTTAGGGAGATGCATTCCAATCGGAGGCGGCATCTTCTTACAAAGCGAAGAACTGAGCCATGCGACGTGGGGGAGAGCGGGGTAGAAGAAAGTGCAGTAAGGCGTTCTAATAGGGACGAGATTCTATGGAGCGTGCAGGAGAGAAGTGTATTCTTTTAGGCCAGTGAGAAAAGGGCAGGCCGGTTGGGGGAAAGCATAAAGTGCGGAGGGCAGAGTTCGGTGTGTGATGTTTAGCATAAGATGCGTTTCCCGTTCTGCATAATAGAACGAGAAACGAAAGTGGGTGAGAGCAATGACAACACTTTTGTATACAAAATAGTATGCCCACAGGAACTTTCTCTGAAATGTACAAAACAAGAAAAGAAATATGTAAATTACGACAAAATGCGGCAGAGGACATTGACAAATGACTCATTTGGGATTAAAATACGGGCATCGACATTGTAGAACGGCGAACGGAAATATCCGCTTACCGATGCGGCGCAAGGGAGAAGGTGTCGCATGAGTAAGCGGGCCGAGAGCCGAGAGCCTGCTGCAAGTCAGAGAGAAAATCTGAAAAGGAGAAAACACTATGTCTGCTGGAGTATTCATTCTGATTCTGGTAGTGGCGATCGCAGCTCTGGTGCTGATGATCGTCAAAGCAAAGATGCATCCCGTGCTGGCGCTGTTTATTGCTGCGCTGGGTACTGGTATCGCCCTGGGTTACGGCGTCACCGGTTCCGTGGATTACATCAGCAACGGTTTTGGCGGCACGCTGGGCAGCGTGGGCATCACCATCATCCTTGGCGCCATCATTTCCATGGCCATCGAGGATACCGGCGCCGCCAAGGTCATTGCAAACTTCTTTATCAAGCTGTTCCATGGTAAGCGCATGGAGCTGGCTCCGTCCCTGACGGCCTTCATCATGTCTATCCCCGTTTTCGGTGATATCACCATGGTGCTGACTGCCCCCATCGCCTCTATGCTCTCCAAGCGTAAGCACATCTCCATGTCCACCATGGCTTCCTTCACCGGTCTGGGCCTGTTCCTGACCCACGGTCTGGTGCCTCCCACCCCCGGCATTTTGGCCATTGCGCTGATGTTCGGCAGCGACTTGGGTATGACCATCGTCTGGGGTCTGGTCATCAGCTTCGTGGGCTTCTTCGGCACCTACTTCCTGCTGCGGAAGTGGACGGAGAAGGAGTGGATCGAGCCCAATCCTGAGTTCGTTCGTGGTATGGAGGAGACCGATTCCGACAGCGTGGATGACATCCTCATCAAGGATCCCGGCCTGCCCCACACCGGTGAGGGCTTCCTGCCCCTGCTGCTGCCTGTGCTGCTGATCTCCGTGTCCTCCTTCGCTCAGATGTATGCCGCCGAGGGCAGCGCGATCTACACCATCTGCACCACCATCGGCAACAAGGTCATCGCTCTGTCCATCGGCCTGCTGTACTCCTTCTATCTGGGCTACAAGCAGCGCAAGATGGTGCTGGGCGTGTACGCCGACACCTACAATGAGCCCAAGGCAAAGCTGGGCGAGGTCATGCTCAACAAGTGGGTGGCCCGTGGCTTGGTGGTTTGCCTGTCTCCTCTGCTGATCACCGCTATGGGCGGCGCCTTCGGCAACGTGCTGAAGAATTCCCCTGCTCTGGAGCCCCTGTCCAAGCTCATCGCTGACAGCCCCATCCCCGCCATTCTGGTGCCTTGGGCCATCGCCGCTATCATGATGACCTCCGTGGGCTCCATGACCACCGCCGGCATGACCGCAGCCGCCATCGTGCTGCCCATGATGCCCGATCTGGGCCTGTCTCCTCTGGCCGCCGTGCTGGCCATCGGCAGCGGCACCCTGATGGGCAACCACTACAACAACTCCGGCTTCTGGGTCATGGGTCAGTTCTTCCACCTGAATACCAAGCAGTCCGTGAAGTACGTCACGGTACCCTGCGCCGTGGCTTCCGTGATCTGCCTGATCGCCGTGGTCATCCTTAACGCCGTAGGCGTCTTTGGCTGATCTCTGCGTAACTGAATCAAACGTGCATTCCCAGCCGGGGACGCTCCGTTCACCGGGGCGTCCCCGGCCGCTTTTTTCCGGGGGACCGGAACCATAGAAAGGAGAATCCTGTCATGAGCATGAACATCCGTTTTGACAACAAGGTGGCCGTCGTCACCGGCGGTACCGCCGGCATCGGCTTGGCCTGCGCCCAGCTGTTCGGCCAGCTGGGGGCCAAGGTGGCCATCTGCGGCACCAATCCCACGAAGCTGGCTGCAGCGCTGGAGGAGCTGAAGGCGCAGGGCATCACCGCCTTCGGCGAGACCTGCGACGTGTCCGACGACGAGTCCCTGAAGGGCTTTGCCCGCCACGCCGAGGAAGCACTGGGCGGGCTGGACATCTGGGTCAGCAACGCCGGTGTCTATCCCCAGTACAGCATCATCGACACCCCGGAGAACGTCTGGGACAAGACGGTGGACACCAACATGAAGTCGGTGTATCTGGGCGCACGCATTGCGTATGAGGCCATGAAGGATAAGGGCGGCGTCATGCTGCTGGCCTCCTCCTTTGCGGCGGTGTTCCCCTCTGTGGGCAGCGGCGTGTATGCTGCTACCAAGTCCGCCGTAAAGTCCATGGTGAACACGCTGGCAGCGGAGCTGGCCCCCTACGGCATCCGAGTCAACGGGTATATTCCCGGCGTCATCGATACGGACATGACCCACGCACTTACCGTCAGCAACGGCGAGGCCATGAAGAGCGCCATCGCCATGCAGACCTTCGGTGAGCCCATGGATGTGGCGTGGGCGCTGGCGTTTCTGGCATCGGACTATGCCCGCTATATCACCGGCACCACGCTGGAGATCAGCGGCGGCAAGATGGGCGTGCAGAACCCCGCCAAGGCGTGGAAGGATAAGGAAACCAGAGCGTAACGCATGAAAGGGAGGGATTTAACATGAACGTACAGAATAAGGTCATCGTTATCACCGGCGGTGCAGGCGGCATCGGCTCGGCACAGGCGAAGCTGCTGGCCCGGAATGGGGCCGAGGTCTGGATCCTGGATCTGGTGCAGGAGAAGATCGACCAGCTGGTGGAGGAGCTGAAGCGTCAGGGCGGCAAGGCCCACGGCGCCGTGGCGGATGTCACCAGCGAGGAGGAATGGAAGACCATCGTAGAGCGCATCGTCTCCGAGAGCGGACGGCTGGATGTGGTGGTGAACAACGCCGGCATCAACATCCGCAAGCCCATCGAGGAAATGGTGAAGGACGAGTGGATGAAGATGATGGAGGTCAATACCGCCAGCGTCTTTCTGGCCACCAAGTATGTTCTGCCGGTGATGCGGAAGCAGGGGGGCGGCGCCATCATCAACACCTCCTCCATCTGCGGCCTCATCGGCCACATGAACACTCCGGAGGCCTACACGGCCACCAAGGGCGCTATCACCCTGCTGACCAAGTCTGTGGCCGCCCGGTATGGCAAGGACAACATCCGCTGCAACTCCATCCATCCCGCCACCGTGGACACGCCCTTTGTGGCGGCTCTGATGGCGGACCCGGTGAAGAAGCAGGCCCGGCTCAACGAGATCCCGCTGGGCCGCCTGACCTCCGTGGAGGATGTGGCCAATGCGGTGCTGTATCTGGCCAGCGACGAGGCGTCTTTCCTCAACGGCGTGAACCTGCCCATCGACGGCGGCGTGACCTGCTATTAAAAAATTGCGGAAGGAGTGAATGGATCCTTCCGTGAGAGATTTGCCGTCTGCTGTGCGGCACTGAGACAAAAGAAAGCGGAGGGGGAAACCATGTTTCCCCTCCGCTTTGTGAGACGATCGGTATACAGTTGGATCGCAGGACTCGTTACAGGAGGTCACCGGTAGGCTGATAGCCGTGAAGGCTGCGGGAGATGTCGGCGGAGGCCTGCCTCAGATCGTCCAGCAGTCCACCCCGCAGGGCAGTGCGGACGCGGGGGGTCATGCCGGAGATGCTGATGGAGCAGGAGACTTGCCCCGGTGCGGAGAACACCGGCACTGCCACGCAGGACAGACCCACCTCCACCTCCTCGTTGTCCATGGCGTAGCCATCGGCCCGGATGTGCCGCAGCTCCGCCTGAAGCTGACGGGGGTCCACAATGGTGTTGAAGGTCAGTGCCTTCAGCGGTCCGGCGAGGATGTGCTGCTGCTCATCCTCCGGCATATAGGCCAGAATACACTTGCCCACGCCGGTGCAGTGGAGGTAGTTCTTGGTGCCGATCTGGGTGTTGATAGACAGCGACCGGCTGGACTCCACCTTGTCCACATAGATGACGCTGTCCCCCTGAGCCACGCCGCAGTGGGCGATCTCGCCGTATTTCAGGCTGATCTGCTCCAGATAGGGGTGGACGGTGCGGATGATGCTGTTCTGGACCTTGATGGTGTTGGAGAAGCTCAGCAGCTTCAGGCTCAGCACATACTTCTGGTTATCTGCGTTCTGCTGCAGGTAGCCCAGCGTGGTCAGGGTGTTGATGAGGCCGAAGGCGGTGCTCTTGTTCAGCTCCAGTGCATCAGCGATCTCCTTGACGCTGCGCTCTCCGCCGCCGCACTGTTGAAGGTATTCCAGAATGGAGAAGGCCCGCTCCACCGACTGGATGGTTTTTGTGGTTGCCATATCTTTTCCTTCCTTGTTCGTTCTGTATCATAGAACATTGCGAACCAATCTAATTCAGACTATTATAGACCTTCTCACAGATAAAGTCAACTAATACCGGAAAACAGTCAAGTTTTTTAGAAAAGCAGAAGATATCCTATTGACAAAAGGCACCATGGATTTTATAATATTTTCAGAATGATAAACGGCATTATAGAATAACAGCCAAACCAAGCCGCAGCCTGCGGCCAGTAACATAAGAAAAAGAGATATGTCATATTTGAAGGAGGAAACACAATGGAAAACCGTAGTAAGGCGATCCTTGGCATGGAGGACAGCGCATTTGCCCGCTCCCTGTTCAAGTCCATGGGCTACACGGACAGCGAACTGAAGGAGGGCAAGCCCCTGATCGGCATTGCCAACACTTGGAACACGCTGGTTCCCGGCCACTACAATCTGGACAAGGTGGCTGAGTATGTGAAGAACGGCATCTATGCCGCCGGCGGCACCGCTGTGGAGTTCGGCACCATCGCTGCCTGCGATGGTGTGGCACAGGGTCATGAGGGTATGCACTACATTCTGCCCTCCCGTGAGATCATCTGCGACTCCGTGGAGATCATGGCGCAGGCCCACCGGCTGGACGGTCTGGTGCTGCTGGCCTCCTGCGATAAGATCGTGCCTGCCATGCTGATGGCGGCGGCTCGTCTGGATATCCCCTGCATTGTCTGCGTGGGCGGCCCCATGCTGGGCGGCATCGAGTTCGACGGCCGTAAGTCCGACCTGACCTCCATCTCCGAGGCCCTGGGTATGCTGAAGGCCGGTAAGATCACCGAGTGCGAGTACAACTCTCTGGAGAACACCGCCTGTCCCGGCTGCGGCTCCTGTTCCTTCCTTGGCACCGCCAACACCATGTGCTGCGTGTCCGAGGCACTGGGCATGACCCTGCCCGGCGGCGCTCTGATCCCCGCTGCTTACGCCGGCCGTCTGCGCCACTCCTTCGAGTCCGGCCGTGCCATCGTGGAGCTGTGCAAGAAGGGCATCACCGCCCGCCAGATCCTCACCAAGGAGGCCATCCGCAACGCCATCAAGGTGACCATGGCCATCTGCGGCTCCACCAACGCCGTGCTGCATCTGCCCGCCATTGCCAACGAGGCGGAGCTGGATATGAACGTGCTGGAGGAGTTCGAGGCCCTCACCAAGACCACACCCCAGATCGCCAAGGTCAATCCCGCTGCCAAGCCGGAGATGGAGGCATTCTACCGGGCCGGCGGTATCCCCCGTGTCATGCAGCATCTGGGCGGCCTGCTGGATACCTCCGTCATGACCGTCAGCGGCAAGACGCTGGCCGAGAATCTGGCCGGCTACGTCTACGAGTATCCGGAGGATCCCACCATCATCAAGACGGTGGAGGAGCCCTTCTCCAAGACCGGCGGCGTGGCCGTTCTGCACGGCAACCTCTGCCCCCGTACCGCCGTGTCCAAGCCCGGCGCCATCGATCCCTCCATGCACCACTTTGTGGGTAAGGCCAAGTGCTACAACAGCGAGGAGGAGGCCGAGGAGGCCATCCTGGGCGGCAAGATCCAGGCCGGCGACGTGGTGGTCATCCGCTACGAGGGTCCCAAGGGCGGCCCCGGTATGCGTGAGATGTTCAAGGCCATGAAGTATATGTACGGCGTGGGCCTGAGCAAGTCCGCTGCCCTGATCACCGACGGCCGGTTCTCCGGCACCAACAACGGCTGTTTCGTGGGCCATATCTCCCCGGAGGCTGCCGAGGGCGGTCCTCTGGCCATCGTTCACGACGGCGACGAGATCCTCATCGACGTGGATGAGGGCGTTCTGGAGCTGCACGTCTCCGACGAGGAGATCGCTGAGCGCTACAAGACACTGGAACTGCCCAAGAAGAACATCCCCAACGGCTATCTGCGGCTGTATGCCAAGGTAGCTGCCTCTGCCGACGAGGGCGCTATCATCAAGGCGTAACTCAGCATCCGACAGATAGAAAAATGCCGCACCGGCTGCTGCCGGGCGACGGATACGTTAGGAGGCAATGTAATGTCCGATAAGAAAGTCATGAAAACTATGGACGGTAACGAGGCCTGTGCCACCGTTGCCTACCATTTCACCGATGTAGCCGGTATCTACCCCATCACCCCCTCTTCTCCCATGAGCGAGAAGGTGGATGAGTGGTCTGCCGCCGGTAAGAAGAATATGTTCGGCCAGCCTGTGCGGCTGGTGGAGATGCAGTCCGAGGCGGGCGCTGCCGGCGCTCTCCACGGCGTGGCGGAGGCCGGTGCGCTGGCCACCACCTTCACCTCCTCGCAGGGCCTGCTGCTGATGATCCCCAACCTGTATATCATGGCCGGTCACCGGATGCCCGCCGTGTTCCACGTGGCGGCCCGCTCCGTGGCCCAGCACGCCAACAACATCTTCGGTGACCATCAGGATGTCATGAGCTGCCGTACCACCGGCGTCACCATGATGTCCACCGGCAGCGTGCAGGAGGTCATGGATCTGGCCGCCGTGGCCCACCTGACCACCATCAAGACCCGTGTACCCTTCATCCACTTCCACGACGGCTTCCGCACCAGCCACGAGATCCAGAAGATCGAGGTCATCGATCTGGACAAGGTGGAGAAGCTGCTGGACCGTCAGGCGCTGGAGGACTATCATGCCATCGCCATGAACCCGGAGCATCCGGTGATGCGTACCACCGTGCAGGGCCCCGACGTCTACTACCAGTCTCAGGAGGCCAACAACGGTGCCTATGACAGCATCCCCGCTGTGGTGGAGGGGTATATGCAGGGCATCAACGAGATCACCGGTCGGGATTACCACATTTTCAACTACTACGGCGCCAAGGATGCCGACCGTGTCATGGTGATGATGGGCTCCGCCTGCGAGTGCGCCCGTGAGGTGGTGGACTATCTGTGCGCCAAGGGAGAGAAGGTGGGCCTGATGCAGATCCATCTGTTCCGCCCCTTCGACATGGAGTATTTCCTGAACGCCCTGCCCAAGACGGTGAAGAAGATCACCGCCATGGACCGCTCCAAGGAACCCGGCGCCATTGCCGGTGCTGTGTATCTGGATGTGTGCGCCGCCTTTGCCAACCGCAGCGACGCCCCGGAGATCTACGGCGGCCGCTATGGCCTGGCCTCCAAGGACGTGACGCCCGCCCAGCTGAAGGCCGTGTTCGACAACATGAAGGATGAAAGCGCCAAGCACCTGTTCACCATCGGCGTCAACGACGATGTGACTCATCTGTCTCTGGATGTCCATGAGCCTCTCATCACCGAGTCCGCCGACACCGTGTCCTGCAAGTTCTGGGGTCTGGGCTCCGACGGTACGGTGGGTGCCAACAAGAACTCCGCCAAGATCATCGGTGACTACGCCGGTATGTATACGCAGGCCTACTTCGAGTACGACTCCAAGAAGTCCTACGGCATCACCAAGAGCCACCTGCGGTTCAGCAAGAGTCCCATCCGCTCCACCTACCTCATCAAGGCGGCGGATTTTCTGGCCTGTCACTCCCAGTCCTACATCACCCGCTATGACATGATCCACGAGATCAAGGACGGCGGCACCTTCCTGCTGAACACCTCCTGGACCGAGGAGGAGCTGACGGAGAAGCTGCCCGGCGACGTCAAGCAGTACATCGCCCGCCACAACGTGCAGTTCTATATCGTGGACGCCAACCGTCTGGCCCGTGAGTTGGGCTTGGGCAACCACGCCAACATGATCCTGCAGGCCGCCTTCTTCAAGCTCTCCGGTGTGATGCCGGTGGAGGACGCCGTGCGTCATATGAAGGAGGCTGTGCAAAAGACCTACGCCAAGAAGGGCGAAAAGGTGGTCAACATGAACATGGCCGCCGTGGACGCCGGTATCAACAGCCCTGTGAAGGTCAACGTTCCCGCTGACTGGGCGAATGCCGCCGACGACCGCACCGTGGACGAGAGCCTGCCGGATGTGGTGAAGAACATCGTGGTCCCCTGCAACCGTCAGCGTGGCGACGATTTGCCCGTGTCCGCCTTCCTGCCCTATCAAGACGGCACCTATCCGCTGGGTACCTCCAAGTACGACAAGCGTGGCATTGCCGCCTTCCTGCCCCAGTGGGACAGCAACAAGTGCCTGCAGTGCAACCAGTGTACCTTTGTCTGCCCCCATGCCGCCATCCGGGCCTATCTGGTGGACGAGGAGGAGGCCGCTGCGGCTCCCGCCACCTTCACCACCGTTCCCGCCAAGGGAGCCAAGGGCTTGCAGTACCGCCTGCAGGTCAGCACGCTGGACTGCACCGGCTGCGGCAGCTGCGCCGCTTCCTGTCTCGCCAAGGATAAGGCCTTGACGATGCAGCCTGTGGATGATATGATGTATGATGAAACCAATTGGAACTATGCCCTGTCCCTGAAGGACAAGCCCGGTGTGTTCGACCGCAAGACCCTCAAGGGCAGCCAGTTCAGCCAGCCGCTGGTGGAGTTCTCCGGCGCCTGCGCCGGCTGCGGCGAGACCCCCTATGCCAAGCTCATCACCCAGCTGTACGGCGAAAAGACCTACTGGGTCAACGGCGTGGGCTGCTCTCTGGCTTGGGCCGGTGCATTCCCGTCCCTGCCCTATACCAAGAACAAGGAGGGCCGCGGCCCTGCCTTCTACGGTACCCTGTTCGAGGATCAGGCCGAGAACGGTCTGGGCGTGGTGCTGGCTACCAAGCAGCGCCGGGCCTACGTCAAGCAGGTGGCTCAGCAGCTGCTGCCGCTGGTCCCCGGCACGGAGCTGGAGACGGCCATCAACGCTTGGCTGTCCTCCTTCGACGATCTGGATGCCAACGATGCCGATGCCCGCAAGCTGACGGCGGCTCTGGAGTCTGCCTCCCTCACCGGTGAGGCTGCCGAGCTGGCCGAGAAGCTGCTGAAGAACAAGGATCAGCTGGGCAAGAAGGTGGTATGGCTTTTCGGCGGCGACGGCTGGGCCTACGACATCGGCTATGGCGGACTGGATCACGTCATGGCCTCCGGCGAGGACATCAACGTCTTTGTGGTGGATACCGAGGTGTACTCCAACACCGGCGGCCAGTCCTCCAAGGCCACGCCTGTGGGCGCCTCCGCCAAGTTCGCTGACGGCGGCAAAAAGACTGCCAAGAAGGATCTGGGCCGTCTGATGATGACCTATCCCAACGTGTATGTGGCCTCCGTGGCCATGGGCGCCAATCCCGCTCAGCTGATGAAGGCCGTCACCGAGGCTGTGGCCCACAAGGGTCCCTCCATCGTCATCGCCTACGCCCCCTGCATCAACCACGGCATCAAGGCCGGCATGAACAACGTGCAGGCCGAGATGAAGAAGGCTGTGGACTGCGGCCTGTGGCCCCTGTACCGCTACGATCCCAACAAGACCGAAAAGCCCTTCTCTCTGGACTATAAGAAGCCCTCTGTGCCTGTGGAGGAGTTCTTCAACGGCGAGGTCCGCTATGCCGGCCTGAAGATCAAGTATCCGGAGACGGCGGCCAAGCTCTTTGCAGAGGCTCAGGTGGAGGCAGATGCCCGCTATGAGACCTATGTGGCGCTGGCGCACAGCTACAACAAGGACTAAAATACAGATAGAAAAAATCACAGCGTGACCCACCGGGA
>ERZ1106929.2793-NODE-2793-length-10919-cov-4.223214_pt1 | contig 10919 bp, 9 predicted proteins | sample MGYA00403662_ERZ1106929 | MGnify/ENA primary metagenome ERZ1106929 (study PRJEB35170, sample SAMEA104062442) | human gut metagenome | biome: human gut; feature: human-associated habitat; material: faeces | place: Denmark | collected 2013-02-20 ...
AATTTCCTTTACCTTTTCAAAAAAAAGAGCCTCACCGCACTATCAAGAAAACGGTATACTTTCTCTTGATAGTATGATGAGGTTCTTTATAAAAGCAGAATCGATTACACCTTATTCGTATTCAATGGTGGCAGGCGGTTTACTCGTTATATCATAAACTACCCGGTTCACATTTTCGACCTCATTGACAATTCGCGTGCTGACGGTTTCCAATACTTCATAGGGAATACGCGCCCAATCGGCGGTCATAAAATCATCGGTCGTTACAGCACGGATTGCAACAAGGTGATCATAAGTTCTGTGGTCGCCCATAACGCCGACAGTTTTAACGCAAGGAAGAACGCAAAAGAACTGAGCAAGATTTTTCTCATATCCGTTCTTTGCCATTTCATCTCTAAGAACCCAATCGGCATCTTGAAGCACTTTAATCTTATCGGCAGTAATTTCTCCGATAATTCTTACACCGAGACCCGGACCGGGGAACGGCTGTCTCCATACAAGTTGCTTAGGAATACCAAGCTTTTCGCCTACTGCACGAACCTCATCCTTAAATAAATCTGCAAGAGGCTCGATAATACCGAGAAATTCAACATCATCAGGTGTATTTACCCTATTATGATGAGTTTTGATAACATCGGCATCGCCTTTACCTGATTCGATACAGTCGGGATAAATAGTGCCCTGTGCAAAATAACCGAGTTCGTCCTGCTTCCTGATTTCATTCCAGAAAACATTAAAAAATTCAGTACCGATAATTTTCCTCTTCTGCTCAGGGTCAACTACACCTTTAAGCTTTTCAAGGAAAACATCGCCGCAGTTTACTCTTACAAAATTCATATCAAAAAGGCTTGTGAATGTTTTTTCAACAAAGTCGCCTTCGTTTTTACGCATTAAGCCCTGATCAACAAAAACGCATGTAAGCTGTTTGCCGACAGCACGTGACAAAAGACCTGCTGCAACGGAAGAATCAACACCGCCTGAAAGACCGAGAATAACCTTTTTATCGCCAATCTGTTCTCTAAGCTTAGCAACGGTATTTTCAATAAAATTATCCATTACCCAATCGCCCTTACAGCCGCAAACTTCATAAAGGAAATTATAAAGCATCTGCGAGCCGAAAACGGAATGAGTAACCTCAGGGTGGAATTGAACGGCATAAATATTTTTCTCAACATTTTGCATAGCTGCGCAAGGGCAGGCATCTGTTGTGCCGATAATCTCAAAGCCCTCAGGAACAGTTGAAATATAGTCCGTATGACTCATCCAAACTACTGATTTTTCATCAACGTCTTTAAAAAGCTTTGACTCTTTTTTAGTAAATTCAATCTTGCCGTATTCACTTTGAGGAGCTGTTTTAACCTCGCCGTCACCCATCCAAGCGATAAGCTGACAGCCGTAGCAAATACCTAAAATAGGTACTCCGATATTTAGTATATCTTTAGTATAGTGCGGAGATGCCATATCGTAAACCGAGTTAGGACCGCCCGTAAAAATAATACCTTTATAATCATTTTTCTTAATAGTTTCAAGGTCGGTTGTATAAGGCAAAATTTCCGCATAAACATGGTGGTCACGCACACGTCTTGCGATAAGCTGATTATACTGCCCGCCGAAATCAAGAACAAGTATTTTTTCCATATTTTCCTCCGTAAAAATTACTTACAGTTTATTATATATTATAAAAAGAGCATTTGCAAGTAATATTGAAAATAATGATAAATAATCATTGTGGCATAATTTTTACGAACTGAAAAAAATAATCAAGAGTAATTGCAATATGCTCGCCGTTTTCCGTATCAATATTAACAATATCAGTCATATCATTTTCTGCCAATGTCGCAATTTTGTCAGAAATATCCTTGCTAAGACCAAACATATTGCCGATATTAAGACCGAGCTTTACAAACTTAAAAGGAACTTTAATAATATTCTCTTTTCCGTTTTGCTGTGTAACCTTAATCATAATATTCTTTTTGTCATCACTTGTTTTTGCATTTGCGTCTTTATTTTCTGATGAATTGACAATATCTTCCTCATTCTCACGAAGAAGAGCATCAACGCTGACACCGAAATAATCGGCGATTTCGGTAAGTAGAGAAACATCGGGGCAAGAACTGTTATTTTCCCATTTTGAAACAGCCTGAGCAGATACTCCCAATTCATTTGCAAGCTCCTCCTGCGTTATTCCCTTTTTCTTTCTTAATGCGGATATATTATTACCGATATTCATTGCTTCTACCTCCGTTTTAATTTCATTTTTGATTTTGTTAAACATATCAGTTACCTCCTTCGGTAAGCTAATCGTAACACCAAAAATGCCAAATAATCAATTATCCGTCAGTTGTTAAACTACACTGTTTGTTGATTTTTCGCTCAACTGACGGTTGAGTAACAAAAAAGAGCAGGAATCAGGCGCATTGCACAAGGAAATGCCCCCTTACCTGCTCTTTAATAATTATTTAGTTAAGACCTTTTTCGTCAAAATTAAGAATAGTGGAAATAATAACGTCAAAGCCTGTTTTGATAGTTTCAGGAACAAGGCGATCTGCCGTGTCACGGCGGTTATGATAATAATCTGCCGGCCTTGGGTCCATAGCGGCAAGGCACGTTGCAGTAATTCCTGCCTGCGAAAAAGCAGCAGCGTCCGAAGAACCGAAAAAGACAGAAGAAAGTTCAATGTCATCATGACCTGCGTCCTTTGATGCGTCCATAACCAATTGGCTAAACTGCTGATTATTTTTAACAGTACCGGTCATATCCTTATTATAAACACGGAGATATTCACGGTCGGTAAGAGTATCTACACACAAAACAACCGTTTCAACGCCGCTGTTTACATATTCGTCATAATGATTTTTTGCCCAACTCTTGCAACCTCTGAGACCTGCTTCCTCGCCGTCTGTAATCATAGCGCAGACCTCTGTATTTTCAAAATCAACACCTGCCATATCAAGCATACGAAGTGCACAAACAGCTGCATAAGTACCTGTAAGGTTATCGTTAGCGCCCGGAGAAATAGTGTTGAAATCAACAAACATAAACAATGTAACCATACCAAGAGCAGTTACAAAATGGAAAATGTAGCTGTAATTAATCATAAAATCGCCGAAAGTGCCCATATCAACAAAGTTGGCAACAATAGCGATAACGCTCAAAATAAATGAAACGATTGCACCTCCGATTGTCCAGCTCATAAAGATAGCCATAAGAGGTACTTTTTTACCGTAGTAAAGGTGACGCCATTCATAAGCCGCATCAATATGACCGCTGATAACAATTCTTCTCTTGACCTCGCCTCTCGGCTTTCGTACACCCATAAGATTATGAGCCTCAATCTTTTTATAAAGAGGGTCCATAAATTGCTTATAAAGCAAAAATTCCATAACGGTGATAAAAAGACCTACAAAAACAACGCCGCAAACAATACATTGCGCCAAAAGAGGTGTAATAATACTTGTATACATTAAAATTGCACAAACAACTACTGCCAAGAAAATGACAACAGATACAAGCTTTGTAAAATGGAGAAATGCCTTGGGAGCCATTTTATAGCTTTCAAACTCTGTACCGTCGCAGAAAGTATCCATTTCTTTTTTAATATGCTTTTGAGCCGCATAGCAATTCTCGTTGCCTGACTCACGAGGTCCGTATTTTTTAATTACGTTTGTAATTTCCTTAACGGTATAATCAACATTTTCTTTGATTACTGCCTGAGGAAAATCAGAAAATTTCATTTACTTTTCTCCTTGCTCAATATATTTTTTGTTAAGCTTAACTTCAAGATGAGTATCGCCCATACTGAACTCTTTTCTAATCTTTGATTTTAAGAGCCATTTTTTAGGCATAGCTACACTGTTTACCGCATAGCTCATACCAAAATATTCAAAATACGGCTTGAAATTTTCCATTCTTGCCATAAATGAACCAAATTCTTTCTTGCTTTCAGGCGACCAAGCCACCTCGGCAAGCGCTTGAGTTCTCGGATACATAAATACTTCTAACTTTTCGGGACAATCTGTCCACTCTGTCCAGTTTTCAGCCTCTATTCCGAGAATATTTTTTTCACTTTCGGGTTTAATTCCGAAATTTTTATAGTTGTAATTATATGTATTTTTAAGAGAGTATTGAGCATACGTCATATCAAAATAGAAAGACTGATGATTAGACAAGATTACGCTGTTGCCGTTATTTGCCCAATCTCTTGCTCTTGAATCTTTTTTAGGAGTCCAATATTGGCATATTACGGATTTATCAAGGCTTTTTGCCTTTAAAACCTCATTCCAACCGATAAGCCTCTTGCCCTTTGACTTGACAAACGCAAGAATTTCATTATTAAGCCAGCCCTGCAAATCTTCCTCGTCCTTAAGGTTGTTATCCTTAATCCTCTTTTGACAGCAAGGGCATTTTTTCCACTCCGACTTCGGTGCTTCGTCACCGCCGATATGAAAATAAGGTGCAGGGAAAAGTGAGCAAACCTCATCAATAACGTTTTTAACAAAATCAACCGTTTTATCCTTGCCGGGGCAAATAGGCCTGTTCCAATCAAATTGCCTAAGCTTTCTTTGAGGAATGGCGCCGCCAAAGTATCCGGGCACATCCCTGTTAATTTCACGGCACGCAAGCCAAGGATAAGCGGCAATAGCAGCGGCGCAGTGAGCCGGAAAATCAATTTCAGGCACCACCATTATTCCACGTTTTGCGGCATAATCAACAATTTCCTTAATATCATCCTGAGTATAAAAACCCGAATATTCCTCATTAATAATGTCCGTACTGCCCCAACCGTGAATTTGAGTATATGCTCTTTTTGAGCCAATCTCGGTAAGAAGCGGATATTTTTTAATTTCAATTCTCCAGCCCTGATCGTCAGTCAAATGCCAATGAAAAACATTAAGCTTTAACATAAACATCATATCAAGCATTTTTTTAACATATTCCTTGCCGAAGAAATGGCGGCTTTCATCAAGCTGAACGCCTCTCCAAGAAAATCTTGGCTTATCATTAATAATGCAACAAGGAATTTCTTTTGAGCCAAGCTCAAATCTACCAATCTGACGGAGAGTTTGAAGCGCATAATAAGCGCCTGTTTCGCTTGAAGCCTTGATTGAAATTAAATCGGGTGTAACCTCCAACTTATATTCCTCTTTATCAAGCGAAGAGTCCTTTTTTATAACAAGTTTGCCATCCTGAGCTTTTTCAAGCTTTAAAAGTTTTAAATCAAAATCGGAATTTACCTTAAGCTGTTCGTCTATCGCAAACACGCCGCTCTTTTCCTGAGCATAGTATGCAAGCGGTATTAACTGCAACATAAAATTACCTCACTAATATACATTTTGTTTTACCACAACATTTTACATTTTACCATAATATAACATAAAACTCAACTGTTTAAAGATTTTGTAAATTATTAGTAACAATTAAAGTGCGAGAAAATCGGAAATTTGGCTTAATTTGTCCAAAACAGGCGCATTTGTTTTTTCAAGAACACTTTTGTCCTGATGGCCGCAGGAAACAAGTACGCAATCGCAGGAAATACTTTGCGAAACTTCATAATCGTGAACGGTATCTCCGATAAAAAGGACATCGTTTTTATCTATTTTGTTATCATCAAACCACTTTTTCGCAAGACTTGATTTGCTCACCGCCAAATCGTCATCTATACCCAATACAGCATCAAAATAATCTTTGACTTTAAATTTCTCCACCTGATTTAAAAGTCTGTTTTTCTCGCAGGCGGAAACAATGATTTGCTTACATCCCCTATTTTTAAGGAGTTTAAGAATCGGCAGCGTTTCATCATTAAGCTTTGCCGTAAATTGCAAAGAAGTATAAACCTCAACATATATTTCAGCCAAGTCCTCAAATTTATCCTTCGAAAAATCAAAGCCTGCCTTTTGATAATATTCACTTACGGGGAACGTAAATATTTTCTTATATAAATCAAGGTCAATTCTGTTTTTATATCCTGTTTTTTCAAGCATTTTGTTCATTGTGTAAACACTGATTTCAACATCGTCAAAAAGCGTGCCGTTCCAATCCCAAATTACGTATTTATATTTCATAGTTTATTCTTTATTGTTATTAGCGCCGAAAATATCGGCAACCTCGGTTATTGATATGTATGCTTTAGGGTCAATTGAATGAACAATCTCCCTCATTTTTCCGATTTGAAATCTGTTTAATACAAAATATATTACCGTTTTATCCTCATTTGAATAATATCCCTTTGCATCATAAAATGTAATGCCGTTTTCAAATTCATTTGAAAGCCTTTTGCAAATTTCCTTTTGCTTGGTTGTAATAATCATTGCGGATTTTGAGCGGTCAAAGCCTTCAATAATATAGTCAACGGTTTTGAGTGCAACAACGTAAGCCACTATTGAATAAAGCGGCAAAATCCAGCTTTGAAATGCAATACCGCATATTACATAGAGAATTACATTATAAATCATTACAAACGTTCCGACCGTAAGCGAAAGCTTTTTTGCAAACACGACAGCCAAAACCTCAATACCGTCCATAGCACCGCCGAAACGAATTGCAAGCCCGCTTCCTATTCCCGAAATAAGTCCGCCGAAAATTGCGCAAAGAAATAAATCATCCTTAGCAAGAGGCGAAAAACTTGCAACATCAATCGGTAAAACATCTGTTATAAGCCATGCGGACAAAGAATATATTGCCACAACAAAAACTGAATATATCGTAAATTCTATACCCTGCTTTTTTGCTCCGAAAATAAAAATCGGAATGTTAAGCACAACAAGAAAAACAGAAAGCGAAAGCCATTGCGGTGTGATTTGAGATAAAAACATTGACGTGCCTGATATACCGCTGTCATAAAGCCTTACAGGTTGGAGAAACACCGTTACACCGACAGAATTTATTATTCCCGCAAAAAAGAGAACCATAAAATTTTTGATTTTCAGTTTTTTTATAAGCTTCATACACCCTCCGATTGATAATTATTTAATAGCTTTAACTGCGAAAACGGCTTGGACTGATGTTCAAGCCGTTTTCGCACATTTATATGCCCAACGTATTAAATTTTATTATTCACCCGAACTGTTGCTTTGAGATGAGCTGTCACCTTTTGACTCCATAAGCTTGCACTCAACCGTACTTGTCTTAATACTGTTATTTTCAATTCTTGCAATGGTAAGCTTAACCGTATCACCCGGCTTTGAGTCAGCCAAAACCGAAGTTAAAACATCGGTTGACGTCATAGTTTTGCCGTTAATTGCAACAATCATATCATACTGTTTAACATCCTTGCTTGCAAGGTCTGATGAGCCGTCAACAGAATTAATTACCATTGTGCCCTGTGCATTCTTATAGCCTTTTTCCTCAAGTGCCGAAAGGATAGCGGAATAATTGCTGTATTTAGTAAGAGGAAGATAAGTAATTCCAAGCTTAGCTCTGCCCTCTACATAGCCGGACTTAATCAAACTGTTAGCAGTTGCAATAGCAGTATCCGACGGAACTGCAAAGCCCATTCCCTCATATTCAGTAGCGGCAATCTTTGAAGAATTTACGCCGACAACCTGACCCTGCATATTGAACAATGCGCCACCGCTGTTACCGGGGTTAATTGCTGCATCAACCTGTATACATTTATTATCATAGCCTATATTTGATGAAATCGGCCTGTCAAGTGCTGAAATATAACCGCTTGTAAGCGAATTCATAAATTCAAGACCGCCCGGACATCCGATAGCAATTACCTGCTCACCGACTGCGAGATTATCGCTGTTTGCAAATTCAGCAACCTGCAAGCCTGTTGCATTGATAGAAAGAACGCCGATATCGGTCTGGCTGTCATATGCAACCATTGAAGCGTCATATTCTTTCTTGTTGTTAAGAGTTACTGTAAATTTAGTGCCTTCACTGATAACGTGAGCACAAGTAAGGATATATGTTTTGCCGTTTTTCTCCGACATAATGATACCTGAGCCTTCGCCTGACTTTTCAGGGTCTGAGTTACTTGAATTATTGCCGTCATTATTGCCGTAATTATAGAAATAATTATATGAAGCCTGCTTCTCACTGTAAACGGTGATGCCGACGCATGAATCCAAAACCTTTTTAGCAACACCTGCAACGGTAAGATTGCCGCTGCTGTCCTTTGTTTGAACACTGTTACTGTCGTTTGTTTTAACATCGCTACCCGAATCCTGAGATTGAGAGGTTGAACTGTTATTTTGTGAATTTTTACTGTTGTCAATTACACCCGCTGTTGAAAGAACAATACCGACTGCTGCAACGAATGCGCAAATAACAAGAATAATTGCAACTATTTTGCCGGCACTGGGTTTCTTCTTAGGCGGCTTTGGCGAATTGCCGTTTTCTGCGTTTTGCTTATTATCATTTTGCGGCGGTTGATAATAGTTGCCGTTACCGCTTGAATAATTTGATGCGTTTGAATAGCTTTCTTGATTTTCCTGTGCTTTGCCTGCGTAGGAATAGTGATAGGTTGTGTTATTGTCAGCCTGCTCATTTTGAGGAGGGGTGTAATATGTTTGCCCTTCGTTTTGATTTGGCTGATAATAATCCGGTCTTTCCTGACCGCCGGTTTTTTCATTATCAAAATCGCTCATTATTGTTTGTCTCCTTTTTTATAGACAGGTTTATACTCCTTTGGCAGCTTAAACACAAATTCAGCCGTATTTTCGTCCTCACTTTGCGCATAAATTGTGCCGCTGTGCATTTCAACCATCATCTTTACTATATATAAACCTAATCCTGCACCTTTAGCATCAAGTCCACGTGATTTATCAACCTTGTAAAATCTTTGGAACACCTTTGAAAGTTCTTCCTTTTGAATACCTATACCGCTATTTTTGATGTGCACTTCAACGTTTTTGTCATCTTCATTCATAGAGACGTTAATATATCCGCCCTCATTTGTGAATTTAACAGCGTTGTCAAAAATATTATAGATAACCTGATAAATCATATCCCTATCCGCCGTGATAAAGGTAGGGTTTAAATTTTCAAGACCTTCAATTTCAATATGCTTTTCCTCTATTTTTTGCTCAAAAGTCAAAAGTATATGAATAATTTGGTCTGAAATATCATATTTTTGCGGTTTCATCTCAAAACTGCCCGATTCAATCTTGCTCATATTAAGCATAGTTACAACAAGTCGGGTAAGACGTTTAATTTCACCGCTTACAATTTCAAGATAATAATTTGCCTTTTCCTTCGGAATTGTTCCGTCAAGAATACCGTCAATAAAACCTCCGATTGAAGTCATCGGAGTCCTAAGCTCATGTGATACGTTAGACACAAAGCTTCGTCTCGACGACTCAAGCGTATCAAGTGCGTCTGCCATATCATTAAAAGCTTTGCCGAGTTCTGCAAGCTCGTCGCAGCCGTCAACTTTAACTCTGTATGAAAAATCGCCTATTGCAAATTGCTTTGCCGCCTTGCTCATATCACGAAGCGGCTGAACAAAGCTTCGTGTAAGCTTCCAAATACATAAGAAGCCCAAAACAAGGCAAAATACAGCACTTAACATAAACATTTTAAATACTTCGTGAACAAGTGAAACGGCACTTGTTGCGCTTGTTGCAAAAACAGAGCCGATAATCTGATTTGAGCTGTAAATCGGGCAACCGACAATAAACGAACGTTGACCGCTTATTACCCCGCTGCCGACATAACTGCTCTCATACACCTGCTGAAGTATCGAATCGCTTATATTATAGTCGGTATGAAACGAGCATTTGCCGAGTTTTCCGAAAAAAGGAAGCGAATCTGCCCTTTCCTTACACAAAATTATATTTCCCTCGGTGTCGCAAACAAAAATATCAGCGTCGACCGAATTGGATACAATCTTGATTGCACGGCATATCATTTCTTTCTCGTTTGAATAAGTATCATTCATATCCGCAACAAGGAGATTGGAACTTACACTGTTGGCAATAGACTGTGCATTTTCCATAAGCAAATCTGTAGTCTGTTTTTGAGTATACGCACCCACAAGAGCGGTAAGCGTCGTACCCAAAACAGTAAGCACAATAAGCATTATTGCCGAAAACAACAAAAAGTATTTAGCAAAAATATTATCCTTCAAATTCTTTTTTTGAGGTAAATGTATTTTTGTCATTATTTATACCTTTATTATATACTTACTGCCGGTAAATCTTCCGGCATTTTGATTATTCCTTTGTTTCGAACTTGTAGCCTACTCCCCAAACGGTTTTAAGCGACCATTTGTCTGACACGCCCTCAAGCTTTTCACGAAGCCTTTTAACGTGAACGTCAACCGTTCTTGAATCACCGTAATAATCAAAACCCCAAACCTCGTCAAGAAGCTGGTCACGGGTATAAACCCTATTAGGATTTGATGCAAAATGATAAATAAGTTCAAGCTCTTTAGGAGGAGTATCAACAGGTACACCCTTAACCTTAAGCTCATAATTAACTATATTGATTTCAAGATTATCATATTTTACGATTTTCTTTGAATTTTCCTCAGCGTCATTACTGCCGCTGGCTCTTCTCAACACAGCCTTAACTCTTGCCATTACTTCCTTAGCGTCAAAAGGTTTTGTAACATAGTCGTCTGCGCCAAGTTCAAGACCGAGAACCTTATCAAAAGTTTCACCCTTAGCGGTAAGCATAATGATAGGAGTATTAGATGTTTTTCTTATTTCACGGCAAACCTGCCAGCCGTCCATTTTCGGAAGCATAATATCAAGAAGCACAAGTTCAGGTGCTTTAGACTGAAACATTTCAACTGCTTCCTGTCCGTCATTAGCAACGAAAACCGTGTAGCCGTCATTTTCCAAGTAAAGCTTTAAAAGTTCGCAAATGTTGCGGTCGTCGTCAACAACCAAAATTTTTGTTCCCATAATGTTTCTCCTTTGATTTGTTAATATCATTTTATCACCGCTTAGTGATAATTTTTTGTAGTT
>ERZ1106929.2797-NODE-2797-length-10894-cov-9.345512_pt1 | contig 10894 bp, 6 predicted proteins | sample MGYA00403662_ERZ1106929 | MGnify/ENA primary metagenome ERZ1106929 (study PRJEB35170, sample SAMEA104062442) | human gut metagenome | biome: human gut; feature: human-associated habitat; material: faeces | place: Denmark | collected 2013-02-20 ...
TGGCGGCTCACATCCAGCAGCTCGGCAAGCTGGTCCTGGCTCAATCCCGCCCGGGTCCGGAGCTTTTGCAGCTTCTCTCCAAAGGTCATGGCGCTTCCCTCCCCTGCCGTTTTCACACGTTCAGGATACCAGACGATACTGGGACATGCCAGCAACCAAACCTGGAATTTCCGCTACCACAGGTAGCGGAGCGGTGTTTCCGGCGCTCAGGCGTACATTTTGTCCAGGCGGGACACGATGTCCGCCAGAGTGTCGTGGTCCGCATCTGCCACGATGGTGGCCCCGCAGGCCCGGACAGCGGGTACGCAGTTGGCGGGGGCAAATCCCTCCGCCGCCCAGGTCAGCATGGACAGGTCGTTGGCCTCGTCCCCGGCGCAGTAGACGTGCTGGCGGGAGATGCCCAGCCGCTCCGCCAGCCGGGCCACCATGCCACCCTTGGTGGCGCCTCTGGCGGTGACCTCCAGCAGTGTCCGGTCAGAGAAGAAGATCTCATACTCCCCCGCCCAGGGCTGGGACTGCAGAAACGCCTTGACCTCCTCCAAAACGGCGTGGTCCTCCTCAAACATGATCTTTCCCAGCGGCAGGGGCACATCCAGCAGGGAGGGCTTTTCCACCACGCTCACATGAGTGACGTGCTCATGCTGGCGGGTATAGAGATTGGGCCGGACGGCGTGGATCACGTTGTCGATGTGGTATGCCTCCACCGCCAGCGTGGGGAATCGGTCCAGAGTCTCCTGTCCCCGCCGGCGGGTGCTCTCGTCCAGCAGAATGGTCTCCAGATACTCCCCCTTCTGAAAATCATACAGGGCCGCGCCGTTGCACACAATGCCCGGCGCGTTCATGGGCACCTGATCCGCGAATTTGATGAAGGCCGCCAGCGCCCGGCCGGTGGCGATGGCAAATCTCCCGCCGCCGGCCATGAAATACTCCAGCGCCTCCCGGTTCCGGCGGGACACCTCCGGCACCTCGGCGCCCGTGCGCCGGGCCGTCTCCGTATTCAGCAGGGTATTGTCAAAATCGCTGGCCAGCAGTACACCGTCAAATTTTCCCATAAAAACTCCTCCATCCTATCTCTCTGAAAAGGCAGATCCGCTCCATCTGCCTGCTCTCCCGGCATTTCAAAAGACCGCCGCCCGAAAAAGGGGCGGCGGTCCAGCCGGATTCACTCACTCTTGGGGGCGGAACCGCCGCCCTCGCCGCCGTTTTTGTTCCGGCGGCGCCCCCCCCGGTGGTGGGGCCTGCGGCGGCGCTTGGCCTCGCCTTCACCGTCCGGGGCCGCCGCCCTGTTCTCCCCAGGTCTGGCTTCTGTCGGCTTGGGCTGCGCAGGCCTGCTCTCCTGTTTGGGGGGACGGGGCCGCCCTTCCTTCTTCTCCGGCCCCCTGGCCTCGGCCTTGGGCTGCTCGACCCCCTCTCCGCTTTTGGCTCCCCCTCTCCGGCGGCCGCCCCGATGCCGGCGGCGTGGCTTGCCGTCGCCGCTGCCGGGTGCGCCGATCTTCTCCCGCATGGGCGCCTCTTCCAGCTGCGTGTCCATATAGAAGGGCGGCATCAGGGCCGGGGCCTCCTCCCGGAACTCCTCCGCCTCCTTCGGCTCCACGTAGCGGGCGGGGCGCTCCGGAATGGCGATGCCCTCCCGGCTGCCCTTGCCGTTGCGCAGAACGCACACCTCACAGTTGTGATAGCACTTCAAAGGCTCCGGCGCACTGTCCAGGCTGACCTTCACGGTCTCCCGCAGCAGGTCCACGCTCTTCACATTGCCGGGGCCGTCCGGCGTCTGAACAAAGGATTCTGCCTTGGGCATCCGCTTGGCTGCGTCCTCATAGACGTTCTGCTCGTATTTCAGGCAGCACATCAGCCGCCCGCAGGTGCCGGAGATTTTGGTGGGATTCAGGCTAAGGTTCTGGGTCTTGGCCATTTTGATGGACACGGGCAGGAACCCGTCCAGAAACTGGGAGCAGCAGAAGGGTCTGCCGCAGATCCCCAGACCGCCGATCATCTTGGCCTCGTCCCGGACGCCGATCTGCCGCAGCTCGATCCGGGCCCGGAACACCCCGGCCAGATCCCGCACCAACTCCCGGAAGTCCACCCGGCCGTCGGCGGTAAAGTAGAAGACGATCTTGTTGCCGTCAAAGCTGGCGGACACGTTCACCAGCTTCATCTCCAGCCCGTGGGCGGCGATCTTCTTCTCACAGATGTCAAAGGCCTCGCTCTCCCGCTTCTTGTTCTGCTCCACGGTGCGGCGGTCGCTGTCCGTGGCCATCCGCAGCATAGGGCTCAGGGGCTTGACAATGGCGGAGTCCTCCACCTCGTGGTTCCCCTCCGTGCAGGTGGCGAATTCCGGGCCCTGGGCGGTCTCCACGATCACCTGGTCTCCCATCTTCACCTGGTTGCCGTTTGGATTGAAATAGTAATTTTTACAGCCGCCTCGAAAGCGGACGCTGATAACTTCTGTCAAAGGATGCCCTCCAATTCCACCGCGATGGCGCCCAGCACATGGCCGGTTCCCACGTTGTACGTGCACTCCCCGCGATACTTCTGTAACAGCTCTATTGTGCGCATGATTTGGGATTTTGTCAAGTTTTTCGCGAGAATTGGGGCGATTTCCCGGCAGCTTTCCTCCGGTTCCTGTCCATATTGCAGCAGCAGCGCCGCCGCGCACAGGGCCCGGCTCCGCTCCAGCAGGGCGGACAGGTCCTCCCGGGTGATGCGCTTTTTCTCCAGCCGCACCGCCAGCTCCGTCACCTTTCCCCGCTTCCGGGCGGCCAGGCAGCGGCACAGGGCCTCTGCCGCCTGGACCTCTTCACCGCCGCCTTCCGCAGCCGGGTGCAGCTTCAGCTCCACGCACCGGGAGCGCAGGGTCTGGAGCACCACAGCGGCATTTTCCGCACAGAAGAGAAAGGCCGCATAGGGCGGCCCCTCCTCCACCACCTTTAGCAACACGTTCTGGTCCTGTTCCGTCAGCAGGGCGCAGTCCGGAAACACATAGACCTTCCGCCGCCCCTCGTTGGGGCGGATGTAGGCGTCTGCCCGGATGGCGCGCACCACGTCCACGGCGATGTTCTTATGGTCTGGGTCCCGGACGGTGATCACGTCCGGATGGATGCCCGCCAGCACCTTCCGGCAGGCGGGGCAGACGCCGCAGGGGCGGCTCTCCCCCCCCGTGCACTCCAGCGCGGCGGCGGCAAAGCAGGCGGCGGACATCCGGTCGCCGCTGCCGGTGAGCAGCAGGGCGTGGGACAGGGTGCCGCGAGTGGCGGCCTCCCGGATGCGGATGGCGGCTGGCTCCTCCGGCCGCAGGCCGAACAGGGACATGGCGTACTCTCCTTTTCCCGCTGTGAGCACGGGCTGATCTGCAGATTTTCCGGCGGCGCCGGGTGTTTGGGGCGCCCGGCGGCCTTCCGGCGGGCACACTGGAGCCATTGTACCACATGGCCCCGAAAAAGGAAAGAACGTAAATATTTTCTTTGTTGCGCAACTGTTAATTGTGTGGATTGCACAAACATTTGTGAAAATACTCCAGCTATCCCCAAATTTCTTAGCATTTTTATGTATTGTTTTCCGAAAAAATTCCCAATATAATGTTATCGTTATCAAAATGGGCTAATCGTTTAACCGCAGATTGGAGTCCACCCGACTTTCGACTGCGGCAGGAAAGAGAGGTTTGGACTACATGAGCAAAAAATATGTCTATTTGTTCAGCGAGGGCAACGCCAATATGCGGGAGCTGCTTGGCGGCAAGGGTGCCAATCTGGCCGAAATGACCAACATTGGCCTGCCGGTGCCCCAGGGCTTCACCATCACCACCGAGGCCTGCACCCAGTACTATGAGGACGGCCAGAAGATCAACGACGGGATCCAGGCGGAGATCATGGAGTATATCACCAAGTTGGAGGGCATCACCGGCAAGAAGTTCGGCGATCTGGAGAACCCCCTGCTGGTCTCCGTGCGTTCCGGCGCCCGGGCCTCCATGCCCGGCATGATGGACACCATCCTGAATCTGGGTCTGAACGAGGACGTGGTGGACGTGCTGGCCAAGAAGTCCGGCAACCCCCGCTGGGCCTGGGACTGCTACCGCCGCTTCATCCAGATGTACTCCGACGTGGTGATGGAAGTGGGCAAGAAGTACTTTGAGCAGCTCATCGACCAGATGAAGGAGGCCCGCGGCGTCACCCAGGACGTGGAGCTGACTGCCGACGACCTGAAGGAGCTGGCCGGCCAGTTCAAGGCCGAGTACAAGTCCAAGATCGGCGCAGACTTCCCCACCGCCCCCAAGGAGCAGCTGATGGGCGCCATCAAGGCCGTGTTCCGCTCCTGGGACAACCCCCGCGCCAACGTGTACCGCCGGGACAACGACATCCCCTACTCCTGGGGCACCGCCGTCAACGTCCAGTCCATGGCCTTCGGCAACATGGGCGATGACTGCGGCACCGGCGTGGCCTTTACCCGCAACCCCGCCACCGGTGAGAAGAAGCTCATGGGCGAGTTCCTGACCAATGCCCAGGGCGAGGACGTGGTGGCCGGTGTCCGTACCCCCATGCCCATCGACCAGATGGCCGAGAAGTTCCCGGAGGCCTATGCCCAGTTCGTGGAGGTCTGCCACACGCTGGAGGATCACTACCGGGATATGCAGGATATGGAGTTTACCGTGGAACACGGCAAGCTGTATATGCTCCAGACCCGTAACGGCAAGCGCACCGCTCCCGCCGCTCTGAAGATCGCCTGCGATCTGGTGGACGAGGGCATGATCTCCGAGCAGCAGGCCGTGGCCATGATCGATCCCCGCAATCTGGATACCCTGCTGCATCCCCAGTTTGACGTCGCCGCTCTGAAGGCCGCCACTCCCGTGGGCAAGGCTCTGCCCGCCTCCCCCGGCGCTGCCTGCGGCAAGATCGTCTACACCGCCGAGGATGCCAAGGAGTGGGCCGCCCGTGGTGAGAAGGTGGTTCTGGTCCGTCTGGAGACCTCTCCCGAGGACATCGAGGGCATGAAGGCCGCACAGGGTATCCTGACGGTCCGTGGCGGTATGACCAGCCACGCCGCCGTGGTGGCCCGTGGTATGGGCAAGTGCTGCGTTTCCGGCTGCGGCGCCATCGTCATGGACGAGGAGAACAAGCAGTTCACGCTGGCCGGCAAGACCTATCACGAAGGCGACTGGCTGAGCCTGGACGGCTCCACCGGCAACATCTACGACGGCGCTATGCCCACCGTGGACGCCAGCGTCAGCGGCGACTTCGGCCGCATCATGGGCTGGGCCGATAAGTTCCGCCGCCTGAAGGTCCGCACCAATGCCGACACTCCCCACGACGCCGCCAAGGCCCGTGAGTTGGGTGCTCAGGGCATCGGCCTGTGCCGCACCGAGCATATGTTCTTCGAGGGCGACCGCATCGCCGCCATCCGTGAGATGATCTGCTCCGACACCGTGGAGCAGCGTGAGAAGGCTCTGGCCAAGCTGCTGCCCATGCAGCAGGGCGACTTCGAGGGTATCTACGAGGCCATGGAGGGCAATCCCGTCACCATCCGTTTCCTGGATCCCCCTCTGCACGAGTTCGTCCCCACCGAGGAGGCCGACATCGAGCTGCTGGCCAAGGATATGGGCAAGAGCGTAGCCGAGATCAAGGCCATCATCGCCTCCCTGCACGAGTTCAACCCCATGATGGGCCACCGCGGCTGCCGTCTGGCTGTCACCTACCCTGAGATCGCCGTGATGCAGACCAAGGCCGTCATCAAGGCCGCTCTGAACGTCCAGGCCAAGCACCCCGAGTGGAACATGGTCCCCGAGATCATGATCCCCCTGGTGGGCGAGGTCAAGGAGCTCAAGTACGTGAAGAGCGTGGTGGTGGCCACCGCCGACGAGATCATCAAGGCCGCCGGCTCCAACATGACCTATAAGGTGGGCACCATGATCGAGATCCCCCGTGCCGCCCTCACCGCCGACGAGATCGCCAAGGAGGCCGAGTTCTTCTCCTTCGGCACCAACGACCTGACCCAGATGACCTTCGGCTTCTCCCGTGACGACGCCGGCAAGTTCCTGGACGCCTACTACGAGAAGAAGATCTACGAGTCCGATCCCTTCGCCCGTCTGGACCAGACCGGCGTGGGCCGTCTCATCGAGATGGCTGCCAAGCTGGGCCGTCAGACCCGCCCCGACCTGAAGCTGGGCATCTGCGGCGAGCACGGCGGCGATCCCTCCTCCGTGGAGTTCTGCCACAACACCGGGCTGGACTATGTGTCCTGCTCCCCCTTCCGTGTGCCCATCGCCCGGCTGGCTGCCGCCCAGGCCGCCATCAAAAATCCCAGAGCGACCGAGAGCAAGTAATTTGTTCTAAAAAACGGGTAAATCGTTAGGACTGATACCCTAAATTAAAAAATAGGGCCTACGACCAAAAGCGAAAGCAGCTGGTTGTAGGCCCTATTTCTTTGCTTTTTGAAGTATGACACCAGGGATTTTTGGCACTTCGGAAGGCTTATCTTCTAGGTCGATATCATAGCCGTTCAGGGCATTTTGCGCAGGGAGCAGCGCCCATATGAGGGCGCGGTTTCGGGCAGCGGATTTGTTCTACTTCTTTTGCGCAAGATAGGTACTGACAGCCTCCAGTCCCTTCTGGAGAGTCTCTCTGTTGCAGGCGTAGCCGATGCGCATGGAGCGCTCCTGCTCGAAGCAGTCCCCGGGGGTGACGAAGGCCCCGGTGGCGTGGTACATCTCCCTGCAGAAGTCGTAGGAGGGGACGTCCAGGTCATAGGAGACCAGGGCGGTGGTCCCCGCCTGGGGCTTCACATAGGAAAGGTGGGGCTCTCTCTGCACCCAGGCGTCCAGAATGGCCAGATTCTCCCGGACGATGCCCCGGTTCCGCTCCAGCAGCTTGTCCGCATGCTTCAGGGCCAGGGCGGCCACCGCCTCGTCCAGCATGCCGCAGCTGATGAGGTCGTAGTCCCGGTGGATGCGGCATTCCTCCAGCACGCGCTCGTCCTTGGAGGCGATCCAGCCCAGCCGCACCCCCGCCAGGGAGAACACTTTGGACATGCTGCTCACGCTGATGCCCTTCTCGTACAGGTCCACGATGGAGGGGCAGTACCCCTCCTCCTGGGTCAGGTGGCGGTACACCTCGTCGCACAGGATGTAGGCCCCGTGCCGCCGGGCGACGGCAATAATCTCCTGGAGCAGGGCCTCCGGCATGAGGGCCCCGGTGGGGTTGTTGGGGTTGTTGAGGCAGATGAGCTTCACGCCCCCCTCCGCCAGCCGGGCGAGCTCTTTCGGGTCGGGCAGGTATTCGCTCTCCTGGGTCAGATGCAGCAGCTCCACCTGGGCCCCCAGGGAGGCGGGGATGGAGTAGAGCTGCTGATAGGTGGGCAGGACGGAGATCACCTTGTCCCCGGGCTCCACCAGGGAGTAGAACAGGTGGTGGTTGGCCCCCGCCGCCCCGTGGGTGGGGATCACCTGCTCGGGCTTCACGTCCCGGTACAGCCTGCAGATCCCCTCCTTGAAGGCGGGCAGTCCGAAGATGTCCCCATAGGTGAGCCGCCGGGCGCACAGCTCCTCCAGAAAGGCCCCCTTGTCCTCGCCGGTGAGGGCGAACAGCTCGTCCAGGGACACCGAGTCCACGCAGGTCTCGGCGATATTATATTTGGCCCCCACCTCGTACTCGTTCATCCACTCTTCTACCAAAAACGGTTTGATGTTCATAAAACTGCTCCTTCTCAAAATTTGGACTGAGGAAACTTCGCAGGGGCGGATATCATCCGCCCGTTTTTTGGAATTTCGCCCCCTTCATGCGGGCGGCTGATAGCCGCCCCTACCTGGATCGTCCCCCGTAGGGGCGGCACACCGGGCCGCCCGCTCTGGGGGGATGCATCCCCTTTGTAGGGGCGTACAGTGTGCGCCCGCCTCAGAAGATCACGGTAACAGCTCCGCCAGCTTGGCCAAACGGTCCAGGGCCTCCTGAAGGGTCTCCTCGCTGCGGGCGAAGTGCAGGCGGATCAGGTGGTTCACCGGCTCCCGGAAGAAGCTGGAGCCGGGCACCGCCGCCACCCCGATCTCCCGGATCATCCACTCGCAGAACTCCATGTCGCTCCAGCCCTTAAACTGGTCCAGGGCCAGGAAGTCGGAGATGTCCAGCAGCACGAAGTAGGTCCCCTGGGGGCGGTTGTGCTTCAGACCCAGCCGCGCCAGCCCGTCGCAGAAGAAGTCCCGCTTGCGGGTGTACATGGCGTTGAGCTCCCGGTAGTAGGACTCCGGGAAGCGAACCCCCACGCAGGCCGCCTCCTGGAGGGGGGCGGGGGCCCCCACGGTGAGGAAGTCGTGGACCTTTTTGGCGTTCTCCACCACCTCCGCCGGGCCGATGAGCCAGCCCAGCCGCCAGCCGGTGATGGAGTAGGTTTTGGACAGGGAGTTGCAGGTGATGGTCCGCTCGTACATCCCGGGCAGGGAGGCCATGCGCACGTGCTCATAGGGGGCAAAGACGATGTGCTCGTACACCTCGTCGGTGATGACGAAGGCGTCGTACTTCCGGGCCAGCTCCCCGATGAAGGTCAGCTCCTCCCGGGTGAACACCTTCCCTGTGGGGTTGGAGGGGTTGCAGACAATGATGGCCTTGGCCCCTTGGCGGAAGGCGTCCTCCAGGGCGGAGCGGTCAAAGTCAAACTCCGGCGGCACCAGTGGGATGTAGATGGGGTCGGCCCCCGAGAGGATGGCGTCCGCCCCGTAGTTCTCATAGAAGGGGCTGAACACGATGACCTTGTCCCCGGGGTTGCACACGGTCATCATGGCGGACATCATAGCCTCGGTGCCGCCGCAGGTGACCAGCACCTCGCGGTTGGGGTCCACCCTCCGGCCGATGGCCTTCCCGTGCTTGTCCGCCAGGGCCTCCCGCAGATTCTGGGCGCCGAAGGTGATAGAGTACTGGTGGGGCCCCTCATAGGCCACCTGGGCCAGGCGGTCCAGCATGGGCTTTGGGGGATCGAAGTCGGGGTAGCCCTGGGACAGGTTGATGGCTCCGTACTGTTCGCTGATCCGGGTCATCCGCCGGATCACGGAGTCGGTAAACAGCTCTACCCGCTGACTGAGCTGGGGCATAGGGATGCGCCTCCTTAAAAATCTGGTATGTCTGGAAACTCCTCTGACTCCTCCGGATAAAAACAAAAGGCATTCCAAAAATTGACCTTATAGCGCGAACATCGCGCCGTACCTACGGCCAATTTCTGAATGCCCTCACGATCTTCTCTATCCGGTGATAGAGGATCAGCAATATCTTCTTCATTATAACAGGCCTCCTCCGCCCTGTCAATTTATTTTCGCGTCCCCTCCGGCTTTGCATTCCCCGCTTTGGTTTTACCAAGTTTTTACCTCCCGCCGGTGGATGGTTTTACATCCCATCCGTAAAATAAAGCCGTCTGAACCAGACGAGGAAATTGTTATGGAGGGAAAACATCACATGAAACGTATGATCGCCGCGACCCTGACTTTGGCGCTCACCACCGCCGCCCTGGCGGGCTGTGCCGCCAATGCCGCTGCGCCCACCGACGACCAGAACACCGTGGCTGCCGCCACCATGTCCAACGAGACCGGAAAGACCCCCAAGTACGTCTTCCTGTTCATCGGCGACGGCATGAGCTATCCCCAGATCCAGTCCACGTCCGACTATCTGGGCGCCCTGAACGATGAGGACTACTGGCAGGCCCAGCCCAGCCTGGACGACAACCAGGGCGCCATCCTGGACGGCCCGGAGTACCTGAACTTCATGAACTTTGAGGGCGTGGGTACCGCCGTCACCTACGACTCCAACTCCTTCGCCCCCGACTCCGCCTCCACCGCCACGTCCATCGCCACCGGACACAAGACCTACTCCGGCTCCATCAATGTGGACGAGACCGGCACCGTGGAGTACGAGACCATCGCCGAGCAGCTGAAGGCCCAGAAGGGCTATGAGATCGGCGTCATCACCTCGGTCAACCTGAACCACGCCACCCCCGCCGCCTTCTACGCCCACCAGGCCAGCCGCAGCAACTACTACGACATCGGCCTGGAGATGGTGGAGTCCGACTTTGACTACTTCGCCGGCGGCGGCCTGCTGGACCCCACCGGCAGCGAGGGCGACCAGACCGACCTGTACCAGCTGGCTCAGGAGGCCGGCTACACCGTGGCCCGCACCTACGCCGAGGCCGACGCCATCAGCGCCGACACCGACAAGGCCATCATCATTGAGGAAAACCTGGCCGACGACGACGCTATCCCTTATGAGCTGGACCGCACCGACGACATGTGGTCCCTGGCCGACTATGTGGAGAAGGGCATCGAGGTGCTGGACAACGACACCGGCTTCTTCATGATGTGCGAGGGCGGCAAGATCGACTGGGCCTGCCACGCCAACGACGCCGGCTCCACCGTGGCGGACACTGTGGCCCTGGCCGATGCCGTGCAGGTGGCCATCGACTTTGCCAAGCAGCATCCCTCCGACACTCTGATCCTGGTGACCGGTGACCATGAGACTGGCGGTCTGACCATCGGCTATGCCGGTACGGACTACGACACCTACCTGACCAACCTCACCAGCCAGACCATCTCCTACGCCCAGTTCGACGAGGAGTATGTGGCCAAGTACAAGGCCAACAAGACCCCCTTCGAGACGGCCATGAAGGACGTGGAGAAGCTCTTCGGCCTGAAGATGTCCGGCAGTGCCGATGACAAGCTGGTGCTGACCGACTATGAGATCCAGCGCCTCAAGACCGCCTACAACCTGGCTATGACGGATTATGACTCCGACCAGTACACCCAGGAGCAGTACGTCCTCTACGGCACGTACAATCCCTTCTCCGTCACCGTGACCCACATCCTGAACAACAAGTCCGGCGTGGACTTCTCCAGCTACTCCCACACGGGCCTGCCCGTGGCAGTGTTTGCCCA
>ERZ1106929.2799-NODE-2799-length-10892-cov-4.213435_pt1 | contig 10892 bp, 9 predicted proteins | sample MGYA00403662_ERZ1106929 | MGnify/ENA primary metagenome ERZ1106929 (study PRJEB35170, sample SAMEA104062442) | human gut metagenome | biome: human gut; feature: human-associated habitat; material: faeces | place: Denmark | collected 2013-02-20 ...
TCCGATCTGACATTTCTGTCTGTGCTCCCAGTTATAACAGCAAAGCCCATCCCCGTCAATCTTTTCATGCAAAAAAAGGACTCGACCATTGGTCAAGTCCAGTGTTTCTGCGGGTTTGTGCCACTTCATAGTTTTTTTCAAATCCAAATGTATTTTCCATTATAAAATACACATCTCAAAAAATGTGCTATCTTGTCTTCATATCCAGACAGACCGTTCCAAAAAGTGGTTCTAAAACAGCCAGAATTTCTTCTCTTTTTTCAAAAACTAATGGCAGCTGCTCCGGTTTTACCTGAAGCTTTACATAACCTTCCGGATGCCGGACTCTGAAATCAGAAAATCCCATATCCATCAAAGCACTTTCTGCCTGTTCCACCTTCTCCAACTGCTCTGCTGTGATCCGCGTTCCTGTCGGAATGCGGGTAGCCAGACAGGCATATGCCGGTTTCCGTGCAGTAAATAATCCCAGCTGTTCCGATACATCACGCAGCGCCGGCTTTGTAATTCCGCAGATCCGGAGCGGAGATAATACCTTCATCTCCTGCAATGCCTTCATACCCGGTCTGTCATCTGCATCATCAGAAGCATTTGTTCCATCTGCCAGACAGGTAAATCCAAGCTCCAGTGCTTTCTTTTGAATCTCAGAAAAAATCACTTTTTTGCAATAATAGCAGCGATTTGCCGGATTCTGTATGACAGCCTCCTGACTTAGCACATCCCGCTCCAAAATAGTCAGCGGAATCGCATATTCTTTGCAAAAACGAATTGCATCTTCTTTTTCAAATGTCGGCTGAAATGCGGTAGACACATAAATAGCCGTCATTTCTTTCGCATATTTTTTTGCCATATAGCATAAATAGGCCGAATCGGTTCCTCCGGAAAATGCAATGGCAATCTTAGGATACTTGATAAAAAAATCTTTTAATGTCATATAAATCCCTCTTTCACAAGCAACGCAACGCGAATACTAGTACATCGTTTCGTAAATAACTGTACTGGATATTTTTGATGAAACTGGCAACTCACACCGAAAGCTTTCTGCCAAAGCTGATTAAAACTCTTTTCGGCCGCTCTTATCCGGAATTCCCATCTCGGTACGATATTTATTGACTGTACGGCGGGACAATTTGATGCCCTTTGCGATCAGCAGATCACTGATCGCCTGATCGCTATATGGTTTTTTCTTGTTCTCACTGTCTACAATCTCCCGGATCATTGTTTTCATCTGCTCCGGTGTCTTATCCTCCATTCCATCGGTATTGCTGCTTTTTACTGCAACAGAAGTCAGAAAGTAGTTCAAAGGAAAAACTCCCCAGGAACATTGCAGATATTTTCCGCGCATGGCACGACTGATCGTAGATTCATGAAGATCCAGCTCTTCCGCCAGATCCACCAGCCGCATTGGACGCTTATGCCCCGGTCCTTCCAGGAAAAATTCATGCTGTCTTTCCACCAGAAGATGCATAACTCTGGATAATGTAGAAGAACGCTGTGAAATACAATTAGACACCCACTGCGCCTGCTGTACTTTTTCCTGCAGGTACTTTTTCGCCTCCGCATCCGTAGTACTCTGCATCATTTCCTGATAATAATTGCTGATGGAAAATCCCGGATATTGATACTCATTAATCAGAATCTCGAACTGATTTTCCAATTTTACAACCACCGCATCCGGACTAATGTATCGTAGCTGCTCCCTGTCACTGAAAGAACTTCCCGGCTTCGGATTCAGGCTACGAATCTCCTCACAGGCCTGCTGCACTTCTTCCAGGGAAACCTGCAGTTTCTTTGCAATGTTTGGTAAATGGTTTTTTGCAACTTCTTCCATGTAATGTTCAATGATCTCTACGGTCACGTCAGAATAATTCTTTTTCCTCTGAATCTGAAGCAACAAACATTCCTGAAGATTTCTGGCACCTACGCCCGCCGGATCCAGTTCCTGAATATCCTGCAGCAATTCTTCAACCTTCTCTTCCGAAACATTAAAATGATCTGCAACCTGCGCAAGTTCCCCGGAAAAATAACCACGGGAATCCAGCGAACAGATCAGATATTCCATGATCACACGCTCCAGTTCGGTATAATCTGCCAGCAGAATCTGTGCATGCAGATATTCCTCCAGATTTTCCTCGGACTGTCTGCTGTCATGCCAGTTTGCTTCCATATTTTCCGCATCGCGCTCCTGCTGATAATATACACGATTCTGCAAGTCTGTAGACTCCAGCCAGTCCAGCTTCCGCTGAAGATCTTCCTGCTGCATATCCGCTTTTGACTGACTGGAATCTGCCAGCTCGATCACCGGATTCTCCAGTGCCAGCTTTTCGATATAGCCTTCCAGTTCCTGCGCGCTCATTTGAAGAATCTCCATGGACTGAACCATATGCTGTGATAAAACCTGTTTCTGGCTGAGCTCCATTTTAAGTTCCATTGCAAATCCTCTCTTCTCTTATGTCGTAGTAATATTGTATCCTTCCCCTCAGGGTATTTTTAATGACCTTATTTTACAATATTTTATAAACAACCGCAATGTTACTGATTTCGAAAAACACGCATTCTTACTCATTCTAAAAAAGTCAAGTGAAAACAATTATTTCTGATATCCAAGAAATGCTCTTACACAGCTTAACTGTGCAAAATCTTTTGTTCCGAAGCCGTAACCGATCTCTTCTATTTCCATATGCATTTCTTTTGTATAAGTCTCTACAAAATATTTCAGGATAGCTGCCCCCGTCGGTGTCAGTAATTCTCCGTCAAAACTGCTGCAGTATACCGGCATCCCCTTTATAATCTCGGCTGTGGCCGGTGCCGGAACAGGAAGGATGCCATGCGCACAGCGAACAGTGCCGTTTCCGACACAGACCGGAGAAGCCTGCACTTCATCTACGCCAAGCAGTTCAAGGGCAAGGCAGCTTCCAACCACGTCGATCAGAGCATCCACGGAACCCACTTCATGAAAATGGATCTGCTCCATATCAGTTTGATGAACTTTACTCTCTGCTGCTGCAATGTTACGGTAAATTCCCTCAGCATCTCTCTTTACGGCATCGCTCATATCCAGCTTTGAAATCTGCTCCAAAATAGCAGCAACACTTGTATGGGAATGATGACCATGTGCATGGCTATGCGCATGGTCATGATCGTGTGTATGTCCTTCCTCATGAGAATGAATATGCATTTCTTCATGAGTATATACATGTTCTTCAGCATATTCATGCTCATGATGATGTTCGTGGTCGTAAGTATGACCGTGTTCTTCTTCATGATGATTATGCTCATGGTGGTGATGTGCTTCTGTCCCTTCTTCGGTACCATTGATCTCCACCTTCATATGAATCCCACCGATTCCCTGTTTGCATATTTCCTGTGGAATCACACACACTTCTTCGCTGATCGCATTTAATTTTTCCAGAAATAATACTTTCTGTTCTTCTGTGAGCAAACTGTATAATGCACCCATCAGCATATCTCCGGCAGCGCCTGTCTTACATTCCAGATATAATATTTTCTTCACACTAATCTCCTCCGCACTTATTTTACTTTATAAACTTCTGTATTGCATCTCCAAACTCTTTGATCTTGTCTAAATCATCGTCCTCAACAGCTTCTACGATACAGTGATTCAGATGATCCATCAGAATCACTTTTCCTGCATTATTAATGGCAGAGCGAACCGCTGCCAGCTGTATCAAAATTTCTGCACAGTCTTCTTCCCGGTCTACCATCCGCTTTACTGCTTCGAGATGGCCAATAGCTCTTGCCAGACGATTGGAAACTGCTTTAGAATTCGGATGGTGATGTCCATGTCCCTCTGTATGGTCATGCATGCCCCCGTTTTCCAAAATTTGTGCATGATCATTTTCCTCTGTATGTGAATGTCCATGTGCCAGCCTCAATTCATGTGCCAGTCTGTGCGCCTGTTCTGCCACATCGGCACTCTGCTGTTTTTCCACCATTGACTTTTTTGCCTTTGCCATGTTCCTACCTCTTCATAATTTTGTTTGCCAGACATGCTGCGCCATATCCATTATCAATATTCACTACGCCGATTCCGTTCGCACAGCTGTTCAGCATGGAAAGTAATGCTGCCAGGCCACCAAAACTTGCACCATAACCAACACTGGTCGGCACTGCGATCACCGGCACTTCCACCAGACCGCCAACAACACTTGCCAGCGCACCTTCCATACCGGCAATTACAATGATCACATCTGCACTCCGGATCTGATCGATCTTACCAAACAGGCGATGAATTCCTGCCACACCCACATCGTATACACGGTCTACTTTATCCCCGAAAAACTCAGCTGTCAATGCAGCTTCCTCTGCCACCGGAATGTCGGAGGTTCCAGCTGTCACAACTGCGATCGTCCCTTTTTCCTCCTTTGGCACCGGTATCTTTCCTACCATAATGATTTTGGAAAGTTTTTCATATACTGCTTCCGGTGCAACTTCTTTTACCGCTTCATAAGCTTCCTCTGATGCCCGGGTCACAAGGATCCTTGCATTCTCATGCATCATATGTGTAACGATACCTGCAATCTGCTCCGGTGTCTTACTCTGACCAAAAACAACTTCCGCTTCACCGGTCCGCAGGTTCCTGTGCTGATCAATATTGGCATATCCAATGTCTTCATACGGCAAATGCTTCAAAGATTCTAATGCAGTATCCACATCCATGCTGTTGTCCGAGACTTTTTTTAATATATCTGATAAATATGTTACGTCCATTTTTTTCCTCCAACATCTGTATGATCAGGAATGTTCCGGCATTCTTGCTCCCAGATACGCCTCATGCAATGCATGACATATTCTCCAGCGCATCTTTGCAAGTCTAAATTTCGCAACTCCATAAATCCTGCAAAACATTTTTATGCCGATCATATTTTTCTTATTTTAACAGGATTTATGTGATTTTTCATCTATATTTGTTTCACTTTTTAGATAAATACATTTTTTGCTGCAAATAAAGAGCATCCACTCATGCATTTTTACAATATTTAGAATGTGACAAAAAGAGGACCGCTATTTTGGCATCTGTTCTTATACAAAATGCACAAATAGCAATCCTCTTTGATATGTCTGACCATCTGGCACAGCCGTTCCACATTGTAACGTTTTGCTCCTTATTCATTGCAAGATTTCTATCATTCTTTTCCCATCGCAGATGGAAGGTGTTATAATTTTGCTTCCTGATGGCTGACTCTCACCTGAAGCCAGTGCCCCAGACTGGTAATACACATCAATACGACCACCAGAAAAATTCCCGGAATCAGAACGATCCACCAGGCTCTCGACATCAGTGCTTTTTCTGCCAGAGACAGCATACTGCCCCAGGAAATCACATCCAGCGGCAATCCAATGCCCAGGAAACTCAGCGTCGACTCCGCCACGATCGCGGAGCGGACATTCATTACCACCATAAACATAATTGATGACACAAAATTCGGTGCCAGATGTTTCCATAAAATGTGCCAGAAACTTCCTCCCATGCATTTTGCTGCAATCACATATTCACTGCTGCGCAGCTGCCGGACTTCGGTACGGATAATTTTTGCAATTCCAAACCAGCTTGTCAGTCCGATGACAATGGATATCGAGCCGATCGTTGCCCTTCCCATAATGGCCTGCAGGAAAATAATCAGCAGCAGATTCGGGATGCTTAAAATAATCTCCGTAAAACGCATCAGCAGCGTATCCACTTTTTCTCCGGCAATTCCACTGATCGCACCATAAACAATGGCAATCACGGTAGAAAGCGCCGTTGATGCCACACCGATCAGCAGAGAAACCCGTCCGCCGTGCCAAATGCAGGAAAAAATATCTCTTCCCAGCGTATCTGTTCCAAACCAGAATTCTGCACTCGGTGCCTTGGTATAATTCATCAGGTCCAGATAGGATGGATCTTTTTTGCAGATAACATCTGCAAAAACGCAGCCCAGCACGATGACCAGCAATATAATGCACGAAGCAACCGGCATCTTTTTCTTTCCACAGGCTGTATGTCTCTTTCTCTTCATCATAATTATCCCCGTTCACTTCGTACTCTCGGATCAATCCGCTCATTCATGATCTGTCCGACCATGTTGCAAAAGATCACCACTGCACCTGTCAGCAGGCACAGAACCATCAGCATATTGTAATCGCCGTAACGGGCGCTTTCGTAAGACAGCGTTCCGATGCCCGGATAGGAAAATACCGTCTCTACGATATAGGTGCCTCCCAGAATATGCGGAACAGAGATCGCCATCAGACTGATATAAGTCGGCATAATATTGCGCAGGCAGTGGCGGCGCATAATCTGTCCCCGGGACATGCCCTTTGCCTTACAAAGCAGCACATAATCCCGTCTGGTTTCCTCCAGAAGCCGGTTTCGGATCATGTAGGCGTAGTACCAGAGATGCTCCAGTATCACCACCGCCATTGGCATGATCAAATGGCGGATACGGTCTGCCAGATTCGCTTCCTGCCCGATGCTGTAAGCACCACTGCTTGGAAGGATTCTCCAGATCACACTGAAAAGCAGGATAAAAACCAGCGACAGCCAGAATTCCGGGATGCAGCTGGACAAAGTACCAACCTTGCACATCACACGATCAAATACACTGTTTTCTTTTGCTGCGCAGAGAAGTCCAAGAAGCAATGCCCCTGCAAAAGTAATGACAAATCCAATTCCGCCAAGGATCACCGTATTTCCGATTCTCCCCCGGATCACCTGCGTGACCGGCTGCCGGTATTTGTAAGAAACACCAAAATCTCCCTGCAACGCATTCTGCACCCACCGAAAATACTGCGTCGGAACCGGATCATTCAGTCCCAGTTTTTCCCGGGTCGCTTCTTTTTCCTCCACACTCATCTTCTCCACACGCTCTCCATAATAAGATTGCAGCGGATCGGTCGGAGTCAGACGCGAAATCGTAAAAACAAGCACAGAAAGCACCAGCAGACTGCATAAAAATACCACTATTTTTTTCCCAATATAAAAAAACTGCTCTCTGTACTTCATAATTCCTCCATAGTCACGCGACCCGTATCTGCTTATTTGTCCGCCGGCAGACCGGCGTTCACTTGTATATTTCATTATCCGTTCTCTCTCTGCTCCTCCGACCCGCCATAGCGTTTTCTGCTGCCGGGCAGCATCGGCACAGCCTTCAGCAGTTTTTTCGTATAAGGATGCGTCGGATGATAAAAAATGTCTTCTGTAGTCCCGACTTCCACCAGTTGTCCATGATTCATGACCCCCACCCGGTCGCACAGGAATTCTACCATTGCCAGATCATGTGCGATAAATAAAATCGTAAATCCGTGTTCCTCCCGCAAATGGCGGAACAGATTCACAATCTGCGCCTGAATGGACACATCCAGAGCCGCGACCGGTTCATCCGCCACCAGCAGTTTTGGTTCCATGGACAGCGCTCTTGCAATCGCCACACGCTGCCGCTGACCTCCCGACAGCTGCGCCGGATACTTATCCAGATACATGGATTCCATCCCCACATAACGAAGCTGAAATTCTGCTTCCTTACGTGTGCTCTCCCGCTCCGTTTTCCTGTGGCTGATCCGCAGCGGTTCTGCAATGATGTCAGCCACTTTCATACGCGGATTTAAACTCGATGCAGAATCCTGAAAAATAATCTGCCGCTGCGTCTGCAGCATTTTTCGATGTGACCGGAATTCTTTCTTATCACAGATATTGATCCCGTCAAAAAGGATTTCCCCTCCCGATGGCTGATAAATATTCATCAAACACCTTGCTACCGTAGATTTTCCGGAACCGGATTCTCCCACCAGACCAAAGATCTCACCTTTTTTCATAGTAAATGACACATCATCCACTGCTTTGGCGGGATGATTGCTGCCATGAGCAAACACATGCGTCAGATGTCTGACCTCCACCAGCGTTTCCTCTGATACACAAAAATCAGGGGAAACCTGCAATTTTGTTTCCCCGTTCTCCTGATTTCGTATGATTGTCTCCTGCCCGCGAAACCTCGGATCCAGTAACCATGTCGCAGCAAAATGTGTATCACTGACCGGAAACATTGGTGGCTGCTCTTCAAAATCAATCGGCAATGCATACGGATTCCGTGCCGCAAAGGCATCCCCCCGGGGTGGATTGATCAGAACCGGCGGCATGCCTGGTATCGTCTTCAGGCTGCATTTCCCCCGGGCCATGGACGGATGCGCCTGTAGCAATCCTCTGGTATACGGATGCCTCGGATCTGAAAAAATCTCATCTTTTGTTCCAATTTCCACAATTTTACCTGCATACATGATCGCAACCCGGTCTGCAATATCTGCCACCACACCAAGATTATGCGACACAAAAATCATAGCCATATGCAACTGTTTCTGAATCTCTTTCAACAGTTGCAAAATCTGTGCCTGAATTGTCACATCCAGTGCTGTCGTCGGTTCATCTGCGATCAGAATCTTCGGATCCGCAGCCAGTGCAACCGCCAGCACACTCCGCTGTCTCATTCCACCGGAAAACTGATGTGGAAACCACTCACATCGCTCCTGTACATGATCGATTCCCACCAGTTCCATCAGTTCTGTCACTCTGTGCCCGATTTCTTCCCGGCTCAGTGTCCGGTTATGCATGCGGATAGCCTCAGCGATCTGCCTGCCGATACGGACCGTCGGATCCAGTGCACTCATCGGATCCTGAAATACCATAGAAAACATGCTTCCCCGCAGTTTCTGCATTTTCTTCTCCGGATATGCCGCAATGTCTTCCCCGTTAACGGCAATACTCCCCTTCTCAATCCATCCATTTTTCGGAAGCAGTTTCATGATACTTTTGCACAGTACACTTTTCCCACAACCGGATTCTCCGACAATTGCCAGAACTTCTCCGCTTTTCAGGGAAAAACTGACGTCCCTGACTGCTTCCATTTTTCCTTCTTCTGCCGCAAAACTCACTGACAGATGTTCTATATTCAAAAGTTCTGACATTGCCATCTCTCCTACTCTATCGTCCAGTCACAGACATTCCAGAAAATGCCCACACCGTGGTGTCCAAGTACCGTATCACTGCTGATTCCTTTGATATGATCATTCACCACATACATGGCATCAATATAGCAGAAAAACGTATATGCCGGTGTCTTCGCCAGTTCATTCTGAAACTGTGCATAATATTCCGCCCGCTCTGACGGGTCATCTGTCTCCCGCGCTTTTGTCAGATATTCATCCACCAGCGGATTGGAATAACCGGAATAATTGGCTCCTTTGTCTGTTCCAAATACCTTATATGTATGGTCATCCGCATCAAACGGTGATCCCCAGCCAATGATGCAGCATTCCTGACCGCCCCAGTCAATGCCTTCTGCCGGAACATTTGCTTTTACATCCAGTCCCACTGCCTGCAGCTGCTGTGCCGCGATCTGTGCCATATCGATACGCACCTGATCAGTCGAGGAAGCATTGATGGTAAAACCAATGCGTTCTCCATCTCTGCGCCAGTAACCGTCCGCATCTTTCGTGCAGCCTGCCGCCTCAAACACCCGGGCTGCTTTCTCCGGATCATACTCATAATCTTCCACATCTTCATAATTGTAAATATTGCGCTGCAGCGGACCGTATGCTACTTCCCCATGCCCCAGCAGTACTGCGTCTACAATCGCCTGCCGGTCGATCGCATAATTAATACCCGGAATCAGATCTGCATTTTTCTGCCAGTATTCATTTGCAAAATTATACAGAATACCGCGATAATCCGATGTCTTCATATCATATACCATATAAGTATCACCGTTTGCAAAATTCTGTGCGTCTTTCGGCGTCACCTGTGACAGATTCAGTTCTCCGGACTGGAGCTGCAATGCTTTTGCATTATCATCCGACACAATCTTGAATACAATGTTTTCGATTTTTGCAGGACCTGCAAAATAGTCGTTATTTCTTGTTAAAACAATCGCCTGACCATCATCCCAGTGATCCAGTTTATATGGTCCTGTGCCGACCGGTGCACGGAAAAAATCCGACTCCTGCATATCTTCGCCTTTCAGAAGATGTTTCGGAAGAATCGGCATGGTCATATAATCCAGAAAAGCCACATTCGGTGCTTTCAGCCGAAACGCAATGGTGTAATCGTCAATTACTGTAATTTCTTCCACATCTTCATAATCCGGTGCATTTTCTGATTCATTCTCCGGATCCATAATGGCTTCAATCGTGAACTTTACATCTTCTGCGGTAAACGGTTCGCCGTCATGCCACTTTACATTTTCTTCCAGATGAAACGTATAGGTATAAGTCTCTTCATCGTAGTCCCAGCTTTTTGCCAAACGCGGAATCACCTGATTATTCCCGTCATGATCGGTCAGTCCGTCAAAGATCAGTGCATTGATTTCTCCATGCTCATCCATGGCCGGATTGATGCGGACATAATCATTCGATCCATACACAATCGTGTTGTCCGTATTCCATTCTGTCTGTGCCGCTTCCGCATTCCCAGACACGCTGTTATCCGTGTTTCCTGCTGTTCCACAAGCTGCCAGTCCCATGATCATGGCTGTCGCCAGCAGAAGACTTAATAGTTTCTTTTTCATAGCTTTCCTCCTGATATGTCTCATGTATGCCCGGAATTCATCGTTACCGCAAGATTCCAAGGTACATTTTCTCTATTTTCACTCACAACACGCACGGCTTCTCTCCGTGCCATTTTACCAAAATGATTTTAGCAAAACAGACAGGCGGTCACAAGCCACCCAGGGGGTTAAAAACCGGAGGTTTTTGCTTGCATACACTTTGGCAGTTCCGTTAAACAGATACGAACAAAAAGGGGATGTGAAAAAACTCGATTGAGTTTTTTCGCATCTCCCTTTTTGTACCTGTTGTGTATAAATGATTGAAATCATGCGCAAAGAAAGCGCACTTCCCCTACAGAT
>ERZ1106929.2806-NODE-2806-length-10874-cov-5.389870_pt1 | contig 10874 bp, 9 predicted proteins | sample MGYA00403662_ERZ1106929 | MGnify/ENA primary metagenome ERZ1106929 (study PRJEB35170, sample SAMEA104062442) | human gut metagenome | biome: human gut; feature: human-associated habitat; material: faeces | place: Denmark | collected 2013-02-20 ...
TTAGGGAAGGCGGACTGCCTTAGAACTTCTGCATCGTGACATCCAGCAACAAACAGAATACCAAGTCTTTCTCGTGGACTGAGAGGCCGCGATGATTAATTAAATAGAAAAAAACCCAGATCATTGACGGGATGATCCGGGTTCTAAAAATTTTGCAACTCGAGTTTAATCTCTATTATTAAGCAATTCCGTTAACAGCTTTTGTCAGACGGGAAATCTTTCTAGAGCATGTGTTTTTGTGGTAAACACCCTTGCTTCCAGCTTTGTTGATTTCAACGATTGCAACTTTTAATGCGTCTGCAGCAGCAGCGGCATCTTTGTTAGCTACAGCTGTTTCAACTTTCTTTACGCAAGTTTTTACTTTAGACTTGATTGCTTTGTTTCTAGCAGCTTTTGTTTCGTTTACTAAAATTCTTTTCTTTGCAGATTTGATATTAGCCAATTTGTCCACCTCCGATATCAATGTATTTCGATTTTTTTAATTCGATTTCCAGTTCGTTAGAGCCGGACACGGACGATCTAACGAAACATACGAATTTATTTTAGGGCATGAATTGGAATCTGTCAATACATATTTCTGAAAATATTGGAAAAACTAGCATTAATTTGAGAAAGGATGGATAAAAATGATGGTGGAGAAGTATAAGATACGGACGGATCTTGCGATGGAACAGAAAGAACGGTTTGAATCGGATCATGTGGAGGTATCAGGTGTCGTTCTGGAAGAGGAGTATGATGAAGAAAAGGAGATTAAGATCACAACGGTCAGGATTGAAACGGAAAATGGGGCGAAGTCGATGGGAAAACCTGTGGGAACATATCTGACACTGGAAGCGCCGAATATGGCAGCTGCAGATGAAGGGTATCACAGGGAAATATCGGAGACATTGGCAGATTTTTTGGAAAAATATATGAAAGATACGGAAGAAAATCAGGAAAAAGGATATTCGGTACTTGTTGTAGGCCTTGGCAATCGTGAAGTGACACCGGATGCACTGGGACCGTATGTGGTGGATCAGTTGAATGTTACCAGACATATTGTGCAGGAATATGGAAGGTATGCAGTGGGAAAAGGCGGAAGCAGGATTGTAAGTGCGATCGTTCCGGGAGTGATGGCACAGACCGGGATGGAGTCTGCAGAAATTATACGGGGAATAGTAAATGAGACAACCCCTGATCTGATTATGGTAATTGATGCACTGGCAGCAAGAAGTACCAAAAGACTGAACCGGACAATACAGATTTCTGATGCGGGAATTTATCCGGGAGCAGGGGTTGGAAATCACCGAAGTGAGATTACAAAAGATACGATGGGAATTCCGGTCATTGCAATCGGAGTGCCGACAGTTGTGGATGCGGCAACCATTGTGAATGATACAATGGAGAACTTTATTACGGCATTGGAAACATCAGAAACATTAAAAGGGGTGGGAGTGGTATTGCAGGGATATAATTCCGCAGAGAAATATGAACTGGTAAAGGAATTGATTGCTCCGCATCTGAATGGTATGTTTGTGACACCAAAAGATATTGATGATACAGTAAGACGAATCAGTTATACAATTTCAGAAGCAATGAATATGCTTTTTGCGGGGAAAGAAAAAATAATGCAGTCATAACATTTACAATATTGCCATAATTATAGTAAGAACTAAGATATCGTAAAAATCAGTAAACGGCAGAGGTGTTAAAAATGTGAAAAAGAAAGACAGGCAGAGAATGTTGGAAAAATATATGAAGTGTGCAGCCTGGGGCAGTGCTGGAATACTTCTGACCTGTTTCATAAGAGGTCATGTAATAAAAGAAAATGGAACAGTACGAGAACTGAAAATATCATTCCTGGAAAAAGAAAAAGAGGTCATTGCAGATTGTGCTGTCGGAAATATAATGACGACACTGGCTTATACATCGGAAAAAGACCATGTCGGAGGTCCTGCAGAGGACGTGACACAGACAGTGATGAAATTATTCCCGATTGGAACCTATCTGTCAGCGGAAAAAGAGGATACTATCGCCGAAGATTCCCAGACCTATGCCATGATATTAGAAAAGCAGGCAAATGATGAAAATGCCGTGGATGAAAATGGAAAGCTCATTACGCAGGGGCAAAGTGTCACGCAGCAGGAGATGGTGAAGATACCGGAGGCTAAAGTAGACATATCCATGGATAAATTAAGAGATTACGAATATCTGATGAGCCATTTTTACACAGTGGACAGCAGTACGATGGCGGATGCAAATCTGATCAATGCAGACCGGCTGCTTGGAAAGAATATGAAGCTGAATTCCAATTCTAATGAAGAGGCAGCCGGACCGAAGGTGCTGATCTATCATACACATTCCCAGGAGCAGTTTAAAGATTCTGTTCCGGGGGATGCGAATACATCGATTGTAGGTATGGGAACGTATCTGACAGATCTTTTGAATCAAAAGTATGGAATCGAGACGTATCATCACACAGGTGTTTATGATCTGGTAAATGGCAAACTGGACCGCAGCAAAGCATATCAGCTTGCGGAACCGGATGTGCAGAAGATATTAAAAGATAATCCAAGTATAGAAGTGGTGATCGACCTCCACCGGGACGGTGTGGCGGAAGGGACACATCTTGTGACAGAGGTGGATGGCAGACAGACGGCGCAGATCATGTTCTTCAACGGACTCAGCAGAACGCGGGCAAATGGAAATATCAGTTATCTTCCGAATCCATATCTGGAAGACAATCTGGCATTTTCCCTTCAGATGGAGATTGCAGCAGCCAAATATTATCCGGGATTTGCCAGACACATTTTCCTTCGGGCATACCGCTATAACATGCATTTCAAACCGAAGACACTTCTGGTCGAGGCAGGAGCGCAGACGAATACAGTAGAAGAGATGCGAAATGCCATGGAACTTCTTGCAGAGCTTCTACATCAGGTGCTGTCTTGATTCGAAAATATTTTTATGATAAGATATCCAAAGTATGGAAAAATCTGTATGATACTTGTGGAAGGTATCAGATGTGATGTTTTTCAATGTCTGTCATACAGATGGAAACGGAGAAAGGATATAGAAAGAATGGCGAAAAAGAATACATATGATGCGGGAAGTATCGCGATCCTGGAGGGACTGGAAGCGGTAAGAAAAAGACCCGGAATGTATATAGGAAGTGTTTCAACCAAAGGTCTGAACCATCTAATCTATGAGATCGTGGATAATGCGGTGGATGAGCATCTTGCCGGATATTGCAGCGAGATCCATGTGACACTGGAAAAAGACGGTTCGGCAACGATCGCAGATAACGGACGTGGTGTACCGGTAGACCTTCATGCAACAGGAGTATCGGCAGCTCGTGTGGTATACACGACACTTCATGCGGGCGGAAAATTCGACGATTCGGCATACAAGACCAGCGGAGGTTTGCATGGTGTCGGTTCTTCTGTTGTAAATGCGCTGTCTACCTATATGGATGTGCAGATCAGCAGGGACGGATATATCCACCATGACCGGTATGAGCAGGGAAAACCGGTGATCGAATTGGAAGACGGATTACTGCCGACGATCGGAAAGACAAGAAAGACCGGAACGAAAGTGAATTTCCTTCCGGATGATACGATATTTGAAAAGACAAAGTTCAAAGCAGAAGAGGTAAAGAGCCGTCTTCATGAGACTGCTTATCTGAATCCGGATCTGAAGATCGTATTTGAAGATAAAAGGGGAGCAGAACCGGAACAGATCATTTATCATGAGCCGGACGGAATCCTTGGATTCATCCGTGAACTGAATCATAAAAAAGAAGTCGTACATGATCCGGTGTATTTCAAAGGGGAAGCAGAAGGCATCGAAGTAGAAGTGGCCTTCCAGTACGTCAACGAGTTCCATGAAAATGTACTTGGCTTCTGTAACAATATCTACAATGCAGAAGGAGGAACGCATCTGACCGGATTCAAGACGACATTTACAACGGCGATCAACCAGTATGCAAGAGAACTTGGTATTCTGAAAGAAAAGGATGCAAACTTTACCGGAGCCGATATCCGTAACGGTATGACGGCAATCGTATCGATCAAGCACCCGGATCCGAGATTTGAAGGTCAGACGAAGACCAAGCTTGACAATCCGGACGCGGCAAAGGCCTGCAGTAAGGTCACGAACGATGAGATCATCCGTTTCTTTGACCGTAATCTGGAGACGCTTAAGAAAGTCATTGGCTGTGCGGAGAAGGCGGCAAAGATCCGTAAGACGGAAGAGCGTGCGAAGACGAATCTTCTGACCAAGCAGAAATATTCCTTTGACAGTAACGGAAAGCTTGCGAACTGCGAAAGCCGTGATGCATCAAAATGTGAGATCTTCATCGTAGAGGGAGACTCTGCCGGGGGGTCTGCGAAGACAGCCAGAGACCGTATGTTCCAGGCAATCCTTCCAATCCGTGGTAAGATCCTGAACGTGGAAAAAGCAAGTATCGATAAAGTGCTGGCGAATGCAGAGATCAAGACGATGATCAATGCATTTGGATGCGGGTTTTCTGAAGGATACGGTAATGATTTTGATATTACGAAGCTTCGCTATGACAAGATCATCATCATGGCAGATGCGGATGTGGACGGTGCTCATATTTCGACATTGCTTCTGACGTTGTTCTATCGGTTTATGCCGGAATTGATCTACGAGGGGCATGTCTATATTGCAATGCCTCCACTTTATAAAGTAATGCCGAAAAAAGGGGAGGAAGAGTACCTGTATGATGACAAGGCATTGGAGAAATACCGAAAAACGCATGACGGCGGATTTACGCTTCAGAGATACAAAGGTCTTGGAGAAATGGATGCGGATCAGCTTTGGGAAACGACGCTGAATCCGGAGACACGACTGCTGAAGCTGGTGGAGATTGAGGATGCCCGAATGGCTTCCAGCGTGACGGAGATGCTGATGGGTACGGAAGTTCCGCCGAGAAGGGCGTTTATCTACGAAAATGCAACAGAAGCAGAACTGGATATTTAGTAGAAGTTCAGGCTTAGAGGAGAAAAGAGAATGAGCAGTGAATCACAGATAATCAGAACAGAATACTCAGATGTGATGCGCAAATCCTATATTGACTATGCGATGAGTGTCATCATATCTCGTGCCCTTCCGGATGTGAGGGACGGACTGAAGCCGGTACAGAGACGGACTCTTTATGATATGTATGAATTGGGAATCCGTTATGACAAGCCATACCGGAAATGTGCCCGTATCGTAGGGGATACGATGGGTAAATATCATCCTCATGGAGACAGCTCCATCTATGAATCGCTGGTAGTTATGGTACAGGAGTTCAAAAAGGGAATGGTGCTGGTAGATGGTCATGGAAACTTTGGATCCATTGAAGGAGACGGAGCGGCTGCCATGCGTTATACAGAAGCACGTCTGACAAAGTTTACTCAGGAGGCATACCTTGCAGACCTGGATAAGGATATCATTGATTTTGGACCGAACTTTGATGAGACAGAAAAAGAGCCGCTGGTACTTCCGGTACGGGTACCGAACCTGCTTGTGAACGGAGCAGAAGGTATCGCGGTCGGAATGGCAACGAGCATCCCGACACACAATCTTGGAGAAGTGATCGATGCGGTAAAGGCATATATGAAAAATGATGCCATTACAACGAAACAGCTGATGAAATACATCAAAGGACCGGATTTTCCAACGGGTGGGATCGTGGTCAATCAGGACGATCTTCCGGCAATCTATGAAACGGGGCAAGGAAAGATCAAAATTCGCGGAAAAGTAGAAGTAGAAGAATTAAAAGGGGGCAAAAAGCAGCTGGTCATCACAGAGATTCCGTATACGATGATCGGCGCGGGAATCGGGAAGTTCCTGAATGATGTATGCAATCTGGTGGAAACGAAAAAAACGACGGACATCGTCGATATTTCCAACCAGTCTTCCAAAGAAGGAATCCGGATCGTACTGGAACTGAAAAAAGGTGCGGATGTGGAAAATCTGAAAAATATGCTTTACAAAAAGACGCGTCTGGAGGATACATTCGGAGTCAATATGCTGGCCGTGGCAAACGGAAGGCCGGAAACGCTGGGATTAAAGGCAATCATTGAGCATCATGTGGATTTTCAGTTTGAGCTGACCACGAGAAAATACAAAACGCTTCTCGCAAAAGAACTGGATAAAAAAGAAGTGCAGGAAGGTTTGATCAAAGCCTGTGACGTGATCGATCTGATCATTGAGATTCTGCGGGGAAGCAAGTCTGTCAAAGATGCCAAAGCATGTCTGACGCAGGGAATCACAGAGAACATCAAGTTTAAATCTCAGATTTCGAAAAAGATGGCGGCTATGCTCCGCTTTACGGAAAGACAGGCATCTGCAATTCTGGAAATGCGGTTATATAAACTGATTGGTCTGGAAATTGAAGCGCTGCAGAAAGAACACGAGACAACGCTGAAAAATATTGCCCGCTATGAAGATATTTTGAATCATTATGATTCCATGGCAACGCTGATCATGGAAGAGATGGATGCATTTAAAAAAGAGTATGGAAGAAAGCGCCGTACTGCAATTGAAAATGCAGAGGCGGCAGTGTTTGAAGAAAAGAAAGTAGAAGAGCAGGAAGTAATCTTTTTGATGGATCGCTTCGGGTATGCGAAAACCGTGGATGTGAGCGTGTATGAGCGAAACAAAGAGGCGGCAGACAGTGAGAATAAATATGTTGTAAATTGTCTGAATACCGGAAAAATCTGTCTGTTTACGGATAGCGGAAAAATGCATCAGATCAAAGTGATGGATCTGCCATATGGAAGATTCCGGGATAAAGGCGTTCCGATTGACAATGTGAGCAATTACAGCAGCAGTGAAGAACAGATCGTGACGATCTGTGACGCACAGCAGATCGCGTTTGAGAAGCTTTTGTTTGCCACAAAGCAGGGAATGATCAAGCGAGTAGACGGCAGTGAGTTCCAGGTGGCAAAACGAACCATTGCAGCGACCAAGCTCCAGGAAGAGGATGCACTGATCCATGTTGGGATGGTTAGGGAGAATCAGAATATTGTGCTGCAGACAAGAGATGGATATTTCTTAAGATTTCTGACAGCAGAGATTCCGGAAAAGAAAAAAGGTGCAGTCGGCGTGCGCGGAATCAAGCTGCAGAAAACGGATGAGCTGGAGCAGATCCATCTGTTTGAAGAGGGAACAGATACAAAAGTGAAATATGGAGAAAAAGAAGTGACCTTGAACCGTCTGAAACTGGCTAAGAGAGACGGTGTCGGGACGAAGCAGAGGAAGTGATAAACATAAATTTGATTTATCCCTTGCTTTCACCAGATAATGGTGCTATACTGTCTATAGTTACATAATCAATCCGGCAGAAGAGTGAACGAAAGTTCACTCTTCTTTGTATGATAGGGCTTTTTACATATCATGCGGTCATGCGGGAGAAGATAACGATACTGGAAAATAAAAAAGTGAGATAGAAAGGAAGTTTGACGTGTCAAGAAGAGAAGAATATGAAAAACAGACAGAAGAACTTTTAGAGCCGATCGTAGCAGAACAGGGATTCGAGCTGGTAGATGTAGAATATGTAAAAGAAGCAGGAAACTGGTATCTGAGAGCATATATCGACAAGCCGGGCGGGATCACAGTGGATGACTGCGAAGTGGTAAGCAGAAGATTTTCAGACATTCTGGATGAGAAAGACTACATCGAAGATTCCTATATTTTTGAGGTGAGCTCTCCAGGGCTTGGAAGACCTTTGAAGAAAGAAAAAGATTTTATCAGAAGCGTGGGACAGGAAGTGGAGATCCGTACGTACCGTGCGATTAACAGACAGAAAGAATTTGTTGGAATTCTGAAAGAATTTGATCAGAACACAGTGACGATCTCATATGAAGATGACAGTACACAGACATTTGAAAAAAGTGAAATTGCACTTATCCGTTTAGCGTTGGATTTTTAAATTAGGAGGAAATGAAACAATGAACACAGAATTAATGGAAGCTTTGACAATTCTTGAAAAAGAGAAGAACATCAGCAGAGATACCATGATGGATGCGATTGAAAACTCTCTCATCAGTGCCTGCAAAAACCACTTCGGGACATCGGATAATATCAAGGTGATCATGAACAGAGAGACCTGTGATTATGCTGTTTACGCAGAAAAAGAAGTAGTTGAGGAAGTGTTTGATCCGGCAATCGAGATCACACTGGAAGATGCGGAAGAGATTGATTCTGCACTGCAGATCGGAGATGTTTGTCAGGTTCCGGTACAGTCCAAAGAGTTTGGACGTATTGCAACAATGAATGCGAAAAACCTGATTCTTCAGAAGATCCGCGAGGAAGAAAGAAAAGTAGTATACGATCAGTATTTTGAAAAAGAGAAAGACATTGTAACAGGTATTGTGCAGCGTTATGTTGGCAAAAATATCAGTGTCAATCTGGGTAAAGCAGATGCCATGCTCACAGAAAATGAGCAGGTCAAAGGAGAAGTGTTTAAACCGACAGACCGCATTAAATTGTACATTGTAGAAGTGAAGAACACTCCGAAGGGACCAAAGATCCTGGTTTCCCGTACACATCCGGAACTGGTGAAACGTCTGTTTGAAGCAGAAGTTGCAGAGGTGAAGGACGGAACCGTTGAAATCAAGAGCATTGCCCGTGAGGCAGGATCCCGTACAAAGATGGCTGTATGGTCAAATGATGAGAATGTAGATCCGGTCGGAGCATGTGTCGGAATGAATGGTGCCAGAGTCAATGCGGTTGTGGAAGAGCTCAGAGGAGAAAAGATCGACATCATCAACTGGAGTGATAACCCGGCTCTTCTGATTGAGAATGCCTTAAGTCCTGCAAAGGTGATCTCTGTTATGGCAGATCCGGATGAAAAAGTGGCAAGTGTTATTGTGCCGGATTACCAGTTGTCTCTTGCAATCGGAAAAGAAGGTCAGAATGCAAGACTGGCAGCGCGTCTGACAGGATATAAGATCGACATTAAGAGCGAGACACAGGCAATCGAGTCCGGAGAACTCCCGGAGGATTACATGGATCAGATGAACATGATGGAAGAAGACGGATATGCAGAGGATTATGAGGAAACTGTCAACTATACAGATGGATATCCGGAAGATGCAGATGCATACGAAGAGATTGAGTTTGTAGAGGCAGAGGAAGAATAAACTCTTTTGAGAGGTGAGGTATTTGAACGGTAAAAAGAAAATTCCGATGCGCAAATGTGTCGGATGTGGAGAAATGAAAGCCAAAAAGGAACTGCTCAGAGTTCTGCGGACAGAAGACGATGAATTTGTATTGGATACGACCGGCAGAAAAAACGGACGGGGTGCTTATGTCTGTCTTTCAAGTGAGTGTTTTGCAAAGGCGGTAAAAAATAAAGGGCTGGAACGTTCGTTTAAGCAGGCAATTCCAAAAGAAGTATATGAACGGCTGGAAAAGGAGATGGAACAATTTGAAGCAAGATAGAGTGCTGTCCCTGATCGGGCTGGCCACAAAGGCAGGAAAATGTGCCAGTGGTGAATTCATGACAGAAAATGAGACAAAATCCGGGAAAGCTGTACTGGTGATCGTAGCGGAAGATGCATCGGATAACACCAAAAAGAAATTCCGGGATATGTGTAAGTTTTATGAGGTTCCAATTTATTTTTACGGAGATAAAGATACCTTAGGGCATGCAATGGGAAAAGAGTTCCGTGCATCTCTGGCGATATTGGACGAAGGATTTGCAAAAGGAATTCGAAAACAACTGGAAATAAAAAATAATACGATTGCATAGAGGAGGTAGTTTGAGTATGACGAAATTAAGAGTGCATGAACTGGCAAAAGAGCTGGGGATGGAAAATAAAGACCTGATGGAGATTCTGGAGAAAAAGAATGTGGAGGCAAAAACTTCCATGAGCTCCATTCCGGATGAGGTCGTAGCAGAACTGCGCAGCGGGCACGCAGGAAAAGGAACATCGGAAGATGCTCCGAAAAAGAAAAATATCGTACAGGTATTCCGCCCACAGAATTCGAAGAGCGGAAACCGCCGTCCGGGAGGATCCCGTTCGGGAAATGGACAGAACACACAGGGAACATCCCGTCAGGATCGTCCGGCAGGCGGAAGAAACGGACAGCGTCCGGCTTCCGGTCAGAATGGATCCCGTCAGGATCGTCCGGCGAGAGGGCCGCAGGCAAATGGAGAGAGAGAGAACAGAAGACCACAGGAAGGACGCCCGGCAGGAAACCGACGTCCGGAAGAGGGACAGAGAGGCGGTTTCCGTCAGAATCGTCCGGCAGATGGAAGAAACGGGCAGCGTCCGTCTTCTGCTCCAAACGGTCAGAGAGGAAACCGTCGCCAGGACGAGGGGGCAAGAAATGGTCAGCGTCCGGATTCCAGAAGAAACGACAGAAATGACAGAAACGACAGAAATTCAATTCCGTCGCCATTGGTAGAGCAGCAGAAACCGCAGCGCAATAAAGCAAAAGATAAAGAAAAAGATTACAAGAAAAAAGAAAACAGAGAAGAAGGATTTGAAAGCAAGGGCAAAAAAGGCAGAAAGCAGAAGCCGACAGTAGAAGTGCAGAGACCACAGCCAAAGCCGGAAGTGAAAAAGGAAGAGGAAATCAAACAGATCACAATCCCGGAAGTACTGACAATTCAGGAACTGGCAGACAAGATGAAAGTGGTACCGTCTGTGATCGTAAAGAAACTGTTCATGCAGGGCAAGATCGTAACAGTGAATCAGGAAATTGATTTTGAGACAGCAGAAGAAATCGCAATGGAATTTGAGATCCTTTGTGAAAAAGAAGAAGTTGTAGATGTCATTGAAGAGCTTCTCAAAGAAGATGAAGAAGATGAAGCGACTATGGTAAAACGTCCTCCTGTTGTATGTGTTATGGGACACGTTGACCACGGAAAG
>ERZ1106929.2807-NODE-2807-length-10866-cov-5.430950_pt1 | contig 10866 bp, 10 predicted proteins | sample MGYA00403662_ERZ1106929 | MGnify/ENA primary metagenome ERZ1106929 (study PRJEB35170, sample SAMEA104062442) | human gut metagenome | biome: human gut; feature: human-associated habitat; material: faeces | place: Denmark | collected 2013-02-20 ...
GTCAAATTTAATATTGTAAAATAAAAGAAAGAAGCAAATATGATAGCTCAAAATATTCTTTTAATAGTATCATTTTAAAAAAATATTATTTGAAAAAGTATATACTTAAAATTATTATAAAAATGATTATTTTAATCATCCTACCGATAGATAGAAATTGGCTATCATATTATGGTAGGTGGTGATATGATGGCAGACTATCCCAAACAATTAAGGGAGCGGATAACCAAGTTTCGGGAACAAAAAGGGGTATCGGAAAGCAGGATGTCCAGAGAGCTGGGACAAAGCAAATGTTATCTGCAGCAGATATCTTCTGGAAAAACGCTGCCTTCCATGGGAGCATTTTTCAGGATATGTGAATATCTTGAGACGCTACCGATAGAATTCTTTTGGGATGACGGAATTGATTCGATATATATGCATGAGCTTCTGGGTTGTGTAAAAAGTATGACAAAGGAAGATGCCGACTACTTGCTCATGTCGGCAAAATATTTGAGCGGCCGGGGATATACTTCAAAAAATCAAATCTGATTTTTCAAAAGCGACCTGGAAAGGCGCAAAGTGCAAGCCCTTGGAGGAACATTCTTCCGGGGCTTGTCTTTCTGTGTGTGTTTATAAAAGGGTGAGGCTTAAATGAAAAAGAAACCATGGAAGAGGTTAAGTCAGTCAGATTCTGAAGCTGTGATGCGGTTGGTGGATGAATATCAGTCGAGCATAAAACGGATCATTGTATCCGTCTTAAAAGGACAATGGCCAGATGCAGTGGATGATATACTTCAAGATACATATGAGGAGATATGCAGACAGCTCAATTTGATTGAGGAGGCAGAGAATCGGCGCGCATATGTGTGTAAGATTGCAGCCAGACTGGCGATTCAAGCGCACAGAAGATTAGGGCGGGATCTTCCGTTGGACGAAGACGTCCCTGCACCGGAGGATTTATCCTTCAACCTGGATACGATTCTACCCTGCAGCCTATCTCCATCCGATAAGAGATTGTTGAAAAGAGTCTATGAGGAGCAGGACAATATCGTAGACATTGCGAAAGAATTCGGAAAGAAGGATACCGCGCTTCGACAGCAGTTAAAACGGGCCCGCGACCAAGTCAAAAAGATTATTATGAAGGAATAAATTTAAATAGTATGTCACGTTTTAGAAAATAGGACCCACTAATAATAGTGAGGAGGTAGATAAGATGTTGCAGCGGAACGGTGAGGACATTGCTTCTAAAAGCGTCTTCAACGAAGCTAATTTGAAAGAACATCTTAGGGGAAAGACCGCAGATGAACTGATTGAGGAGTTGGAAAAACTTTATGATGAGGAGGAACTGACTGGGGAAGAATTTGATCCGCGGATTGTAGAGATCTATATTGAAGCCATGGAGAAGGTAAGCCCCCCAGATCCTGCCGCTGAACGTGCGTTTGATCGATCTTGGGCGCTGTTCCACACGAAGCATCGTGTCGAAAAAGAACCTTCCAGTTCTCATAGAGCTGTAAAAATTCGATGGCGTATCGAAGCTGCCGTGCTTATAGTTATTTTCTTATGCGTATCCGCTGCAGCATTTGGTTGGAAGGATTATATTATTACATGGAAAGATGAACTGTTTGGAACAGTGCCGCACATACCAGGGACTATGGAACTTAAGGAACCGAATGTGTCTGGCTATCGTTCATTGAAGGAAGCCGTTCAAAAGTATACTGACATTTCGGTCGTGCCTGGATGGATTCCTCCTGGGTATACGATTGACGAGATCTATGAGATGGAAGTCGAGTCAGCTGACGTTATATCGGCAACATATAGAAACGGACAGAAAAGTATTGTTATCAGAGTATTTTGCTACCGAAATACGGAAGATATTTCGGATTTGTGGGTAGAAAAGGATTCTGGTCTGTATAAAGACACTTACCAGACGCACGGAATTGAACATGCCATCTCAGAAAATTATGGACACACGCAGATAATGTGGAGAAATGGTCAATGCACATGTAGTATTACAGGGGATATTTCCCGAGCAGACGCTGAAAGAATGATCAATTCTATCTATGAAAACGGGGGATAACAATGAAAAAAAGACTTGGAACTGTACTTTTATTAGCACTCTTTGTCATTTCCAGTATGATGCCTACCTCTGCAGCCACAGCAGAGATCTGGAATGAAGCAAGAGCCAGCCACTACTTTGATGCATATATGCTGGGCATATCCGCGAAGGGAGGGGGCGAAATGGCGGTTTCGTTCGGTGTATTCGGGACAGATACTATGGATAAAATTGGAGTATATAGTCTGCGGATTGAAAGCGAAATCGCCCCCAACAAATGGATAGAAGAATTCACTGTATACGGAAGCAGTGATCCGGACACTTTCTATGCTATGGATACAATACAGCACGGCGGCGATTTCTATTTTGACGGAATGCCGGGTGTAAAATATCGTGCTGTAATGGTGGCATATGCTAAAAATGCTTCCGGCTATGAATATAGCAAGGAGATGGCATGCACAGGACGGTACTGTGAATAAAAATATTTACATTTCTGCAGGTAAAGTTATATATCTCGAACCTTTATCTAATATCTAAGCTGGTCAGTGCGCAAAAAACAGAGAGTAGGAGTATACCCCTACTCTCTGTTTTAATTTTTATATGGGAAAATAAAGTACATTAAAGCAAGGGACAAAATATGGTGGGGACGCTCAACGGCGTATGCCAACGAGATCAAGCGGCTCTTTTTGCGTCCATCCAGCTCTTTGGTCGAGTTGGATGGACGCTTTTTGTTTGCTGACATAAAAAATCTCGAAAAAAGTTTTTAATCCGGACATGAGCTGTCCGCTTTAACCTGTATGATTCGGCCATGTAGGTAAAAGGGGGGGAGTGTGTGAGGATGAACGATCGGCAACAGCAGCTTATCAGCCTGCTGTGTCAGCGTCGGAGTGATAGCATTCAAAATCTGGCGATGGAACTTGGTGTCTGTGAGCGAACGATTCGCCGGGATATTGAAGAACTCACACTTACTTACCCAATCGAGACTGTCCGTGGCCGATATGGCGGTGGGGTCAGGATGGCAGACTGGTACTTTCAGGACCGGCCAAAACTGACTCCCAAACAAACAGCGCTGCTCAAACGCCTAGCTATTGGGCTGCATGGTGAAGATTTAGATGAGATGAATCGAATTCTCACCCACTTTGCTTCCTGAAGGAGCCTGACTACAGGCCCCATTGTTCTTTGACAAGTTCATACCAGCAGCGCGGAACACCACACAGACACCAGATCCAATGTGCGCCAAGACCCGGAGGCCCCTGCGGGGCCTCGGCGAGCGATACCACAGCGGATCGGACGGCCCCGGCAAGGTCGTTTTCTCATTCCCTGGACTGAAAGCAGTAGAGGTCCCCGGAATGTGTTTGTGAAGGTCTGCCACACCTTTTCCGTGCTGTTCCTAACTCACCGGGGGAGCGAGCTGCAAATGCGGTGAGATGATCAGTAACCAAACAAATGATATGAGGATTTGAATGATGGAAAAATGTAACTACAGGAAAGACCCTCACCAAGATATTGACCATGTCTTCCGGGACTTGCTCCCGGCTCACGGGATGGTGGAGCGTCCGGCACAGGTGGAACTGAGCCATCAGATGCTGGACACCATGCTGAATAACAGCATCGCCCTGTGCGATGCCGGGACAGGTATTGGAAAAACATACGCCTATCTGGTAGCAGGGGTAGTGTTTCGGCGATACCGGTCACGTGCCGGCCTGCCGAACCAGCCCCTGCTGATCTCCACCTCCAGCATCGCACTCCAGGGTGCGATCATCCACGATTACCTTCCGTTCCTCTCCAAAGTCATGATGGCTGATGGTATGTTGGACAGTCCGCTCCGAGCAGTGCTGCGGAAAGGAAAATCCCACTATGTCTGTGATGCCCGCCTGATGAAGCGGCTCCAGACCGCGAACCTGGATCGGAAGAATCCGCTGGCAAAAGCGGCACTCCTCTCCATGAGAGACCATTTGGACCTGGACATGGCCCCTCATCTCAGCGGATATGACCGTGAACGGATCTGTGTTCCTACAACGTGTGACTGCGGCAAGACTGAATGCCGCTATCTCTGCTATCTGGATGTGTGTGCCTCAGAGAGATATGCCATCCAGGTTTGTAATCACAACCTCCTTCTGGCCGACGCCATTCACCGAGGGAGTGGGAAACGCCCCATTCTGCCGGATAGCTGCGCCATCGTAATGGATGAGGCCCACAAGCTGCCGGAGACCGCTCGGCAGATGTTCGGTATTACACTGGCAGCAGGAGAACTGCATACTCTATGTAGAAAACTGCGGAGGGAGCAGTTCCTGCTGGCGGCGGAGACCTTGGAGGACACGGCAGGGCTTCTGCTGTCTGAGATGGCCAAGCCCTGGAGCGGAGACAGCTCCTTTTCTCATTTCAGCATCCCCCTGGATGGGGTGGAACGTACCTTGTCGGTGATCCACCGACAGATCCGACGGATGCTGACTGCCGGCACCAGGATGGAACTGGAGCGAGTGCTGGATAAAACGAAGCTGTTCTGCCTGCACCAGCCGGACATGGTGTATTACACCGCTGAGGACGAGACTGGCGGTTCCATGCTGTGTGCCTCTGCTATGGATCTTACAGCACAGCTCCGGCAGACGCTATGGCAGCAGGACCGGCCCATGATACTGGCTTCCGGCACGCTGGCAGTGGGCAGCAACTTTCGGCGGTTCAAAGAGGAAACTGGCCTGCTGGCCGAGGGGAGAGTGCGGGAGCATATCGCACCCTCTCCCTTCGACTACCAGCGAAACTGTCTGCTGTACCTGCCCCCAATAACGCCCAGCCAGGCCGACAGCGATTACTATGACGACCTTGCGGAACAGATCGTCAAGCTGTTGGACGCAGCTAACGGCCACGCCCTGGGGCTATTTACCTCCTACGCGGCCATATCCGCTGTGCGTGAACGGCTGAAACAGCGGGACCTGCCCTATCCTGTGTTGACTCTGGGCCGGAACGGCGGACACACGATGTCGGAGTTTATGGCTCACCCAGGCAGTGTTCTGCTGGCTGCTGGAGCGGCGTGGGAAGGTTTTGATTTTCCTGGAGACTGCGTATCTCTGCTCATCCTCCCCAGGCTGCCGTTCCCGATGCCGGACGCAGTGAAGGAACAGGAGCGGATGAAACACGCCACGCTTCACGATTTTCTCCGAACCGTGGTGGTGCCGGAGATGCAGATCAAACTGCGTCAGGGATTCGGGCGGGCGATCCGCACTGAGACAGATACCTGTGTGGTCGCTATCCTGGATGAACGTGCCGGGAAGAATCGGCGCTATTTCCGGGACGTGCTGACTGCTTTGCCGGAAGTGCCGGTCACCCACAGCCTGAAGGATGTGGAGCGGTTCATACGGGCTGTGAAGCCGGAAGGCTACTTCCTGGAGGGCGCGGCATGAGCAACATCAAAACAGAACTGCAATACCGGATCGCCCTGGGTATCCTGGGACAGATGTGTTCAGCTGGCCTTGTCAACGACCAGGAGGCAGAGACCATCCGGCGGCTGGCAGCAGAGAAATACCGCCCGGAAACTGTTCGGGGATTGTAATGGATATTCCAGCCCAAGTGTGGTAGTGTTGGCGTTGACCAAACTGGCAGAAAGGAGTCAGCACGATGGAATACGCATTTTACGCCGAGCAAATATACCGGCTAAAAGAAGGGATTGTCCAAGCCAGAGTGCTGCCTGCCCAGGAGGCGGAAGCACTTGGCTATGAGGACGGTTATACAGCCTAGAAGCCGGAGGGCAGACTGTATGTAGATGGCTTTGACAGCGAGGCCGCAGCCAGATACCATCTGGAGGGCCTGACAGACTGCAAGATCATGAATTGAAAGGAGCTGAGACGATGGCAGCGAATGTGACCTACATACCGCCCAAGGCGGCAAAACCGGAGGCCCTGCGGGTTGCGGCGTACTGCCGTGTCAGCTCCGATTCCAGCGACCAGCTCCACTCCTACGCCACCCAAATCAAGGCGTACACGGAGCAGATCGGCGCCCATGCGGATTGGGAGCTGGTGGACGTGTATGCGGATGAGGGCCTGACCGGGACCCGGATGGACAAGCGGGAGGACTTCCAGCGCCTGCTGGCCGACTGCCGCAAGGGAAAGGTCGATCGTGTGCTGTGCAAATCCATCTCCCGCTTCGCTCGGAACACCAAGGACTGTCTCGCAGCCCTGCGGGAATTATCCGCCCTGGGCGTGACCGTCTACTTTGAAAAAGAGAATATCGACACCGGGACGCTCACCAGTGAATTGATGGTGAGCGTCTCCGGCGCTCTGGCCCAGCAGGAGTCCATCTCCATCTCCCAAAACCAGCGCATGAGCTACAAGCGGAGAATGGAACGGGGGGAGTTTATTACCTGCAAAGCCCCCTTCGGCTACCGCTTGGTGGAGGGGAAAGAATTGGAGATCATCCCGGAAGAAGCCGAGCGGGTACGATGGATATTCGCATCCTATCTTTCAGGAAAAAGTCTGGAGTGGATTGCGGAACAGATGGAAAAGGCTGGAATTCCAACTCCGGACAATGCTCCATACTGGCAGAAAACATCCATTCTCTATATCCTGACCAACGAGAAGTACATCGGTGACTCCCTGAACCAGAAATACCTCTCCGGTGGTTTCCCATTCCTCAAACGGAGAAACCACAGCGAAGCCGACCGGTATTACATTGAAAATACACATCCCGCTATCGTGTCCAGAGAGACATTTGAAAAAGTACAGCAACTGCTCCAACGGAAGGGCGCACGGCAACGGATGGAACACCCCCGTTCCTCCCTGGTCAGGAAGATCCGGTGCGGCCAATGCGGGACTGTGTTCAGCCGTAGGGCGGGGCGTAGCTGTCTGGTGACTTGGTCTTGCAGAAAACACGACAGGGATGCGGCAAGCTGTCCAGTGGGCCGGATACCGGAAACAGAGATCTACGCCGCCTTCGTTCGGATGTACAACAAACTCAGGGCCAACGCGGACATCGTCCTGAAACCGGCCCTGACCCAACTGGATGACCTGGAGCGCGCCCTGCAGCGGGAAAACCCCGCCATGTTGGAGGTCAACCGGGCCATTGCCCAGGCCGCCGAGCAGAGCCATAACATCAGTAAGCTGCAAGCAGCCGGGCTGCTGGACACGGATGCCTGCGCCGCCAAGCTGAATGCCATCAACATCCAGCTCACCCAGCTTCGGAGAGAACGCCGCCGCCTGCTGGAACATGACGATATCGAGGACACCATCGGCAGGCTGCATCAGACGGCGGACGCCATAAAGGCCGGGCCGGAACGGTTGGATACCTTTGACGAGGATCTGTTCGAGGAACTGGTGGAGGAGATCGTGGCAGAGAGCCAGACTCGCATCCGGTTCCGGCTCCATGGCGGAATTGAGCTGGCAGAGAAAGTCGGGAGGGCAAAACGGTGAGCTATCGGAAGATACTGTATGGCTATCAGATCCAAAACGGAGAACTGACCCTAGTGCCGGAGGAGGCCGCTGTGGTCAATCGCATAGCGGGCCTCTACCTGGACGGCCTATCCTATCAGAAGCTGGCCGACCTGCTGAATCAGAAGAATATCCCCTTCAGCCAGGAAGCGCCGGCATGGGACAAGCACAAGGTCAAACGCCTGCTGGAGAACCCCCGTTACACCGGACAGAAGGGCTATCCGGCCATCTTAGACGGTGGGACTTTTCACTGCGTCCAGAGCCGCATTCAGGAAAAAACGGCAAAACAGACACCCAAAGCAGAGCGGCCAGCCCTCAAGTTGGTAAGCCGTCTGCACTGTGCCGCCTGCGGCGCGGCCCTCCATCGGATGGGCGGCAGGAACCGCCAGAGCGACACCCTATACCTGAAATGTGTCCAATGCGGCGCTGTCATCACCATGCGGGACGAAGTCCTGCTGGATGAGATCGCCCGCCAGACGGCGGAACAGGAGCGGCCAGAGCGGATATCCTACCAGCCCTCCGGGGAGGTCGTGCGTCTCACCAACGCCATCAACCGGGGGCTGGAGCACCCGGACGATCCACAGGAGATCGTCTCCCTGATCTTGCAGGGGGCCGCGGCGCGGTACGCCTGCTTCCCCGACATAACGGAACAAATCGACCGCCCGCTGGATGTGTGCTTGGACCATATCCGTCTGGCGGTTTCTCATATCAACTTATCGGAAGAAGGTACGGTGGAGGCGGCATTCCCATCCGGCCACCGGGAAAGGACAGAACATGGAGCAGACTGTACAGCGGCGGGTGCGGATCATCCCCGCCAAGAGGGATACTGACACCCCGCAGCCGGGGAAAAAGAAGCACCAGAGGGTAGCGGCCTACTGCCGGGTATCCACCGACAGCGAGGAGCAGATCACCAGCTACGAGGCGCAGAAAGCCTACTACACCCAGAAGATCGAGGAGAATCCAGACTGGGAGCTGGCCGGCATCTTTGCTGACAAGGGACTTTCGGGGACCAGCATGAAAAAGCGGGAAAACTTCAATAAGATGATCGCCGCCTGCAAGCGGGGCAAGATCGACACCATCCTGACCAAATCCCTCTCCCGCTTCGCCCGGAACACGGTGGACTGCCTGGAAACAGTGCGGATGCTGAAAGCCCACGGCATCGGCGTCATCTTTGAAAAAGAGAACATCAATACCCTCACCGAGTCCAGCGAGTTCCTCATCACCCTGTTCAGCGGTTTCGCCCAGGCAGAAAGTGAGTCCCTCAGCAAAAATATCATCTGGGGCAAAGAGGAGAGCAAAAAGGCAGGTAAGGTGCCCTTCCAGTATAAGAAACTGCTGGGTTACCGGAAAGGGCTAGACGGAAAGCCGGAGATCGAACCGCAGGAGGCAGAGACAGTGCGGCGCATCTATCGGAGGTACCTGGATGGATGTAGCCTGTCCCAGATCCAGCAGGAGCTGGAGGCGGACCGTGTCCCCACTGCCCAGGCTGTTCAGCGGTGGTCGTATCAGGTGATCCGCAACATCCTCACCAACGAGCGTTACATTGGGGACGCCATGCTGGGCAAAACCTTTATCACCGACTGCATCAGCAAACGGGTGAAGAAGAACAACGGAGAGCGGGGCCAGAGCTATGTGGAGAACAACCACCCCGCCATCATCCCCAGGGAGCTGTTCTACCGGGTACAGGAGGAGATGACCCGACGGGCCAGCAAGCGGAAGGTGATGCAGAAAACTGGCAAGACGGAGCTGGGCAAATACTCGGCCAAATACGCCCTCTCCGAGCTGCTGGTGTGCGGGGAGTGCGGAACGCCCTATAAGCGGGTGACCTGGGCCAGGAACGGAAAAAAGCGGATCGTTTGGCGGTGCATCTCCCGACTGGAATTTGGAACGAAATACTGCCATAACTCCCCCACACTGGACGAAGAAAAACTGCATCAGGCCATCCAGGAGGCCATCAACGAGTTTGCCCAGGCTGGAACGGAAGTGAAGGAGGATATGTTGACATTCACTGCAATGGCCTGGGGAGGCGATGCCATTGATGGAGTCAGTCTCATCGACCTGCGTCAGAAACTGAAGGACATCACCGCCCAACAAGCACTGCTGCTGGATCAGGTGCTGGAACACATGGATGACGAGATCCTCAATGCTCAGCTCAAGGCAATGATGGACGAAAAACAGGCCCTTCAGGAACAGATCGCGGCAGCGGAGCAGAGCCAGACCCACAATGCAGCCCAGAAATCTCGGATGGCGGAACTGCGGGAGTGGATGGCGAAACTGGAGGTCAACCAGCAGTACAGCGATGAACAAGTACGCATGGCAGTGGAACGGATCACAGTGGTGGACGCTGAGACCATCCGAATCCGCTTTCGGTATCCAGGGGCGGAACTGGAGAAAAAACTGTGATATAATTAGGAAAAGGAGACAAATAGAATGGAACTTTACATCACAGGAGATACCCACGGAGACTTTAGCCGTTTTCGGCCTGAGAGCTTTTATGAGCAAGAGAGACTGACAAAAGAAGATGTCATCCTGGTCGCCGGGGACTTCGGCGGCGTGTGGTACGGCGACAGCCGGGATGACGCAGGCCTGAACTTCCTGGACTCCCGGCCATTCACCACAGCCTTCGTGTCCGGCAACCATGAAAACTATGACGCCTTGGCTGCCTACCCCCAGGCGGAGTGGCACGGCGGCAGGGTGCGAACGATCCGCCCCTCGGTGCTGATGCTGGAGCGTGGGCAGGTGTTCGACCTGGGGGGCAGGACATTCTTCACTATGGGCGGTGCCAGCAGCCACGACATCCAGGACGGCGTTCTGGAGCCGGACGCGCCGGACTTCCTGTGGCGGTTCCAGTGGCTCAACGCCCAGGGCGCGGCCTTCCGGGTCAACCACCGCTCCTGGTGGCGGGAGGAGCTGCCCAGCGAGTCGGAGTATGCCGAGGCCAGGGCCAACCTCGACCGGGCCGGGTGGACGGTGGACTACCTCCTCACCCACTGCGGTCCCACCAGCATCCAGAACGATCTCCTGGGGCCGCTGTCCAAGCCAGATGCCCTCACAGACTTTCTGGAGGAGATCGGCCAGCGGTGCCAGTTCAAGTATCACTTCTTCGGACACTACCACAGGAACGAGATCGTTCGGAAAAAATGTGTGCTGCTATACGAGCAGATTATACGGCTGAAGTAGAAGGAAACGTGTGATGTCCATCACCTGTTTCCTTTTAGAAACTAAAATTTGAAAATATCTTAAGCATTGTTTTTTGCAGGAGGTTATCGTATACTCTTATTGGGACTATGTTTGGTCGTAGTTTAGTCGAAAACACTCAGATTAAGCATTTACTGTAGCTGATTCTGTTAATAGGAGTAACATGTATGAGTGAGATAAAGATTAGAGATTTATACACTGGAAAACCGGATGCAA
>ERZ1106929.2811-NODE-2811-length-10843-cov-3.063589_pt1 | contig 10843 bp, 11 predicted proteins | sample MGYA00403662_ERZ1106929 | MGnify/ENA primary metagenome ERZ1106929 (study PRJEB35170, sample SAMEA104062442) | human gut metagenome | biome: human gut; feature: human-associated habitat; material: faeces | place: Denmark | collected 2013-02-20 ...
GGGCTTTTTCTCTTTTGCCGGGGCGGCCGGCTGGACGGCCGCGGTTTTCGTCTCGTTGCTCATGCTGTCTTTCCCTCCTTGCTGCGTTTCTTGCCGGACAGGCGCAGAATGATGCGCACGATGTTGGCGCCGATGATCTTGCAGAAGACCATGATCAGGATGCAGGGGCCCAGGGCCACCGGGCTGATGGCCACCAGGGGTGCGCCGCCGGTAATGGTGTTGTTGATGCAGGCCGAACCGGCGTACTGATAGGCCACGAAGATGGTGCGCTCGTCATCGGTGATGGAGCCCTCCTCATAGAGGTCGCGGGTCATAACCGCGGCCACGTCGGAGCCGGTAAAGCTGGAGATGAAAGCGATGCCGCACTTGCCGGGGATGCCCAGCAGGGGGCGCAGCAGGGGACGGAACAGGATCTCAGAGGCTTTGTAGGCGCCCAGCTGCTCAAACACGGCCAGCAGGCCGCAGAAGAACATGACGGCGGGGATCAGGTTGAAGCCAGCCATGAAGCCGTCCTTGGCGCCGGTGCCGCCTGAGCCGATCAGGTTGGCGCCCGTGTCGCCGATGGTGCCGAAGGCACCCGACAGGTTGGTGAAGTCCAGCACCTTGATAGGGCCGTCCATGGTGCGGAAGGCGCCGGAGAGGATCAGGATCAGCACGATGAGCGCAATCCATGCGCCTACGCCGACCTTCTCACTCTTTGCTTTTTTCTCTTCCATGGTGATTTTTCCTCCTTCTTTCACAGGTTTTATTGCTCCGTGAAGCCGTCCTCCAGAGAGCCGGCCGCACAGGCGGCCAGAATGCAACGCTCAAAGAGCGACTCCACCTCAGCATACTCGGTGGGGGTGTGGTTTCCCTCGCCCCGCACGCCCATGGCGCACACGGTGGGAATGCCGCAGGCCACGGTGATGCCCGAGTCGGACAGGCCGCCCACCTGGAAGCAGCCGGGCTCGTCCATACCGCACCTGACGGCGGTGCGCTGGATGTGGCGGAACAGGGCCATGACGCCGTCGGTGGTGTCCATGCACTCCATCAGGCGGCTGGTGTCCAGCTCTGCCCAGGTGTCGGGGACGGTACTGTGGGACGCGGCCTGCTCCAGGGCATCAAGGATCTCGTTCTTGATCTCCGTGGAGGGAAAGCGGACACCGATACTGATGGTGCACAAATCCGGGATGGTGTTCTCTCCGATGCCGCCGGTGATCTTGCCGCAGTTGATGAGCTTGCCCCGGGAAATGTCGTTGCAGGCCTCCAGCGCTACGATCTTGTGAGCGGCCTCCAGCACGGCGGAGCGCCCCTTCTCCGGGGCGTTGCCGGAGTGGGCGGATACACCGTGGACCGTCAGGGATACCGGGCCGCCGCCCTTGCGCCCCACCACCAGACGGTTGTCCGGGAAGCCGGTCTCGAAGTTGAATGCGGCTGCGGCACCCTTGATCTCCTCCGTCATCACCTGCTTGGCATTGGAGAGCATATGCAGATTCTCCTCGTCACCGGCAAAGACACACTTGACGGGCCGGCCGGTAAAGCCGGCGGCAGCCAGGGCCTTGATGGCGTGGACGGCAATGACAAGGCCGGCCTTCATGTCCAGCACGCCGGGGCCGTGGGCCCTGCCCTGCTCATCGATGCGGAAGGGGTTGTCCTCGGCTGTCCCCTCCTTGAACACGGTGTCCACATGGCCGATGAACAGCAGGGGGGCCTTGGGGCTGCCGCTGTTCCACTCGGCCACCAGTACGCCGCCAGCGTTCTCCACGGGGAGTACCCGCACCTTGGCGCCCACACTCTCCAGCTCCCTGCGCAGGATATCGTCCATGGCGGCCACTCCCTCCAACTGGCGGGAGCCGCTCTCGGTGTTCACCATTTCCTCCCAGAGCGCCAGCATTTCGTCATGGTGTCCATCCACATACTGGCGGATACGCTCGAACAGTTCCTCCATAATAATTCCTCCTTTGTTTACGGTCTCTATCAGCTACAGCATGCGGACGACCACGCCGGCAATGAGCACCGAGGCGATGGTTACCGTCACAAAGCCCGCTGTCAGCATCTTGGGTAACAGGTAGTTGAGAATGGCGGCCTTTTCTGTCTCAGTTCGGCCGAAGGCCTCGGCCACCTCCTGGGGAATCAGCATGGTGGTGGGGAAGCCGAAGGTGCAGCTGATGCCGAAGGAGACGGCCAGGCCGAAGGGGAAGTTCATCACTTTGGCGCAGATGAAGCCCAGGAGCACCGTGCCGGCCACGCCGCAGGCCGCGGAGAGCAACAGGGCGGGCAGGACCGACAGCACCTGCTGCGGGGTCGTGGTGGCCAGATTGGAGAAGATCAGGATGGTAACGAAGAAGGTGATCAGACCGCCGGACTGGGTCTTGGACATGATGCCCTTCTCCAGGAAGCCCAGGGCGAAGAACACCGCGCCCATCACCAGGCAGAGGACGAAGTAGTGGATCACCCCGCCGGTGAGCTCAGAGAGGAAGTGGGCCGCCACCGCCACCAGGCCCAGCTTGGCCAGATAGACAGAGGGGCGTGCGAAGGAGGCGGGCAGCTGGAGCAGGCCCCGGCGGGAGCCGGCGACGGTCTCCTGCTGCTGGCTGTACTCGGCCACCAGCGCCGGGTTGTCCCGGAACTGGACGGCGGTGCGCCGCAGCAGCAGAGAGGCAATGGGCACGCCGATGAATTTCTGCACCACATACATCACAATACACAGGGTGCTGGCGGTCACCAGGCCCATCTCGTCCAGGGCGGTGGTCATGATCAGGGTGGCCGCGCTGCCTCCGGCGAAGATGGGGGCCACGGACAGGGCCATCTCCTTGCCGATGAGGGGATAGCCGATCAGGATGATGGCCAGGGTGGCGCCGACGACGCAGACCAGGGAGGTGACAACCACTTTCCACTGCCGCCGCAGCTCGGGGAAGTCGATGGTGGTACCCAGGGAGACAATGAGGATTCCCGCGATGACATTGCCGAAACCGGTGACCTGGGCATCCTCGATCACCGACCGGGGCAGAATGCCGCTCCAGAAGCCGGCCAGGAGCAGGATCGCAATACCCAGCACGGTGGAAAAGACCGCCTTTGTCTTCTGGGCAATGAGCTCACCCGCCGCATAGACGCAGAACAGAATAGTCAGAGCGATAATCGGTTCCAAGGCCCTCATCCTTTCGCGATTTTCTTGTCACAAAAAGCATATCATGCAATTTTTCATGATGTCCAACGCGAAATAGTTATAACGCAGCTATAACCGGAGCGTCTTGTAAAAAAGGCAATAAAGCGGGCTTGATTTTATACAATTCGCACAAAAAGAACGGCACTGTAACCAAATACAGTGCCGTTCTTTTTGTAGGGTTTTCAAACTGTTTTCGACGTTTTGAACACATATTCCCACGCGGTTATAACTTTGGCATAAAAAATATGAATAGCAAGTTATATCGGATATTGCTCCGGATCTGCCGCCCCGGGGGAGGGAAACAGGCCCTTCAGCAGGCCCACGAACTCCTCCGCCTCGGGGGTGAGCAGCTCCCGCTTGCGCTGGATCCAGCCGATGCTGATCTCAACGCCGGAGTTGCGCACGGGGATGGAGCGGATGCCGTACTCGGCGAAGTCGGGGGCGCTGAGGGCGGGCCCAAAACGGATGACGTCAGTCTGGCGCAGCAGGGCCAGGATGGCGGCGCTGTCGCTGACATAGAGCCTTCGATGGATCTTGCCCAAAGGGATGCCTCCGATCTTCAGGTAGTGGGCCAGGTTGGAGAAGTAGTCGTCAGGCAGGCGGATAAACGTGGAGTCCAGCAGATCCTCCATATAGACCTCTTTTCGGTCGTAAAAGGGGCTGTGGGGGCCGACGTTCAGGTACCAGGTGTCCTTGCCCAGCAGGTGGAACTCCAGATTCTTGTAGTTGGTGGTGTGCCTGAACTCCTTGAGCTGGACATTGTTGACCATGACGAAGCCGATCTCCGCCTGGCTGCCCTCCACGCTCTCCATCACGTTCTGCAGCCGCTGCTCCACCAGCTTGATCTCGATGGTGTCCTGCCGGTGGGCGTTGTGGAACTCCGCCACCAGCCGGCCCATGGTGATGATGGGATAGGCGGCGATGGAGAGGGTCCGGGGCCGATCCTTCTGGGACAGGCCCTGAATCAGCTCCATCTGGTTGAGGATGGTGCGGGCGTACTGGTAGAGCTTCTTGCCCCCGTCGGTGAGGGCCACGCCCTTGTTGGTGCGGTTGAAAACCCGCACCTTCAGCTCATTCTCCAGGTTGGAGATGGCCTTGCTCAGATTGGGCTGGGTGATGAACAGCTTCTCCGCCGCCTTGTTGATGCTGCCCTGCTCCGCCACGGTCACAAAGTAAATCAGCTGCTGCAGCTGCATAGAGTCCCTCCTTTTTCGGTCCGAAGCGTATGAAAGGGAGAAAGATGCTCAGGAGGCCTTCCGGCCCGGCCGGCGCAGATTGCGCAGCGTCTCCAGAAGGCTCTCCTGGCGCAGCTCCGACGCCCGGAAGTGAAGCAGTTTGAAATTCAGGTTGAACAGGGAGCCCAGCCCCACCGCCGAGATGACGGTGCCGATGCCCACCTGTCCGCCCAGGAGCCAGCCCGCCGCAATCACGGCGATCTCCACCGTGGCCCGGCAGATGCCCACCGACCGGCCGGTCTTGCGGGCCAGGGCCACCATCAGCGAGTCCCTGGGGCCGGCACCCAGGGCGGTGCGCATATAGAGCCAGGTGCCGATGACCAGGATCTCCAGCCCGGCCGCCAGCATGAGTAGGCCCCCCCACAGCGTGTCCATCTGGGGGATCCACCCCATGGCCTGGATGCCGTCGATAAATACCGCGCACAGCACGATGTTGAGCACCGTGCCCAGGCCGATGGGCTCCCCGCAGAGCAGAGAGACCGCAATGATAACCGCCCCCACAAGGATGGAGGCCGTGCCATAGGTGATGCCCATGGTGTTGGACATGCCCTCCTGAAGGACGCTCCACGGCTCCAGGCCCACGTTGGCCTGGAGCATCATGGCGATGCCCACCGCGCTGACCAGCGCCCCCAGGGCGTTTTCCGCGATGCGCCGGACATAACCGTCTCTCATACGGGCAACCCCTTCAGGTACAGGCAGCCCCAGTTCCCACAGTCTGCAAAGCCCAGGCTGCGGTAGAGGCGGACCACCTCCTCATAGCCGGCGTTCATCCGGGGAGTCTTGCCCTTTTCTAGGATCCGCCGGGTCACCGCGCTGGTAATGCGGCCGCCGTATCCCCGGCGCCGGAATTCGGGAACCACCGACACGGAGGTGATCACGCCGCACTCGTCATCCTCGGCGCCGATGCTGCCGGTGCCCACCAGCTGCCCCTCCGCCTCCATGACGAAGAGCTCGGCCAGTCCCAGCTCCTGCTTGCGGGCCATCTCCTCCGCCCAGGGGGCGAAGTCGGCGTGGTGGGCCCGGAAGTAGGGGTGTCCCCGCTGGAGCAGATCAAAGACCTCCTCCCGGGTGCCCAGCCGCACCGCCGGGTCGGCCGGCGGCATCTCCCCCCGGTACACCATGTAGACGCTGCTGTCGATCTCGCCGCCCAGGATGGGCTGCAGGGCCTGGGCGATGGCCAGATCTCCGTTGACCTCCAGCAGGCCGTCGATGCTCTGAGCCAGCACCGCCAGATCCTCCACCCCGGTCCCGGGGCGGACCGACACCCAGAGCGCCCGGTCCTGCAGGGCAATGGCCGCGGCCGGACGCCCCTCCTGCTCCTCCAGGTAGAAGCGCACCTGATCATCCTCCAGGCCGTAGACCCTCAGCAGGGTGAGAATTTCCGAGCCAAACACCCGCTCATACGCGCAGGCGGTCTGAAAATCCTCCGTTCTCTCCCGCGTCAGTTCCCTTACCATGATGTCTCCTCCCAGCACTGTTTTATTTTTATGGTTTGTTTCTGCCGATTCCCTCATGAAAGGTGCCCTCCGGGCTGCCGGCATGCCTCGCGCTATTCCGCTTCCGCTTGATTGTGCTGTCCCGTCCGGTCCCGCCGGATCTGGGACAGGTAGCGGTATATGCTGGCCTGGGAGCACTGGAGCGCATCCGCCACCGGCTTGACCGCCCCCTTCAGCAGGAAGATCCCGTCGGCCTCCAGGCCCGCGATGATCTCCATCCGCTCCTCTGGCGTCAGGCGCAGCGGGGACAGGCCCAGCCGGTCCAGCGCCCGGTACACGGCCTCCTCCGCCACCGATCCGCTGGAGCTGTGGAAACGCTCCGGCGGCGGGGCGGGGATGGCGGACAGCTCGTCGATCCGGCTTGTGTCCACCTGAAAATTCGTATCCACAAATTTATCCGGATGGCACAGGCGCAGAATCTCCTCGCTCACCGCGTGGTAGCGGCTGTCGTCAAAGTTAATGCACAGCATCCCGATCAGTTTGCCGTTCTGTTTAATAAAAAAGGTAGAAGAGCGCAGGATCCGCCCGTCTGCGGAGACGCCGCGGTAGTGAAGCAGGTAGTCCTGACTCTCATAGCTCTTGTCCCGCAGGATTTTCAGCGCCGTATTGGTCAGCGGCGCCCCCAGTTTCCGGCCGCTGACATGGCTGTTGGCGATAGCCACAATGGATCGGTTCCGATCCGTCAGGTCATGCAGGGCTACTTCATAGTCCGGGCCCAGTGTATGGCCGAGAAATTCGGTCAATTTTACATACTGCTGGAGCAACTGGCTGGCCACATTCGCTACCCCCCGTCATTTTTCCACAGTGTGAGAGTTTTCTCTTACACCTATTATAATAATAGGGCCGTGCTTTGTCAAAGAGTTTGAATAACTTATTATGACTAAAATTTATTATTGCAATATAACTCTTTTGTTGTCGCTATTTTACACAAAATACACATCATAAAATATGCTTTTCAACGAAATGAACAATTCTATCTTGACATACTATTCTCCTTGTAATAAAATCATTGCAGTTGAAGGGAGGTGGAACCCAGACTATGAAGCAAGTTGTCAGCACAGACCGCGCGCCCGCCGCCATCGGGCCCTACGCACAGGCCGTGACCCTCAATGGACTGATCATCACTTCCGGTCAGCTGCCCATTGATCCCGCCACCGGCGCGTTCCCCGAGGGGATTCAGGCCCAGACCAGGCAGTCCCTCACCAATGTGAAGGCGATTCTGGAGGCCGCCGGGAGCAGCATGGACAAAGTGGTCAAGACCACGGTATTCCTGAGCGACATGAACAACTTCGGCGCCATGAATGAGGTGTATGCCACGTTCTTTACCGAGGGGAGCTATCCCGCCCGGTCCGCCGTTGAGGTCGCCCGTCTGCCCAAGGACGCTCTGGTGGAAATCGAGGTCACCGCCGCGCTGTAAGCAAAGGTTCCCGTACACGATTTTTTGTTCAGGAAGGTTACTGTCCGCCAGTTGCTGGAGTTGGGTTCAGCCCGCTTCCGACGACCGGGGTATCCTCTAAAAAACAAAGGTGCACTGCACCTAAATGATGGAGGTAAACGAAATGGACAAGAATGTGAAGCACTATCCTCTGGCTCATGATGTTGAGATGCCGCAGCACTGCGCGTACGTCGTGCGTGATCTGCCCCAGGCTACTGTTGAACAGCGTGAGCGCGCCCTGAACGCCACCCACTGGAATGAGTTCGCCTTCCCCGCTGGCCTGCTGACCGTTGATATGCTGTCTGACTCCGGCACCACCGCTATGACCAACCAGCAGTGGGCCACCCTGATGCTGGGCGACGAGGCCTATGGCCGCAACACCGGCTACTATGTACTGTTGGACACCTTCCGCGACATCTTCGAGCGCGGCGGCGAGAAGAATTGGAAGAAGAGCATCGACCTGGTCCGTACCGACTGCCGCGACTTGGAGAAGATGATGGACGATCTGTTCCTCTGCGAGTACGAGGGCGGCCTGTTCAACGGCGGCGCCGCTCAGATGGAGCGCCCCAACGCCTTTATCATTCAGCAGGGCCGTGCCGCTGAGTCTGTGCTGATGGAGATCGTGAAGAAGATTCTGACCGCCCGTCATCCCGGCAAGGTTTTCACCATCCCCTCCAACGGCCATTTCGATACCACCGAGGGCAACATCAAGCAGATGGGCTCCATCCCCCGCAACCTGTACAACAAGGAGTTGCTATATGAGATCCCCGAGGGCGGCAAGTACGAGAAGAATCCCTTCAAGGGCAACATGGACATCGAGAAGCTGGAGCAGCTGATCAACGCCGTGGGCGTGGAGAACGTCCCCCTGATCTTCACCTGTATCACCAACAACCCAATCTGCGGCCAGCCTGTCTCCATGGCCAACATCCGCGAGATCAACCGCGTGGCCCACAAGTACGATATTCCTCTGGTCTTCGACGTGGCCCGCTGGGCTGAGAACGCTTACGCCATCAAGATGAACGAACCCGGCTACGAGGACAAGTCCATCGCCGAGATCGCCACCGAGATGTTCTCCTACTGCGACGCCTTCACCATGTCCGCCAAGAAGGACGGCCACGCCAACATGGGTGGCATGCTGGCCTTCCGCGACAAGGGCCTGTTCTGGCAGAAGTTCTCCGACTTCAACGAGGACGGCACCGTCAAGACCGACGTGGGCGTGCTCATCAAGGTCAAGCAGATCTCCTGCTACGGCAACGACTCCTACGGCGGCATGTCTGGCCGTGACATAATGGCTCTGGCCGCCGGCCTCTATGAGTCCTGCGACTTTGCCTATCAGCATGACCGCGCCATGCAGTGCGAGTACCTGGCCCAGGGCTTCTACAAGAACGGTGTCAAGGGCGTCGTCCTGCCCGCCGGCGGCCACGCCGTGTACATCAACATGGACGAGTTCTTCGACGGCAAGCGCGATCACACCACCTTCGCCGGCACCGGCTTCTCTCTGGAGCTGATCCGCCGCTATGGTATCCGCGTGTCCGAGCTGGGCGACTTCTCCATGGAGTATGACCTGAAGACTCCCGAGCAGCAGGCCGAGCTGGCCAACGTGGTCCGCTTCGCCATCGACCGCAGCCGCCTGACCAAGGAGCACCTAGACTACGTCATCGCCGCTGTAGCTCAGCTGTACAAGGACCGAGAGTCCATCCCCAACATGCGCATCGTCTGGGGCCACAAGCTCCCCATGCGCCACTTCCACGCTTTCCTCGAGCCCTACCCCAACGAGGAGAAGAAGTAAGCATCTCTTCCCCCGGAATTCTGGACAATTTTGCGTGTCCGCATGACGTAGCGAACGATGCGGCGATCAGGCAAACCGGCGCCCAACAAACAGAATAGTCCGTTTGTTGGGCGCCTTTCTTTTCCCGGCACAATTTTGCGTGACTGCATGACGAGGAACGATGCAGATCGAAAGGGGGACCGGCGTTAGCCAAACAAAAAATTTCGTTTGACGGACACCGGCCCCTTTTGTATTGCAAAGGTTTTGTTTCGAAGCTGCTTTTTTAGAGCGGCGGGGAAAGAATGAGAGGTGTAATTTATGGCGAATTCCGATACACTACAAAAACAAGACGGCTTTAAGTCGCAGTTTGGCTTTATCATGGCCGCTGTGGGTTCCTGCGTGGGTATGGCTAACGTGTGGCGCTTCCCCATGCTGGTCTCCAGATATGGCGGCCTGACCTTCCTGATCCCCTATGCGATCTTTGCCTTCATCATCTGCCAGTCCGGCATGATGGAGGAGTTCTCTCTGGGCCGTTGGGCCCGCAGCGGCCCCTCCGGCGCCTTTGTAAGGCTATGGAGAACGGCGGCCACCCCAAGAAGATCGGCGAGTGGCTGGGCGGCATCCCCGTGATCGGCTCCCTGTGCCTGGCCATCGGCTACTCCGTGGTCATGGGCTGGGTGTTTGCCTACACTAAGATGGCCATCACCGGCGAGCTCACTGCCATGGGCACCGACATGAACGTCATCGGCGGCGCCTTCAGCGCTATGGCCCCCGAGGCGAACAGCCTGCCTGAGGCCATCCAGATGACCTTCGCCACCGGCGGCGCCAACAACTTGTGGATCATCATCGGCATCGTGGTCTCCTTCGTCATCATGCTGGCGGGTATCTCCAACGGCATCGAGGCCTCCTGCAAGATCATGCTGCCCATCCTGTATGTCCTCTTCGTCGTGCTGGCCATCGTGATGATCTTCATCCCCGGCACCGCGGAAGGCTACAAGTACATCTTCACTCTGGATCCCAAGAGCCTGTTGAATCCTGAGGTCTGGGTCTACGCATTCGGACAGTGCTTCTTCTCCCTTTCGGTGGCAGGCTCGGGCTCCGTGGTGTACGGCTCCTACTTGGGCAAGGACGTGAAGATCCGTCAGTCCGCCGTCATCTGCGCCATCCTGGACACCTCCTGTGCCCTGCTGGCCATGTTCGTCATCATCCCCGCTATGGCCACCACCGGCGCCGACCTAGGCAACGGCGGCCCCGGCCTGATGTTCGTCTCCGTGCTCCCTGTGTTCAACGGCATTGGCGGCATCTCCAGACTGATCGTCATCTTCTTTTACGTGGCCATCCTCTTTGCGGGCATCTCCTCCATCATTAACCTGTTTGAGACGCCTGTCAACTTCCTGCAGCAGCAGCTCCACCTGAAGCGCTGGATGGCCGTGGGCCTCATCCACGTCGTGGGCCTGATCGTGGCCCTGCTGATCCAGCCCTGGACCTCCCAGTGGATGGACATTGTCTCCATCTACATCCTGCCGCTGGGTGCTGTGGCCGCCGGCATCATGTTCTTCTGGGTCATGAAGAAGAAGGATGCCCTGGCTGCCGCTCAGCTGGGCTCCGACAAGCCCATTATGAAGTGGTTCATGCCCTTCGGCAAGTATGTCTTTGTCCCCCTGTGCATCGCCTGCTTCGTACTGGGCATCTGGTGGGGCGGCATCGGCTGATCCAACCGGCCCACAGCGCGAGCATGCAGTCCACAAAAGCAAAGGAGAAAAA
>ERZ1106929.2817-NODE-2817-length-10824-cov-3.385365_pt1 | contig 10824 bp, 6 predicted proteins | sample MGYA00403662_ERZ1106929 | MGnify/ENA primary metagenome ERZ1106929 (study PRJEB35170, sample SAMEA104062442) | human gut metagenome | biome: human gut; feature: human-associated habitat; material: faeces | place: Denmark | collected 2013-02-20 ...
GTGAAAAGTTTGATAACCGTATCACAGTAGGTTATATGTATTATCTTAAACTCCATCACCTTGTTGATGATAAGATTCACGCTCGTTCAACAGGTCCTTACAGCCTTGTAACTCAGCAACCGCTCGGTGGTAAAGCTCAGTTCGGCGGTCAGCGTTTCGGCGAAATGGAAGTTTGGGCACTTGAAGCTTACGGTGCAGCTTATACTCTTCAAGAAATTATTACAATTAAGTCCGATGACGTTGTCGGCCGTGTTCGTACTTACGAGTCAATCGTAAAAGGCGAGAATATTCCTGCGGCAGGCACACCTGAGTCATTCAAGGTTCTCTTCAAAGAACTTCAGGCACTCGGTCTTGACACTAAGGTTCTCGATAAGGACGGCAATGAGGTTGAGCTTAAGCAAGACCTTGATGACGGTTCAGGTATTCAGCCAATCGATGAACAAGCATTTACAACAGTAAATGACTTTGAGGGTCAGGAAGGCTTTGGAGTAGAAAATGCTGAGGGCGAACAGGAAGCAGGTCAGTCAGATGGCTTTGATGATTTGTTTGCAGATGGCGAAAGCGAATCAGATGATGATTACGGTTTCGGCTTCGGCGACGATTCTTCAGACGATGAATAATTCTGATAAGACTTCCGCAACTAACTAATATAAAGGAGTGCTTCCATATGGATAATTATGAAAACGAATTCAGTTCAATAAAAATCGGCCTTGCTTCACCGGAGCAGATTCGTGAATGGTCTTACGGCGAAGTAACAAAGCCTGAAACAATAAACTACAGAACTCTTAAACCTGAACGTGACGGTCTTTTCTGCGAAAGAATTTTCGGACCTATGAAGGACTGGGAATGTCATTGCGGTAAATATAAGAGAGTTCGTTATAAGGGAAAAGTCTGCGAGCGCTGCGGTGTTGAAATTACACGTTCAAAAGTAAGACGTGAACGTATGGGTCATATCGAGCTTGCAGCTCCTGTTTCTCATATTTGGTATTTTAAGGGTATTCCGAGCCGCCTCGGTCTTGTACTTGATATCAGCCCGAGATACCTTGAAAAGGTGCTTTATTTTGCACTTTACATTGTTACCGATCCCGGTGACACCCCACTTGAAAAAATGCAGATTCTTAATGAAAAAGAATATGCTGAAATGAGAGAAAGATACGAGGACGACTTTAAGGCAGGTATGGGCGCCGAAGCTGTTAAAGAGCTTCTTCAGGGAATTGATGTTGCTCAGCTTCGTGATGAACTTACCGCAGAACTTGAGGGTGCTACAGGTCAAAAGAGAGTAAGACTTCTTAAAAGGCTTGATGTTGTTGATGCTTTCTACCACAGCGGCAATAAGCTTGAATGGATGATTCTTGACGCTATCCCTGTAATTCCTCCTGATATCCGTCCTATGGTTCAGCTTGACGGTGGCAGATTTGCTACTTCTGACCTTAACGACCTTTACAGAAGAGTTATTAACAGAAACAATCGTCTTAAAAGACTTCTTGAGCTTGGCGCTCCTGAAATCATTGTAAGAAACGAGAAGAGAATGCTTCAGGAATCTGTTGATGCTCTTATAGATAACGGTCGTCGTGGCCGTCCTGTTACAGGTCCTAATAACAGACCTCTTAAGTCACTTTCTGATATGCTTAAGGGTAAGCAGGGACGTTTCCGTCAAAACCTTCTCGGTAAGCGTGTTGACTATTCCGGACGTTCCGTTATCGTGGTTGGACCTGAACTTAAGATATACCAGTGCGGTCTTCCAAAGGAAATGGCTATTGAGCTGTTCAAGCCCTTTGTAATGAAGGAGCTGGTTTCCAACGGAACCGCCCACAATATAAAGAATGCCAAGAAGATGGTAGAGAGACTGCAGCCCGAGGTGTGGGATGTGCTTGAGGATGTTATCAAAGAGCACCCCGTCATGCTGAACCGTGCCCCTACCCTGCACAGACTGGGTATCCAGGCCTTTGAGCCTATCCTGGTAGAGGGTAAGGCCATCAAGCTGCATCCTCTGGTGTGTACGGCCTTCAACGCTGACTTCGACGGCGACCAGATGGCTGTCCATCTGCCGCTGTCCGTAGAGGCCCAGGCAGAGTGCCGTTTCCTGCTTTTAAGCCCTAACAACCTGTTAAAGCCTTCTGACGGCGGCCCTGTGGCTGTTCCGTCTCAGGATATGGTTCTGGGTATTTACTATCTGACCCAGGAGCGCCCCGGCGTGAAGGGCGAAGGAATGGTATTTAAGAACGTCAACGAGGCTATTCTGGCTTATGAAAATGGCGCCGCCACCCTTCACTCCAAGGTAAAGGTCCGTGTATCCAAGACCATGCCCGATGGTACGGTAAAGACAGGCACCATCGAATCCACCATTGGACGTTTCATTTTTAACGAGATTATTCCTCAGGATTTGGGATTTGTGGACCGCTCCATTCCCGGCAACGAGCTGAAGCTGGAAGTGGATTTCCACGTTGCCAAGAAGCAGTTAAAGCAGATTCTGGAGAAGGTTATCAATACCCACGGAGCTACCCAGACAGCTATCACTCTGGACGACATCAAGGCCATCGGCTACAAGTACTCCACAAAGGCCGCCATGACCGTATCCGTATCCGATATGACTGTGCCGGCAAGCAAGCCGAAGCTCATCGCCGATGCCCAGGCAACGGTTGACAGAATTGCAAAGAACTTCCGCCGCGGTCTTATCACCGAGGAGGAGAGATATAAAGAGGTTATCGAGACCTGGAAGGCGACAGACGACCAGCTTACTCATGACCTGCTGACAGGACTGGACGCATACAACAACATCTTCATGATGGCTGACTCCGGTGCCCGTGGTTCCGATAAGCAGATCAAGCAGCTGGCAGGTATGCGAGGCCTGATGGCAGATACGACGGGACACACCATCGAGCTTCCTATCAAGTCCAACTTCCGTGAAGGTCTTGACGTACTGGAGTACTTCATCTCCGCCCACGGAGCCCGTAAGGGACTTTCCGATACGGCTCTTCGTACGGCCGACTCCGGTTACCTGACCAGACGTCTTGTAGACGTTTCACAGGATCTGATTGTCCGTGAGGACGACTGCTGTGCCGGCAAGGGCGAGATCCCATATATGGAGATCAAGGGCTTTACAGACGGACAGGAGACCATCGAGAGCCTCCAGGAGCGTATCACAGGCCGTTTCATCGCCGAGGATATCGTGGATCCGGATACAGGTGAGATCGTGATCAAGGCAAACCACATGTGTACGCCGAAGCGTGCAGCCGTTGTCATGAAGGCCCTTGAGAAGCAGGGCAGAAACTCTGTGAAGATCCGTACCGTGTTAACCTGTAAGTCCCACATCGGTGTCTGCGCTAAGTGCTACGGTGCCAACATGGCTACAGGACAGCCGGTGCAGGTAGGCGAGGCTGTCGGAATTATCGCTGCACAGTCCATCGGTGAGCCTGGTACACAGCTTACCATGCGTACCTTCCATACCGGCGGCGTGGCCGGCGGCGATATCACACAGGGTCTTCCCCGTGTCGAGGAGCTTTTCGAGGCACGTAAGCCGAAGGGACTTGCGATTATCGCTGAGTTCGGCGGCGTGGCTACTATCAAGGACACGAAGAAGAAGCGCGAGATCATTATCACAGACAACGAGACAGGAAACTCCAAGACTTACCTGATTCCTTACGGCTCCCGAATCAAGATTCAGGACGGCGCAGTGCTTGAGGCAGGCGACGAGCTGACAGAGGGTAGTGTAAATCCCCACGACATCTTAAAGATCAAGGGTGTGCGCGCCGTACAGGATTACATGATCCAGGAGGTACAGAGAGTTTACCGCTTACAGGGCGTGGAGATCAACGATAAGCATATCGAGATGATCGTGCGCCAGATGTTAAAGAAGATCAAGGTTGAGGAGAGCGGCGATTCCGACGTTCTTCCGGGAACCTCCATGAACATTCTGGAGTTCAACGATATGAACGAGGCCCTGATCGCAGAGGGCAAGGAGCCGGCAGTGGGCCGCCAGGTTATGCTGGGTATCACAAAGGCTTCCCTTGCAACAGATTCCTTCTTATCCGCAGCTTCCTTCCAGGAGACCACCAAGGTTCTGACAGAGGCAGCTATCAACGGCAAGGTGGATAACCTGATCGGTCTGAAGGAGAACGTTCTGATCGGTAAGCTGATCCCGGCCGGAACAGGTATGAAGAGATACCGTTCCATCAAGCTGAGCACCGACGGCGAGGAGCTTGAGACGTCCATGGGCAGCGAGGAAGCCGTCCTGTCCCAGGAGTATCCTGAGAGCGGAGAGTTGGACGAGGCAGAGCAGATCGTATTAAATGAAGATGAACTGAGCGAGGAGTAAAGGCAGAGGCGTCTGAAAGGACGCCATAAAGCCTTGTGACGGCTCTAGGCTGGCAAGGAGGATGCCTGAAGATGGAAACAGCTTCAGGCATCCTTTTGTAGTATAGGGAAGTCTCTCCGGACTACCGGTTCTTGCCAATATCAGAATCAGAGCAGTATCAGAATCGGCAGCCAGACAGCGGTATCCGGACAGGGTATGTTAGGAGGAGGGCTGCGTCAGGGAGGATGGCAGATGGATTTTTGCAGACTGACGGAGGAACTTTGGAGAGTTTACCTCTGCGGTGACGCCGGTGAAAAGCAGAAAATGGTGAGCGAATGGCTGGATGAGGACTGTGTGATTATCGGCACAGGAGCCCATGAGTTTTACACCAATAAACAGGATTTTTATAAAGCGATGTCACAGGAGAGTGAGGAAGTGGAAGAGGTTTCCTTCCGTTTTGAAAACCTCCGGTGCCGGGAAAGAAAGACCGGGGAGGACGCCTGCCTGGTATACGGGGTTCTCTATATCAGGGGCAGCAGTGCCGATGGGAAGGTACAGATCGATATGGACAGCCGCTATTCAGTTCTCTATGAGAGGAGAGGAGACAGATGGAAAATCGTGCATATCCATCAGTCCATGCCGAACCTGGAGCAGAGAGAGGGAGAGTACTATCCCAAAACCCTGACTGAGCAGGTGCAGAAGGCTCAGGAGGAGGCGGGCAGAATGGCGCTTCTGGCTCAGAGAGATGGGCTCACAGGGCTGATCAACTACCACACCTTTGAGGAGATATGGAAAAAAGGAGACAGAACTGAGAAATGGCTGTTTATAGTAGATCTCGATGATTTTAAAAAGATCAATGACACCTATGGCCATATGGAAGGAAATCAGGTATTAAAAACAATCGCCGGTCTCTTAAACCGTGTTGTGCGCACTCACGATCTCGTATGCCGCATGGGTGGGGACGAGTTCCTGCTGCTGTGCGGCGGAATCAGCAGCATGAAAGGGGCGGCCAGGCTGGCTGAGAGGATAGTGGACTGTATTGCAGCGCACAGGACAGAGAAGGCCTGGCCCAGCATATCCGTGGGGGGAACGGAGATTCTCCCGGATGAAAAACTGGAATCTGCCATCGAGAGAGCAGATAAGGCCCTCTACAGTGTCAAGCGGACCACAAAAAACGGATATCGCATCGAGTGACAGGAAAGGCGCCGCGCATCTGCTCAGGCGGCGGAGGGGACGCTGTACATAATTGTAAGAAAAATGTCAGTTGAGAAACAGGCGCCCTGTGATATGATAGGATCAGTTCAGATTTACATGTGCCTGTAAGGCGTTTTCGTGTACGCTGAGCGGCTATAGACAGTCAGAAGCCCGATGGCGGGTTTCAGAACAGGGAACCTGCTCCCCGCATCTGGGAAGAGCAGAGAGAGGAAGGTTTATGAGAAAACGATACATGATTCCGGCAGCCTGCATGCTTGTCTGCGCAGCCCTGACAGCAGGGGCGGCAGCTGCATCCGTGGGAGGGGGAAAGGTTCAGCCTGCCGCCCAGGTTCAGGCAGAGGCAGGAGCTGCGACAGTGCAGCCAGGCTCCGAGTCCTCCCGGACCACGGCCAATGCCTATGAGAGCCAGGGCATGACAGCCAGAAATGACAAGGTGACCGTCACAGCTGATGCCCTCCGGCTGCGCACCTCCCCTGACACAGAGGGAGACAATATAAAGGGCACAGTTCCCGGAGGCACAGTCCTGGAACGGCTTTACGAGGGAAATGGATGGAGTGTGGTGAGGACGGACAGCGGAGAATTCTATGTGTCCTCCGCATACCTGGCAGAGGGGCAAAAAGCCGGACAGCCGGTGAAGGAGGAGACCAAAGGCCAGGGTGAAGCAGGGACTCAGCTGCAGTCCGGGACGGAAGTGGGGCTTAACAGCAGCCTCCAGTATGCTGAATTTTCCAAGATAAACAGCGGGAAAGCCGTTCTGTATAAGAGCACAGCAGAAAACAGAAAAAATAAGACCATCGGCCTGAATGCAGGCCACGGCACAGCCGGAGGAGGCAGCGTAAAGACACTGTGCCACCCGGACGGAAGCGCCAAGGTAACAGGTGGTACCACTGCGGCAGGCGCCACCACTGCCGCTGCAGTGTCAGCCGGAATGACATTTGCAGACGGCACACCGGAGGCCTCAGTGACCCTCCGGATGGCGCAGATTCTGAAGGAGCGCCTGCTGGCAGAGGGATATGATGTGCTGATGCTCCGGGACGGGGAGGATGTACAGCTGGACAATATTGCCCGGACGGTACTTGCGAATAACTATGCGGACTGCCATATTTCCCTTCACTGGGATTCAACTTCCAGCGATAAGGGCTGCTTTTTTATGAGTGTTCCCTCCAATGAGAGATACCGCTCCATGGAGCCGGTGGCTTCTCACTGGCAGCAGCACAACAGTCTGGGCGAGGCTCTGGTAGAAGGGCTGCGCGGCGCCGGAAATAAAATCTTTTCCAGCGGAGCCATGGAGATGGATCTGACGCAGACTTCCTATTCGACTGTTCCCAGTGTGGACATCGAGCTGGGAGATAAGGGATCCAGCCACTCTGAGGATACGCTGAACCGACTGGCTGACGGGCTGGTAGCCGGGATTCATGCCTACTTTGGCTTTTAAAGGCGAGAGCGCCGGAAGCGCCTGCCTGAATCTGCTGTGATAAAACCTGCAGAGCCGTCTGCGGCGGCCGGCAGAATAGAGATGGAATGAAAGGAGAAGAGCGATGAAGATTACAGTGTTAGCCGGAAGTCCCCACAGAAACGGGACGACTTCCGTTCTGGTAAAGGCATTTACAGAAGGAGCCGAGGAGGCGGGAAATGAGGTTACCTGCCTGAATCTGGCTTCCATGAATATTCACCCGTGTCTGGGCTGCGATCACTGCCGGCAGCATGGAGGCGTCTGCGTCCACAGGGATAACATGAACGTGGTGCGGGAGGCAGTCAGCCAGGCAGATCTGGTGGCATTTGTGACGCCTCTCTACTACTTCGGAATGTCTGCACAGCTGAAGACAGCTATTGATCGCTTTTATGCATTTAACGAGAAGCTGAGAAGCAGCGCCAAAAAGGCCTGTATGCTGGCGGCCTGCGCAGATGACAAATCGGCTGTGGAGGCACTGAAGGCCCACTACCATGCAGTCTGTCAGTATCTTAAGTGGGAGGATGCCGGGGCCGTATATGCTGCCGACTGCGCAGTTCCCGAGGAAATCGAGAAGAGCCGCTATCCGGAGGAGGCCAGAAACCTGGGCAGAAGCATTGGCTAGAACACTGTCCTGCCTGGCCTGAACAGTGAATCTCCCCGGTCAGAAACATATTTTTACCCTCCTGTACATACCTTAGAATTAGCTGAAAACAGTTGAAGAAAAAGCCAGCGAATGGTATGGAGGGGTGACGTGTGAACGACAGGAATACAGAGGTTCTGGAACAGTATGAGATGGAGGTAAGCTCCGCAAGGAGAGGCCGCGGCGCCTGGATATGCGAAACCGACAGGGGCCTTAAGCTCCTTCGGGAGTATAAAGGGACGAAAAAGAGGCTTGAGTTTGAAGAAGAGGTTCTGAATGTCCTGAAGGACGAAGGGCTCACCCAGGTGGATCAGTATGTGAGAAACCGGGAGGGAGAGCTACAGTCAGTGGGGCAGGACGGATTGAGATATATTGTCAAGGACTGGTTTTCGGAGAGAGAATGCGATGTCAGGGATGAGGCGGAAATCCTGAGGGCTGTTGCCCAGATTGCCAGACTTCACCGGATTTTAAGAGGAGTGGAGGTGAGGGAGGAGTGGAACCTGGGCTCGATTCTCGCTGAACCCATGGAGGAGGAGATGAAGCGCCACAACCGGGAACTTCGCAGAGCCAGGAGTTTTATCAGCGCCAGAAGGGGAAAGTCGGACTTTGAGCTGTGTGTGATTGGAAACTTCAGCCTGTTCTTTGACCAGGCGCTGGAGGCTCAGAGAGGGCTCGAGAGGATGGCCCGGGAGGGGCGGGAGCCGGAGCATTATCTCTGCCATGGAGAGTTAAACCAGCACCACATTCTGATGGGAGATCAGGATACGCCGATTATCGAGTTCAACCGCATGCATCTGGGGGTTCAGGCGGCAGATCTGTACCATTTTATCAGAAAGGCCATGGAAAAGCACAGCTGGAACCTGGAGCTTGGAATGAAGATGCTGGAGGCCTACGACCGGATCCTTCCCATGGGGGAGACAGAGAGGGAGTATCTCTACTATCTCTTCCTCTATCCTGAAAAGTACTGGAAGCAGATCAACTTCTATTTTAATGCAAACAAGGCCTGGATTCCTGCCAGAAATGTGGAAAAACTGAAAAATCTGGAACAGCAGCAGGAGGACAGGAACCGTTTCCTGAGCCGAATCCGGGGATGAAGAAAAGCGGCGCAGGCCGGATCGGCGCGATAGACGGCGCTGTGCCTGACATTAATAATTCTGCTTTATTTTTTCACCGTCATATACTATAATTAGGACAAAATCTAGTGGCAGAAACGGCACAGGAGGAGTATCAGAATGAAAGATTACATGAAGATCTACGAGGAGTGGCTTGCAAACCCTTACTTTGACGAGGATACAAAGAAGGAGCTCAGGGCTATCCAGGGGGATGAAAACGAGATAAAGGAGCGCTTCTACATGGATCTGGAGTTTGGAACTGCAGGTCTTCGCGGTGTGATCGGGGCCGGAATCAACCGCATGAATATCTACACAGTAAGGCGCGCCACACAGGGACTGGCAGACTATATTTTAGAGCAGGGAGGCGCTGACAGAGGCGTTGCCATTGCCTATGATTCCCGCCGCATGTCACCGGAATTTTCGGATGAGGCGGCACGCACTCTGGCGGCCAACGGAATAAAGGCCTACCGCTTCGAATCGCTCCGGCCGACTCCTGAGCTGTCCTTTGCTGTGAGAGAGCTTGGCTGCATCGCCGGAATCAATATCACGGCCAGCCACAACCCGCCGGAGTACAACGGCTACAAGGTATACTGGGAGGACGGCGCCCAGTTCACTCCTCCTCACGACAGGGGAGTGACGGAGAAGGTTATGGCTATCACAGATCTCTCCTCCGTAAAGACCATGAGCCGCGAGGAGGCTGTGGCATCTGGAAGGTATGTGACAATCGGAGCTGAGATAGATGACAGATACATCGCCCAGGTGAAGGCTCAGGTGGTGAATCAGGAAGCCATTGACAAGATGCAGGATCAGATTGCCATTGTCTACACGCCGCTTCACGGCACTGGAAATATTCCGGCCCGCAGAGTGATGAAGGAGCTGGGCTTTGAGCATGTGTACGTGGTGCCGGAGCAGGAGCTTCCCGACGGAAATTTCCCGACTGTAAGCTATCCGAATCCGGAGGCTGCGGAGGCCTTCGAGCTGGGACTGAAGCTGGCGAAGGAAAAGAACGCAGATCTGGTTCTGGCCACAGACCCGGACGCAGACCGCCTGGGTGTCTATGTGAAGGATACAAAATCCGGAGAATACATTCCGCTGACAGGAAATATGTCAGGCTCCCTCCTGTGTGACTACGTTCTCAGCCAGAAAAAGGAGAGAGGACAGATCCCGGCAGACGGACAGGTGGTAAAATCCATTGTCACCACAAATCTGGTGGACGCGGTGGCAGAGTACTATGGGGCAGAGCTGATTGAGGTTCTGACAGGCTTTAAGTGGATTGGAAAGCAGATCCTCAAGAACGAGCAGGAGGGCAGGGGAACCTATCTGTTCGGAATGGAGGAGAGCTATGGATGCCTGATCGGAACTTATGCCCGCGATAAGGACGCCATCTCTGCTACGGCAGCTCTCTGCGAGGCGGCCGCCTACTACAAGGAAAAGGGCATGACTCTCTGGGATGCCATGGTTGCAATGTATGAGAGATACGGATATTACAAGGATTCCGTTCAGTCCATCGGCCTTAAGGGAATCGAGGGGCTTGCCAAGATCCAGGAGATCATGGAGTATTTCAGGAACCATGAGCCGGCAGAGTTTGCAGGCTGTAAGGTTCTGTCCGCAAGGGACTACAAGCTGGATACCATCAAGGATATGACTACCGGAGAAGTGAAGCCCACCGGACTGCCCGCTTCCAACGTTCTGTATTATGACATGAACGACGGCGCGTGGATCTGCGTCAGACCTTCCGGCACAGAGCCGAAGATTAAATTCTACTATGGCGTAAAGGGAAGCTCCCTGGAGGATGCGGACGCCAAGTCTGCGGCTTTGGGAGACGCTGTGAAGGCGCTGGTAGATCAGATGATGTAACGGGACAGTAAGTTTTAGCGTATAAGGAAAAACTGAGAACCATCATATGACAGAGGGGTGTATCTTGTAAATTCAACGAGATACATCCCTCTGTTGCGCAGAAGCGAAGAGAAGAAACGAATTGCATAAAGACTTCTATTTCTCCATCGGGTTATTATTAAAGATATTCTTTCTTTCGGAATTTTTCGGCTTATCGCTCCGCCATTTTTCCAAAGCAACTTCCCGCAGCTCCTTCAAAGCAGCGCCGAATCGC
>ERZ1106929.2824-NODE-2824-length-10805-cov-6.958884_pt1 | contig 10805 bp, 9 predicted proteins | sample MGYA00403662_ERZ1106929 | MGnify/ENA primary metagenome ERZ1106929 (study PRJEB35170, sample SAMEA104062442) | human gut metagenome | biome: human gut; feature: human-associated habitat; material: faeces | place: Denmark | collected 2013-02-20 ...
ACGGAGTGAACTAAGCAGATACACTTAAAATCATCTGCAAATCTTATTATACGAGTGAGCAAAATATTGATCGCCTATTTCTCTGCCAGCGGGGTGACAGGCCGTGCAGCAAAGGAAATAGCGGAAGCTGTGGGCGCTGACCTATATGAGATCCGACCGGAGCAGCCCTATACTGCCGCCGACCTGGATTGGCGGAACAAACAGAGCCGCAGTTCCCTGGAGATGACAGATCCGGACAGCCGTCCAGCTATGGCCGGGCCGATGCCGGACCTTGGGGAGTACGATACTGTATTTGTGGGATTCCCAATCTGGTGGGGTGTGGAGCCACGGGTGGTGGACACCTTTTTGGACCGGAATGGCTTTGAAGGAAAGACCATGATTCCCTTCGCCACCTCCGGCGGCAGCGGCATGCCCTATGCGGAACGCCATCTCCACGGCCAGTACCCTGCGCTGCGCTGGGGACAGGGCGAGCTTGTCACCGCCCGGACCGCCGCATCCTGGGCCAAAAATGTCTTAGGGATGTGAGAAGATTATGCCAAAGGGCTCGGTAGAATTGACCAATGCCCGAAAGGAAGAGATTGTCAACGCCTGTGCCGCACTCTATGAGACCATGGGCTTTAAGGATATTACCATCCGGGATATCGGGGCCAAGACCTCCTTTACCCGGACATCCATTTACAACTACTTTCAGACCAAGGAAGAGATATTTTTGGCCCTCCTTCAGCGGGAGCACGAGGCGTGGATTGCAGATCTGGAGGCCATCCTCCGGAAATATGATACACTGTCCATCGACGGCTTTGCCCACGAGCTGGGACGCACCTTGGAAAAGCGGGAGTGCATGCTGAAGCTGGAGTCTATGAATCTCTACGACATGGAAGGGCGCAGCCGAATGGAAAATCTGGTGGCGTTCAAAGAGGTGTATGCCAATGCAATGGGGGCGGTTACCCGCTGCCTGGAACGATTTTTCCCTGCCATGTCGGCGGAGGATATCCGGGAATTTCTTTACGCCTTTTTCCCATTCCTGTTTGGAGTATATCCCTATGCCGTACCTACAAAGAAGCAGCGGGAGGCAATGGAGCTGGCTCAAGTGGACTATGCACGGTATTCCATCTATGAGCTGACCCGGTCCTTTACTCGGAAACTGTTAAAAGCATTCCAGTGACAGCGGGAAACCGGCGGCAACGTCTCAGCTGACGAGCGGGGGACCTGGCGTGACGGACGATAACCGTGAGAAGGGCGGGCGTTAGGCGGTGAGGGCTGTGGCACTAGAGCATAACCTTAGAAAAGCGACGCGGAATGAAATTTGCTTTGAGGTGTGATGCCGAATGGTTTATACGACATATTATGATTCCCCGGTGGGCAGCCTGCTTCTGGCCGAAGAGGATGGGGCGTTGGTTGGGCTGTGGATGGAGGGACAGAAATATTTTCTGGGGAGTTTGAAGCGTATGCCCAGAGAGGAACGATGCACCTCAGTTCTAAGACAGACAAAGGATTGGCTGGGACATTATTTTGCCGGGGAACAGCCTGCCATTGGGCAACTGCCCTTGGCGCCCAAGGGCAGTGCCTTCCAACAGGAGGTATGGCGCGTCTTGTGCGATATCCCCTACGGCCATCTGACCACCTATGGAGAAATCGCCCGAAAGATCGCCGCCCAGCGGGGACTTGCCTCTATGTCCGCCCAGGCGGTGGGCGGTGCGGTGGGACACAATCCAATTTCGATTGTGATCCCCTGCCACCGGGTGGTAGGGGCCGGCGGCAGCCTAACTGGCTATGCCGGCGGCGTGGAAAAGAAGCTGCGGCTTCTTACCCTGGAAGGCGTATCGGTGGAGGGACTGTCCATTCCCTTGAGGGGAACTGCGCTGTAGGAGAATTGCTCCATCTGCCTTTTGGGGGAACGGCAGCTCAAAACAAAATAAATGTTACACAAAAAGAGCCCGGGCGGTTGCCATGCCAATCGCCCGGGCTCTTTTTTGGCACCGGACCGCGACTCCGGTAAGCGGCATTGATTTATGGAGAGATCCCGCTCTGGAAGAAAGCGGCGGAGGATCATAATTTTATCTTAATGCCGGGGGCGTGAACTTTATAATTTCATAGCAGCCTACATGGTATGATAACAAAATAAGGAGTGTACCTCTGCCGCTTAGAATAGGAGGACCACTGCATATGGGAAACAAAGGGATAAAGCTGCCAAATCTCCCGGGAGGGAGGGGCGACACAGCGCCTCAAGGCAGATTAAAGATCTTTTTTGGCTATGCCGCAGGAGTGGGCAAAACCTATGCCATGCTGGAGGCGGCCCACCAGGCCCAGAAACAGGGGATTGATGTTGTCGTGGGCTATGTGGAGCCCCACGCAAGGCCGGACACCCTGGCTCTGCTGGACGGATTGGAGGTCCTGCCGTGTAAGGAGATGGACTACCGAGGGATCAAGCTGAGGGAATTTGATCTGGACGGAGCGTTGCAGCGCAGGCCGCAGCTAATTTTAGTGGATGAACTGGCGCACAACAATGCCCAGGGATGCCGTCATACAAAGCGGTATCAGGACGTAGAGGAGCTTCTCCAGGCTGGGATCAATGTCTACACCACGGTCAATGTCCAGCACCTGGAATCTCTGAACGATCTGGTATCCTCGATTACCGGCATTGTGGTGAACGAACGGATTCCAGACTCGGTGTTTGACCGTGCCAGCCAGGTGGAATTGGTGGACATTGAGCCGGAAGAGCTGGTGAAACGGCTCCGGGCGGGCAAGGTCTACCGAGAGCGCCAGGCCAGGCAGGCGCTTCAGAACTTTTTCACGCCCGAGAACTTGGCCGCCCTGCGGGAGATTGCCATGCGCCGCACTGCGGACCAGCTGAACCGTTCGGCCGTGCACGAAGGGAACGAGAAGAGCGCGCGGGCGGGAGAACATATTTTGATCTGCCTGTCCTCTGCGCCGTCTAACGCCAAGGTAATCCGCACCGCAGCCCGTATGGCGGAGGCGTTTCACAGCGGGTTTACCGCGCTGTTTGTTCAGACGCCGGAGACAAAGGAGCTGTCTGGAGAAAACATCAAACGGCTGCGGGGCAACTTGCGTCTGGCGGAACAACTGGGGGCCCAAATCGCCACGGTCTACGGGATTGATCCGGCGGAGCAGATCGCGGAATACGCCCGGGTCAGCGGCGTGACCAAAATCGTGATGGGCCGCATGAACCATCGGCAGAATCTCATTTTGGGCAAACAGAGCCTGGCGGACCGGCTGATCGAGCTGACTGACCTGGACGTGTATATCATTCCGGATCAGCAGCCTCTCTATAAAAAGCCGCGGGCAAAGCTTCACCTGCCGGAGGCCCGCTTTACCTGGAGAGACACGGGGATTATGCTCCTGAGCCTCATTCTGGCCTCTCTGGTGGGGCTGGGCTTTTATCGTGTGGGCTTCAGCGAGTCCAATATCATTACCATCTATATTCTGGGCGTGCTCATTACCGCAGTGTGCACCAGCGGGCATTTCTACGGTGCAGTTGGCTCCCTGCTCAGCGTCGCTGCCTTTAACTTCCTCTTTACGGAGCCGCGCTTTACCTTTCAGGCCAATGCGTCCAGCTATCCTGTGACCTTCCTGGTCATGCTCTGCTCCAGCTTGATCGCCAGCTCACTGGCCAGCCGGGTCAAGGCCCAGGCGCGTCTGTCCGCCCAGAAAAGCTATTACACAGAGCTGCTGCTGGGAAGCAGCCAGAAGCTGCAAAAGGGCCGGACGGAGTGGGATTGCCTGCGCCTGACGGCGGAACAGCTCAACCGTCTGTTTGACCGCCCCGTTCTCTATGCTTTGAGCGCACCCGACCAGGAATTGAACTTCCGGGTGGAGCCTGCGGATGAAAAGGGGATTCTGTCCAAGCTCAATACAGAGGAAATCGGAGTGGCCAAGTGGGTCCAGAAAAACAACAAACACGCCGGAGCGACCACCAATACGCTGCCGGATTCCAAGTGGTTGTTTTTGTCTGTGCGGGGGACACAGGGCGTGATGGGCATCGTGGGTATCCCCATTGTGGGCTATGCCATCCCGGACGCCTTTGAAAAAAACCTGATGATCGCGATTTTGAGCGAATGCGGACTGAGTCAGGAGCGGATCCGGCTGGAGGAGGAGCGGAAAAAGGACGCGCTGCGCACACAGAAAGAGCGGCTTCAGAGCAATCTGCTGCGCGCGGTTTCCCACGACCTGCGGACGCCTTTGACCAACATCAACGGCAGCGCGGGAATTTTGATGCGGGAAGAAGAGCTGCTGGATACGGAGACTAGGAAAAAGCTCTACACCGCCATTTATGACGATACCAATTGGCTGATTAATATAACGGAAAATCTATTGACCGCCACCCAGATCGAGGCGGACCGGCCGACCTTGAGGGCGGAGCCTGAATTACTGGAGGACCTGTTCCAGAGCGCCGTCCAGAATCTGGACCGAAGGTCGGCGGACCATCACATTTCGGTGGACCTGGAGGACGACACGCTTATGGTATCCGTCAACGCAAGGCTGATCCAGCGGGTGATTATCAATATGATGAACAACGCCATCCAATATACGCCCAAGGGATCCAATATCACGTTGAGCGGCAAGCGCAGGGGCGACCGGGTACAGGTCTGTGTGACGGACGACGGCCCGGGTATCCCAGACGATGCCAAGAAGCACCTGTTCGACCTGTTTTACACAGCTGAGCAGGGAAAGGCAGACTGCCAAAGGGGATTAGGGTTAGGCCTTAATCTATGCCAGTCCATTGTCACCCTGTACGGGGGAACCATTACGGTATCGGATAACAACCCGAAGGGGACCAGATTCCAATTTACTCTTCCGGCCGTTCAACCACAGAGAGATAGATAGGCATACGAGAAAGCAGGCGGATATTTATCTTTTATTAATACCGGCCTGCTTTCCTTAATCCCTATTTATGACCACTTGCGGTATGCTTATGAACGCGAATCGGGAGGCGGCAGGCGTCTGCTGGCAGCCCATTTGGAAAGGAGAATCGCTTTATGATGGATGTTTTCATGGTAGGAACATTGGCGGTCAGCTTTGGCCTGGTTTGGCTGTTGATCCGCTGGTGCCAAAAGCAAGTGGACGATCCGCAATAACGCACGGATTAAGGTAGGAGGAATAATGTATGGGTATGATTTTACTCGGCGTTATCGTGGTACTGCTGGGCGGTTACCTGGTCTATGCGCTGGTACACCCCGAGCGGTTTTAAAGAAGTAAGCAAACAGAGGAGGAATATGGTATGCTTCAGCTGGCGCTGACAATTATCATCTTTTTGATCATTGTCATTCCGGTTGGGCGGTATATGTATCATATCGCCACATGGAAACACACGTTCGGTGACCCGGTGTTTGACCGGATCGACGGCGTAATCTACAAAATCGGCGGTGTTAATCCCCACAAGGGAATGAACTGGAAACAGTATGCTCTGGCCCTGGTGGGGACCAACGCCGTCATGGTGGCCATCGGCTACCTGATCCTGCGGATTCAAAGTATTCCGCTGTTCAACCCCAACGGCATTGGAAATATGGAGCCGACGCTGGCCTTCAACACCATCATCAGCTTCATGACCAATACCAACCTGCAGCACTATTCCGGCGAGAGCGGCCTGAGCTATCTCTCCCAGATGCTGGTCATCATCTTCATGATGTTCGTCTCCGCGGCCAGCGGCTACGCCGCCTGCGTGGCGTTCATCCGCGGGTTGGCTGGCAAGACCAAGGACGATGTGGGCAATTTCTTTGCCGACCTGGTTCGTATCACCACCCGTATCCTGGTGCCCTTCTCCATTGTGGGTGGCCTGCTGCTGGTGTGGCAGGGCGTGCCCCAGAATTTCGAGGGCAATATCGTAGTCGAGACGCTGGAAGGAACGCTCCAGACCATCGCCATGGGTCCCATTGCCGCCCTTGAGATCATCAAACACCTGGGCACCAACGGCGGTGGCTTCTTGGGCGCCAACTCCACCACGCCCCTGGAGAACCCGACGATTATCTCCAACCTGATCGAGCTGTACTCCATGATGCTTCTGCCCGGCGCGTGTGTCATCACCTTCGGCAAGATGGTACGAGGCCGCAAGCGCACCGCGGCGGCTGAGGCCGGCGAAGGCGGCCAGGCTGCCATCGAGGGCGGCAGCGGCGTTGTGTCCACGGAAAATAGCGGCACCGGCGAGCGCCTGGGCCAGCGTAACGGTCTGACCGCCGCCATCTATGGCCGCGAGGGCCGCAGCATCTTCCTGGCCATGGGCATCATCTTCCTGATCGGCCTGGCGGTGTGCTACTTCTCCGAGCTGGCGGGCAACCCCGCTCTGGCCAAGATCGGCCTGGACCAGTCCATGGGCAGCATGGAGGGCAAGGAGGTCCGCTTCGGCATCGCCCAGTCGGCTATGTTCACCACGACCACGACTTCCTTTACGACAGGTACGGTCAACAACATGCATGATACGCTGACCCCCCTGGGCGGTATGATCCCGCTGCTGCACATGATGCTCAATGTGGTGTTCGGCGGCAAGGGTGTGGGCCTGATGAACATGATCATGTACGCCATCCTGGGCGTGTTTATCTGCGGACTGATGATCGGCCGCACCCCCGAGTACTTAGGCAAGAAGATCGAGGGCCGGGAGATGAAGCTCACCGCCCTGTGCATCATTATTCACCCCTTCCTGATTCTGGCGTTTTCCGCTCTGGCAGTGTCCACTGCGGGTGGCCTGGCAGGCATTACGAACCCCGGCTTCCACGGACTGAGCCAGGTGCTCTATGAGTACGCTTCGTCCGCGGCCAACAACGGCTCCGGCTTCGAGGGCCTGGCGGATAACTCCTACTTCTGGAATGTCACCGCCGGACTGGCCATGTTCTTTGGCCGCTACCTGTCCATCGTGATCCAGCTGGCCATTGCCGGATCTCTGATGCGCAAGAATTTTGTCAATGAGTCTGCAGGCACTCTGCGGACCGACACCGTATCCTTCGCCGTGATCCTGGTGTTCGTGGTCTATATCTTTGCGGCGCTGACCTTCTTCCCCGCGCTGGCGCTTGGCCCCATCGCAGAGCATCTGACCTTGTGGGCTTAAGGAGGCGTTTCCAATATGAGTAAGAAACAGAACAAGAAGTTCATTACCCCTGAGATCCTCAGGGGCGCGGTCAAGGGAGCGTTTGTCAAGCTCAACCCCCGCTATATGCTGAAAAACCCCGTGATGTTTGTGGTGGAGCTGGGGTGCTTTATCACCCTGCTGCTGTCCATCATCCCCGGCTTGTTTGGGGATGCGGACGCAGCCTCCCTGCGGACCTACAACATCATCGTGTGCGTCATCCTCTTTGTCACCGTTCTCTTCGCCAACTTCGCGGAGGCCGTGGCTGAGGGCCGGGGCAAGGCCCAGGCGGCCAGCCTGAAAAAGACGCAGAAGGACACTGAGGCCCATTTGCTGGACGAGGATGGAAATGAGACCATTGTTTCTTCCAGCGAGCTGAAGAAGGGCGACGTGGTCATGGTGGTGGCCGGCGAGGTCATCCCCGGCGACGGCGAGGTCATTGAGGGAATCGCCTCGGTGGACGAGTCCGCCATCACCGGCGAGTCCGCCCCTGTGGTGCGTGAGAGCGGCGGCGACTTCTGCTCCGTCACCGGCGGCACTACTGTAGTGTCCGACTGGCTGAAGATTCGCATCACCTCCGAGCCGGGCAACAGCTTCCTGGACCGGATGATCGCCTTGGTGGAGGGTGCCTCCCGCAAGAAAACTCCCAATGAGATCGCACTGAACACCCTGTTGGTGTCTCTGACCATCATCTTCCTGGTGGTGGTGGTCACCATGTACCCCTTCGCCGTGTACAGCGGCGTGCAGATTCCCATTTCCACCCTGATTGCCCTGCTGGTGTGCCTGATTCCCACCACCATCGGCGGCCTGCTGTCCGCCATCGGCATTGCGGGCATGGACCGTGTCACCCGCTTCAATGTCATTGCCATGTCCGGCAAGGCGGTTGAGGCCTGCGGCGATGTGGACACCATGATTTTGGATAAGACAGGCACCATCACTTTCGGCAACCGTCTGGCCGCCGATTTTTACCCCGTGGAGGGTGCGCAGCGCAGCGACCTGATCCGCTGCGCCGCCCTGACCAGTCTCCACGATGAGACCCCGGAGGGTAAGTCCACCTTGGAGCTGGCCCGCCGCCTGGGCGACAACAGCGTGGAGCAGCCTGGCTCTACCTTCCTGGAGTTCACCGCGCAGACCCGTATGAGCGGCGTGGACCTGCCCGATGGCACCAAGGTGCGCAAGGGCGCTTCCGATGCCATTGAGCAGTATGTGAAGGAGCAGGGCGGCAAGGTTCCCGCCGACCTGCACACCCATGTGGAAGAGGTCTCCTCTCTGGGCGGCACCCCCCTGGTGGTGTGCGAAAACGCCCGGATCCTGGGTGTCATCTACCTGAAGGACACCGTGAAGCCGGGCATGGTGGAGCGGTTCCAGCGCCTGCGCGCCATCGGCATCAAGACCATTATGTGTACCGGCGACAACCCCCTCACCGCAGCCACCATCGCTAAGGAGGCCGGTGTGGACGGCTTCGTGGCCGAGTGTAAGCCTGAGGATAAGATCGCCTTGATCAAGAAGGAACAGGCTGAGGGCAAGATCGTGGCCATGACCGGCGACGGCACCAACGACGCCCCCGCTCTGGCCCAAGCCAACGTGGGCCTGGCGATGAACTCCGGCACCACCGCCGCCAAAGAGGCGGCCAACATGGTGGACCTGGACAGCGACCCCACCAAGATTCTCGAGGTCGTCGAGATCGGCAAGCAGCTGCTTATTACCCGCGGCTCCCTGACCACCTTCTCCATCGCCAACGATATCGCCAAGTATTTTGCGATTATCCCGGCGATGTTCAAGCTGGCCGTGCCTCAGCTGAATGTGCTGAACATTATGGGACTGACCACTTCCTACAGCGCCATCCTGTCCGCCCTGATTTTCAACGCCATCATCATCCCCTGCCTAATCCCCCTGGCCATGAAGGGCGTCAAATATCGCCCTATGTCCTCCGGCAAGATGCTGGCCCGCAATATGATGATCTACGGCGTCGGCGGTATCATTACCCCGTTCCTGGGGATCAAGATCATTGACTTGATCATCGCCCCGATCTTGGGCGCCCTGGGCTTCTAAGGAGGTTTCCCAAAATGAAAGAATCGAACAAGAAAAATGGGATGATCCATAATGTGCGCCAGGCCGTACTGGTAACCGTGGTCCTGCTGCTCCTGTGTGGATTTATCTTCCCGGTGCTGCTCAGCGGGCTGTCCGCGCTAATCTTCCCCCACCAGGCCAACGGGAGCCTGGTAACTGCGGACGGAACTGTCGTAGGGGCCAAAAATGTGGGCCAGGAGTTTACCGAGGATTACTTCATGTGGGGACGTCCCTCTGCCTATCACTACAACACCTACTATGAGGAAGACACCGACGGCGACGGCCAGGTGGAGCAGTACTACAACGACGGCAGCGAGTTTGCCGGCCTAAGCTCCGGCTCCAATAACTACGCCCCCTCCAACCCCGCCCTGACCGAGCGTGTGGAAGCCGACATCGAAGCGTTTCTGGAAAAGAACCCTGGCCTGACTCGGGAGGATATTCCCACCGATTTGATGACTGCCTCTGGTTCCGGTCTCGATCCGCACATCTCTCCCATGTCCGCTGAGATCCAGATCCCCCGGATTGTGGAGGCCTCTGGCTTGAGCGAGGATGTGGTACGGCAGATCATTGCCGACAACACCAATGGAAAGACCCTGGGCGTGTTCGGCGAGGAGACTGTGAACGTGCTGGGCGTCAACGTGGATATTGCCCAGGCCATGGGGCTGGTCAGCGACACTACCAAGTGATGTAAGCGCCACACAGCGGATCACGGAGGAAGCCGGTATGCAGTTTCATTTTGAAAAGACACTGGAAAAGCGGTTTGAACCGCAAAATCAAGTGGCGGATGGAACCCCTGCCTGGCGGGTGCTCTGGCTGGCAAAGGCGTTGCGGGACTGGTTTGGACAGCCCCACAGGACGTTTTATCAAAGTGGAAGCTGCCAGGTGCAGTTCGGTTATGAGGCGCTGTCCTTTCCCGTGTCCGACTTTGCAAGCTTCTTTGGGGCGATGGTCGGCGGGATCGGACGCGTCTGGCCGGTCCAGGTGTTCGGTCTGGGGGACGGCAATGAGCTGGTCGAGCTCTCTGTGATAGAGGACAACGGAACGTTTGCCCTTCGGCAGCGAAGTATTTCCGGTGTCTGGCAGGATGAGCTTCAGGATCTGTACCTGCATATCCAACTGCCCAGCCCGCATTCAGCAAGCGGGGTGTTCCGCTTGCTGAATGCGCTGGAAAAGGGGGCACCTGCCGCCGCCCTGGAGTGGGACTACGGGGAGTTCCTGGAGGGGCAGGGACTGTCGCAGACCGACCATACCACATCCTTTTGCTATGTGTTTCTGGAGGATGATTGGGACCAGGAAGATACCGTAGGCTATTTGGCCGGATTGACAGAGGCGCAGAAGAGCGACCTGTGGCGCCGGTTTTTGCAAGATCACCTTCACCCACCTGAGTTTGAATGGCTCAGGGACGCCCTGATCCGGGACTGTGTTCCCAACTGGATCGAGTGGCATTTGGCGCTCTACCGTCTGATGGAGCAGTTGGGAATTCACTTCCTGTGTCAGGAAGGGCATTTTCAGATGCTGGACGCAGCGGGCAAGCGCCTGTATTTCGGCGTGGACCACGCCGACGCGGCGGAGCAGATGCTAATGAAAATCCTCTTTCCTCTCAACCAATAACTCCCGGCGTCTAATCCGTGCGAGCCTGGTGCCCGGCCTGTCAATGACAGGC
>ERZ1106929.2825-NODE-2825-length-10802-cov-3.561366_pt1 | contig 10802 bp, 9 predicted proteins | sample MGYA00403662_ERZ1106929 | MGnify/ENA primary metagenome ERZ1106929 (study PRJEB35170, sample SAMEA104062442) | human gut metagenome | biome: human gut; feature: human-associated habitat; material: faeces | place: Denmark | collected 2013-02-20 ...
AAATGGAGAAAACCATATGATGGGGTGTTTTTTTGCATTGCAGGACTTTTCATAGAAAAAAGATTGTGATCGTATTTGGCATCTGCCTGCTTCTGTTGTCGATCCTGGCAGGAAGACTGGTGTATCTGATGATCTTTGAGGCAGAGTATTATCAGAATCTGGCGAAGGATCTTCACGAAAGAGAACGAAGTATTAAGGCGGCCAGAGGGCGGATCCTGGATCGGAACGGGACAGTTCTTGCAGATAACCAGACGGTCTGCACCATTTCCGTGATCCACAGTCAGATCAAAGACCCGGAAGGTGTGATCGGTATGCTCTGTGAGGAACTAAAGCTTCCGGAAGAGACTGTGCGCAAACGGGTGGAAAAGATCAGTTCTATTGAACGAATCAAATCCAATGTGAAGAAGGAAACAGGGGATGCTATTCGCGCCTGTGGATATGACGGTGTAAAAGTAGATGAAGATTTCAAACGATATTATCCTTACGGAGAACTGGCGTCCAAAGTACTTGGATTTACGGGAAGCGATAATCAGGGAATCATCGGACTGGAAGTAAAGTATGATGAATATATGGAAGGAATCCCGGGCACGATTCTTACGCTGACTGATGCAAGAGGGATCGAACTTGAAAATACAAAGGAAGACCGGGTAGAACCGGTGCCGGGTAACGATCTGGTGATCAGTCTGGATTATAATATTCAGATGTATGCCCAGCAGGAGGCGGAGAAGGTCATGGAAGCCAAGGGGGCAGACTATGTGTCGATTCTGATACTGAACCCCCAGAATGGAGAAATCTATGCCTGTGCCAACGTGCCGGAATTTGACCTGAATGATCCTTTTACATTGAATACGGGAGTGGATGCTTCGGCCATGACAGATCAGCAAAAGCAGGATGCCTTGAACCAGATGTGGAGAAATCCCTGTCTGAACGATACTTATGAACCAGGTTCGACTTTTAAGATTATCACCATGGCAGCGGGATTGGAAGAAGGAGTTGTGTCAACGGAAGACCGTTTTTTCTGCCCGGGGTATAAAGTGGTGGAGGACCGGAGGATACACTGTGCAAAGAGGACCGGACATGGTGCACAGAACTTTGTGGAGGGAGCTCAGAACTCCTGCAACCCGGTGTTTATTGAAGTGGGGCTGCGGCTGGGAGTAGAGAATTATTATAAATATTTCAAACAGTTCGGGCTTTTGAAAAAAACAGGAATTGATCTTCCGGGAGAAGCGGGAACGATCATGCATAACCCGAAAAATATGGGGGAGGTGGAGCTTGCCACTGTATCTTTTGGCCAGTCGTTTCAGATTACGCCGATCCAGCTGGCAACAACAGTCAGTGCGATCATCAATGGCGGAAACCGGATCACGCCCCATTTTGGAATCAGTGTGGAAAGTGCGGACGGAACAAAGGTGCGGACGCTGGAGTATCCGGTGGAAACGGGGATCGTGTCCAAAGAAACTTCACGGACAGTACGGACGATTCTGGAAACGGTAGTTTCAGAAGGTTCCGGGAAAAACGCCGGGATCGAAGGTTTCTCCATCGGGGGAAAAACAGCTACCTCTCAGACTCTGCCCAGAGGTTCCGGCAGATACATTTCTTCATTCCTGGGATTTGCACCGGCAGAAGACCCGAAAGTTCTGGCCCTGTGCATTATCCATAATCCTCAGGGCATGTATTATGGCGGAATCATTGCCGCACCGGTAGTAAGAAGTATTTTTGAAAATGTGTTGCCCTATCTTGGAATTGCGAAGACCGTCACGCAGACTCCATCCGGGGAAAACCGGGCAGATGGGGTTGATTAATGAAAGGAAAAGCCTTATACTGTTGAAGAAGTATAAAAAAACGAAAGAATTAGAGGTGTGAGGATGGAGTTTCATGTTGTGATCCCTGTGCTGATCTCATTTGCGATCAGCCTTGTATTAGGACCGATTGTTATCCCTTTTTTAAGAAGACTTAAAATGGGACAGACAGAGAGAGAGCTGGGCGTGCAGTCCCACCTGAAAAAGAACGGTACCCCCACCATGGGCGGAGTGATCTTTCTCATTGCGACAACTGTAACATCACTGTTTTATATCAGAGATTATCCGATGATCATCCCGGTACTTTTCCTGACCCTGGGATTTGGACTGATCGGATTTCTGGATGATTATCTGAAAGTAGTCCTGAAACGTTCAGACGGACTTCTGCCATGGCAGAAAATGGCACTGCAGATTGTTGTGACAGCTGTATTTGCTTTTTATCTTGTGAATTATTCCAACGTATCCCTGACCATGAAGATCCCGTTCTGGAGCGGACATTATCTGAATCTGGGATGGTTTGCGGTTCCGGTGCTGTTTTTTGCAGTTATCGGTACAGTAAACGGAGTAAACTTTACGGACGGACTTGACGGACTGGCTTCCAGTGTTACCCTGATCGTTGCAGTATTCTTTACTGTTGTTTCCCTTGGAATGAACAGTGGTGTGGAGCCGATTACCTGTGCGGTTGTGGGCAGCCTTATGGGCTTCCTTCTCTTTAACGTATATCCGGCCAAGGTATTTATGGGAGACACCGGTTCTCTGGCACTGGGCGGTTTTGTGGCTGGTGTGGCTTATGCCATGCAGATGCCGCTGTTTATTATCCTGGTGGGACTGATCTACCTTATTGAGGTACTGTCCGTTATGATCCAGGTATCCTATTTCAAGGCAACACACGGAAAAAGAATTTTCAAGATGGCGCCTATCCACCATCATTTTGAGCTTTGCGGGTGGTCCGAGACACGGGTCGTTGCAGTGTTCTCTGTTGTAACTGCCATTATGTGCCTGATCGCTCTCCTGGCATTATAAGGAGGAACAGAAAAATGGATTTAAAAGGAAAAAAAGTTCTCGTTTTCGGAGCCGGAAAAAGTGGCATTGGTGCCGCTGATCTGCTTGGAAGTGTAGGAGCACAGCCGATAATCTATGACGGAAATGAAAACCTTGATAAAGAAGCGGTTTTACATAAAACAAACGGAACATACACCCCGGAGATCTGGGCCGGTGCTTTTCCGGAAGGAGAGATGGAAAGTCTTGATCTCGTAGTGTTAAGCCCGGGAGTTCCAACAGATCTTCCGCTGGTAAAGAGCTTCTACGAAAAAGGCCTTCCGGTATGGAGTGAGGTAGAACTTGCCTACCGTACAGGAAAAGGCGAGGTTCTTGCAATTACAGGAACCAACGGCAAGACAACAACAACAGCTCTCCTTGGAAAGATTATGGGAGATGCCCGTGAATCTGTATTTGTTGTAGGAAATATCGGAACTGCATATACATCAAAATCACTGGAGATGCGTGAGGATTCTGTAACCGTTGCGGAGATCAGCAGCTTCCAGCTGGAGACTATCGAGCAGTTCCGCCCGAAGGTCAGTGCGATCCTCAACATTACAGAAGATCATCTGAACCGTCATCATACCATGGAAGAATACATCCGTGTAAAAGAGCTGATTACCAAGAATCAGGGACCAGAAGATGTATGTGTCCTGAATTATGAGGATGAAGTCCTCCGTAAATTCGGTGAGAACATCGTTCCGAAGGTGGTATATTTTTCAAGCCTGCGTAAACTGGATCAGGGTATCTATCTGGACGGAGATCAGATCATTCTGAAAACAGAAAAAGAAGAGATCCCGATCGTAAAGACAGGAGAACTTAAGATCCTTGGCCGTCATAATCACGAGAATGTAATGGCTGCAGCAGCCATGGCATATTATGCGGGAGTTTCTGTGGAAAGCATCCACAAGAGCGTATGCGAGTTTGTGGCAGTTCCTCACAGAATCGAGTATGTAACAGAGAAGAACGGCGTTGCCTATTACAACGATTCCAAGGGAACCAACCCGGATGCAGCCATCAAGGGAATTCAGGCTATGAACCGTCCGACTCTTCTGATCGGCGGTGGCTATGACAAGGAATCCAGCTATGACGAGTGGATAGAATCCTTCGATGGAAAAGTCCGTTATCTTGTTCTCATTGGCCAGACAAAAGAAAAGATCAAAGCAGCGGCAGAACGTCTTGGATTTACAGACATCATCCTCTGTGAGGATCTGAAAGAAGCAGTTCAGATTTGTGCGGAAAAAGCAAATCCAGGAGATGCGGTTCTTCTTTCACCGGCCTGTGCAAGCTGGGGACAGTTTGATAACTACGAACAGCGTGGCGACATGTTCAAGGAATATGTGAAAGCACTGTAATAATCCGAAAAATACATACATAAGCTGAAATAAAGACCACTGTGGAGGCCACAGCATGAAGGCAGAACAGAAACAGACCGGAAAGACTGATACCGTTCTCTGGGTTCTGGTTCTGATCCTTGTTGTGTTTGGCCTGGGGGCGCTTTTTTCGGCAAGCGAATATAATGGCAGAGTGCGTTTTCACGACTCTGCCTATTATTTTAAGAAGCAGCTCTTTGCCACGGCACTGGGGCTGCTTGTTATGTATCTGGCATCAAGGGTGGATTACCGCATTCCTGTGAAGCTGGCACCGGGCGCATATATTCTTTCACTTTTTCTCTCTACGGCAGTGCTGCTTTTCGGGCAGGAGATTAACGGGTCGAAGCGGTGGCTGAACCTTGGGCCGCTGTCATTTCAGCCATCGGAGTATTCCAAGGTTGCGGTAATCCTTTTTCTCGTATGGCAGATCAGCCGGACAAAAAGCAAGACAACGGGGTTCTGGTTTATGTGCAGGACGATGATGACCCTGCTCCCGGTAGTTGGCCTGGTAGGTTCCAATAATTTAAGTACGGCGGTGATCATTCTAGGAATCGGTGTGATGCTGATCTTTGTGGCCAATCCCAGATATCTGCAGTTTCTGGCTCTGGGAAGTGCAGGAGTTGGATTTATTGCGGTTTTTCTTGCTGCGGAAAGTTACCGCCTGGAGCGTCTGGCGATTTGGAGGGATCCGGAAAAATATGAAAAAGGATTTCAGACCATACAGGGTCTGTATGCCATAGGAAGCGGAGGGATTTTTGGCAAAGGTTTCGGGAACAGTCTGCAGAAGCTGGGATTTGTACCGGAAGCCCAGAATGATATGATTTTTTCCATTGTGTGTGAAGAGACGGGAATTCTGGGGGCTTTTCTGGTACTTTTTCTGTTTGGGCTTCTGATCTGGAGGCTTTGTATGCTGGCACTGAACTGCCGGGATCTTAAGGGGACACTTCTATGCGCCGGAATCATGGCACATATGTCGATCCAGGTAGTCCTGAATGTTGCGGTTGTAACAAATACGATTCCCAATACCGGGATCACGCTGCCCTTTGTAAGTTATGGCGGAACTTCCGTTGTTTTTCTTCTGGGGGAGATGGGGCTGGCTTTAAGTGTCAGCAGTCACAGACATGGAAGAATCACATAGAATAAAAAGTAAGAGGCCCTTTTAGGAGTGGAAGACTTGAATGAGATCGATGAGATCGTCGTAACCGGAGGCAGGCCGCTGCATGGGACTGTGCGGATCCAGGGGTCAAAAAATACGGCACTTCCGGTTATGGCGGCGGCCCTTTTAAGCTCCGGGACCAGTGTACTGCGGGAGTGTCCGAAGATCACAGATGTATTTTTGATGGAAAAAATCCTCCGGGAGCTGGGCGCGGAAACCTGGTGGGAGGATCATGACCTTTATCTGGACTGCAGTCATGCGGACGGTACCGTGATACCGGAATATTTTTCCGGAAAAATGCGTTCTTCTGTGATTCTGCTGGGGGCAATGCTTGGACGGAATGGGAAAGCACGGACCGGTTATCCGGGCGGATGTGTCATTGGCAAACGTCCGGTGGATCTTCATATACAGGTTTTACAGAAGCTTGGTGCCAGAATCGTGGAAAACGGGAATGAGATTCAGGCAACCTGTGGAAAACTGAAAGGAGCGGAAGTGATTTTTCCCAAAAGCAGCGTGGGAGCCACAGAACAGGGAATTCTGGCAGCCGTTCTTGCAGAGGGAAAAACCGTTTTTACGGGATGTGCCCGCGAACCGGAAATTACCTGGCTGTGTCAGTATCTGACAGGGATGGGGGCAAAGATTGAAATTCTGGAAAATGGAAGTATCTGTATCGAAGGTGTAAAGAAACTGCATCCCGGCAGCGGGACGATTCCCCCGGACCGTATTGTTGCCGGAACCTATCTTATGGCAGCGGCGGCCACCAGAGGAGAGATCATTCTGGAAAATCCGCCGATCGATGAAATGCATGCAATCCTGGAAGTATATCGGAAAATGGGTGGACAATGTCACCGGATAGGTGGTAAACTAATAGTCAACGGAAAAAATGCAGGTTTTCCTCTTGAACTTCTGGAGACAGACGTTTATCCTGGATTTCCTACAGATCTGCAGTCTCCTGCGATGGCAGTGCTGGTCACGATTCCGGGGGTAAGCAGAATCCGTGAGAAGATTTTTGAGGACAGATATAAACTGGCGTCATGGCTCTGTTATATGGGAGCGAAGATTGAGATCCGGGATGGAATGGCTGTGGTACACGGAGGTTATCCACTTCGGGGATGCATCGTGGAAGCAGAGGAACTCCGCGGAGGTGCGGCACTTGTGATCGCGGCGCTTGCAGCAGAAGGGGTTACCAGGATCAGAGGCTGCTCTTTTATTGAAAGAGGTTATGAACATATCTGTGAAGATTTGACTGCCCTGGGCGGTCTGCTGATAAAGGACAGAGGAACTTTATGAAAAAATCAAAAAAAAATTCGCTGGCAGCAGCCGGAATGATTCTGGTTCTGCTGCTGGCAGGTGTTATTTTCTTTTTTACTTATTATCAGGTTGATGAAGTACAGGTGATGGGAAGTAGCCATTATTCTGAGAAACAGATCAAGAAGATGGTCCTTCGGGGGCCGTTGGCATCCAATTCTGTTCTGGCACCCCTTCTTTACACCAAACAGAATACAAAAGATGTTCCTTTTGTGGATGGTTATACAGTGACCAGACTTAACCGTCACACCATTTGTGTCAGTGTGAAGGAGAAGGATATTGTCGGCTGTATTCCTTATCTGGACAGTTACATTTACTTTGACAGAAATGGAGTTTTTGTGGAAGGTTCCACAGAACGCAATGAGAAGATTCCGTTTTTTGACGGAATTAAAGTAAAAAAAGTAATTCTCAATGAGAAGCTTCCTATTAAGGATGAGACTGTGATGAACACAGCGGTGGCTCTGTCTACTATTTTTTCAAAAAATGACAAGGTTCCGGATCATATTGAATTCGGAGATGACGGGCAGATCAGCCTGGTTTACGGAGATATTACGGTCAAGCTTGGAAAGGACGAGTATCTGGAAGACAAAATGACCAGGGTACTTGCCATTCTTCCGCTGATTTCCGGAAAAAAAGGAATTCTCCACGCTGAAAATGTAAATGATAATTCCAAGACCATAACACTGGAGCAGGAACAGGATGAGAATCAGAATTCCGAAGAAACCTGGACAGGCGGTTATGATGAGGAAGGAAATTACACAGGCGAGGGCGAATACGACGAAAATGGCAATTATGTAGGGCCGAAGCCTCAGAGTGATCTGGAATATGCAAAGGAAAAATGGATCGGCGGATATGACGAAGAAGGTGACTACACAGGAAGCGGTGAGTATGACGCCAACGGTAATTATGTCGGAGAAGCACCTACGGAAGAGAGTATGGCTGCCAAGGGAAACTGGAAAGGTGGATACCGTGAGGATGGCGGTTATGATGGAACCAGCGAATATGACCGTGACGGTAATTATGTAGGAACACTTGAGGATTATCTGGCATCAGAAGAAGGCAACGGAGACGGGACAGATTCTGCGAATGCAGACTCTGGAAATGCGGATTCCGAAAGCGCAGATACCGGAAGTTCCGATTCTCAGAATACGAATTCAGAGGATTCCGAAAACGGAGATTACACTTCGGATGGAAGTACGGATAATATGGATGAGGATACTGATACAGAAACGGATTACAATAGTGATTATGGTGATGGATCTGATAATTATGACGAAAATCAGGACGGAGATTACAGTGATGCGTCCGATTACCAGTGAAGATAAAAAAATCCTTTCTTATATAAATACCAGTATTTGGGCATTTTGCCAGAGATTGTTTTGCAAATGTTTCTGTTAATAGAAACAGTGCCGAAATTTAGTGAAAAAAGTATAAAAAAACAAAATTAGTGGTTGATTAATTACCGAAAAAAATATATGATATAACTATGTGTATATGTAGCTTGGAATAGATTATTACACTGAATCGGATATCAGGTAGAAATAAAGGAGGAAGTACATTGTTAGAGATAATGACGAATGAGGCTGAGTCTTCTGCGAAGATTATTGTAATTGGAGTAGGCGGCGCAGGTAATAATGCAGTAAACAGAATGGTGGAAGAGGCCATTGGAGGAGTTGAGTTTGTAGGTGTCAATACCGATAAACAGGCTCTGACACTGTGTAAAGCTCCGACTGTACTTCAGATTGGTGAGAAAATTACGAAAGGTCTTGGCGCCGGTGCACAGCCGGAAGTTGGACAGAAGGCAGCTGAGGAGAGCATTGAAGAAGTTAAGAAGATCATTGAGGGAGCTGACATGGTTTTCGTTACCTGTGGTATGGGTGGCGGAACCGGAACCGGAGCTGCTCCTGTAATCGCCGGTGCGGCGAAAGAAATGGGTATCCTGACTGTCGGTGTTGTTACCAAGCCTTTCCGTTTTGAAGCTAAGACTCGTATGAATAATGCACTTGCGGGAATCGAGAATCTGAAGAAAGCAGTTGACACTTTAATTGTCATCCCGAATGACAAGTTACTTGAGATCGTTGACAGAAGAACAACCATGCCGGAAGCACTGCGTAAGGCTGATGAGGTTCTTCAGCAGGCAGTACAGGGTATCACAGACCTGATCAATCTGCCGGCACTGATCAACCTTGACTTTGCAGACGTACAGACTGTTATGACAGACAAGGGAATCGCTCACATCGGTATCGGTGAGGCAAGAGGTGATGACAAGGCTATGGAGGCTGTACAGCAGGCGGTATCTTCTCCGCTTCTTGAGACAACCATTAAGGGCGCTACGCATGTGATCATCAATATTTCCGGAGATATTTCTCTTATGGATGCCAACGATGCGGCAAGTTATGTTCAGGAACTTACAGGTGAGGATGCGAATATTATCTTTGGTGCCATGTATGATGATTCTGTTGCAGATTATGCAAGGATTACAGTTATTGCAACAGGTCTTACAGACAATAACCTTCAGAATACACCATTTGGAAACAGAGCTTCCAATTCTGTATTCGGAGCAGCCAAGAAGACAAGCCCGTCACCGGCAAGCAGCATGAATCTTAATATGCCGAGCTTCAGTCTGCCAACTATGAATTCCACACAGTTTGGTACTAAGGCACCGACAAGCACTGTTCAGAAAAAAGATATCCAGATTCCGGATTTTCTTAAGAACAGATAATAAATGAACATAATAAAATCCGGCAGAGAATCCATCTGGAATCCTGCCGGATTTTTTGGCTTTCAGTTCAGAATATCAGCATTTACAGCTGAAAGTATCACATTTTGTATCACAGCAGCGATGTGCATTATCACCGGATACATTGATGGAAGCTGCGGTACATTTGCAGTGCTCATTGTAGGTACAGTTGTGTGCTTTGCAGTCGATGTTAATGGTTTCACATCCACAACCGGAATCAGCAGCATTTGTTGCAGAATCTTCTTTCTGATCGCGGAAACTTTCACAGGCGGTATCATCTGCATAACGTGCATCTGCGCCTTCCACATTAATGGCACCTTTGGAACAGAGAGAATCTTTGTTATAGTAGCAGTTGTGTGCGGAACATTTAAGGATTGTCATAAAAGTGTCCTCCTGATAAATATGATTTTACCGGAAACCGTCAGCTGTCGGACTTTGAACCTCTGATCAATGGTCCATGTTACAGTCTGTCTTATCGGATTCCGATGTTGGATAGTATGCCCGGAAAAAGAAAAACTCATACGCACAAATAAATACATAATAATATAAAAAAACAGTTGACAAACAGAAGATACCATGGTATTCTCTTAAAGTACGTAGCGAAAAGAAAGCAGAGTTCACTCTCACCTCAGCGCTGAAGATAAGCGACTCAGGTCAATATTGCACAGTACTGCGAACGGAGAGACTATCAGTCCGCAGGTGTAATTTTGAAGTGTGGACATCTGTCTACGCTTTTTTTGTGCAGGAAGAAATCCCGGCACAGTATTGAGAAAGAAAAAATTAATTCTATCATGTTCATGGAGGTGTACAACAATTAGCGGTTTAATGATTAACGAACAGATCAGAGACAGAGAGGTACGCTTAATTGGTCCGGACGGAGCTCAGCTTGGAATCGTGTCCGCCAGAGAAGCGATGGCGAAAGCACAGGAGGCAGGACTTGACCTTGTAAAGATTGCCCCACAGGCGAAGCCGCCAGTATGTAAGATCATTGATTACGGTAAATACCGTTACGAACTTGCAAGAAAAGAAAAAGAGGCCAGAAAAAAGCAGAAAACCATCGATGTCAAAGAAGTGCGTCTTTCCCCGAACATTGATACGAATGATTTAAAGACGAAGGTAAATGCAGCAAGAAAGTTCCTTAGCAAGGGCGACAGAGTTAAGGTTACACTTCGTTTCCGCGGAAGAGAGATGGCACATATGTCTAGCAGCAAACATGTGCTTGACGACTTCGCAGATCTTCTGTCCGATATAGCGACTGTAGAGAAGGCTCCGAAGGTAGAAGGCAGAAGCATGACCATGTTTCTGACTGAGAAACGGTAGATATCTCAGTCTTCACGGCAACAGCCGGGCAGAACGGGATGTTATATAAAATTTAGAAGAGATCGGAA
>ERZ1106929.2828-NODE-2828-length-10782-cov-3.747926_pt1 | contig 10782 bp, 9 predicted proteins | sample MGYA00403662_ERZ1106929 | MGnify/ENA primary metagenome ERZ1106929 (study PRJEB35170, sample SAMEA104062442) | human gut metagenome | biome: human gut; feature: human-associated habitat; material: faeces | place: Denmark | collected 2013-02-20 ...
AGGGAACCTTTCTCCAGAAAGGTTCCCTCTCCCCTCCCCCAACATCAAATCATTCATCAATCAACTTAGCTCGACGCCTGCGCCTTGAGGGCTTCGGTCTGGGCGTGGGTGACAAGGGCGTCCACAAGCTCCTGAATTTCGCCTTCCAGCACCTTGCCGAGGCTGTACAGGGTCAGGTTGATGCGGTGGTCCGTGACGCGGCCCTGCGGGAAGTTGTAGGTCCGGATGCGCTCGGAGCGGTCGCCTGTGCCCACCTGCGCGCGGCGCTGGTCGGCAAGGGCGGCGTTCTGCTCGTCCTGCTTCATCTGGAGGAGGCGGGAGCAAAGAATCTTGAGACCCTTGGCCTTGTTCTTGTGCTGAGACTTTTCGTCCTGACAGCAGACCACGAGGCCGGTGGGGATGTGGGTCACGCGTACGGCGGAGTCGGTCGTGTTCACGCTCTGCCCGCCGGGGCCGGAGGAGCGGTACACGTCGAAACGCAGATCTTCGGGCTTGAGGTCAAGGTCCACTTCCTCGGCTTCGGGCATGATGGCGACCGTGGCGGCGGAAGTGTGGATGCGGCCCTGCGATTCGGTGGCGGGCACGCGCTGCACGCGGTGGGTCCCGGACTCGAATTTCAGGCGGCTGTAGACTTTGTCGCCGGAAATGAGCGCGATGACTTCCTTGTAGCCGCCGTTGTCGGACTCGCTTTGGCTCATGATTTCGACTTTCCAGCCCATCTTTTCGGCGTAGCGGCAGTACATGCGGAAAAGATCGCCGCCGAAGAGGGCCGCTTCTTCGCCGCCCGTACCGGCGCGGATTTCCAGAATGATGTTCTTTTCATCCAGCGGGTCGGTGGGCAGGAGCAGCACCTTGAGATCATGCTCAAGCTCGGGGAGCTTCTCCTCGATGGACTTGATTTCTTCGTGGGCCATTTCGCGGATATCGGGATCGGCGTCGTTGAGCAGTTCCTGATTGTCGGCGAGGTTCTGCTTCAATTCGCGGTACTGGCGGAAAATGTCCACCACGGGCTTGAGATCCGAGTGGGCTTTGGTCAGCTTGCGGTATCGATCCTGATCGTTGAAAACGGTGGGATCGGCGAGTTCCTGTTCGAGATCCAGGAATTTGCGTTCGAGGCTTTCGAGTTTGGCAAACATCAATGACTCCGGTTGCAGGTAGGGGGCGTCTCAAGGCGCGGCGGGTGCTGGCCGACGGCGGAAGCGAGGGCCGCGACCGCGACTTCGACCTGATCCAGTTCCGGTTCCCTTGTGGTCAGAAGCTGTAAAAACATGCCCGGCGCGCGGAGGATGCGCCCCCAGAACCCGTCGCCCAGACGCGCGGCGTAGCGGATAAGCTCATAGGACAGGGCACTGATGGGAACCATAAGCAGCAGCTTGAAGGCGATAGTGAAAAGATGCTTGGCCACGGCGCTGTCCGGCGTCCAGACAAGGAGCAGCAGCGGGACGAGGACCGTATGCAGCAGGATGGCGATGGACATGACGAACAGCAGGAAGGTCGTGCCGCAGCGCGGGTGCAGGCGGCTGAACCGGATGGCCGACTCGGGCGTCACCGTATCCCCGGATTCGTAGGCATGGATCGTCTTGTGTTCGGCGCCGTGATAGCAGAACACCCGCCGGATGTCCGGGAGGAAGGCGATGCCCACGATGTAGCCGATAAAAATCAGAAATTTAAACAGCCCGTCCCAGATGTGGAACGAAAAACCTTCGACGTCGCCGCCGAGCCCGATCCAGTTCATGATGATCGAGAGCAGGTGAGGCACGACGACGAACAGGCCCACGGCGAACAGAAGCGACACGATGAGGGTAAGGACAAGCTGCCAGTCCTTGAGTTCCTCTCCGGTCCCTTCCGTGCTGCGCTCGGCGGAAAGGTTCAGTGCCTTGATGCCGTTGACGAGGGTTTCTATCAGCGTGGGGAAACCGCGCAGGAACGGTTTTTTGAGCAGCTCGCTGCGGGTGAGGCTGAACCACGGGCGGTTTTCGACGCTGATGTTGCCGTCGGCCGTGCGGACGGCCAGCGCATAGACGTCGCCGTTGCGCATCATGACGCCTTCCATCACGGCCTGCCCGCCGACGAGCGGCGCGGGGGCTAGGAACGGCAAAAGGCGCCCAAGGCTCATTGGGAATCGTTTCCCGGAACGGGCGGAAGAAACGGACGTGGCGGCCGGACGACCGGTGCGCGTGGACATGGAAAGACCTCGGAATGTCACTCCCTGAACGTATGTCCCCGGCGCGGTTCCCGACTGGTTGACTTGCGGACTTCGGGGAAGGACGAAAAAAAGGGATGGAACTCGAAGGCCTCCCGGAGGGCGGGCCACCCGGGAGGCGTAAAGGCTGCGCAGGAGGCCGGCGCGTTACTTGTTGAGATTGGCGTACTTCTTGCGGAAGCGGTCAATGCGGCCAGCCGTATCGAGGAAACGCTGCTTGCCGGTGAAGAAAGGATGGCAAGCGGAGCAAATTTCCACATGGACGGTTTCTCCTTTAGTGGAGAGGAGTTCTACCTGATTGCCGCAGGCGCAGGTGATCTTGGCCTTGTACACTTTGGGATGAATTTTTTCTTTCATGGTCAGGCTCCTATAAAGTCGGGACTCAGCTATATATACCCTGAAGTGCCGTTTGGCAAGGGATTCTTCCCCGAGGAGGCTTTTGCCTCCGGCTCGGGCGTTCCGGCAAAGATTTTTTTGCATCCGGGCCATTTTTTTCCTTTTTGTCGTGTCATTTATGTATAATGCTTGAAGTTATCATTTTATTGTCTGATTTCGAAGTGTTATCGTTCCACAAAATGGTGGCGTTCTAACTCGGGGGGTGGTAAAAACGCTTTTTGCAATACAAATAAGGGAGGATAGCGCAAAATATCCCGGTGACAACCGCAAAAACAAAGGGTAAAGACCACCGCTGGCACATCTCACTATTCAGGTAAGGAGTCTTTTATGACCAAAGCAGATCTTGTTGACAAAATCCACGCCAAGGCTGGCCTCGGCACCAAGGCCGCAACCGAACAGTTCCTCGACGCGGCCATCAGTGTGCTGTCCGAAACCATCGCCAACGGCGAACAGGTTTCCTTCACCGGCTTCGGTAGCTTCAAGGTCGTCGAACGCAGCGAACGCAAGGGCCGCAACCCCCGCACCGGCGAGGAATGCCTCATCCCCGCTTCCCGCGTCGTGAAGTTCACTCCCGGCAAGGCGCTGAAAGAAGCCGTGAAATAGTGTGTACGGGCGCAGCCTCTTTTCCGGGGCTGTAGTCCCGGAAACGACATCCGGTACATAAATCCCGCGGCCCCGGCTGCGGGATTTTTGCATTCCTGCCCGCAACGGGCCAGATTGTTATTCCTTTTTCCTTGTGCTATTTCTTTGAGATTGCAGTGCCGAATACACGTCGCGCCGTGCCCATAGTCCCGTTTCCGGGGCTCGGGAGCGGCTTTTTTATGTGGCTTCGGCAGGATTTCCGCTTCGGGCGGCAAGGTTTCAACAAAGGAATGAGGGAACATGATAGGACCGGTTGCGAACAGCGTTTGTATTGTCGCGGGCTCTATTCTCGGGGCGCTCTGCGGGCCTGTGCTCAGTCAGGAGTTCAGGAAAAAGATCATGAATGTCTTCAGCTGCATCACGCTCGGCATCGGCGTGACCATGCTGTCGAAGGGCGACTCGCTGCCTCCTGTCGTGCTTTCCCTGCTGTTCGGAACGGCGCTCGGCGAGCTGACCCGCTTCGAATCCCTGGTGATGAAGGGGGCCTTCAAGGTGGCGGGGCTGTTCAAGCGGAACGGCAAACCCAAGGGCGGCAAGTCCGAAACGCTGTCCGAGACGGTGTTCCGCGATCAGTTCGCCGTGGCGACGGTCCTTTTTTGCGTGAGCGGCCTCGGGATCATCGGTTCCATGCGCGAAGGCCTGACCGGCGAGTGTTCCCTCCTGCTCATCAAGGGCGTGCTCGATCTGTTCACGGCCATGCTCATTTCGGCGAGCATCGGCAGTGTGGTGGGCGTGCTGGCCGTTCCGCAGTGCGCCATTCAGTTTGCCTTGCTGTTCGGGGCCACGATGCTCATGCCGTACACCACGCCGACCATGTTTGCGGATTTCTCCGCTTGCGGCGGCATCATCATGCTCGGCGCGGGGCTGCGCCAGATGGGGCTCGTGCAGGTCCCTATCCTCAGTATGCTGCCCGGTCTGTTTTTCGTCATGCCGCTGTCCGCATTATGGAAGCAGATTATGTAGATGAGAGAATCGGACGAGGGGCTTCGCCGGAAGCCCCCTCGTCGCGTATGGGAAAAGCCGTTTTTGAGGGGGAAGGAAGAGGGGGAGGCTCATCAGGCTTTGGGCGTGGCGGTGAAGAAGAAGCGGGGGAAGCGGAAGATGATTTCCCCGTTGCCCTGCTTCGGATAGCGTGCGGCGACTTCCTCCAGCACGGCCTGTTCGAAGGCTGCGGCGCGCTCGCCGGAAAGGAGGCTCAGGTAGGGGCGCAGCCCCGTGCCTTTATACCAATCCATGATGGCCTCGTGGGACGGCATACGGTGGAGATAGGTGATCTGCCACATCTGGAACTGTCCGGCTTCGGCGGCGAGGATGTCGAAATAGGCCTCTTGGGAAAGCGTATGGAAGATCCGCGCGGAGGCGAGTTCGGCGCGCCACTCGTCCGAGGCGGCAAGTTCCCCGATGATCCGGTGGATGGGCTCCTGATAGTTCATGGGAACCTGCACGGCGAGCATTCCGCCGGGGCGGAGCAGGGCGAGCATGTCCCGGATGAGCCGGGGATGGTCGGGGACCCACTGGATGCAGGCGTTGGAAAACACCACGTCGAACCCGTCCTCCCCAAGTGAGAGCAAATTCAGGGCATCGCAGATCCGGAACTCCATGTCCGGGTGATCGTCCTTCGCGGCTTCGATCATCTCCGGTGAACTGTCGATGCCGATGATGCGCAGGGCATTGGGGAAGGCGTCCGCCAGAACCTGCGTGCTGTTGCCGGGGCCGCATCCCACATCGAGCAGCTTGCGCGGCTGTTCAAGGTCGATGCGTTTGACCAGATCGATGGACGGCTGCGTCCTTTCGGCCTTGAAGCGGAGATAGGCGGCGGAATCCCATTGCATGGCGTGCCTCTTGCGGGCTGAAGGTGGGCGGAGTTTCCCCTAAAAGCCCTTTTGCGGTAATGCCGTTCCCGCCGCCCTGTCAAGCGGACGGAAAAGGGAGGAAACGTGTTCCTTTCCTCCCCTTCTTTATGTGGCTTTTGATGGAAAAACGGCCTGCGCCGTTTCCCTCGGTCGCCATTCTGTCACGCGGGCTACAGCAGCTTGGTGATGATCTCTCCAAACTCGGTGCAGCCGACCGTGCGGGCGTCGGTCATCTGCGCGGCGAGGTCTTCGGTGACGGCGCGGCGGGCGATGGCGGTGTTCACGGCCTTGTAGATGCGGGTGGCGGCTTCCTTCCAGCCTATGTGCTCCAGCATGAGCGCGCCGCTGAGGATGAGGCTGCCGGGGTTGGCCCGGTCCTTCCCGGCGAGGCTCGGCGCGGTGCCGTGGGTCGCTTCGAAGAAGGCCAGCTTTTCCGACATGTTCACGCCGGGGGCAAGGCCAAGGCCGCCGACCTGCGCGGCGAGGGCGTCCGAAATGTAGTCGCCGTTCAGGTTGGGCGTGGCGAGCACGCTGTACTGCTCGGGGCGGATGAGGGCTTCCTGGAACATCGCGTCGGCGATGCGGTCCTTGATGACCAGCTTGCCCGGCGCGGAAGCGGCTTCGGCTTCGACCACGGTCTGGGCGGCGAATTCTTCCTTCGCCACATCGTAGCCGTGCTGGCGGAATGCGCCCTCGGTGAACTTCATGATGTTGCCCTTGTGCACAAGGGTCACGCTCGGAAGGTTCTGGGCGAGGGCGTGGCGGATGGCGGCGCGGACAAGGCGCTTGGAGCCTTTTTCGGTCATGGGCTTGATGCCTACGGCGGCGGAGGCGTCCACATTGGCTCCCAGTTCGTCGCGCAGGAAGGCGATGAGCTTGGCGGCTTCGGGCGTCCCGGCCTTGTATTCGATGCCCGCGTAGACGTCTTCGGTGTTTTCGCGGAAGACGATCATGTCCACGCGCTCGGGATGCTTGACCGGTGACTCGATGCCTTCAAAGTAGCGGATGGGCCGGATGCAGGCGTAGAGGTCGAGGGTCTGGCGCAGGGTGACGTTGAGGCTGCGGAAACCCGTGCCCACCGGCGTGCCGAGGGGGCCCTTGATGGCGAGCTCGGCGCCGCGCAGGGCGGCGAGGGTTTCGTCGGGCAGGAGCGTCCCGGTTTCCTTGAGCGCCTTTTCGCCCGCGAGCAGTTCCTTCCAGTCGAAACCGCGCTCGTCGCCGTAGCTCAGACGGATGGCTTCATCAATGACGGGGCGCGCGCTTTTCCACACGTCCGGGCCGATGCCGTCGCCTTCAATCCAGTAAACAGTCTTGCGCATGGGGAGAGACTCCAGAAATGTTACGTGGCTCGCGCCACGGTTGACGTCCGCGTGCCTCGCGGCGTGGGCAGAAACTACTCGCCTGAGGCCGGGTTGTCAAAAAGGCTACAGTTGTCGGCAAGTTTGCGGTGCGGCGCGGGCAGGGGGAAGGCCTCGATGTCCTGCGGCGCGATCCACTGGCAGGCTGTGGCCTCGGCCAGCTCCTCGGGCACGGGGCATCCTTTGGGCTTGCCCTCCAGCCTGAGCTGGTAACAGCGCAGGGTGATCCGGTAGGTCGTGTAGTTGTGGCGGATGACGTCCAGCGGGCGCACGATGGCGACCTTGAAGCCGACTTCCTCCATCCATTCGCGCGCGACGGCCTGTTCCGGCGTTTCGCCGGGCTCCACGCAACCGCCGGGGAATTCCCACAGCCCGCCCCAGACGTCCTTTTCGTTGCGGCGCTGGATGAAGACTTTCCCTTCATGCAGGAGCACCCCGCACACTACCTCGATCTGCGTGACGGCGGCTTTCTTGCCGGGAACCGGGCGTTCGTTCTGGATGCCGAGGTGGCGGCTTTCGCACAGCCCGGCCAGCGGGCAGCGTTCGCACTCGGGCTTTTTGCGGCATACGAGCGCGCCCAGCTCCATGAGCCCCTGATTGAAGTTCCGGGCCTCGCCTTTCGGGATGAGGGCTTGCGCCAGTTCGCGGATGCGGCTCTTGGCGGGCTCTTCCTTTACGGGCGTGTCGATGTCGAACACGCGGGACAGGACGCGCTCCACATTGCCGTCCACGCAGGGGACTTCCTCGTTGTAGGCTGTGCTGGCGATGGCCCCGGCGGTGTACGGGCCCACGCCGGGCAGGGCGAGGATGTCGGCGTAGCTGGTGGGGAAGTTCCCGCCGTGGCGTTCCATGATCACCCGGGCGGCGGCCTGGATGTTGCGCGCGCGGCGGTAGTAGCCGAGCCCTTCCCATGCCTTGAGCAGGTCTTCCTCGGGCGCGGCGGCGACGGCGGCCACGTCGGGGAACCGCTCCATCCAACGCAGGAAGTACTGGACGCCCCGGTCCATCTGCGTCTGCTGCATCATGACTTCGGCGATCCACGTCCGGTAAGGCGTGTAGTCGGCCCGCCACGGCAGCGGGCGGCGGTTCTCGGCGAACCAGCGGAGCAGGTCTTTTCGGAAAAGCGTAAAGCGTTGTGTATCGTTCATGGCAAAGGGGGTTGTATGTTGGAACCGGGAGAGCTTCTTTAGCGGGAGACATCCGCACGCGCGCTCCTCTGCTCTCCCGCAAAGAAATACCTTGTGGGGAGGCTGTTCGAAGGAAATCCAGTTGGCTACGCCTGTTTTTTGCCCGATGGCGCGGTGTAACCGGCAGAGATGAAAACAATCAGCTTCTTGGGAATCGTTCCTTGCAAGGAATAGCCCGAAACAGGGCGGCTGTCACGGGCCTGTTCAGCTTGCTTCCGGTATGGTTTTCGGGCATACTCTTACGATTATTTTTCAAGGAGTGTATCATGGACAATCCTACCGTGCTTCTGGAAACCACCTCCGGCGATATCCTTATCGAACTGTATGCCGACAAGGCTCCCGCCACCGTGGAGAATTTCCTCAAATATGTGAATGAAGGCTTCTACGCCAACACCATTTTCCACCGCGTGATCAAGGGATTCATGATCCAGGGCGGCGGCATGAACATGAAGATGGAAGAAAAGGCGACCCATGCCCCCATCAAGAACGAAGCCGACAACGGCCTTGCCAACGAGCGCGGCACCATCGCCATGGCCCGTACCCGCGATCCCCACAGCGCCACGGCCCAGTTCTTCATCAACACCGTGGACAACGGGTTCCTGAACTTCTCCTCGCCTGACGTGAACGGCTATGGCTACTGCGTGTTCGGCAAGGTCATCGAAGGCATGGAAGCCGTCGACAAGATCGAAAAGGAAAAGACCACCACCCGCGGCATCCATTCCGATGTGCCGGTTTCCGCCGTGCTCATCACCAACGCCAGCGTGTTTGAATAAGCTCTACGGGTGAGGAAGAAGGCCCTTTCCGAAGAATCCCCGAAGGGGCAAGCGGGGCCTTCTCCCTCACCCGACCCCCCTCCCTCATCCCCCAAGATTTTCAACTGGTGGGGAGGAGACGCGGCGGACTGTTCCTTTGCTTTTTGTCCGGCGCATACCGTCTTTTGGGGTAGCCACTTTTTCCGCTTTCAAGTCACGGGCCTCAGAGGGAGAAGGGCGCGGACGGCATCCAGAGGATGCCCGTCGGAGCCTTCAAAACCTGAATATGCCGATATGACGCCGCCTTTCCCGAAGAGGCTTTCCCCTCGTTCCCCAACTTTTCATCTCCCCTCCACTGTTAGGATATATCCATGACTCGCAAGCCTGAGATCCTCGCCCCGGCGGGCGATACGCAATCGTTTCTCGCGGCGATGGCCGCCGGAGCCGACGCCGTATACCTCGGCCTCAAACATTTCTCCGCCCGTATGCAGGCGGACAACTTCGGTTCCGCCGAGCTTTCCCGCATGGTCGAGCTCGCCAACGAGAACGGCAGGCGCATCTACGTCGCCTTCAATACGCTGGTGAAGCCTGACGACGTGCCCGCCGCAGGACGCCTCATCGCCCGCCTTGCCCGCGACGTGAAGCCGCACGGCCTGATCATTCAGGATCCCGGCGTGCTGGCCCTTGCCCGTCAGGCCGGATACGAGGGCGGCCTGTTCCTTTCCACGCTTGCCAATCTGACGCATCCCGCGTCGCTGCTGGCCGCGAAGGAGCTTGGCGCGGACCGTGTCATCCTGCCCCGCGAACTGTCCATCGACGAGGTAAAGCAGATTTCCGCCGCCTGTCCCGAAGGGCTGGATCTGGAAATGTTCATCCACGGCGCGCTGTGCTGGTGCGTCTCGGGCCGCTGCTACTGGTCGAGCTATATGGGCGGCAAGAGCGGCCTGCGCGGGCGCTGCGTGCAGCCCTGCCGCCGCGTGTACAAGCAGCGCAACCATTCCGGGCGGTTCTTCTCCTGCCTCGATCTCTCGCTGGACGTGCTCGCCAAAACCATCACGGACATCCCGCACCTGAGCTGCTGGAAGATTGAGGGCCGCAAGAAGGGGCCGCATTACGTCTATCACGTCGTCACGGCCTACAAGATGCTGCGCGACAACCCGGACGATCCGCAGGCCCGCAAGGATGCGGAAAAAATCCTCGAGATGGCGCTTGGCCGTCCTTCCACCCGCGCCCGCTTCCTGCCGCAGCGCACATCCGAGCCCACCTCGCCCGACAGCCAGACCAGCTCGGGACGTCTCGTGGGCAAGATACAGACGGACGCGGAGGGCCGCCCGTTCTTCAAGCCGCATATCGAACTGATTTCCTACGATTATCTGCGAGTCGGCTATGAGGACGAGAACTGGCATTCGACCCTGCCCGTGACCCGCCGCACGCCGAAGGCCGGGACCTTTACGCTGCGCCTCCCCCGCCATAAGACGCCGAAGGCCGGGACGCCGGTGTTCCTCATCGACCGCCGCGAGCCCGAACTCGTGCAGCTCATCGCGGAGTGGAAGCGGAAGCTGGATCGGTGCAAGGGGAGCGAGCCCACCGCTGTGGAGTTCACGCCCAAAATGCCCAAGCCCGCGCATCCCCGCCGCCGTCCGGATATGACGCTCCGCGCTTCGCTGCCCTATGGCTCCGAGACGCGCCGCAGCCGCAATTCGGTGATCGGCCTGTGGCTTTCGCCCAAATCGGTGCGCGAGGTGTCCCGCACTGTGGCCCCGAACATGGCGTGGTGGCTGCCCCCGGTCATCTGGCCGGATGAGGAAGAGCTCTGGAAGCGCATCATCAACGAAGCCATACGCAACGGCGCGAAGCATTTTGTCTGCAACGAGCCGTGGCAGGCCGCGTTCTTCAAGGGCCGCGAAGTGGATCTGGTCGCCGGGCCGTTCTGTAACGCCGCCAATGCCTTCACGCTGGCGAGCTTTGCGAAACTCGGTTTCAGCGCCGCGTTCGTCAGCCCTGAACTGACCAAGGAAGATTTTCTGGCCCTGCCGAAAACCAGCCCGCTGCCGCTCGGCATCGTGCTCGCCGGTTTCTGGCCGATGGGCATAGGGCGGCACGATCCTCTCGGCATCAAGCCGAACGAAGTCTTTCAGAGCCCCAAGGGGGAAGGCTTCTGGACCCGCCGCTATGGGCAGAATACATGGATCTATCCCGCGTGGCCCTTGGACATCACGGTGCATCGCCCCGAGCTTGAGGCCGCCGGGTATTCCTTCTTCGCCCGCATGGAGGAGAATCCGCCCAAGTCGATGCCGGCGGCCACCCGTCCCGGCCTCTTCAACTGGGAAGGCGAGTTGTTGTAGCATGCTAGAAATATTGGGGAAGGGAGGGAAAACTTTTCTGGAGAAA
>ERZ1106929.2838-NODE-2838-length-10724-cov-5.411566_pt1 | contig 10724 bp, 6 predicted proteins | sample MGYA00403662_ERZ1106929 | MGnify/ENA primary metagenome ERZ1106929 (study PRJEB35170, sample SAMEA104062442) | human gut metagenome | biome: human gut; feature: human-associated habitat; material: faeces | place: Denmark | collected 2013-02-20 ...
CAGGCTATTTTGAACAGCTTATTAAAGAAAGCTTTTTAGAGAATACTCATAAAGCCTATGTCTATCTCTATCCGGAAGTTGGCAAGAATGAGCGCTTGGAGGAAGAATTAAAAGAGCAGCTTGCCAGAATGAAAGATAAGCTCAACGCAAAACAGTTAAACTACCTGATTGAGGATACAAAGAAGTTGAAGGAATTTCAGGAGACACCTTCCACTCAGGAAGAGTTAGAGAAGATTCCTACATTAGACTTGAGTGATATTTCAAGAGAGGTACTTCCATTTAAGAATAAAGAGGTAACAATTGGCGGTACAACAGCAGTTGTTCATGAATACCATACGAATGGAATTGTATATTCTGATTTCTGCTTTGATATGTCAGAACTGCCGGAAGAACTGATTCCATATGCTACTTTACTGACAGAGATTTATCGTTATGTAGATACAGAACATTTTTCCTATAATGATCTGGCAACAGAAATCAATTTAAAGATTGGTGGATTATCTTTTCAGACAGGCATGAACGTTCTTGTATGGGAAAAGGATGCCTACCGTCCATATTTTAGTGTTCATATGAAGTGTATGGAGAATCAGGTAGCAGATGGCATGTCCCTGTTAAAAGAAGTTCTTTTAAGCTCCAAGATGGATAATAAGAAGCGTTTAAAAGAGATTATTTCTGAACTTCGTACAAAGATGGATACAAGAATTCCGGCAGCGGGTCATGTATATGCAGCGAATCGTGCCCTTTCTTATATTGACCCGATGATGAAATACAAAGATACAGCAGAAGGAATTGGTTTTTATGAATTTGTAAAGAAGCTTGATAAGAACTTTGACAGTAATGCAGATCTTCTTATGAAGCAGCTCGTGAGAGCGCAGATGTGCATTTTCCGTAAAGAGAACCTGACATTATCCCTTACGGGAGAGTTTAACTTTAAGTCTTTAATGGAAGGAGAAATGCTACAGTTTAACCGTATGCTTTATGATATGCCATGCGTTAAAACAGTTCCCGCATTTGTTTTGGAGAAAAAGAATGAGGGATTTAAGACAGCAAGTAAAGTGCAGTATGTAGCAAGTGCCGGCTGTTTTGAAAAAGAAGGACAGGAATACCACGGTGCATTAAAGGTATTAAAGACCATTTTCTCCTATGATTATCTCTGGGTGAATGTCCGTGTGACTGGCGGTGCATACGGATGTATGTGTAATTTCTCAAGGAATGGATATGGTTTTTTTACTTCCTACAGAGATCCAAACCTTTCTGCTACATTGGATGTTTATAAAAAGGCAGCGGATTATGTGAGAAACTTTGAAGCTGGTAAGAGAGATATGACAAAGTATATCATCGGAACTATCAGTGGCATTGATCAGCCGTTAGAGCCGTCTGCATTGGGAGAGCGTTCTTTCCATGCCTACCAGTCAGGAATTACAGTAGAGATGATTCAAAAAGAGAGAAATCAGGTACTTGATGCAACGGAGGAGACGATTCGCTCCCTTGCCGATTATATTGAATCTATGATGGACGCAGGAACGGTATGTGCTATCGGCAATGACCGTAAGTTAGAAGAAGAAAAAGAGATGTTTAAGCAGGTATGCAGCCTGAATCAATAGAGGGTAATAGAGAAAGGAAAAAATATGAGCAGATGTTTTAAATCAGGATTTGTAACCATTATTGGTCGTCCGAATGTAGGAAAGTCTACATTAATGAATCAGTTAATTGGTCAGAAGATTGCGATTACTTCCAGTAAAGCGCAGACAACAAGAAATCGGATTCAGACTGTATATACAAGTGAAGAAGGACAGATTGTCTTTCTGGATACGCCGGGAATTCATAAGGCGAAAAATAAGCTGGGAGAATATATGGTAAATGTGGCAGAACGCGCGTTGAATGAAGTAGATGTGGTACTGTGGCTGGTAGAGCCGTCCACCTTTATCGGAGCCGGGGAGAAGCACATCATAGAACAGCTGAAACGTGTAAAAACACCGGTGATCCTTGTAATCAACAAGATTGATATGGTAAAGAGAGAGGAAGTTCTGCTGTTTATCGATGCATACCGCAAAGAGTATGATTTTGCGGAGATTGTTCCGGTATCTGCGAGAAACGGGGACAACACGGATGAACTGGTGAAAGTGATTTTAAAATATCTTCCGTATGGTCCGCAGTTCTATGATGAAGACACTGTGACAGACCAGCCGGAGCGTCAGATTGTGGCAGAACTGATCCGGGAAAAGGCACTTCATTGTCTGCAGGAAGAAATCCCGCATGGAATCGCAGTGGCGATTGATCGCATGAAAATGCAGAACAAAGTCATGCATATTGATGCTACGATCATCTGCGAGCGGGATTCCCACAAAGGAATCATCATCGGAAAACAGGGCAGTATGCTAAAGAAGATCGGAAGTACGGCGCGCTATGAAATCGAGCGGATGCTGGACTGTAAAGTGAATCTGAAGCTCTGGGTAAAAGTACAGAAAAACTGGAGAGACAGTGATTTTCTAATGAAGAATTTCGGATACCACGAGGACGAGATGTAGTATTTGGCAGATTTTATATAGTATATCCGGGAGAGAATCGGACACCCTAATTGTATACTCAACAAGGAACAGATGAGAAAGCAATTAAAGAGGTGAACCGATGAAAGAAGAATACTGGGAACAGTTTATGACAACAGGACGCATTGCAGATTATCTTTCTTACAAAGCAGAAAGTGGCAGCAGCGAAAGTCGCTGTTTGGAAGAACAGAAGGAACAGGCAGGAGTTAGATCAGGTGAATCAGATTGTTTTGACAGGGATGGTGCTTTCCACGGCACCGGTTGGAGAGTATGACAGACGGGTTGTGATACTGACAAAGGAACAGGGAAAGATTTCTGCATTTGCCAGAGGGGCGAGAAGACCAAACAGTCCGCTGGTAGGTGCAGTCAATCCGTTTTCTTTCGGGGAGTTTACGATGTATGAGGGGCGTTCCTCTCATACGATCCAGTCTGTGAAGATCACAAATTATTTTTCGGAGCTTCGGGAAGATATGATCGGTGCTTATTACGGGTTTTATTTTCTGGAGTTCGCGAATTATTATACAAAAGAGCAGAATGATGAACGGGAGATGTTAAAGCTTTTGTATCAGACCATGAAAGCACTGACCAGCCCGCATATTCCGAATCTGCTGATCCGCCGCATTTTTGAACTCAAAGCGTTCTGTATCAATGGAGAAGGACCTCAGGTCTTTCAGTGTGTCCGGTGTCAGAAAAAAGACGGACAGATGGTGTTCAGTGCCAGGGAAGGCGGACTGGTCTGTACAGATTGTGCCAGGAATATTTCAGACGGGATTTCGTTGGATAATTCCACACTTTATACGATGCAGTACATAGAGAGCAGTACGATTGAGAAGCTGTATACATTTACAGTCAGCAGGGAAGTACTGGAAAAGCTGTCCGGGATCATGGAACGGTATTGTCTGCTTTATGTGGAAAAAAGGTTCAAGTCTCTGGAGATTCTTGAGACATTGGTGTAGCAAATCGCGTGAAAATGGCAGGGAATCCAGGAATGGCTTGAAAAAACGGGATGAAGCCGTTATAATAGTTACCAATTGATGAAAAAGAATGTGAGGAACAGAGAATTATGGTAGAAAAGACAATGGATAAAATCGTAGCCCTGGCAAAATCAAGAGGTTTTGTGTACCCGGGTTCTGAAATTTACGGGGGGCTTGCCAATACATGGGATTATGGAAATCTCGGAGTAGAGTTGAAAAACAATGTAAAAAAAGCATGGTGGAAGAAATTCGTGCAGGAAAGTCCGTATAATGTGGGCGTGGACTGCGCGATCCTGATGAATCCACAGACATGGATCGCATCCGGACATCTGGGCGGATTCAGCGATCCGTTGATGGATTGTAAAGAATGTAATGAAAGATTCCGTGCAGATAAGCTGATCGAAGATTACGCACAGGAGAATGGAATCGAACTGGAAGGAAGCGTGGATGCATGGAGCAAGGAGCAGATGTCTGCTTATATTGAAGAGCATGATATCAAATGTCCTTCCTGTGGAAAACACAACTTTACAGAGATCCGTGAGTTCAACCTGATGTTCAAGACATTTCAGGGCGTTACAGAGGACGCAAAGAATGTCGTATATTTAAGACCTGAGACAGCACAGGGAATCTTTGTAAACTTTAAGAATGTACAGCGTACCTCAAGAAAGAAGATTCCATTTGGGATTGCGCAGATTGGAAAATCTTTCCGTAATGAGATCACACCGGGTAACTTTACATTCCGTACAAGAGAGTTTGAGCAGATGGAGCTGGAGTTCTTCTGTGAACCTGGTACAGATCTGGAATGGTTTAACTACTGGAAGAGCTTCTGCCTGAACTGGCTGAGTTCTCTGGGACTCAAGGACGATGAAGTCCGTTATCGTGACCATGATGCAGAAGAATTGTCATTCTACAGCAAAGCGACTACTGACGTGGAATTTTTGTTCCCGTTCGGATGGGGAGAGCTGTGGGGAATCGCTGACAGAACAGACTATGATTTGACACAGCATCAGGAAGTATCCAAACAGGATCTTACTTATTTTGATGATGAGAAGAAAGAAAAATATATCCCATACGTGATTGAGCCGTCTCTTGGTGCAGACCGTATGGTACTGGCGTTCCTTTGCAGCGCATACGACGAGGAAGAACTGGAAGGCGGAGATACACGTACGGTTCTGCATTTCCATCCGGCGCTGGCTCCTGTCAAGATTGGTGTGCTTCCGCTGTCTAAAAAGCTCAATGAAGGCGCTGAGAAGGTGTTTGCAGAACTGAGCAAGACTTACAACTGCGAATTTGATGACAGAGGAAATATCGGAAAACGCTATCGCCGTCAGGATGAGATCGGTACACCGTTCTGTGTAACCTATGATTTCGATTCCGAGGAGGATGGCGCAGTGACTGTCCGCGACAGAGATACCATGGAACAGGAACGTGTGAAAATTGAAGATCTGAAAGCATACTTTGAGAAAAAGTTTGAATTTTAAGAGGAGACTGCCGTACATTTTGTGCGGCAGTTTTTATGATGGATGCAGATGCTATTCAGAGAAATATATAAGGTATACTTCTTAATAATAATAGGAAATATTCATAACAGCTTATATTTTCAATCGGGAAACAATGTGCTATGATGAACATATGTTGAAGACAACAGAATATTGAAAATTCTTCAAGATACATTTGCAGGACGGGAAACCTGTTTAGCCTCTGGCCGGTGTATCTTTTTTGTTACTCAAAACAACAGGAGGATTTAAAAGAATGGAAAGAACAACAGTAGAAAATCTGAAGGAACTGATTCGTGCAGGACGTGCAAAGACACCTGCAACAAAAGTGATCATGGGAGGAACTCTGGTCAATGTTATGTCTGAGGAGATCTATCCGGCAGATATCGCAGTTTACAAAGACACGATTGTAGCAGTGGGAGATGTGAAAGAGTATATCGGGGAAGAGACAGAAGTGATCGATGCAAAGGGCAGATATCTGGTGCCGGGTATGATTGATGGTCATATTCACAGTGAGTGCAGCAAGTTGAGCATTACAAGCTATGCAAAAGCAGTTGTGCCAAGAGGGACTACAAGCATGATTTCCGGTCTGGACGAATATATTTCCGTATCAGGTCTGGAAGGACTGCAGGAAGTACAAAAGGAGGTACAGGCGAGTCCTCTGAAAGTGTTCTGGGGAGCACCGTATAAGACACCATATACAATTCCTCAGTCTACTGTAGCATTTAACTTTACAAAAGAGGTACATGAAGAGGTACAGAAATGGCCGCAGTGTTACGGAGTATGGGAGACAGTAAGAGAGTTTATCCAGGAAGAAGACGAAAACACATTGGGAGCAATTGCAGAAGCATTTAAGAATCGTCTTCCGGTATTCGGATGCGCGCCAATGGCAAGAGGGAATGATCTGAACGGATATTTGTGTGCGGGTGTGCGTCTGGATCATGAGAGCTATGATCATGAGGAAGTTGTAGAAAAGATGAGAAAAGGAATGCATATGCTGATCCGCGAGTCTTCCGTGACACATTTCCTGGCAGAGAACATCAAAGCAGTAACAGAAGTAAATCCGGCATTTGCAAGAAGAGTCAGCTTCTGTACAGATGATGTGACAGCAAGTGATGTTCTGGAAAAAGGACATCTGGACAATGTAGTACGTCTGGCAATCCAGGCAGGAGTGAAACCGATGACTGCAATCCAGATGGCGACGATCAATAGCGCAGAAGCATATCGCATTGACCATATGGTAGGTTCTATCTGCCCTGGAAGAATTGCAGACATTCTGTTTGTAGACGATCTGGAAGCATTCGGAATCAAAGAAGTGATGACAAATGGAACAATGGTAGCAAAAGACCATAAACTGACTTATGATCTGAAAGCGCCGGAGAGAAGTTCTGTGTTAAAAGGTGAGTTGAAATGCAAACTGACGACAAAAGAAGATTTTGAATATAAGACATCTATTCAGAACGGAGAGGCAAAGGTTCTTTCGATGGATGTAAAAGGACCATTTGTCAGAAAGAGAAGAGATGTTGTTTTAAAAGTTGAAAACGGAATCGTACTTCCGGATGTAGAACAGGATGTGGCAATGGTATCTGTTCTGGAACGATTTGGAAGAAATGGAAATAAATCTCTGGCATTTTGTTCCGGATGGAAATTAAAGAAAGGTGCGATGGCATCTTCGGCAGCACCGGATGACAACAATCTGGTTGTTATGGGTGTCAGCGCAGAGGATATGTCAATTGCAGCCAATTATCTGATCGAGCAGGGCGGCGGTCAGGTTGTTGTGGCAGACGGAGAGATTCTGGAATTTCTTCCACTTCCGGTCGGAGGAATTGTCAGTGATGAAGAACCGGAGGTAATCGCGGCACAGGAGAAGAAGATCGATCAGGCAGCAAGAATGTTAGGTTCTGATCTGCCGGATCCAATGATGTACATGTTCTTCTTGCCGATTACGGCCATCCCGGATTATGCGATCACGGATGTAGGACCGGTTGACTATCTTGCGCTTACAACATTTGATCCGGTTTTGGAAGTAAACGAAAAATAAATCAAAGGAGGACATCGGTATGAAGAAAGAAGAATTAAAAAAGCTGATTGACACAGCGGCAGGAAGAATTCCCGCAGATACAGTCATTAAAAACTGTCAGATCGTCAATGTTTTTTCCGGGAAGATCCAGACAGGCGACATCGCACTGAGCGGAGATAAGATCGCGGGAATTGGAGAATATCAGGGCGTTCATGAAGTGGATGCGCAGGGAAGATATGCAGTTCCTGGATTTATTGACAGTCACATTCATATCGAATCTGCCTACGTCAGCCCGGAAGAACTGGGGAGACTTTTGGTGCCTCATGGAGCAACTACGATCATTGCAGATCCGCATGAAATTGTGAATGTGTGTGGGATCAAAGGTCTGGACTACATGATGGAGGCAGCAAAAGGGACAGCACTTGATATCAAGTATATGCTTCCATCCTGTGTACCGGCAACTCCGTTTGAGCATGCAGGTGCGGTGATCAATGCACCGGAGATGGAAGAGCCGATTCAAAGAGATGGAATTCTCGGGCTTGGAGAATTTATGAACTTCCCTGGAGTTATTCAGGCGGATGAAAGTGTGCTGGATAAACTGATGACTGCAAAAGAAGAAGGAAAACTGATCGACGGGCATGGACCTGGAATTGACGGAAAAGATCTGAATGCATATTCTGCAGCAGGGATTCTGGCAGATCACGAGTGTTCTACAGTAGAAGAGATGGAAGCACGTCTGGAGCGCGGAATGTACATTCTGCTCAGACAGGGGTCTGCATGTCATAACTTAAGACCTCTGTTAAAAGGAGTGACACCGGAAAACAGCAGAAGATGTCTGCTCTGTTCAGATGACAGACAGCCGAAGACAATTTTAAAAGACGGTCATCTGGACAATCACCTGAAGATCTGTGTGGAGGAAGGTCTGGATGCAGTGACAGCTATCCGTATGGCAACCCTGAATGCGGCAGAGTGTTTCCGGCTTCATGACAGAGGTGCGATCGCGCCGGGATATCGCGCAGATATTGTTCTTCTGGATGATCTCAAAGACTTCCAGGTGGAGAAAGTATGGATCGCAGGGGAACTGACTGCTGACCAAGGAAGCTATTTACCGGAAATCACGCCATATGATATCTCTTCTGTGAAGGGAAGCGTGATCGTAAAAGATTTTTCAGCAGAAAAGTTTAAAATGCATCTGACCAGTGATCAGGTCAACGTGATCGAGATCCTTCCAGGAGGAGTTGTGACGAAAAAGACGACTGCCCGCATTCAGTTGGATGAAAACGGCGAATTTGTAAGAAATCCAGAAGAAGATCTGGTGAAAGTAGCCGTTGTAGAACGCCACCAGGGAACCGGCAATGTAGCTTGCGGATTCTTAAAAGGATATGGAATAAAAGAGGGTGCTGTGGCACTGTCTGTCGCACATGATTCTCATAATATTATCGTGGTCGGAGTCAGTGACGAAGAGATGGAGTTTGCAGTAAACAGTCTGATCGAGCAGGAAGGCGGTATTGTTCTTGTAAAAGATGGAAAAGTAATCGAACAGATGCCAATGCCGATCGCTGGACTGATGAGTGATCAAAGCGGAGAGTGGGTGGATGAAAAACTCACAAGTATTCATGAAAAAGCGTATACAGAGCTTGGCATCTGCGGAGAAGTGGAACCGGTGATGACATTATGTTTTATGTCCCTGGCAGTGATTCCTGAAATCAAACTGACAGATATGGGATTATTCGATGTCACAACGTTTTCATTTATTCCGGTAGAAGTGAAATAGAAAAAGAAAAAGGATTGGGAAAATGGAAAAACAAAAGACATTGGTGCCGTGGTTTCAACGCGGTGATATTGGTGGAATGACGTATTCCATTACAAATAATATTGTAAATTATCTGATCGTGATCGCAACACTTTCAGGAGTATTGGACTGGCCGGACAAAATTGTATACGGGTATGTGATCCCGGGAATGTCTATCGGTCTGCTCTGTAGTGGAGTTTACTATGCTTATATGGGAAGAAGATTATCCAGAAAAGAAGGTCGTGCGGATGTTACGGCACTTCCTTCCGGAGTTTCCACACCGGCAATGTTTGTAATGCTCTATGGAGTGATCATGCCGCTTCACTATGCATTAAATGATGCAGAGCTTGCATGGTCGGCAGCAGTAGCTGCCTGCTTTATCGGTGGAGCAGTGGAGTTCTTGGGCGGATTTATCGGACCGTGGATGAAGAAAAAACTGCCAAGAGCTGCACTTCTTGGAACAGTGGCAGGAATCGGATTTATCTGGATGGCAACACAGGGGGTGTTTGATGTATTCGGCGATCCGCTGATCGGACTTCCGATTTTGTTTGTAGCAATGGTCGGTATTTTTGGAGGATACTTATTTCCAAAGCAGATTCCTCCGCTTGTTGTTGCGATTGTGGGTGGAATCATTTATGCATTCTGCCTGGGAAGAACAACTGTAGATTTCAGCGGAATCGGTTTTTATATTCCGAATCCTGTTAATGGAATCCAGCATCTGATCAATGGTGTGGCAGTTGTTGCACCTTATCTGACGATCGTGATTCCGGTGGAAATCTACAATTTTATCGAGACCATGGACAATGTAGAGGCAGCAAATGCAGCGGGAGATAATTACAGTGTAAGAGAAACACAGTTTGCTGACGGAATCTGTACGATGCTTTCCGCAATTTGCGGAGGAGTTGTTCCGAATACAGTATGGCTTGGTCATGCAGGCTTGAAAAAAGCCAAAGCGGGTGTTGGATATGCACTGGTGTCAGGTCTGGTACTGGGAGCGGCAGGAATCTTCGGTCTGTTTACGTTCTTAAGCAACATGGTTCCGCCGGCAGTATGTGCAGTGACATTTTTATGGTGTGCGATCGTCATGGTTGCACAGGCTTTTAAAGACTGTGACAAAAAGCATTATGCGGCAGTTGGAATCGCGATGGTTCCGCCGGTTGCTGATTATCTGTATACACAGATCACAGGAAGTGTGGGACTGGCAGGTTATATGACAGAGGTAATGCCGTCAGGACTGGCAGAATACAATGCAGAAGTAACGCAGATGATCAAGGATGCGGGGGTTATGTGGAACGGAGTACCTGCAGTGAAATCCGGTGCGATCATCATTGGGATTCTGTTAGGGACAATGACAGTGTTCATTATTGACAAGCAGCTTCACAAAGTGGCGATCACGGCAGTGGTCGGATATGTACTTGCATGCTTTGGTTTTATCCACAGTGCAGGACTTGGATTTTATCCGGTCTCACCGTTTGCAGTCGGATATCTGATCGTGGCGGTGCTGGCGCTGATTCTTTATCAGGGGCGAAAGTCGTGGTTTGAAGGGCCGGATGATTTTGATTATGTATGATACATCGTTCTTGCGGTCTTGAATGGAATCCATGCTCTACAGAACAAAAAAATCTGTAAAGAATAAGAATATGTTTCGGCAAAGCAACGGGAGAAATTCCGTTGCTTTGATTTTGAAATCAGAAATCGGCAGTATCCAAAACGAGCTCACAGCATACATCCGGAAAGCTCTGCATCAATGCCGTATTTAGCTTGTGGTTTGCCTCACGGACATTTTGTACAGACAGAGTTTCTGCAGAAACATGAAAATAGATGGCAACCCACATTTTTCTTCCAGTACGTGAGATATCGTAGAAGACAGGAGTGAATGCATAGATCGGAAGAGCG
>ERZ1106929.2839-NODE-2839-length-10717-cov-4.827893_pt1 | contig 10717 bp, 7 predicted proteins | sample MGYA00403662_ERZ1106929 | MGnify/ENA primary metagenome ERZ1106929 (study PRJEB35170, sample SAMEA104062442) | human gut metagenome | biome: human gut; feature: human-associated habitat; material: faeces | place: Denmark | collected 2013-02-20 ...
CTGCATCGTGACATCCAGCAACAAACATAATACCAAGTCTTTCTCATGGACCGGGATAAGCCACGATGATGAACTAAATAGAAATACCCCTTAATTTTCCTCCGGATCATCCGGTATAATAATCGCCGCAACAATATAAGCCAGTACCCCCGATCCGGCTCCCATTGAAATCAGTACAAATGCCAGTCTCACAAGTGTCGGATCAATGTTGAAATATTTTGCGATTCCACCACATACTCCACATATCATTCTGTCTTTTCTTGATCGGTATAATCTTTTTCCTTCCATTGTTCTGTCCTCCATATTTTTATTATATACTCTGCCTGCTTTATTATCTTTGTGATCATCTACATCTGTCTGTATTTACAGCTGTTCCATAAATGCTACATTGATAGATCCGATACCACAGTCAATATCCATTTTCTTGTCTGCGCCATTATCAATGCTTTTTTCTCTCCCAAATCCTGAAAAGCTGTCATCTCCGCATCGAATTTCTCCGATACCACAGTCCAGGTCATAATTATAATCTTTTTGCTTTCCTTTTATCTTCAGGTTTATCTCTCCTACTCCGCAGTCTGCTTCGATTTTCTTCTTTGCATCGCCTGTTGCAGTTATGGAACCAGCCCCACATTTAAATTCTGCTTTTTCAGCTGCAAATTCCAGGATGTTAACCTCACCTGCTCCGGCATTTACCTCAAGATCTTTTGCAAGAATCTGCTCTGCCCTTAATTCACCAGCCTTCAGATCCAGCTCTGCCTTTTCCAGTTCCATATCTTTCGGAAGCGTCACAGTAATGGTTCCTTTTCCTATATTCTTGATTCTTTTAATCTTTTTATTCGATGTAAGATATAAGGTTCCATTTTTGGCAAACGCACAAAAGCCAAGCTTTTCATGTGTGTCTTTGCTTTCTACTGTAATCTCATCTGTATCTGACTGTGTCTTCAGATGGATTCTTCCTTCGCGCACCGTACTTTTTATCTCATGGATATTCTGATATGTTGCTTTTCCGTTTCCTTCTATAACACCGGTTGCATCTTTCATGTTCGCTTTCTCCTGTGCTTGTACTGTTTCTTCCTGTTTCTGTTCGTCCTGATCATCGTCTGTATCAGTCTCATTATCTTCCTCCTGATCATCGTCTGTATCAGTCTCATTATCTTCCTCCTGATCATCATCTATATCGTCATCATCATCATCCGGATCACCATATGTCTTATCTTCGGATCCCCAGCTGATCCCATGTGGAAATTGATGTGCTATATCTGTCAGGGTCGTTCCCATTCCCCAGGATACCGAACAACATATGATTCCAATCAGGAACATAGAACCACACACGATCCAGAATATTTTCCAACGTTTCTTCATCTCTTATGCCACCGCCTTTCTGTGAAATGGTTTTCTTAAAATATATACAATTCCTCTGACGATTCCCGGAAATACGATAATACAGAGTCTTACTCCAACTACGGTACCGATTACACCGATCGCGATCACCATCAGTCCTGCTCCAAGAACCGCAAGTCCCACACCCGGATTGGCGAACAGGCTTCCTATTCCTGCAGCAAAAAGCACAACACCGACCATCACCACTGCCGCAAAACCGATTACAATCGCTGCAAACAAACAGAACACTGCTATTACAATTCCTGCAATTAATGCCAGAATCCCTGCTCCAAGCGGTATCACAATCGGAAATCCGATCACTACAATTGCTATGATCATGGCCAATTTTAACCATTTGTTTGTCCACGGCTTTTTCTCCTGGCTTTCATAATCATAGGTTCCGTTATCCTGATATATCTTATTATCCTTTTCTTCTCCGTATGTATCTTCCTGATAATACTGGTATGTGTTTTCCCGGTCATGCTGTTCCCTGGCTCCAGAGTATGCTGCATTTTCTCCGGTTACTTTGCCGATTGCTTCTTCGGTTGTTTTTTCCGTTCCACCTTCTTTGCCGTCTTCTGTGTCTTCCCGGTCCGCTTTGATCTTCATCGCTACTTTTTCCGGACTTTCCAGTTCTTCTATTACATTCTGCTCATTCTCAGACCCTGCATCATCAAAATAATCATTATAATATTTCAACGCATCGATTCTGTCCTCTTCCGGAATATCCTGAAGAAGTCTGGACAGTGTCTCCATAAATTCTACTCTGTTCATTCTAATCTACCTCCCTCAAACAATTCGCTGATCTTTCCGGAATATTCTTTCCATTCTTTCTGATACATGGCAAGCTGCGTTCTTCCACTTTCCGTCACTTTATAATAACGTCTGTTTCTTCCGTCAAACTGCCGGTCATAGACTTCCAGATAATCCCCTTTCTGCAGCCTCCGAAGCACCGGATATAATGTAGATTCTGATACATCGATCGCTTTTCTTACATCCTGCGTAATCTTATATCCATAAGTTCCTTCATCTTCCCGCGATACTACCGCCAGCACAATTGCATCCAGAAGAGCTGCGCCTGTATTAAAAACCATGCTCTCACTCCCTTTCGCATTATTATCTAATATTATTTCGTTACGCATATTATATGTCGTATAATATAGTATGTCAACACATATTGTTTACATTACAAAAATGTAAGGTTAAATCTGCAGAATCTGTCACCGATAGCTTTTCTCGAACGTATGATGATAAAAAAAGCACACCCGGTCATCGCAAAATCTTTCAAATAACTGAAATAATTTCTTACGATACACAGATGTGCCTTTTTCTATTTATTTAATATAAATCCCCTCTTTTAGTGTAAAGGAATATATAATCTTTTCTTTTACTTTCTTTCCGGTCATTTGTTCCAACGCTTTTGCATAATAGCGCAGCTGCTCCTGATACCTTTCTGCCAGTTCTTCCTTCCGTCTTACCTTGTCGGTCTTATAATCCAGCACGACAAGTCCGTCCGGTTCTTCAAAATAGGCATCGATAATTCCCTGTACCAGTATCAGTTCCCCGTCTTCTTCCTCCGGATACAGCTCTCTGGCATCTATTCCCAGTACAAATGGCTGCTCTCTCCAAAGTCTTTGTTTACCGTCCGCTTCCCGCAGCCGCCTTCCTATACCTGACTTTGCAAACTGCAGGATATCTTCCCAGCAGATACATCTTGCGGCATCTTCTTCTATCCGTCCTCTTCTTACCTGATCATCCAGCCAGTCCATAAAATATTTCTTCCAGTTTTCTTTTTCCCCGGCCGTATCTTCTGTAAATTCAGGCATCCCTTTCATATCCAGAAGTTCCATAACTCTGTGATAAGCCGTACCTCTTGCAGCTCCGGCCAGAACCTCATCTTCCTGCAAAAATTGCGGAATCATCGGCACAACTTCCGGTTCTTCCTGCAGAAGTTCTCCTTCTTCTTCTCGTTCTTCTTCGCCGCCATCCAGACCAATCTCATATGCCCGCTTTTTCAGCTCGGTAACTGTAAATTTCAGCTTTCTCATACTGCTTTTTTCGTACGGATAGATGAATTCAAACTGTTCTTTCATCATATCATGAAGCTTTGGCTCGTAAATCTCATTCACATCCCAGTTTTCAAGAACAGCTCTGGAAATCCCACTTTTTTCTTCCTCTTCTATGCTTTCTTTTACCACATCTTCTACATGTAAGATCTGAAGTTTTAATGGTTCTCCTTCTGTACGCAGAACTGCCGGTAATATGAAGTCCCAGTACGTCACCGCATGGCTCAGCTGCAAGAATGATAATTCTTTTCTCTTATTTCCCTGAAATACCCGCCCGTCAGATATCTTATCTTCGGGATTTGAAAGTGTTCCTGTAATGATTAGTTTTTCTTTTGCACGCGTAAGTGCAACGTACAATACACGAAGTTCTTCTCCAAGACTTTCCAGAGCTTCTTCTTTCTGGATCACCTTTTTGATAATGCTTGGTATCTTAGTCCTGTATTCCAGATTAACTGCATCCAGTCCAACACCCATTCCGGCATGAAGAGCCACAGCACTCCTTGCATCCTGCATATTAAATCGTTTTCCCATTCCGGCCACGATCACAACAGGGAATTCCAGACCTTTGCTTTTATGAATCGTCATTACCCGTACCGTGTCTGCATGCTCATCTTCTATACTTGCTTCTCCGTAATCTACATCGTATTTCTGAAGCTGTTCAATATATCTTACAAAATGAAACAATCCTTTGTAGCTCGTTGACTCGTACGCTCTGGCTTTTTCAATCAACATATCCAGATTTGCTTTCCTCTGTGCACCTCCCGGCATGGATGCAACATAATCTCCATATCCGGTTGTTTCCAATATCTTCCAGAGCAATTCATGCATCGGTGTATACGGTACAATCTTTCTAAAGTCATCCATCTGATCCAGACATTTTTGAAGTTTCAGTTGTATATCCGCATTCTCTCCTTGTTCTCTGTACTTCGTCACACTCTCAAAGAATGCCGTATCCGGATATGCACACCGTATTTCTGCCAGTTCTTCCTGAGATAGTCCGGCAAATGCTGAACTTAAGACAGCAGTAAGTGGAATATCCTGCCTTCTGTTATCCAAGACCCTCAAATAATCCATGAGCACCCCAATTTCCTGAGTCTGAAAATATCCCTCGCTTGTTCCTGCATAAGTCGGTATTCCTTCCCGGTTCAACACTTCGGTAAATACATCGGCAAATCCTTTGATACTTCTCGTCAGGATTACAATATCCGAGTAACGCACATTCCGAAGTTCCCCTGTCTCTTTATCTGTAACTTTCTGTGAACGCAGAAGTTCCCGGATACGCATTGCGATCATTCTTGCCTCCAGTTCCCTCTCGGAAGGAATTTTCTCCTCAAAGTCTTCCTCTTTTGACAATATTTCCAGGTCACTGTCCATCACAAGAATCTCTGTCTTAACATTGTCATTTTCTGGATATTCAGCTCCCGGATAAAGAGCTGCCTGATCATCATAGACGATTCCGCCCAGTTTTTCAGTCATGATCTGTCTGAATATAGCATTGGCACTTTCAAGTACTTCTTTCCGGCTTCGAAAATTCTTGTGCAGATCAATTCTCTGCGTCTTACTTTCTTCTATATTATATGTGCGGAATTTTTCCAGAAATAATTCCGGTCTGGACAGACGGAATCTGTAAATACTCTGTTTTACATCCCCCACCATAAATATATTGTATCTTCCGCTTCTGCAGCCAGATACACTGGTAAGAATTGCTTCCTGGATCAGGTTACTGTCCTGATACTCATCAATCATGATTTCTTCAAACTGCTTCTGATATTCTTCCGCTATTTTGGACGGAACAAAACCATTTTCCGTCTTCTGCGTCAGAATCCTCAGTGCGTACTGTTCCATATCAGAAAAGTCGATCATATTCTGGGCACGCTTCTGCTCTTCGAATCTCTCTGCAAAAAGCCGCACCAGATCCGCCAGTTCTTCCATTGCCGGAGTACATACCCGAAGATCTTCCACCAGTTCTTCCGGACTTTCATAGAAATACTGGGCGCTCATATTTTTCACAATCCCTTTGACCATTTCCCTGATCTTTTTGACCAGGTCAATCTTTTCTTCTGATACTGTTTTATCCTTGTTTGCTGCGATCCTCGCCCATTTTACATTCGAAAATGCTTCCGCAAGGCTTTTATAAGACGCCCTGTTACACAATTCTTCAATGACCTGCAGATCTTTTTCTAGTGTTGCTTCATATACGGCAGGCCCTTCCGGACTTAATGCCACATTTTCCGCATAGATAAGCAGTTCTTTTGCATCTTCCAGATTCTTTCTGATATCTGTCATCACTTTCTTCATGATGCTGCTTCCTTCCAGTGCCTTTACATCCGGGATTTCATAGGCTTTTACACAGGAATCCAGCCATGCTTCACTGTCCGGATAACTTCTGGAAAACTCATAAATTTTAAGTATCAGATCCTCAATCTTTTTATCATTCCGGCCGGTACTGTACGCTGCGGTAAAGTCAAGAAAACGCTTACTGCCTTCCTGATATTTTTCCTCCAGCATATCTTCCAGTACATCATGTCTTAGGAGCTTTAATTCGCCTTCTTCACCAATTCTGAATCCCGGATCAATATCAATCGCATGAAAATGATCACGGATCACGGAAAGGCAGAAACTGTGTATCGTTGTGATCTGCGCATTATGGATCAGAGTAGCCTGCTGCTTCAGATGTTCATTATCCGGATATTCCATCAGTTTCTTTTCGATTGCCAGCCGGATTCGTTCTTTCATTTCCGATGCTGCTGCCTCCGTAAAAGTAACGATCAGAAGTCGGTCCACATCCATCGGAGGGTCATCTTTTGTCAACATTGTGATGATTCGTTCTACCAGAACTGCCGTTTTCCCGGAACCTGCTGCCGCTGATACCAGAATATTGCGATTCCGTAATCGGATTACTTTCTCCTGTTCTTCCGTCCACTTCACACCCATGGCTATTCTCCTCCTTTCTGCTCCATCCGCATTGCTTCCATTGCTTCTTCTTTTCCCGTTGTTCCTATATCACGATATTCATATCCCGGGATTTTCACGTCGAAGCCGCACACCTGCCGGTATGGACAATAATCACAGCCGCTTTCCTGTCCTCTCTTATATGGAAGTGCTCCTACATCTCCATTTAATATCTTTGTTCTTGCATCTTTCATCTTTTTCCGGGCATGTACCATCATTGCCTGGAAATCCTCTCCCGCAACTACTTTAGAGTATCCGGACACACTGCCGTTCTTATTATATTTCACCGGGACTGCCATAGATTCTCCCGTTGTATCCCGGTCCAGATGCTTAAGGATCTCTGCCTTTAACGGTATAATCCCGTCTGGTTTCAGCTGCTTTAAGACTGCCTGTTCTGCTTCTTCTTTATCTTTCGTCTTATCTACAATCGGATCCTGGATCCGATAATAAAATACGCCCGCAGGAACAACTTCTTTCTCCGGGTGGCGTTTCTTCTGAAATTCTATTGCCGCATCCATATAGATCATAAGCTGAAGCTGCAGGCCGTGATACAATGCTACGATATCAAACGCCTTGCTTCCAGTCTTATAATCCATCACCTTAACATATACCTGTTCTTCGGTTTCACACACATCTACTCTGTCGATCTTTCCTCCAAAGAAACGAAGCTCATATGCCTCCGGCACAAAATCTCCTGCCTTAAGCTGATTCGTAAGTGCCCATACTGTGCGTTCCAGCATCTGTTTCATCCTGACGATCAGTTGTTCATTTCTCGCCGAACTGTATAACACTGAGTTACCATAGTCTGTGATCGCTGCCTCCACACATTCATTGATCAGTTCTTTCCTCTGTTCTTCTGTCAGGATCGTCCAGCCGCCTGCTTCAGATGCTTTTTTTGAAAATAATTCCAGGGCACTGTGACATACATTTCCAAGATCCACTGCTTTAAACTCATATACCGGCCGTTCTTTCAGACGTAATCCATATGCAAGGAAATGTGCACATGCACAACTTGCATACCGTTCCATTCGGGTAATACTTCCTTCGAAATTTTCACCGTAAAGCTGCTTTGCAACGCTTTCCGACAATGGATCCTCCGGACGTCTGTAGTACCATGCCGTTAAAAGTTCGTCTACTTTTTCTTTCCACTTTGGATCTTTCTGATACCAAGTATAAAGCTCCTGCCATGTGACATCCAGATTTTTCTCCTGAAGACCACGGATCAGATATTTTACCCCTGTTTTTTCCGTCAGTTCTTTTTGCACCAGTTCCTTCTCATCCTCGTCCCGTACCTTCACATCCGGATACAGACGCAATAATTCCTGAATCAGATAGGAAGGTCTTAATGCCTTCCCGTCCGCGGACACCTTGCTGTAATATACCTTAAGCTTTTCCGATGGTTTCGTCAGATTCATATACAGATAGAACTTCTGGACATAAGCTTTTTCTTTACCTCCCGCAGACAACGCATGATCAGCCTGACGGAATTTTTCTCTGTCGCGTTCAGACAGAAGTCCCGTTCTTAAAAGCGCCCCCGGCAGGAAACAGTCATTGGCTCCCACAAAAAAAAGTGCTCTTATATCTTTCAGTCTGGTCCTTTGCATATCTCCGGCTACCACCTGATCTACACTTGGCGGAATAACGCCGACCCTTGCTTCTTCAAGACCTGCATCCAGAAGTTTACAATACTCACTTAAGCCCACCGGTTCCTCTCCGAGAAGTGCCACAAACTTATCAAACAACTCTATGATAATCCGGTAAATCTGAGAATATTCCTTTGCCAGAGCCAGTTCCCCTGCCTCTTGAAATTCTTCTTCTGTTTTCTTAAGTCTTTCCTGAATATTCTCCTGAACCATAAATTCATATACTGCCAAGGTAATATCTTTTACGGTTTTCCTCTTTTGTTTTAAAACAAACATCAGATTATCCACTTTTTCTACCATTTGTACTCGGTAATGATTCAGCCTCTCCAGTTCCTCTTCTTCCATCCCTTTCATACGACGGATCCATCGGTTCTGCCAGCCCTTATAGCCCCGGATTCCGAGTCCGATCACATAATTTTCCAGTTCATCGACCTCTTCATAACCAAATCCTGCAAGATTCGTCCGCAAGAAACGGAATACACTTTCATAAGAGAAATTCTTCTCTGCCATATTCAGAAGACTTCTCAGGTATTCTACAAATGAATTCAGCAGAATACTTCTCTTATGATCCATAAATACAGGAATTCCATATGTTTCAAATGCCTGTTCCAGATAGTCTCCATATACATTCATATCACTGACTATGACACCAATCTCACGATAACGGTATCTTTCTTTTCTTACCAGTTTCCTGATCTCTTCTGCTACAGCCATTGCTTCTTCTCCCGGATTTCGCGCCACATGAATTCCAAGATTTTTCACTTCTTTTTCATATGTTCCTGCTCCATATCTGAAAATATTCCGCTCCAGAAATGCCAGCTCTTTATTTTTCTCAAAACGCTTTACCGGATATCCATACAGGCAGACCGGTTCCTCTACCGCAATGTGTTCTTCCCTCGCCAGACTGATTAATGTTGTCACCATCTGCTTGCTCAGTCCAAACAGCTGATATGGATGTCTGTAAGAATATGGATTCTCTCTTTCATCCATGATAACCGTTATCCATACACCCTTACAATATTTCATAAGCTCTAGAATCAGCCTGTTCTGCACCGGTGTAAAGCCTGTAAATCCATCCAGTACCACTGTGCTGTTCTTTAAAAGCTCTGATTCTCTAACTTCTCGGCTTAGCACATCTAACAACTCTTCCTTTGTGATATAACGTTCTCTTAAATAATCCTGAAAACCATCATATAAAAGCCGGATGTCTTTTAATTTATAATATAACCTGGATTCTTCATCCAGCGAATCTATCATATCATCCAGTTCTTCTTCCCCGATATCATATTGTGTAAATTCCGAAATCACAGATTTGACCTCAGAGATATACCCCAGTTTCTTAATATTTCCCTTTAGGACAGTCAGTTTATCCTCATAATTCCCTGCGATCTTTCGCAGGATCAGATTCTTTCCCTCATCATCCAGTACCGGTATTTTCTTTACTCCGGTCTCTTCAAACACACGGTATGCAAGACGTGCAAAGCTCAATACATCAATATTCATGATTCCGTGTCTCGGATGCATACGAACCAGATCTTTCTGTGTCTGCATTGTAAACTGCTCCGGTACAAGCACTATGAAATTCTCCTGTGGATTTTTTTCAGATTCTTCTATGACATGCTGATATAAATACGTTGATTTTCCTGAGCCCGACGGCCCAAATACAAATTTTAAAGGCATAAGGTTTCCTCCTTATGCCCTAGTATAACACGAATATATGTTTGTTGTATACATATTAGTCTACAATGCGCGAAGTCTTTCTGCAAATTCATTGCTTAATGTTACCTTTGCAATATAGAAGACATCACCTGTCATATATACATTCCAGTCATCTTCTACTTCTACCTGAAGTTCTCCTCCAGGCATATGAACGATCACTTTACTGTTAGTCAGCCCCAGTTTGTATGCAACTCCTGCCGCTGCACAGGCACCTGTTCCGGATGCTCTTGTATAACCTGCACCTCGTTCAAAGATCTCGATTGCGATATTTTCCTTATCAATCACCTGCATAATCTGTGTATTGATCCTGTTCGGGAAATATCTTGCGATCTCAGAATAATCACCGATCTTACATACTAGTGGTTTTGAGATCTCCCGCATCGGAATGACACAATGAGGATTACCGATCGATACGCAGGTAACCGGATACAACGTTCTTCCAAATACCATATCCTCATTGATCACTTCTCGTCTTTCTCCAATAACAGGAATCTCATCACTCCAGAAAGATAATTTTCCCATCGATACACGCAGGCGGCTTCCGTCCTCATTTAAAAATGTAACTTCGACCGGACCGTTTCCTGTATATAATTTAAAATTCTTTTTCTGTACATAACTTGCATCTTTCAGATATTTTGCAAAAATGCGGACACCATTTCCACTGGTCTCAGATTCACTTCCGTCCGGATTCCATACTTTTACGTGCATACCGTCTTCTTTCAGAATCGGGCCTTCAAGTACTCCGTCTGCTCCCAGTCCCTCATTACGGTCACAGAGCATTTTTACATTTGCCTCATCCAGTTTTAATTCGTTATGATTCGGATCAAATACCAGATAATCATTTCCCAAACCGTGATATTTTTCTAATTTTAACCGCATGATCTTACCTCCCTTTTAGTGTGATGTACTCTCGGAGTCTTTCATGCACTTGCCTTTGCGGCCGATTTTCCGCCAGTC
>ERZ1106929.2845-NODE-2845-length-10691-cov-6.878996_pt1 | contig 10691 bp, 9 predicted proteins | sample MGYA00403662_ERZ1106929 | MGnify/ENA primary metagenome ERZ1106929 (study PRJEB35170, sample SAMEA104062442) | human gut metagenome | biome: human gut; feature: human-associated habitat; material: faeces | place: Denmark | collected 2013-02-20 ...
CGGCAGCGTGGCCTCATGGGCATAGGCGCCCACCGTCAGTCCGAAGCCCACGTAGCTGCTGCCGTCCGCCGCGGTGTAGGTCTGGCGCTTGAGGTTCTGGATCTGCACGTGCTCCCCGTCCCGGATGACCTCCAGGTTCACGGTGTCGTCGGCGTACTGCAAAAACAGCGCCGCGTCTCCCGCCAGGTACGTGCGGTACCCATCCACCTTGTAGATGAGGTCCCCTTCCTGCAGCCCGGTCTCCTGCTGGGCAAGCTCCGGGGCAAGGCCCACGATCTGGTCGGTGTTCACCGCCGTCACGTTGGCATAGAGCGCCAGCAGGATCACCACGCCGGTCACGAAATTCATCAGCGCCCCTGCGGCGAAAATCAAAAGCTGCTTCCAAAAGCCCTGGTGGGTGAGGGACCGCTCGTCGCCGGTGTCCTCGTCCTCCCCCTCCATGGCGCAGTATCCGCCGATGGGCAGGGCACGAATACTGTAAAGTGTCTCCCCCTTCTCCTTCTTCCAGAGAGCGGGCCCCATGCCCACCGCGAACTCATTCACCTGCACCCCCAGCAGCTTGGCGGTGGCAAAATGCCCCAGCTCATGGGTGGCGATCAGCACGCCGAAGATCAGTACCGCGATGACAACATAAAAAAGAACAGAACCGAGCATAGAACCTCCAAAAGAAAATCAGTCTGGACCTTGTCTCATACGGCGCGGGCCGCCCGGTCCGCCTCCAGAATGTCCTCCAGAGTGGGCCGCTGGACCACAGGGACCTGATCCATGGCCCGGGCGACCTGTTCTGCGATGTCCAGGAACCCGATCTTCCCCTCCAGGAACCGGGCCACCGCCGCCTCATTGGCCCCGTTTAAGATGGCCCCCGCTGTGCCGCCTGTCCGCGCTGCCTCCAGTGCCAGGGGAAGGCAGCGGAATGTATCCAGATCCGGCGTGCCGAAGGTGAGCGGCCCACAGTTCCACAGGTCCAGCGGTGAGGCCGGTCCTGGGATTCGCTCAGGCCAGGTCAGGGCGTATTGGATGGGCAGACGCATGTCCGGCGTCCCCAGCTGGGCGATCATGGCATTATCACAGTATTCCACAAGGGAGTGGATAATACTCTCCCGGTGGATCACAATGGAAATTTTCTCCGGAGGCATGTGGTACAGGTGCATCGCCTCGATAAATTCCAGGCCCTTATTCATTAGAGTGGCGGAATCCACAGTGATCTTGGCCCCCATGGACCAGTTTGGATGCTGTAAGGCGTCCTCCCTTGTCATTCCTTTCAGCTCTGAGGCCGTACGCCCATAAAAGGGCCCCCCGGAGCAGGTCAGGATCAGCCTCTTCACACCTCCCCGGTCCCGGCAGCCCTCCAGGCTCTGGAAGAGGGCGGAGTGCTCCGAGTCCACCGGCAGGATCTCCGCGCCGGACGCCTCCGCTGCCGACATCACCAGCTCCCCCGCACATACCAGGGTCTCCTTGTTGGCCAGGGCGATGCGCTTTCCCTCCCGGATGGCGGCCAGGGTGGGGCGCAGCCCCACCATCCCCACCACTGCGGTGAGCACAGTGTCCGCACCGGGCAGGGAGGCGGCCTCCAGCAGCCCCTCCATCCCGGCGGCCACCCGGACCCCCGTGTCCGCCAGGCGGACCTTCAGATCAGCTGCGGCGTCCTCCTCCATCAGGACGGCCAGCTCCGGCCGGAACCGGCGTGCCTGCTCCTCCAGCTCCCGGACGCTCCGGTTGGCAGTCAGCGCCGCCGCACGCATGCCACAGGCGGCAATCACATCCAATGATTGCCGCCCGATGGAACCGGTGGAGCCCAATATTGAAATACATCTGCTCATATGACAAAACTCCTCGCTGACCACCGTATCCGCCTAAAAGGCTGGAAACAGAGTCACCATCAGCCAGAGAGCCGGAGCCGCAAAGGTCATGCTGTCGAAGCGGTCCAGCATCCCGCCATGGCCAGGGATCACATTTCCATAGTCCTTGATCCCATACTGACGCTTGATGAGAGAGAAAGACAGATCCCCCAGCTCTGTAATGGCGCTTCCCACGAGCCCGTAGACCACCATCAGAGGGAAATTCACTTCTATCCCGCCGAACTGATGCAAAATGGCTCCGTAGAGCAGCATGAACAGCCCCCCGAACAGGATGCCGCCGGCATAGCCCTCCAGTGATTTGTTGGGGCTGACCCGAGTGATGCCTTTGTGCTTCCCAAAGAACACCCCCACGAAGTAGGCGCCCGCATCCGTGAGGAAAGCGGAGATCACCGGCAGCAGGACCAGATATCTGCCGCTCTCCATCCCCTTGAGCAGCACCAGCGTGGACAGGAACGCCGGGATCACGATCCCGCCGAACATACACACCAGCAGATCCTCCAGGGAGATCGCGCTGCCGCTGTCAAAGCGGCGGATGGCCCCCAGAAAAAGAGCGGCCATCAGCAGCAGGGACAGGGCAGCCAGGGACCAGTTCCCGCTTGGCGGCCGCCCCTCTGGCGGTGTCCAGCGCAAAGGACTCCACGGCTGGCAGGATCTCCGTTCTGGCCATATCCACCATGGTGTTGGCCTCGATCAGAATGGTTTTGCAGTAGTTCTCCATCATGACCTCATACCGGGAGGTAAGTTCCTCCAAGGTCAGCACGCCGTGGGAGGTGAGGAGCCTAACATTCTTCTCATCCAGCAGATGGGGGACGCAGTCCGGGGTGGTGCGGTAGTTGAGCAGGCCCCGCTTCTCTGTGGCCTCAGTGATCCAGGCATCATCGTAGCCGTTTCCGTTGAAGATGATGCGCTTGTGCTCCCGGATAGTCTGCCGGAGCAGCTCCTGCAGGGCGGCGGGGAAGTTCTCGGCCCCCTCCAGGCGGTCGGCATAGAGCTTGAGGCTCTCAGCCACAGCGGTGTTGATCATGATGTTGGCACAGGCGATAGAGTCGGAGGAGCCCACCATGCGGAACTCAAACTTGTTGCCGGTGAAAGCGAAGGGGGTGGTGCGGTTGCGGTCGGTGGCGTCCTTGTTCAGCACCGGGACGGTGGACACGCCGGAGTCCAGCTTGCCGGAGGCCAACAGCTTGACGGATTCGGCGTTGGAGATGATCTGATCCACCACGCTCTCCAGCTGGTCCCCCAGGAAGATGGAGATGATGGCGGGAGGGGCCTCCTGGCCGCCCAGACGGTGCTCGTTGCCCACGCAGGAGGCGGACTGGCGCAGCAGGTCGGCGTGGGTGTCCACCGCCTTCATAATGCAGGAGAGCACCAGCAGGAACTGGAGGTTCTCATTGGGGGTGTCGCCGGGGTCCAGCAGGTTCTCCCCGGTGTCGGTGCCGATGGACCAGTTGTTGTGCTTACCAGAGCCGTTGACTCCGGCGTAGGGCTTCTCGTGGAGCAGGCAAACCAGCCCGTGGCGGGTGGCCACTCGCTTCATGGTCTCCATGGTCAGCTGGTTCTGGTCCACGGCCAGGTTGCACATGGTGTAGATGGGGGCCATCTCGTGCTGGGCGGGGGCCACCTCGTTGTGCTGGGTGGTGGCGGGGATGCCCAGCTTCCACAGCTCCTCATTCAGGTCGGACATGAAGGAGCCCACCCGGTCCCGGATGACGCCGAAGTACTGGTCCTCCAGCTCCTGCCCCTTGGGGGCGGGGGCGCCGAACAGGGTGCGGCCGGTGTAGATCAGGTCCCGGCGCTTCAGATACTTCTCCCGGTCCACCAGGAAGTACTCCTGCTCGGGGCCCACCGAGGGGAACACCTTCTGGGCCTCAGTGTTGCCGAACAGGCGCAGGATGCGCAGGCCCTGGGTGTTGATGGCCTCCATGGAGCGCAGCAGCGGGGTCTTCTTGTCCAGGGCCTCTCCGGTGTAGGAGACGAAGATAGTGGGGATGCACAGGATGGTGCCGGCGGTCATCTCCTTCACAAAGGCGGGGGAGGTCATATCCCAGGCGGTGTAGCCCCGGGCGTAGTGGGTGGAGCGCAGGCCGCCGGAGGGGAAGGAGGAGGCGTCGGACTCCCCCATGATGAGCTGCTTGCCGGTGAGCTGGAGGATGGTCTTTCCGTCCTCCGGCCGGGTAATAAAGGCGTCGTGCTTCTCGGCGGTGATGCCGGTGAGGGGCTGGAACCAGTGGGTGTAGTGGGTGGCCCCCTTCTCCACCGCCCAGTCCTTCATGGCGTTGGCCACAATGTCGGCGGTGGCCATGCTGATGTTGCCCCCGTGCTTCATCACGTCCATGACCTCCCGGAACACTCCCTTGGGCAGGCGCTCCCGCATGACGGCGGTGCTGAAGACGTTGGAACCGAAGATCTCTGTCACGTTCACGCTCATACTTTCAAACCCTTTCCTTAGCATACAAGCTCCCCGAAACGAAAAGAGGGACAAGCCCGCCCCCTCCGGACACGCTTGTCCCCTCCGCAGACCGGCGCCCTCTCAGCGCCGCGGTCCACTGGGTGCATTGTATTAAGAATACCGTACCGGCGGGCAATTTGCAAGTCTTGAAACCCACAAACTTCAGAAACCTCCGGGAACCGGATGTGGAATTTTCCACGAAAAGGGGCGCAGCGGAGCAAACATCCGCTTGACAGGAGGTTTCAGGCCGGTATACTGTTTTTATCAGCCAAAACCTGCGGAAAGGGGATACAACTATGTCCTACACCAAGGAAGACGTCCTCCGGATCGTGGAGGAGGAAGAGATTGAATTCATCCGCATGCAGTTTGTGGACATCTTCGGACAGCTGAAAAATGTGGCCATCACCGCCTCGCAGACCGGCAAGGCGTTAAACAACCAGATCATGTTCGACGGCTCCTCCATCGAGGGGTTCACCCGGGTGAACGAGTCGGACCAGTACCTGTTCCCGGACCGGAGCAGCTTTGCCATTTTCCCCTGGCGGCCCGCCCAGGGGCGGGTGGCCAGGCTCATCTGCGACGTGTACGACACCGACGGCACCCCCTTCGTGGGCGACCCCAGAGGGGTGCTCCGCCGGGTGGTCCGGAAGGCCCGGGACATGGGCTTTGACGCCTTCAACATCGGCCCTGAGCTGGAGTTTTTCCTCTTTGAGACCGACGAGGAGGGCCGGGCCACCACCCGCACCGGGGATCAGGCGGGCTACTTTGACCTGGGCCCTCTGGACCAGGGGGAGTCCACCCGCCGGGAGATCTGCCGGATGCTGGAGGAGATGGGCTACGAGATCGAGGCCAGCCACCACGAGAGCGCCGCCGGACAGCATGAGATCGACTTTAAATATGTGGACGCCATGGACGCCGCCGACAAGATCATGACCTTCAAGCTGGCGGTCAAGACCATCGCCCAGAAAAACGGCCTCCACGCCACCTTTATGCCCAAGCCCCTCTTTGGGGCTGCGGGCTCCGGCATGCACCTGAACATGTCCCTGTTCCGGGATGGGAAAAACCTGTTCTATGACCCCGCCGACCCCCGGGGCCTGTCCCAGATGGCCTACTCCTTCATCGCCGGCCTGTTGGAGCATGTGAAGGGGTTCACTGCCCTGACCAACCCCCTGGTGAACTCCTACAAGCGGCTGGTCTCCGGGTATGAGGCCCCCTGCTACAAGGCCTGGTCGGCCTCCAACCGCTCCGCCCTCATCCGCATCCCCGCCTCCCGGGGCAGCTCCACCCGGGTGGAGCTGCGCAGCCCCGACCCGGCCTGCAACCCCTATCTGGCCATTGCCGCATGCCTGGCGGCCGGGCTGGACGGCATCGAGCGGGGGCTCACCCCTCCCCCGGAGATCCCCGGGAACATCTATGAGATGGATGCGGCCACCCGCTCCGCCTTCGGCATCGAGACCCTCCCCCGCACCCTGGAGGAGGCCCTGGAGGCCATGAAGCAGGACCAGCTGGTCATGGACGTGCTGGGCGAGCATGTGGCCTCCCACTACCTGGCCGGCAAGCAGCGGGAGTGGGAGGAGTACCAGACCCGGGTGTCCAGTTGGGAGATTGAGAAGTATCTGGTGACCTATTGAGCGCATCCAACGGGTAGAGAAACAAAGAGGAGATACCCCCGCCCCGCAGGGCGGTCCCATGCACCAGATCAGAGACAAAGGAGGGAGACACTTATGGACACCGTCATTGTGGCCTTTGAAAACGCCAAATTTGTCCGCCAGCTCCGGGAGCTGCTGGAGAGCGCCGGGGTGGCCGAGTGTCTCCCCTGCTCCTCCGGGGACCAGGTGCGCCGCCTGCTCCAGCGGCAGGGGGCCTGCTGCGTCATCTGCGGTCCCCACCTCACCGACGGCCCGTCGGAGTGGCTCTTTGACGACCTCCCCCCCTCCTGCCTGATGCTGATGGTCGGACCCAAGCACCAACTGGATTTGTGCGGCAGCCCGGACATCTTCAAGCTCCCCACCCCCCTGCGCCGGGAGGAGACCATCCTCACTGTGCGGCTGCTCATCCAGTTCAGCCATCGGATGGAGCGCTTTGCCCGCAGCAGCCGCAGCTCGGCGGAGCAGCGGGACATCGACCGGGCCAAGAGGGCCCTGATGGAGAAAAGGGGCCTCACTGAGGAGGAGGCCCACCACCGGCTCCAGAAGCGGAGTATGGACGAGGGCCGGCGTCTGGTCCAGACCGCCCGGCAGGTGCTGGCGGAGCTGGAGGAGCCGGCGTCCGAAAGATAGAGCGAGCTCCGGCCCTGAATTGGGGCCGGAGCTCGTACTGTTTTTGGTATGCTTTTCCTGGCTCAGGAAGCGGGGGTGGGGATGACGAACAGCATGTCGTTGCCGCCCTCCTCCTGGGGGAACTGGTTGTACATGGTGAAGTTGTAGTAGAACCGCTCGGCGGGATAGATGCCGTAGCCGTCCTGGTTGTGGTCGGTGGTGTCATAGGGGTCGGCCACGATGATCACATCGTCCTGGGTGGTCTCGGTGCCCAGGGTGTCGTAGCCGATGATCACCTGCCAGTGTCCGCCCCAGTCGTTCCAGGCGATCAGAATGGGCTTGCCCTCCGCCAGGGTGGACTGGATGGTATCCAGGGTGAATTCGCTGTATACGTCCTGGCAGTCCAGCGTAGAGGTGTATGTAAAGCCGCCGACTCCGTCCAAAATATCCAGAAGCTGCACCAGGGTGGTGCCGGGATACCCCTCCAGCTCGGTGCCGTCCAGGGAGTGGCGCAGGGCGGCCAGAGACTCCTCGTTCCAGTCCCCCAGCTGGTCGTACCAGTTGAGGACCATGAGCACGCTGCTTACACCGCAGCTCCACTCGCTGGTCTGCTGGATGGTCTGGAAATTGGTGAGGATGGTGAGGGTGTCGTTGGACTCCATGTTGTAGAAGTCCGGGTGAGCAAAGTAGATGGAGTCGGCGTGGTCGCCCTGCCGCTCCACCGAGTCGGCCCCGTCCTCCGGGGACAGGTCGACGGCATAGGGAATTTTCATCTCGTCGGAAAAGTTTCCGGTTTCCGTGGTCTCCACGGTGTGCTTTGTGGCATCCGCAAGGGATGTGTCCGCCGCCCCGGCCGACTGGCTCCCGCTCTGTGTGGTGGCGCATCCGGCCATCAGGCCCAGCACCATGGTGGACGCCAGTGTCAGAGTGACTGCTTTTTTCATCTCTCGATCTCCCTTCGCCGCATCTGCGGCTTGTTTGGTATTCTGCGCCGCAAGGCGCAGTGGGCCTATTATAGGGGAATTTTGGGGGAATTGCAACTATAATTTTCTGTCCCGATGCTCCAACTTTTCGTCTCTCCCCCCTTCTTCGGCTCGTCGGTATGACGAACCGAACTTGACTTGGTAAACAAAACCTTGTTTTTGTTGAACGGTCTTATCGTTCTGTCCGGCGCATAAGCTCTAACAGCAGCGCTGGAAAGGAGCGATGACATGCACATCACCAAAATGCAGGGGCTGGGCAACGACTACATCTACTTAAACTGTCTGGAGACGGTCCCGGAGGACCTGCCGGGGCTGGCGGTGCGGCTGTCCCACCGGCACTTCGGGGTGGGGGGCGACGGCCTCATCGCCATCCGGCCCGGCGTGACCGGGGACTTCTCCATGGACATGTACAACGCCGACGGCTCCCGGGGGGCCATGTGCGGCAACGGCATCCGGTGCGTGGGCAAGTACGTGTACGACAAGGGGCTCACCCGTAAGACCTGCCTCACCATTGACACCGGGGCCGGCCCCCGGGCACTGGAGCTCCACCTGCACCGGGGCCGGGTGGACCAGGTCACCGTGGACATGGGGGAACCTAAGGTCCTCCCCTCGGTGGAGCTGGAGGCGGAGGGCGAGGTTTTCTCCGCCTGGCCGGTGGAGGTGGGCAACCCCCACGCGGTCATCTTCTGCCCGGACCCCAGAGAGGTCCCCCTGGAGCGGGTGGGGCCGGTGCTGGAGCGCTCCCCCCTGTTCCCCGGCCGGGTGAACGTGGAGTTCGCCGCCCCCCGGGACGGGGACCGGCTGGATGTGCGGGTGTGGGAGCGGGGCAGCGGCCTCACCCTGGCCTGCGGCACCGGGGCCTGCGCCGTGCTGGCGGCGGGGGTCAAGACCGGCCGGTGCGGCCGGAGGACCTCCGTCCACCTGCCGGGGGGCGTGCTGGAGCTGGACTGGCGGCGGGAGGACGGGCACATTCGGATGACCGGCCCGGCGGTCACCGTATTTGAGGCGGAAGTGGAGGAAGCGATTTAATCCAGAAACTGAACAGTGTTTTTGCTTTATAGTTTTTTGCCGCAAAAAATGGCCGCATCACGCGGCCATTTTTCGTGTCGTCTGTGGTTATCGAAGCTCCACGCCGCCCATTACAGCGGCGACGGATTCGTCCAGGTAGTCCAGCGGGTCCACCCGGGTCCCGTCCAGGGCCACCTCGAAGTGGAGGTGGTCCCCGGTGGCCGTCCCCGTCCGGCCCACCAGGCCGATCTGGTCCCCGGCGGAGACGGTCTCCCCCGGCGCCACGGTGTACTCCTGTAAGTGGGCATATTTCGTGGTCATGCTCCCGTGCTGGAGCAGGACGCAGTTTCCGTCTTCCGCGGAATATCCCACCGCTACCACGGCGCCGTCCGCCGCCGCCAGCACCGGGGTCCCCGCCGACTGGGGAATGTCGATGCCTCCGTGTTCCTTCCGCTCCCCTGTGATGGGGTGGACGCGGCCGGGAAACAAGCTGGACAGCTCCACCGTGTCCCCCGTCTCAACCGGCCAGGAGAGAACGTCGGGCGTGTTCTCGGGCCGGGATACCTCCGTCAGGTCGGCCAGAGGCTTCTCCGCGGCGGGGCCGGTGTAGGCCCCCAGGGCGGTGGTGGCCAGCGCCAGGGTCAGGCAGGCGGCCGCACCCAGCGCAAACGCCTTTTTTCCATAAGTTTTTCCATTCATCATCGCGGTCAAGCGCTCCTCTAATCGCTGTTTCTGGGAAAACAGGGCGGTGGATGGTTTCCCCCTCCCGCCCGCGGCCAGCCGGAGCAGCAGTTCCCCGTACCGGGCGCGCCGGGAGCGGTCCCAGTTCCGGGCCACCGTCTGGTCGCAGTACAGCTCACAGTCCCGGTCCAGCCGCTCCGCCAGGAGCCGGGCCGCCGGGTTGAACCAGTGGACGCACACCGCCAGGGCGGCCAGCCACTTGATCCACAGGTCCCGGTGCCGCCAGTGGGTGAGCTCATGGGAGAGCACCCCCTCAAGCTCCTCCTGGGACAGCGCCAGCTCCGGCAGGATCAGCCGGGGCCGCAGCAGCCCCGCCAGCATGGGGGTGGGCGCCGCCGGGCTGACCCGCAGGGTGGGCGCTCCCTTCTCCCCCTGGGTCAGACGGGCGAACACGGCCCGCTCCCCCGGCCCGGCGGGCCGCAGGGTGCGCCTCAGACCCCGGCACATCCGGCCGTAGGCGATCACCCGGCGGGCCAGCGCCCCGAGAAAGCCCGCCGCCCACAGGGCGGTGAGGCCCGCCGCCAGGTCGATCTGTCTTCCCGTTTCCTCATGTTCTGTAATCTCATAGGACGGCGCGGTGTGGGAGGGGACCTCCTTCAGCGCCTGGGTGGATTGCTCGGGGCCCGCCGCCTGGCGCAGCTCCGCCGTCCCCCGGTCCAGTAGTCCCCCCGAGATGCTCCAGGGACACAGCAGCCGGATCAGCACCAACAGCCACATAAGCCGCCGGACACCGGGCGGGATTCTGCCCCGCAGCAGGCGGGCCAGCACCTCCGCCAGCCCCATCAGGCAGGCGCCTGACAGGGACAGGGAGAGCAGGGCGGCCAGAAACTCCTCACCCATGGCCTTCCTCCTCCGGGTATAGGATGGACCGCAGGTCCTCCAGGTCCTGGGCGCTGAGCTGGGACCGCTCCACCAGAGCGGCCACCAGGTCCTTGGCGCTCCCCCGGTACACCTTGTCAATGAGGGAGCTGGTGGACCACGCCTGGTACTCCTGCCGGGTGAGAACGGGACGGTAGTAGAACACCTCCCGCTTCTCCGCCTCCACCGCGCCTTTCTCGCACAGACGGCGCAGCAGGGTTTTGACGGTGGAGGCGTCCCATTGGTGCCCCTCCTCCAGAGCGGCGCGGATGGCGGCGATGGGCATGGGCGCGTCCGCCTGCCACAGCACCTCCAGCACCTCCACCTCGGAGGCGGAGATTTTCGCGGCCAATTCATTCATGTGGAATCCCTCCCAAAGATAGGGTACAGCTGTAACCTGTATATAGGTTACACTCGTAACCTCTCTTTGTCAAGAGGGTTTCAGCGTTTTTTATGATTTCCGGCCCTGGGTAAAAAAGCGGGCGGCCGCAAGGGCCGCCCCCAGGCTGTCAAAAAAGTCCAAGGACTTTTCCGACAG
>ERZ1106929.2853-NODE-2853-length-10669-cov-2.998398_pt1 | contig 10669 bp, 7 predicted proteins | sample MGYA00403662_ERZ1106929 | MGnify/ENA primary metagenome ERZ1106929 (study PRJEB35170, sample SAMEA104062442) | human gut metagenome | biome: human gut; feature: human-associated habitat; material: faeces | place: Denmark | collected 2013-02-20 ...
TCCGTCCAAATCCGGATACTCCTCGATAATGTCATGCAGTTCGGAAATTTTTCCGTTTATTTCCGACTCGCTTCCCAGCTCCACGCGGAGATTCTTGACTGTGAGAACCGCTTCCCCGTTTTCCCGGTAGCGGATTCCGTCGGTCGGTATCTCATAGAGGGACAGAACCTGCGTCAGATTCAGAATATCCTCGAAAATATTCTGGTTCTCCACGGGGAGAGGCTTGTGAAGCACCACATGGCCGAATTTCAGTCCCTGGATTTTCGGTATGCCGGGAAGCGTTTCGCTGGTACTCTCCACGATAATTCCGTCCTTGTCAAAGTACATATTGCTGTTCATATAGGAAACGTATCCGACCAGGCTCTTCTCATATACGATGATTTCCACCTCATTGGGACTTCTGAATACTATTTTATAGTCTTCCACAAAAGGGATGGTCTTATGAGGCCGGAACCTGTACTGGAAATAACAGTAAGCTGTATTTCTGCTCAGTGACGAGTCAAAAATCGTCTGTTCGATCTGCTCCGGCGTATACCTTGTCGTTCCGCTGACAGTCACATCTGTAATGCGCAGAGAAACAGCCGTGATCACCAGAACTGCAAGCACCGCAAGGGCGGCGATCAGGCCTGTTTTTTTTCTGCGTCTGAAATATGTTCTCACCTTTGTACCTCCTGCTGTCCCTTTTTACTTCGCTTCCCTGTCTTCCTTTGACGGCTGCTCTTTTCTGCCAGGTGCCGTGATGTCCCTTTCCATATATCTGAGCCGTCCGCCCAGCTGACTCAAGTCGCGGCAGATATTTTCATAACCCCTTTTAATATACTCCGCATCCTCCACCACCGTTATCCCTGAAGCGGTCAGCCCGGCCGTCACCAGGGCAGCCCCTCCTCGCAGATCGCAGGCCTTTACCCGGCATCCGAAGAGCCTTCTGCCTCCGCGCACAAAGGCCCTATCACCTTCCAGGCGAATGGAAGCTCCCATTTTATTCAGCTCTCCGGCAGTTTTAAAGCGGCTCTCAAATACCGTTTCCCTGATTTCTCCTCCCTTTGATACGCATAAGAGAGTCATAAGAGGAGACTGCAGATCCGTGGGAAAAGCAGGATACGGTCCTGTCACTGTGCGCATCTGTCCGAGGGGCCTTGGAGAACGGAGGAAAATCCGATCTTTCTCTGTGTAGATGAAGGCTCCTGCTTCCTTCAGAAGCTCTGTCACACCTTTCAGTTCCTCCGAGCGAATTCCATTTATCTGAATCTCTCCCATGGAAGCAGCAGCTGCCATCAGGTAGGTTCCCGCCACAATCCGGCCGTGGAGAGGCAGGCCTCCTGAAATCCGCAGATGGCTGGTTCCCACCCCCAGGATCCTGGCTCCCATCCGGTTCAGCATGTGGCACAGAGCAGTGATTTCCGGCTCTCTGGCGCAGCCGGAAAGAAAACTCTCACCGTCTGCCGCCACTGCTGCAAATATGGCATTTTCCGTAGCGCCGACGCTGGGATAGGGAAACTCCACAAAGGCTCCCCTCAGGCAGGCAGAGCGCCCGCTTACCTTCGCTTTCACTCTCCCCGTCTCCCTGTCCTCCATAATCTCTGCTCCAAACCGGCCCAGGGCGAACAGATGCAGGTCAATGGGCCTTTTCCCGATCATGCAGCCTCCCGGATAATAGATGCAGGCCTCCCCCTGCCTTGCCAGAAGCGGAGCCAGAAGTATGACAGAGGAACGCATTTTTTCCATGTCCTCTTTTCTGATACATGTCCCTGAAGCTCCTGACGAATCCACCGTCAGCCTGTTTTCTTTCAGAGAGCAGACACAGCCCAGAGAATTAAGAATCCCCATCATACAGCAGACATCCTGTATTTTGGGGACATTTTCAATTACCGTAATTCCGTTTCCCAGAACCGCTGCCGCCATCATAGGCAGAACGGCATTTTTAGAACCCTGTACCTCTATTTCACCACTCAGCGGGCCATTGCCCAGAATTTCTATCGCAGACAAGCCAAACCTCCCGTATGCCTTCTATATAATATTTTATGGCATAGAGAGTGTCCCTGTGACTAAAGGCGGCTTTGCTACGTTTCCAGCTTGATCTGGTTGGATACGCTTAACACCAGTCCCATCTCGCACATCAGGAACAGAACCGATGTGCCTCCGTAGCTGATAAAGGGCAGTGTAACTCCGGTGTTCGGGATCGTGTTGGTAACAACCGCCACGTTTAAGATAACCTGGATTCCGATATGGGCCATGACTCCCACCACGAGCAGTGCCCCCATCAGATCCGGAGCGTTTCCGGCGATTACCATAAAGCGGTAAATGACAAACATGAACATGAGAATCAAAAGGACTGCTCCAAAAAGGCCCAGCTCCTCACAGATAACCGAGAAAATCATATCGTTCTGCGCCTCGGGGATAAAGCCCAGCTTCTGGAGACTCTGCCCCAGCCCTCTCCCGAAGAAGCCTCCGGAACCGATGGCGTAAAGCCCCTGAAGGGTCTGATAGCCGGTGTCTGTCGCCGTTGGATCCACCCAGGCGGTGATTCGGTCGAGCTGATAGGGCTTCAGAAGGCGGAGAGCCACCAGGGCGTTTCCTATATAGGGAGAAATAGCAATCAGGCCTACGCCCGCTCCTGCGCAGGCAAAAAACGGCCATTTAATTTTGCAGGCCACAAAGAGAACTACAAACACAATTCCGCAGGTGATGATACCGGAGCTTAAGTTGTTCTCTGTTATCAGAAGAGCCGGGATACCGCACCAGATAATAATCGCCCGCACCTTCTTGAACTCGTTGATTTTTAACCCCAGACGTGAAATCACCACTGCCAGAAACAGGATAAGCGAAATCTTTACCATCTCTGTCGGCTGGAACTGGATCGGTCCAACCTGCAGCCATCTCTTTTTTCCGTGGGATTCCACGCCGAACAGCATGGTGGCAACCATACAGATCAGGGAAACAAAGTAAGCCGGATAGGCAAACTTCGCAAACCAGTGATAGTCAATCTTTGAGATAAGCAGCATTCCCACGGCGCTGCATGCCGCAATCATCCCCTGCCTTTTTACGAAGTAAGCTGCGTCACCCTGCACCAGCTGTGCCCGGTAAGAACTGGCGCTGTAGATCATGATCAGTCCGAACACAGTCAGGAACACTACAGCCAGAAGAAGACTGTAATCATAAAACCGGTGGGGCTTTTTTTTCTTTTTTTTCGGTGTAGTCGGCGCATCGGCCATCGTATCACTCCTCACTTGCCAGCCAGGCCCGGCGCCTCCTTTCAGGAGGCAGCAGCCGGAGCCCGTCGGAAACAGCGTTCAGATTCATTTAGAGGTTTCTCACATACTCCTTGAACATGCGGCCTCTCTCCTCATAGTTTTTAAACATTCCCCAGCTTGCGCAGGCCGGTGAGAGCAGCACATTGTCCCCCGCATTCGCGTAGGAAGCGCAGACCTGAACAGCTTCTTTCAAGTCCTCTGCGTACATAATATCCGTAAAGCCGTGACGCTTTGCGCACTCTGCGATTTTATCCCTGGTCTGTCCGATTAATACCAGGTAGCGCACCTTGCCACCGAAGCTCTCGATCCACTCGTCATACTCAGAGTGCTTGTCATAGCCTCCGGCGATGAGAAGCGTCGGGCCCGGCATGGCCTTGATGGCCTGCATGGCTGCATCCGGGTTCGTTCCCTTAGAGTCGTTGTAATATTTTACACCGAACCGCTCTGTCACGAATTCAATGCGGTGCTCCACCGCCTCAAACCGTTTTACCACCCGGCGGATGGTATCCATGGGAACATCCATGTTCATGGCAATGGCCACTGCTGCCATGACGTTCTCGTGGTTGTGGCGTCCAAGGAGCTTGAGCTCATGGATGTTTACAATCTCCGTCACTGTCTCGCCGTCCTTGTATACGATCTGATCTCCGTCCAGGAACAGGCCCTTTTTTAGCTTCTCGCGGCTGGAAAAATAGACAACCTTACACTTTAAGGTTTCCCCGAACTCTCTGAGTACCGGATCATCGTAATTTAAGACGCACACATCGTTTTCCTTCTGGTTCTTTGTGATGCCCTCCTTAATCTCGATGTAGCGCTCCATGGTTTTATGCCTGTCTAAGTGATCCGGGGTGATATTTAAGATGGCGCTGACATTCGGTCTGAAATCCATGATGGTCTCCAGCTGGAAGCTGGAAACCTCCGCCACTGTCACCGACTTCTCTGTGGTTTCCAGAGCGTGAGCCGCGTAGGGATCTCCGATATTTCCCACCACGAATACGCTGTCATAGCAGGCCTTCATAATCTCTCCCGTCAGCGCTGTCGTCGTCGTCTTTCCGTTAGTTCCCGTGATGGCCGCCAGCCTTCCCTTCGCACAGTGGTAGGCCAGCTGGATCTCGCTCCAGATGGGGATTCCCGCCTGATCAATGACGGACACGAAAGGAGCCTCCAGGGAGATTCCCGGGCTGATAATCGAAAGCTCCACGCCCAGCAGATCCGTGCGTGTCAGCTCACCCAGCACAAAGCTCACCTTTGCATTTTCATCAAATTTCTTTCTCAGATCCTCTTCTCTCAGCTTTTCGTTTCCGTCATAGAGAACTACCTCTCCTCCCATATCGAGAAGGAGCTTCGCCGCTGCAATTCCGCTGATTCCGCTTCCTGCTACCAATACTTTCTGACTCATTGTCCATTTCCTCCTATAATCCTAAGTAAGCTACAAGGCAAAGGATTGCCGTTATAATTGAAAATACTGCCACTACTCTCGTCTCCGACCATCCGCACAGCTCAAAGTGGTGATGGATCGGCGCCATCTTGAAAATCCGCTTTCCCCCTGTACTCTTAAAGTAGGTTACCTGGATAATGACCGACAACACCTCTACCAGATAAATCAGTCCCACCAGAGCGATGAAAATCGGCATCTGCATCATAAATGCGCTGGACGCCACAAAGCCTCCCAGAGCCAGAGAGCCGGTATCTCCCATAAACACCTTGGCCGGATACACATTAAACAGAAGAAAGCCGAGAAGACTTCCCACCACAGCCCCGGTAATGGGACTGATGCCCGTGTTCTCGCCGATGGCCACAATCGTAAAGAAGGTCGCCACCAGAATCGTCACACTGGTGCAGAGGCCGTCAAGGCCGTCTGTGAAATTTACTCCATTGTCCGTACCCAGCACGATAAAAAACAGAGCCGGTATAAACAGAACCGGCGGAAGTTCCAGGAAAAAGCCGTCGTCAAAGCCGCCGGTGAACGGAATCAGCATGGAGGTACCCACCTCCCTGCTGCTGATCAGGTAATAGGCGAAAATGCCTGTAATCACAAACTGTCCGATGAGCTTCTGCTTCGGGTTTAACCCCTCTGACCGCTTCATCACAATCTTAATATAGTCATCCAGAAAACCGATAATGCCAAAGCCCACTGTCACAAACAGAATCGGGATAATTTTCGGATAATCCCTGATATAGAGAAGGGAGGTAATCACAATCGCTCCCAGAATCACCACTCCGCCCATGGTCGGAGTTCCCTGCTTTTTCAGATGGGCCTGCGGGCCGTCCTCCCTGACCTGCTGGCCAAATTTCAGCTTGTGCAGAAACGGTATCACGATCGGGCACATGACTGCGCTGATAATGAATGCCGTAATAACTGCCAGAATTGTTTCGTTTACCATGTCACACCTCAGATTCTTATGTAGTCTTTTGTGATACTGCGGCCACAGCTCCGAAAGGACGCGGCTTATCTGTTTTACACGATCCCAAGACTCCTGATTAGTATACGTCTTTTTCCTGGAATAATCAACTGTTAGTTGACTCCTCCTCTGCCCTTGGAATTCCCAGATACGGCAGGATGTTTTCAAAAATATCTCCCACCACCGGGGCTGCTATGGTTCCTCCATAATAGACTCCCTCCGGCTCGTCGATAGTGATAAGGGCAATCACCTGCGGATCATCCGCCGGGGCAAAGCCCAGAAAGGAGGAAATATACTTTTTTCTGCTTCTGGGCAGCTTTTCCGAGGTGGCCGTCTTTCCGCCGATGCGGTAGCCCTCTATCTTCGCGTTTTTTCCGCTCCCCTCTGCCACCACCTGCTCTAAAATATAGCGCATGGCGGCGCTTGTTTCCTCTGAGAGAATTCTTCCCTTTTCTTTGTACTCAAATTCATGGACAATACCGGTAGACGGATTTTCAGCCCGCAGGGCAAAATGCGGTGTCACCCTGTTTCCCCCATTAATGATGGAGGAAGCTGTGGTGATGAGCTGAAGGGGGGTAATCTGGAAGGACTGCCCAAAAGAAACAGTGGCCAGCTCCACAGCCCCCATATTTTCCTTCCGGTGCATGATCGTGGCCGCCTCCCCGGGCAGATCCACCCCTGTCTTTCCCATCAGACCGAACTGTTCAAAGTACCTGTAATAATTGTCCACCCCCAGCCTCTGTCCCACATCGATGAGCACCGGATTGCAGGAATTCATCATACCCTGAAGGAAGGTTTCACCTCCATGGCCGCCGACCTTGTGGCAGCGGATCTTCCGATCCTCCACAATCCGAAAACCAGGGCAGGAAAAGGTGTCGTCCAGATCCACCACGCCTGCCTCCAGCCCTGCGGCGGCTGTGATAATCTTAAAGGTAGAGCCGGGCTCATAGGTATCGTTAATGCACTTGTTTCTCCACATTTGGTTCAGGAGATCCTGTCTCTTTTTCGCCTCGCCTCCGCCGGCCTCTTCCGGGGGCTCATCTGTCTTTTCCTCTCCCTGGGCTTCGGCAGACGCAGGCAGCCATACAGTCTGTCCCTCCTCCTTATGTTCAGCCTCCATCCCCGCAGTCAGGTTAAATGGCTCATTCAGGTTAAACTCCGGCACATTCACCATAGCGAGAATCTCCCCGTTTTTCGGATTCATGACAATGACGGAAACACTGTTTGCCGATTTTTTCTCCATCACCTGGTAGGCGGCCTGTTCCGCATACTTCTGGATATTCACGTCCAGGCTTACCGTCAGATCATGTCCCGGTATCGGCTCTATGCGATCCTCGGCTGCGTTCTCAATCTCCACCCCGGCCGCATCCGCCAGTGTCAGGATCAAGCCGTTCTCTCCCTTGAGCCAGGATTCATACTGCACCTCCAGTCCTATGATCCCCTGATTGTCCCCGCCTGTAAAACCAAGCACCCTGGATGCCAGGCTGTCATAGGGGTAATACCGCTTGTAGTCCTCATCCACCTTGACGCCCGAAAGAGCCATTTCCCGGATCCTGTCCCCGATTTCCTTGTCCACATTCGTCTTTATGATTTCCCTGGCCGTGTATTTCTCCACCTTCTTTTTCACATCCTCAAGGGGGATGGACAGTTCCCGGCTCAGAACCTCCGCCGTCCGCTCCGGCTCTGTTATCTGATTGTGCACCACAGAAACGGTACATACTGTCCTGTTGTCGGCAATGACCGTTCCGTTTCTGTCCAGAATTCTCCCTCTGGCAGCCTTGATTGACCGCTCCCTCTGGTGGAGATCCTCTGCCATGGCGCTGTACTCCTCTGCCCGAAAGGTCATAAGAAAAAATAGCCGTCCTGTCAGACCAGCCATACAGAGGCATAAGAGTCCGCACAGGAGAGCTATTCTTTCTCTGTGTCGCGTTCTTCTCCGCTCCATACCGCATCCCTTCACCGCCCTGTCCCCTTACGGCAGAGGGCGTCTTTCTCTCTGCTTGGTACAGTATATTGGAAAAAAAACATTTTATGTGTTTGTAATCGCAGGCTTACGGATTCACTTCCGTCCCGCCCGTCTCTCTATGCGCCGGCTTCTCCCTGGGCGCCTGATACCGGTGAAGCCGGCTCCTCCCCTTCAGGCGATGCCGCGCTGCCCTCTGACTCCTGGCTTCCGTCCGCTGTCTGGTCTGCCGCGCTTTCCGCTCCCTGACTCTGACTTTCACCTGTTTCCGAATCTGAGGGCTGCTCTGCAAAAGCTTCGCTTCCTGACGTCTCTCCCGGATCGGCAGCGCTCTGTTCCAGACTGCCCGGCAGTCTTTCCGGGTAGCTCACGCCGTCATCGATAAATTCCTCATCATAGACAGGATAGGTTTCGCCGTCTGCGTTCGTCGGCGCTTCCGTGCTCTCCTCCTCGCCTTCCTCCGGCTCCTGGCTGGTAATTCCCTCCGGAAGCTCTGCCATCTCCTCATCGGCAGGTGCTGCCTCGGAATCCGGAAATACATTCATATAAGGAAGCACCTCTGCCATAATCTTGCTGAAAATCTCGCTGGCGAAGGTGGAATGAGCCTGTTCTGTTCCTTCCAGATGCGGTGTGTCAAGCACCACATAGCAGAGCACCTGAGGATCATGGGCCGGTGCATGCCCGATGAAGGAAACCAGATAGTTCTTGGCGCTTCTCGGATACTTCTCAGCCGTTCCCGTTTTTCCGGCTATCTCGTATCCTGCCACGGCAGCCGCTTTGGCAGTTCCGCCCTCGCCTGAGACGGTCTGGTAGAGGGCCTCATTGATAAAGTCTGAGGTTTCCTGGGAGATCGTCTCTCTCACAAGCAGAGGCTCCCTTTTTTCCACCACTGAGCCCTGTTCATTGAGAATCTGCTTCATCACATGGGGCTCGTAGTAGGAGCCTCCGTTGATCAGGGAGGCATATGCTGCAGCCATCTGTATCATGGTGCAGTTGTAGTTCTGTCCGAAGGAGTTGGTGGCCAAATCGGCAGGGCCCATGTTTTCAGCCGTATAAATCAGTGTCGCCGCATCGGCCTCTCCCGGAAGGTCGATTCCCGTTTTTTGCCCGAAGCCAAAAATACTCTGATACTTGGCAAAAATATCCGTTCCCTCCATCCGGGAAATATTCATCATGACCACGTTGCAGGATTTCATCAGACCCTGCACAACTGTCGTCGGGCCGTGTCCAAACCTGGAAACACAGTGAATATCGTGTCCTCCGATGGAGAGAAAACCTCCGCAGTCAAAGCTCTCATTTCCGTTGATGATATTCTCCTCCAGGGCTCCGGCCACAGTGAAGGCCTTCTGGGGAGAGCCCGGCTCATAGGTGTCATTGACGCAGAAGTTTCTCCACAGCTTGTACCATGCATCTGACTTTGCCTTCTCGTCCATGGCGTCTATTTCTTCCTGGGAATAGTAGGCGCTCAAATCATAGGGATTGTTCAAATCATACCGCGTGCTGGTATCCATGGCCAGAATCTCTCCGCTCTTGGGATCCATCACAATGACTGCCGCCACGTTGCTTCCGATTCCCGCCTGCCACTCGTCAATGTATTTTTCACAGATTTTCTGAATGTTAAGGTCAATGGTGGAAACTACTGTATTTCCGTTCTCTGCAGGCTTAATTACCCGCTCCAGGTTGGAATCGTCGGTCAGATATCCGTATTCGCGGCCATTGTTTCCAATCAGCTCACTGTTATAGTACTGTTCAATTCCTCCTGAACCGGTGCTTCCATCCTTCTGGGCAAAGCCGATCACATTGCAGGCAGTGGCGCCGTTTGGGTACACCCTTCGGTACTCATCCTCAAACCAGACGCCCAGGATTTTCTTTGCCTCATTGTTTTTTTTGAATGCCTCGTTCCTCTCCCTGGAAGCTGTCTCAAACTGTTCCTTTTCCTCAAAGGTCATCTGCTTCCTGTAGCGAATGTAGGAGCTGTCTTTTCTGCCTGTGATAGTTTCCCTCAATTCCGCAGTGTCAAAGCCGAAGCACTCGTTTAAAAGCTGAATGGTCGGTTCCACACACTCATTTCTCTCATCAGAGTACATCTGCCTCGGATCCAGAATCAGAGTGTAGACTTTCTCGCTGGTGGCCAGGTAGGAGCCGTTCCGATCCACAATGTCTCCGCGTCTGTAGGGAATGGTTCTGCTCTCATAATCCTGGTGCCCCAACACCACCTGTGTATATTCCTCGTTCTTTTCCTGGACAATCGTGTAAAGAATGACGACAAGAGCAATTAAAGCCAGCATCATTACCAGTACGGTAATTGCCAGCTTCTCCTGCATGTATCTTCTGAACGGCTGCCTGTTATTCGTGTTCTGGGACGTCTTCATACTGTCTTACATACTCGCTTTCTGTTTTATCGTACAAAAGAATCTGATTCTTATTTGCATAGACCATGCCCAGCTCTTTTGTAGCGACATCATAGATATGATCCAGATCCACGTATGTATTGATGCTTGTTTCGAGGGCGTCATTCTCAGCCTTCAGCGCCTCCACGTCCTGTTCCAGGCTCTCGATATTTCCGATTCTCGTGGTGATGGATGACCGGAGCTGAAGGTACTGCATACAGATAGCCAGCGTGACAATCGCTGCCACAGTTAATGCCAGCACGTAAGGTGCATCCATCCTGAGAGCCTTTTCTCTATTCCTTCTTACCATTTGGCTGCGTCTGATCTCTGACTGCAGCTGCCGCCTGCGCTGTTCTTCTTCCTGCCGTCTCTCACGCTCCTGCGGCGCCCGTCTGACCTTTCTAACCGTATTTCCATCCGTATACGTCTCATATACAGTCCGTTTTCTTGCAGCCATGGTTTCTCCTCCTCACATTTCAAAACCCGGAAAGCCTCCGGTTTACTGCTTCTGATCGCCTGCTTTTTCGAACACTCTCAGCTTGGCGCTCTTTGATCTCTTATTTGCCGAGAGTTCTTCATCAGAAGGTAAAATGGGCTTTCGCGTCACCACGCGTCCCCTGCTCTTCTTTCCGCACATACACACCGGAAATTCCGGCGGGCAGGTAC
>ERZ1106929.2856-NODE-2856-length-10664-cov-3.193609_pt1 | contig 10664 bp, 6 predicted proteins | sample MGYA00403662_ERZ1106929 | MGnify/ENA primary metagenome ERZ1106929 (study PRJEB35170, sample SAMEA104062442) | human gut metagenome | biome: human gut; feature: human-associated habitat; material: faeces | place: Denmark | collected 2013-02-20 ...
GTTGCAGCCTGTGAAGAGGCTTTTGCGGACGACCCTGTTCTTGCGGACAAGGTGTTTTACGGAAATGCAGCGAAGCTGCTTCATTTATGAGGAAAGGCGGATGTAAAATGGAATTTACATTGCTGCAGGAAGCCCGGATACTGTATGGCGCGGGGAAGGTACAGGAAACAGGGGCGCTGCTGCGCCGGCTCGGCGTGGACAAGGCGCTGGTAGTCTGCGACGAGGGCGTGAAAAAGGCGGGTATTGTGGAGCGCGTAACAAACAGCCTGACACAGGCACAGGTGGAGTTCGCACTTTTTGATAAAGTACAGGCGGACCCGCCCAGCGAAGTCGTGGACGAGGGTGCGGCTTTCTGCAGGGCGGAACGGTGCGGCGCTGTAATAGCAGTGGGCGGGGGAAGCAGCATCGATACGGCAAAGGGGATCAATTTGCTGCGCTGCAATCCGGGGAAAATCATGGATTACGCCGGGCAGAAAAATGAAATGAAAAAAGCGGGCGGCCTTGTGGCGGTTCCCACGACGGCGGGTACCGGGAGCGAATTGTCGGACGGCCTGGTCATCACCAGCCCCGAACACGTCAAATGCCCGATCCTGGCAACGAACGCGATGGCGGAGTATATTGTTTTGGATCCTTTGCTTACGGTGGGGCTGCCGGCAGGGCTTACGGCGTCCACGGGAATGGATGTTTTGGCACACTCCGTGGAATCCTACACATCAACGGCGGCGTCTGTCCCGACAGACCAGATCAGCGAGGGAAATATTCGTTCGGTCATACAATGGCTGCCTCTGGCGGTGTCATATCCGGACGCGGTAAAACCGCGGGAGCATATGGCCGTGGCCAGTATGCTGGGAGGCTGGATGCTCCGGTACGGGCATACGCACGCAGGGCACTCCGTAGCGCATATACTGGGCGCACGGTGCGGCATTCCGCACGGATATGCATGTGCCTATGCGCTTCCATGGGTTCTGGAATTCAATGCCCCGGCTCTCCCGGAAAAAACGGCCGCGGTGGGGCGGATGTTCGGATGTTCATTTACAGGCGCCGAAACACCACAGCAGGCCGGCATGGCCGTCCGCCAGGCTGTCATAGCCTTCAGAGATGAAACGCTGCGTCTGCGCCCGATTTCGGGCTTTGCCGAACGGCCGGACGACGGTATGCTGGATCGGATGGCGGCGGAAATTGAAATGGAATTGTTCCAGGCGTTTAATCCCCGCAGGATGAAAAAGGAAGATGCACGGATAATATTGGAAAATATATTTTCATAGACAAAGGCAACAACAGCAGCAGCGTCCATCTGCCCCATGGATGCGGCTGCTGCTGTTGTTTTATGTCTCCGAGACCGTCAGATGGAGGACGGTATCCGTTTCATCCGGCAGGGGGAGCGTTTCGTTGGCCTGCGCTGCCAGGCTGAGAAACGCAGTTTGGGGATAATTCTGCACGGCCCAGCCGCTTGTCAGGATGTCCGCCTCTGCGCCGGTTGCGAGCACACGTGCGGATCGGATGGCGGCGGGCGAAAGCCCTGTGAGCGCCAGCGGCCCCACGGGCTGCTCCATGACGTGGAGATAAAGGTTTTTGCCGCGGGCGGTGGCGCGGCAGCCGAACGCGGCGACGGGAATGGCGCTGGCGCCGCATCCGTAAATGCTGTCGGCGTTCAGGCGCATCCATTCGCCGATCTCGCACAGAATGCGGCGGGACTGCGGCGGGATATTGCCGCGGGCGTCCGGCCCGACGTTCAGCAGGTAATTGCCCCCCTTTGAGACGCATTCCACCAGCTGGCGGATGCAGGTGCGCGCCGTTTTGAAGCACCGGTCCGCGGCCGTGTACCCGAAGCTGTTGTTCATGGTCTGACACGCCTCCCAGCAGACCGGCGTCCCGTCCGGGCGGCACAGGGGCGCGGGCGGCAGGATCTGCTCGGGGGTGGCGAAGTCTCCCGCCCAGGGCGTGGGCGCACCGGAGAGCAGGCTTCCCAGCGAGCCGCCGCTCGCCTCCAGCCGGCTGTTGAGCAGGATGCCGGGCTGCAGCGTGCGCACCATCTCCACAAGTTCTCCGGCACGCCAGTCCTCGCCACAGTGTCCGTCGTAGGAAAAATCGAACCAGAGCAGGTCCAGCTTTCCGTAGTTGGTGCAAAGCTCCCGGACCTGTGCGTGCATATAGTCGAGATAGCGGCTGAAATCACAGCGCTCCTCCCGGCGGACGTCCGTCCCGCGCATGGGGTGGAAGGGGTCGTTGTAAGCGGGATAGTCGGGATGGTGCCAGTCGACCAGGGAATAATACAGCCCCACACGAAGCCCCTCGGCGCGGAAGGCGTCGACGTATTCCCGCACCAGGTCGCGCCCGGCGGGGGTGTTTGTGGCTTTGTAATCGGTATAGGCGGAATCAAACAGGCAAAATCCTTCGTGATGCTTTGCTGTGAGCACGGCGTATTTCATACCTGCCTGTCTGGCCAGGCGCGCCCATGCGCGCGGATCGTAATCAACGGGGTCGAATGTGCGGAGATATTCTTCGTAGCGCTCGGGCGGGACGCGGCCGATGCTGGCATACCATTCCCCCTTGGCGGGAACGGCGTAAAGCCCCCAGTGGATGAACATGCCGAAACGTGCGTCGCAAAACCATTGTATGTCAGCCATTCCGAGCGACCTCCTCCAGCAGACGAAACAGCCGCAGGCGCGCGGCCGCCACCGCCGCTCCGCTGCGGGCATAGCTGCGGAACGTTGTGCATACGGTGCGGACCAGTGCGTCGGCCTCGCCGGGGGCGGCGTCCACAGCCTGCATGAGCAGTTCGTAGTCCTCGGCGCCGGCGCGCTGGGCTTCAAAGCGCATGCTGCGCCACGGCCTGCCGTCCTTGCCGGGATAGACGATATGCGCGTCCCCGGCGGGCAGCAGCGCGCCCTTATGGGGGCAGCAGGCGCTGTGCCAGATATCGTCCCCGATGTAGTAATTGAAACCCCAGTGCAGGAATCCGGACAGCCGGTAAAGAGCGCCCATCCACAGCACGGTACGGCTCACGGCAAGCGGCAGATCCATGCTGCGGTTCATGGCCGGCCCCGCCGGGAAGGCGCAGGTGTAGAACCACATTTCTTCGCCTGCGGCCTGCAGGGCCGTATATTCCTCCCGCCATTTTTCATAGGTGTCCTGCTTGGGTACCCAGATGTCGACGCCGCCGCCCAGGTTCGTTGTTTCCACCGCGTCGAGAATGGGCACGCCGGGCAGGAATTTGCGGCATATGGCGGCGAGTACACGGTAAGTTTTGTCGTTGTGCGTCTGCGGCTCGTCGGCCAGCGCCTGCGTTATGCGGCCCTGCCAGCCGTTGGCACGGATGACCTGGGCCCACTGGGAAAAATACAGGCGCAGCTGCAGATATCCCTGCGGAGTGCTCACGCCGGTGGTGCTGTCCCAGTTGGGGTAATACTCGCTGTCGTCCCATTCGTGCCAGTGGGCCACATGCCCGCCGCACAGAAAGGCGGCGCCCTCTTCCAGGGCGATGCGGCCGGCCTGCTGCGCAAAAGAAAAATCGAACCCGGCCGGCGCGCCGTCCCGATACACCGCTTCGCCCGGCGGCAGCAGGATATGCGTGCAGCGCATGTCGAGCTGTGCCCGGACATAGCTTCGGAACGCCTGCCAGTAGTCCGCCCCGCCTCGGACAAGCCCGTGCTGCCGGACGGGGCCGTCGTAATCAAAAAAATTGAGCATGCTCAGGCGCGCCTGTGCAGGCGGCGGGACCACCGGCGCATGCACGGTGCAGCGGACGGAAAGCTCCGCCTTGTCCGCACCCACTGTAACGGTGAGCGTGCCGGAATATTCCCCGGGCGTTTCATCCGCGGCAGCCTCTGCACAGAGATAAAGCGCAAGCCGTGTTCCGTCCGGCATTTCCGGTTCCGTCAAAGGCTTCAGCGCGTCAAAGACCTCGAAGGGGGCTTTGCGCGTGACGAATTCCCGGCAGCTTTCGTAGTCGGTCGTCGTCATCAGCGTGGGCGAGGTGTTTTCGTTTACGCCCACCGGGAGCAGACGGTACAGCCGCACCGAAGGCCCGCGGCCGCCGTCCCAGCGGAGCACGGCGGAAAGCGTTCCGGAGAGTATGCCGCCCAGAAGCTGGGCGCCGTCGTGGCCGCCGCGCGGCAGATGCAGGCTGATGCCGGACAGCGCGCTGTGCGCGGAATCGGGATACAGCCATTCGGCATCGCTGAAAACGGAAAAATGCATGTACCTACCCCTCCTGCGGTTGTTCTTCCGGCTCAATGGCCGGGATATAAACTGTGACTGTGGTGCCCTTGCCCGGCCGGCTGACGCAGGACAACCCGAACGGTTCGCCGTAGGCCAGGCGCAGCCTGTCCTGAATGTTGCGCACGCCGTATCCGCCGGGAGTGGCCGTGATCTGGCCCGGCGCGGCAGGGGAAAAGTTGGAGAGCAGGGTGGCTTCATCCATCCCCACGCCGTCGTCCTCGATGGTGATGCGGATGCCGTCCGGTTCACGGCGCACCGCCACGGCGAGGCGCCCGCATTTTGACGGCTTTTCAAAGATACCGTGGATGATCGCGTTTTCAATCAGCGGCTGCAGCACGATTTTGATGATCCGGCATTGGGCGGCGGCAGGGTCAAGCGCCCACCGGACAGAGACGCGGTTTTCGAACCGCAGATTCTGGATTTCCACATAAAGCTGCGCGTGCTTGAGTTCATCGGACAGGGGGATCACTTCGCGCCCCTTGCTGAGAGAGAGCCGGTAAAAACGGCCCAGCGCGTTCACCATACGGCTGATTTCGGGCACGTTGCGGCTGATGGCGGTGCAGTTGATCAAATCCAGAGAATTGTACAGGAAATGTGGGTTGATCTGGGCCTGAAGTGCTTTCAGCTCAAGGTTTTTGATTTGGCGTCCATATTCCACCCGCTCTTCCATCAGCGTGTCCACGCGGTCCATCATCTGATTGAAGCCGTCCATCATCTGAGCAATCTCATCGTTGCCCGACGGCTCCAGCCGCACGGTGACGTTGCCTTTTTCCACAGCCTGCATCGTGCCGGTAAGCTGAGATATCCGCTTTAATGTGGACTGGCTGATGAGATATGCCAGCAGATAGGCCGCCAGGGCGACGGCTATGACAATAACGAGCATTTCAATGCTCAGCTCATGGCTCAGGCGGAAAACGTCACGGTAGGGCAGGATGCTGGCGATGCGCCAGCCCGACGGGCCGATGCCCTTGGACTGCACATAGTAATCTGTGCCGTTGGCCTGTATGGTCGTCCATGCGCCCGCGCAGGAACCGTGCAGCTGCTCCACCAGCGTGTCCAGACGGGAGAGAGGAATGTCCGGATCGGACGCGAGCAGGACCTCGTCCCCGCGCAAAAGCAGCAAAAGACCGTTTTCGGTGATGGAGGTGCCGCTCACCAGCTCCTGTACCCGGCGGGCGTCGATATCCGCGCGGAGGATCGCCAGCGGCTCCTTTACGCTGCGCGGATTGTATACCATCTGTATGGAGGAAAAGCACGGCTGCCCGGTTTCGGAAGATTCCCCAAGGTCGGCCGGGGCACACCACAGCCGTCGGCGGCCCTGCGCGGCGGCCTGATACCAGCCGCTCTGCTCTATCCGGCTGATCTGGACGATATTTGTCCTGGTGTTGGAGTAGGGGTAATCGTTTCCGACATAAAGCCGGATGCGGTCCACACCGGACAGCACACGCAGGTGCTCGAAGGTGGTGGCAAGCTGGTCGGAATCCTCCAGACGGCGGATATATGTAAAGTCGCGCGGATCGTTGGAGGCCATCGTATAGATTAGGGAATCTGTGGACAGGATGTCGATGACACCGTCCAGCCGGCCCAGAAGATGCTCCAGAGACAGGCAGGTATCGTCAAAGGCATTCTGCGCGGCCGAGAAGGTCTGCTCCTGGATAACGCTTTTCACGCGAAGATAGGCATAGAGGGAAAACATCCCCAGCGGGATGACGATAAGCAGGAAATAAATACAGAGCAGCTTGCTGCGCAGCTTTCCGCAGGAGGTGGACCACTGCAGCCACCGCAGGAGACTATTCTTCATATGAATGCCTCCCCCTGTACTCCCTGGGCGAAAGCCCCACCTCCCGGGTGAACAGCTTGACAAAATATTTTCCGTCCCCGTAGCCCACGGCGTTGGCTATCTCGTAAAGCCTGCGGCTGGTTCCCGCAAGAAGCTCCTTCGCATGGTGCAGGCGTATTTCCGTTAAACGCTGGTTGACCGTTTTGCCGCAGCTTTTTTTGTATGCGGCGCACAGGTATGAGTTGGTGAACCCAAGCTCCCCGGCGATGCTCTGGACGGTGAGACCGCAGTTGCGGTAATGGGCCTCGATGTAATTTTCCACCCGAACAGCGATATCGGGACGGGAGGGATTCAAAGCGGAAAAATAGTCCTGCGCGGTCCGGCGCAGAATGTCCCACAGGCCGGCAAGCGTTTCCTGCCGTACCGCGGTGTACAGCAAAAAATCCGTCCGCTCGGTGACGGCCCGGACATTGTGGCTCTCGGCCGCATGCAGAAACAGAAAGATGATCTGGCAGTACAGGTGGCGCAGATATTCGGGGGACGTGCCCTCGCACCGGCTGATCTCTGCGTACATCCTGCCCAGCGCGGCGAGCGTTTCCTCTCCGCGGTTGCTCCGAATCAGCTTTTCCAGCTGGCTGAGCGCGCTTTTCCCGCAGGAAAACACCGTCTGGTTCATAGGCCTTTCCGGGGAATGCCCGCCGTGGAAAAACAGCTCCTCCTCCGTGGGCTGCGCATGGCGCAGCAACTCCGCCGTTACCTCCCGCAGCGCGGCAGTGATCTCGCTCAGATCCAGCGGCTTTTCTACATAGCAGGCGGCCCTCAGCCGGATGGCGCCCTTCAGATATTCCTTGTCGGAATAGCCGCTCAGAAAAATGAACTGGCACGCGGGCAAAAATTCCCGCACGGCGGCCGCCATTTCCAGCCCGTTGCGCCGCGGCATTTTGATGTCGCTGATGATGATCTCGGGGCGGAACCTGCGCGCCTGCTCCACGGCTTCCTCGCCGTCGGTGGCCAGATGTACCTGCGTTACGGAAAGCTCCTCCCACGGGATATGCTCTTTCAAAACGGTGCGCGGCATCGCCTCGTCGTCGGCAATCAGAACGGTAAAGCTCATGGCATTCATCTCCTGCCCGGATTTGTTGTCTCAATAATATATAAAATGCGACAACTATTCAAGTGAATTTAGTTCAAAAAATAAAAAACAGGCCAAACAACATAATTTTGCCCTCCTTTCAAAATTTTGTCCCGTTGTTTTTGGATGGCGGCTTTGTTAGGATAAGAACAGCGAAACCGGGCGCCGCAGGACGCACGAAGGAGGAGACGCGATGAAGAAAAAAGGAAGCCCGCTGCTGCGTGACCTGCGGGAGAACCGCACAAAGTGGCTCATGCTTGTGCCGGCTGCGGTGGTGGTGATCCTGATGTGCTACATTCCCATGAGCGGGATCGTACTCGCCTTCAAGGCGTACAATTATCACGATGGCATTTTCGGCAGCCCGTGGGTCGGGCTTGAAAACTTCCGGTATTTTTTTCAGTCGGGAAAGGCGTGGACGACGACGCGGAATACGGTGCTTTACAATATCGCGTTTTTGTGCGTCAATACATTTTTGCAGATCGTGTGCGCCGTGCTGCTCAGCGAGCTGGCGGGGAAATATTTCAAACGCATCACGCAGTCGGTGATGTTTCTGCCGTACTTCATCTCCTGGGTGGTCGTGGGCGCATTCATCTACAATATGTTCAATTTTGAGTTCGGCGCGGTGAACAGCTTTCTGCGCTCGGTGGGGCTGGCGCCCGTGGACGTATACTCCAATAAAAACGCATGGCCGGTTATACTCATCGTGGTGAGCGCTTTCAAAAATGTGGGCTACGGCACAGTGATGTATCTGGCGAGCATCGTCAACATCGACGGCCAGCTGTTCGAGGCGGCAGACCTTGACGGCGCCACCATGTGGCAGAAGATATGGCATATCACGCTGCCGTGCATCCGCCCCACCATTGCGATCCTGTTCCTGATGGCAATCGGCACGATCATGAAGGGCGACTTCCAGATGTTCTGGCAGGTGACCGGAAACAACCCAATGGTGCTGGAGGTCACGGACGTGATCGATACTTATGTAACGCGCTCGCTGCTGGACCTGCAGGAATTCGGCATGACAAGCGCCGCGGGGCTTTACCAGTCCGGCCTGTCGTTCGTGCTGGTGCTGCTTGCAAACTACACGGTAAAGAAAGTGGAGCCGGATTATGCGCTGTTCTGAGGCGGCGCCTGCCGGAAAAAAGGAGGCTTTGCCCATGGCGGGCGCAAAAAAACGCGCAAAAAAACCGGTCGGCCGGGACCGTGTTTTGTTCAACATACTTTCCTATGCGGTGCTCACGGCGCTTTCGGCGGCATGCCTGCTGCCGTTCCTGCTGGTGCTCAGCGGCTCCGTGTCCGAGCAGTATTCCATCCAGCTGCACGGCTACCGGCTCTTCCCGGAAACCATTTCGCTGGACGCATACAAAATGTTGTTCCGCATTCCGCAAGAGCTGCTGCGGGCTTATGGCGTTACGATTTTTGTGACGGCCGTGGGAACCGTCCTGGGGCTCTGGCTCACCAGCATGGCGGCGTACGTGCTGTCCAGCCGCGATTTCAGGTATCGCTACCAGGTGTCGTTTTTCTTTTACTTCACCTCTATTTTCGGCGGAGGATTGGTGCCGTGGTACATTTTTAATACGAAATACCTGCATTTTCACAACAGCGTCATCGCGCTGATCCTGCCCATTCTTATCAATGTGACATATCTGTTGATTTTGAAAAGCTACATGACGAGCATCCCGGAGGCGCTGTATGAATCGGCAAAGCTGGATGGCGCGGGGGATTTTACCATCTACTTCCGCATTGCGCTGCCCCTGTGCAAGGCGGGGCTGGCACAACGCGATGCTGTTTCTGGACGAGGGCAGCCGGAACCTGTACCCGCTGCAATACTTCCTGAACAATATCCTGACCAAGGCGCAGGCGATGAACGCCGCCGCCGCGCGCAGCGGCATCCCCGCCAGCGACGTGCCCAGCGAACCGATGAAGCTGGCGATGACGGTGGTCGCCACAGGCCCGATCATCCTTTTGTATCCGTTCCTGCAAAAATATTTCGTCAAGGGCGTTACCATCGGAGCGGTAAAGGGATAACGGGTGGAACCAAAAAAATTCGCAAGAATTTTGAATAAAAAAGGGAGGAACGATCTATGAGAAAGAAAACACGGTTTTGCGCATTTCTGGCGGCGCTGACGATGGGGCTCGGCATCCTGAGCGGCTGCACGGGCGCGCCCGCGTCCAGCGCACCGGCACAGGCGGCTTCCGTCTCCGCGCCGGCGTCCGGCGCGCAGGCGGGAGAGCCGGACACGTCCGAGGCCGTCACCCTGACGATGTACCTGATCGGGGACCGTCCGGTGGACAACGACGAGGTGTTCGCAAAGATCAATGAAAAGCTGAAAGCGGAGATCAACGCCACAATCGACGTCAAGTTCATGAGCTGGGGCGAATATGAGCAGAAATACCCGCTGATCTTTGCGTCCGGCGAGGATTGGGACATCATTTATACGGCGGACTGGTGCTTCTACAACGCGCAGGCTACAAAGCAGGGCTTCTGGGAGATCACGCAAGAAGCGCTGGAGACCTATGCGCCCATGACGGCCGGCAGCATGTATCCCGAAGCGTGGGAACAGGCGAAGGTGGACGGCAGGGTGTACATGCTGCCTATGAATTACAAGGAGATTACCTCCTATGTATATCTGGTGCGCGGCGACCTGATGGACAAATACGATATCAAATCCGTTGCATCTTTGGACGAGGCGGAGGCCTACATGGATGCCATCGTGGCCAATGAGCCCACGCTCATCCCGCTGGACGTCGGTTCGGACTACGACAAGCTGTTTGTGTTCGACCGTATGTGGCAGAAAGCAAACTGGGAATCCGAGGAAAAGGTAACAGGCGTCGGGTCGTGGCAGGCGATGGCCAGCGTCAGCGAGCTGGACGACGGCGCGGCGGTAAAGGGCAACTTTGACCAGCCGGAATTCCAGGGCGTCATCGAGCGCCTTAAGGATTGGAAGGACCGCGGTTTCTGGAGCAAGAACGCGGTGGTGAACACGCAGAACAACACCGAGAGCTTCCAGGCGGGAAAATCGGCGCTGGCGCTGTGCAACGTAAATACGGCCAAAAGTATCTATGCGCAGATGACGGCCGAGCACCCGGAATGGGACGTGCGTGTGTTCGACGCGCAGGAGGATGTTCCCCCGGTCCTGAACTCTTATCTGGCCAACGGCATGAGCATCTTCTCCAAATCCCGCAACCCCGAGCGTGCGCTGATGGCGCTGGATTACCTGCGCAACGACGCGGAGATCAACAACCTGTTCTGCTACGGCATCGAGGGAAAGCACTGGGAGGCCTCGGGCGAGCACGGCCTGGTGTCTCTTCCGGACAGCACGAATTACGCCTATGACAGCAACTGCAACTGGGGCGTGCGAAACGATGCGTACTGGCGCGTTGTGGAGGGAGGCATTCCCAACTTTGAAGAGATGAATGAGGTTTGGAAGGAAAACGCCCGCAGCGGGCGCTACCAGACGTTTGTGTTTGACGACAGCAACGTGAAAAACGAAATCGCGGCCATCACTGAAATATTCAACACCGATTACAAGC